>Ga0080004_1112688_pt1 | contig 28153 bp, 31 predicted proteins | sample WasSprMetagenome_FD_69207 | JGI IMG/M metagenome (GOLD analysis project Ga0080004, IMG submission 69207) | Sulfidic aquatic microbial communities from Washburn Spring, Yellowstone National Park, USA - WS (SPADES assembly) (version 2) | ecosystem: Environmental > Aquatic > Thermal springs > Hot... | reverse complement strand
AAGGATTTATCCCAAGCTTCCAGTATGGAACGCTCGTCCAATACATGATACTCGCTGAAGACAACTCAAACAACATCGCAACAAACGACAACATGAGACAATACTACATATACACCGTTATACCAGAAAACCCATCAAAAACAACCCTAACACTACTTATGAGCCTAATAACAGTTGCCACAATTTTAACAAGAAGGAAAATAAAGAAGAGAACCTAAACCCCAAACCCATTTTAACGCAAGTCGATTCTGTTAGCGATGACTAATGAAACTTTAGGTGAGCAGAGCCCGCAGACGTAGATGTATTAGCTATAAGATCTGCTGTTGCTTGGTTTTTGCGTATTTCGGCAATAGAGCTTATGATTGTTATTAACGCCTATTTCTCTTGAAATAGGAGCGGACCAAAAAAGAAATAATGTATTTAGATTATTATCGGAGGCCCGCGATCGGTTATTTTATATTTAAGCATTTTCAGTTGGAGTGTTTTTTCTTTCATCATAGGGATCACCCCCCCGTTACTCTCATTTCTTCATTTTTACAATATGAGAATGGCAGTATTTAAGCTTTTCGCATTATATAGAAATCTCAAAATGAGAAAATTTTATAAACACGATCCTTAGCGTTATAATAAAGTGCAGGTGATCTAAAATGAACAGAGGGTACTCGATTGAAGTCAAGTCTGAAAGTAAGATGGTTGAGGTTGAGTTCGGACCTTCCATAAGCTTTGATATGGTAGAGGAGGCGCTAAATCAGTTAAGAAAATATTTTGCTGAAGATTATCGCATTAAGTTAATAGGCTACATTGGCAGGGAATATAATTACCTCAAAGCTTTCGCGTTGGCTCTTTCACTCTTTGGCAAAGAGGATCGTGTAATTTTCGAGAATAAAGCAAAGTTCAATAAAGCCGAAAGAAGGCTAAAGAAAAGACAGATGCAAGAATTAAGGAGCATGGGCTACAACGCCAAACAAATATCAGAGAATCTGGGCGTGCCTTTAAAAACTATTTATAGATGGCTAAAAGAGGAGGATAGAGTCAAATTCGCTTAAACAAGAAGAATGCGCGCACATCCACAAAATCGTTAAACTCTCGGTCAGGCCTGTTTATCTCTAACAGTTAAACCGAGCCATCAAAGCCCTATTCAAACGACATCTCCGCTCAACAGTTAATGGCGAAAAAACTGCATAACATCAACAGGCCTCTAATAGGTTGCTTAACAAGCCTGTGGAGATAGCCAAGCAAATTCCCAACATTTCTAGACTCATAACGCTTAAACTGCAAATACTGAACAAACAATCCTGGTCTCAGACCAACTCAAAACGAAACCACAACGCGAAACACCGCCAGAAACCAAAGACTCCAAAACCGGCATTGACCATCAACACGTCTCAACAGCTAATCAAGCCTACCTTCCTCATCCAAATTGGAAGCTAAGGAACCCAAAACCCTCCGCTGCTCATTCACACACCTCTTCAAACTCTCTAAGAGATCTTCGGCCAGAGGACTGTCCCAAGACAGCCCCAAAGACACACGAGCAAAGCAGCCTGTTTTGAGTCGCTTCCCCCGAAAGAGGGATTTTAATAGTGAGCCCGCCGGGATTTGAAGCAGAGATCTCCGGCTTAGAATGCCTTGGATTTAGGTCAAGACAACAACTAACAATGAGTAGGTTATGCTTAAGTCGAAGTTTGTGGACTGTTGAGTTGAGAGTGCTGTCGGTGATTTTTTGGGCAGTTCGTTTGAAGGTGTTTTGGGTTCTGCGCGCGCAGGCTAGGCTTCTTGAAGGAACTTTAGCAAGCCCCTCCAGTCAACGTTCTCTGCCACAAGCTGCTTGGCCAGTTTAATCCGTCTTTTGTCGCCGTATTTTATTTTGCCAGCGATATCCTGAAGCATGTTCACGGTGGTGTATGTGTCGTAGGGCACAAGTAGTACGGGTACACCTCTCTCTTGGGCTTTGTTTAGAATTACGGGGTTTGGGTGAATGTTACCAGTGAGAAGCAGCAACGAAGTATCCGTCTCCAATGCTACAAGACATATGTCCGGCCTATCCCCACCAGTGATGACGGCTTTTCTAGGCGAAGCTCTGAAGTATCTGAGAGCAGCGTCTGGTGTCATAGCCCCTATAAGGTATCTTTCAACGATAACCTCTCCCAGCTTGTCCTCACATGCAAGCACTTCAGCGTTTAAAAGTTCCTTGATTTCCAATACCGTTGGGCTCCGCATCTCAGTTTTATTCGGTATAATTCCCCACACTTTGATGCTATTTCTTTCTAGGAGCGGCAAATAAACTCGCCTAATCCTCTCCATGTCGGCATCCGCGACACCGTCCATCACAAGTCCAAGGAAGGGAACATCCATCCAAGAAACGTGGTTTTTCTCCGCGACTATGACATCTGTTACGGCGTCTGTATGAATGGAGGAAACCATCAGAACTTTTAGGCCTAGACGTTTACATATTTCCAAGGCTGAAAGGCTTACTGAGCTGCCAAAAAATATGTCCCGTAGCATTTCAACGATAACAAAGTCCTTATTCGTGGCCAGCTTTTTGAAGCTCTCTTCTATAGTTTCGAGAACTATGTCGCGATCCATGCCGCTCAGTTTCTCAAGGTAATAGTATCCAAGCTGGACGGGTGACATCACCCTTAAATCTTCCTGTATTCTGAGGAGCTCCCTCATCAACAGTACATCGTCATCTGTTCTGATGTTTCCGTAGGAAATGTTGCTCCAGCTGAAGGGCTTGAAGTATCCACCCTTTAAGCCTTCATCCATTAATACTTGGGAGAGACCCAAGCAGAAGGCAGTTTTGCCGAAATGCTCTATTCTGGGGGAGGTTACACAAATCTTCAGGGGCTTTTCATGCAAACTCTCATCACCTTTTGAACAATAGGGTTATCTTAACGTCCAAGGCTAAAGAGTTTTTCCCCTTCTCGTAGACGAATAATGGGTTAATATCTAGCTCGACGATTTCCCGGAAGTCCATAACGAGCCTTGAAACCCTAAGTAGAACATCGACAACCGACTCTACATCGAATGGAATTTCGCCCCTAAAGCCTCGTAGAAGCGTGTAAGCTTTTGTTTCCATGATCATTTCATATGCCTTCCTCCTGCTTAGAGGCGCCAACCTGAAGCTGACATCTTTTATGAGGTTGACGTAAATTCCCCCAAGTCCAAACATTATGAGAGGCCCGAACTGGAGATCCCTATGAACTCCTACTATGACCTCCTTACCCGGAGGCACCATTTTTTGAACTTCAACTCCATATACGCGGGCTTGGGGCATAAGCGTCGCAGCATTTCTCATCATTGTGTCATAGGCGTTTTCAAGTTCGTAGTCTGACTTGATGTTTAATGCTACGCCGCCGATGTCTGTTTTGTGCACTATATGTGGCGAAATAATTTTCAAGGCTACAGGGTAGTCTATGCTGTTGGCAATTGTTATTGCTTGCTTAAGGTTCTGGGCGAACCCGCCCTCGGGAACCATTATGCCGTAGGCTTTCATAATGGCCTTTGTTTCCGGACTTAGGAGTACTGTTCTATCCTCAATCCTAGCTCGTTCAATGATGCGCTTAACCATCGCAATGTCCCTCTCAAATTCTGGGATCTCATCTTCGTGGTACTCGCTGACAAATTCCCCATACAATGCCATGCTCCGAAGGGTTTTAACCGCCTTCTCTGGAAATTCATATACGGGTATATGGTTCTCCTTCAGAAGTTTCACCGCTTCAGCTACAGCCTCACCGCCCATGAAAACCGCCAGAACAGGTTTTTCGGGATTCTCCCTATGGGCTTGAATTATGGCTTCAGCAGTCTTAAGGGGCTCTGTAACCGCCTGAGGGCTTAGGATAACCATGACGGCGTCAACTCCGGGATCCCTCAAAATAACTTGTAAAGCCTTAAAGTAACGTTCGGCCGACGCGTCTCCCAGCACATCCACGGGGTTTATGACTGAAGCTTGCGGCGGCAGAAAAGACCGGAGGGCTCCAATGGTTTCTGTAGATAACCATGACAAACTTAAACCGAAATTTTCACAGTTGTCTGTGGCCACGACTCCGGGGCCGCCGGCGTTTGTTACAATTGTAACGTTTCTGCCAGGGGGAATGGGCTGATATGCAAAAGCCTTAGCATTATCAAACAATTCCTCAACAGAGCTAACGCTAATGACTCCTGCTTCTTTGAATGCTGTTTCATAGGCTACGGCGCTGCCAGCCATCGAGCCAGTGTGGGATGAAACCGCCCTGACACCAAAGTTTGTTACTCCTGCCTTAAAAATTACTATGGGCTTGATCCTTGACGTTTCCTTGGCAACCTTGAGGAATTTCTCGCCATCGTTTATCTCTTCCACATAACACGCTATTACATTGGTTCCGGTGTCATCTTTTAAAGCCTCTATGAAGTCGATGACGTTGAGGTCGACACTGTTGCCCAGGCTGACTATTACGCTGAAGCCTATGCCCTCCACGGGAGCCCAGTCAAGGATAGCTGAGCACAAGGCTCCGCTCTGGGAAAGGAAGGCAATTCTTCCGGGAAGAGCCTTCGAGGAGGCGAAGGTTGTGTTTATGGGAACAGACGTGTTTATCACACCTAAACAGTTTGGGCCAACCATTCGCATGCCATATTTTCTGCAGATATCAAGGAGCTCCTTCTCAAGCTTCGCTCCCTCTTGGCCTATTTCCCTGAAGCCGGCTGATATGACCACCAAGCCCTTGACGCCTTTCTCCCCAGCCTGCCTTACAACCTTCGGAACTATGGCTCCTGGGACGGCTACAACGGCTAGGTCAACAGATTCTTCCACGTCAAGAATGGATGGGTAACACTTTAACCCACATAATTCATTCGCTTTTGGATTTATGGGATAAATGGAACCATTAAACCCGCTTTCCATAATATTCATGAGTATGCGTTTTCCAACGGAGCCCTCCTGCCTAGAGGCTCCTACAACCGCCACAGATCTAGGCTCCAAAATAGCCTTAATGTCTTCCCGACCCAATCAACAGACGCTCCGTTAAATGGTCATTCCATCTAGGCTTTAGCCATCCATAAAAGGGTTTCTAGATATAGGAATCTCAATCGTTATTAAGGGATAACATAATTCAGGTATTTTAATGAAGAAGCAATGTCTAAATTACGGATTGTTTTAAACTGTAAAATATTTTCTGCGACTTTGGTTAGCGATGACTGAAAGAACAGGCAAAGTCCACGGGCGCGCGCAAAATTAAATATCATGCCTGATGATCCCGAAAAGAAAGGAACACTTCAAAATTTATTTACACTCCCTTAATAACCTTAAACAGACAGCAATCAATGTTTTGCTGTCAAGAAACATTAAAAGAAGCTTAGAAACCCAACTCCGCGTTAACTCAACTCCAGAAAAGGTTAACTTTTGTCTGTTTTGATAAGTTGCCGACGATGGTTAAGCTTGCAAGCATTTTCGTAAGTCTTATTAGGAGGGCACTACAAGTTTAAAGCACGCTTCACTGGCTTGTGAAGCGGGCGTCCCACGCGGCTGCTTTCTTTACCGCTGGTGGAGCCCAGCTCAAACGTTTGGGCTCATAAAATAGTTTGGGAGGTGAAAAGAGGATGAAGTTTATAGCTTTTTGGGAGTATAACGCAGAAGACACCGTGAAGTGTATAGAGAAGTTGAAACAGGCTATGACGGAAAGGGAGAGAAGAACGGAGAGTTTAGCAAAGCTAATTTTTGGACCTTACAATTTCAGCGGCAAGACTAAAGGCTTTTCAGTGTATGAGACTGACGACCCGGACAAACTTATGAATGTTGCAGTCTTCTACATGCCTGAAATGAGGTGGAAATTCATACCCATAATTGAAACCGGTAAAAGTGCAGAGCTCTGGCTTAAAATGAAGAAATAGCCTAACCTAAATCCACAACATTCCCCCTCTACTTATTTTCTGCAAAACCCCCATTCTTCCTTTAATAATGTTTAAGGAGCATTTCAGGCAACTTTTGCGCTTAACAGCGACTAAGCGAACATGCGCGCGCGAGAGCACGGAGTCCCGCTTGTTTATTGCATTAAGCCTAGAACAGGTTTTTACGCTATTGAAATGGACGGGTCAAAGGGCTACGCGATGCCAAAGCTTACACCAATAATTTAAAAGTTAAAGGACATCCTAGATGTGATGAGGCTGCTCGGACATAAAAACATTAAAAACACTTTGATACACACTCAACTTGTGGATTTCAAAAATGAAGACGACTACATATGCAAAGTTGCATCAACAAATGAGGAAATAACTCAGCTTATAGAGGCTGGATTTGAATATGTATGCGAGCACAACGGAGCCAAATTCTTCAGAAAGCGCAAATAGCCATGGCAAGAGTATGAGGGTTCATTCCAGAAAGCCGGGGGTGGGAGTTGAACCCACATATAGCTGCTCTGCAGGCAGCCGCCTGAACCGTTCGGCCACCCCGGCGTCAGTAACAAAGATTTTGGTTGGGGGTTGTAATAAAGGTTATTTTTGGTTTATGCGGAGTTCTTGGAGAATTTCTCTATAAATTTTTAAAGCTGATTCTTCATTGTCGACGTTTTTTATTAGCATGCGTCCGCCGTTGAACAGGCTGATTTCGTAGCTTTTGTAGTTGAAAATTATGGCAAGGGAGGATTTCACTCGAATTTTAAACTGTTCTTTTACTGCCTCGTAAATTTGGTTTAGATTTAATCTAAAAGGTTTTTCAGGGTTTATGTTTGCCGTTTTTCTTCCGCAGAGCCAAACAAGTTTTTCCTTTGCTTTTGGAAGCGGAGCAACTACGCCTTGACATGCTGGGCAATTTTCTCTTTTATAAATGTCTATCTGCGTGAACGTCATATCGCTGAAATCGCATATCAAAAGCTTACTCTTTAAAGGAGAGCCTATTCCCGCCAAAACCTTTATTGTTTCCATAGCTTGCATCGTCCCAATTATTCCCGGAGTAGCGCCCAAAACCCCGCGAACATCACAGGTTAGTAGGCTGCTGTCGTCAACATTCGGGAAAACGCACTCTAGACATGGAGTTTCGGGTGGCGCGAAGACTGAGATGTTGCCTTCAACTCCTATGGCTGCTCCGAAAATGTAGGGGATTTTGAGTTTGGCGCACGCGCGGTTAACAAGATATCGTGTCCGCATATTATCCAAACCATCAACAACGCAATCCATCGCTGAAATGAGTTTTTCAGCATTGTCTGCATTTAGGTTTTCAGCTATAGGCTCGACTTCCACGAGGGGATTTGCTTTTCCTAGTCTTTTTGCGGAGACTTCAACCTTCGGGTAACACAAATCTTTTTTGCTGTATAAGACTTGTCTATGTAAGTTATGCAGTTCAACAGTGTCCTGGTCTATTAGGCGAAGATGCCCAACACCTGCGAGAGCAAGATAAAGGGATGAAACTGTTCCTAAACCACCGAGCCCGACAACCGCAACCTTTGACTCTGCAAGTTTCTTTTGCCCTTCTGCGCCAAGTTCATTTAAAACGATTTGTCGGCTATAAAGCTCGTTGTAAAGAGACTTTTTCTCAATCATGGACAATTCGGGATCCCTTTTTATTGTTCAGTCAGCCCTCTATATTTGCCTTTTTTCAAAAACTGCTTTTCATAAATTTCCCTAACCCTCTGGATTGTGTCCGCTTCCTCAGGCCTTTTATCCTCTCTTATACGGGTTATTCGCGCAAATCTCAACGCCATGCCACACTTGTATTTCGGACTTTTCTGAATTTCGTTGTAAGCAACCTCAACCACAATTTTTGGAATAACAACCACCCGTCTAGGCTCTTCGTTTATAGCTAATTCCTTAAGCCTCTTAGTCATTTCGATTATTTCCGCATCATTTAACCCCTTAAAAGTTTTACCAACTGTCAAAAATTCTCCTGTTTCAGCGTCTCGCGCTGCCAAATAATAGTCTGAAAGCCACTCATGCCTGCGACCATAACCATACTCCGCAGCGACAATAACCAAGTCTAAAGGCTCTAAAACTGGCTTTATTTTCAACCAGTGTTTTCCACGTATACCGGGAGTGTAGGGGCTTTCAAGTCTTTTCGCCATGAGTCCTTCATGCCCTTGGTCTACGGCTTCTTTTAGGAAAGATTCCGCCTCTTCAATTTTGTCCGTGGCTATCTGTTTTGTTAGTGGTATTTCGCCGCTGATTTCTGCTAGAAGACGCCTTCTTTGCATGTATGCAACTGAAATTAAGCTTTCGCCGTTGAGGTATAGGATGTCGAAAAGATAGAGCTTAACTGGGATTTTCTCAATCATATCTTCTATTGCATGAACCCTCTTGAACCGGCGCATCAAATGCTGAAAAGGGATGGCGTAGCCAAGAGCATCAACAGCAATAACTTCCCCTTCCAAAATCGCCTCTTCCGCCTTTATGTTTTGTTTTGCCAGCTCAACAACGTCTGGCAGACTTTCAGTTACATCAGTTAGTCTGCGGCTGAAAACCCTAACTTCACTGCCAAGCTTGTGAATCTGCACTCTAGCGCCGTCCAATTTGTATTCAAAAGTCGTTTTTCCACCGTGCTCTTTCAAAGCTTCGCCAACATCGTCAGCCATCTGAGCCAACATCAACTTTACAGGTCTAAAAACCTTAAAGCCTATTTTCAGTAAGCCCTCCTCACCCTCGCTTTTTGCTTTTGCGGCAACTTCACCTATGTCACCCAAAGTCATATTTGCCTTTTGAACCAACTCCAGCGGAACGTTAAAAGCCTTAGAAATCGCTTGCTCCATTAAGCCCTCGTGAAAACCAGTTCGCATTTCGCCAATGAAAATTTTAACGAGATATTTCGCTTCGACCGGCGATGCCGAGCTCAATAGAGTTTCTGTTAGACGCTCTCTTTTTTCTCTCGAGCCAGTTCCCGTTGACTCAGCTATGGCTTCTAAGCGGCGCCTAACCTCTTCTATTGTTAATGCCCTTTCGACAAGAAACTTCTGTCTTTTAACGGCGCCTTTTTCAAAAAGTGTTTTCGTGGCTGAGCCTACATCGCCAGTTTTGCTGAATACATCCATAAAGATGTCCCAGCTAACTCCGGTTATGCGTTTTATTATTTCGCTTATGGTGGCCCAGCTTACTTCAAGAGTTTTTTGGCTCCATTTTGGAAAAGGTCTTCCGAGAATCATAGAAACAGCTGACGCAACCTCTTGGGCTTCTAAATTTTTCAGGATGCTCGCCACAAGGTCTATCATAGCAAGCCTTTTGCTTGCTGCCTCCAACTTCTCACATAATTCCGCCAGTGTTTGGAAAGGCGTCGGCATAAACACTAACCTTTTAATAGCGTCTGTTCCAATTAGGATTTTACCCAGTGGAGAGATATAATACGTTTGGATTGTGGAAAAAGCTCGGGTTGCTGGGATTGGAGACACAAAAAGCCCGTTTTGAACCAAAACTTATGCGCCGCATACAGCAGCGGTTCGAGACGCATTTTACGTTGTAGTTGGAGAAACCTGCAGTGCAACCCGAAGATGAAGAAGCGTTATGAGCCATATAAAACTTTCAGCGGAAGCACTATATGGACTTTAATGTCAAAAGAAGAGCTCATATAATAGTAGGCTTCGAACTTGTTGAGTGCTTACGCGCAATAGGCGAGTTTGGCAACAGAGAAAACAAGGGCATGGTTAACCAAGACCAGTTTACCCAATAGGTGTTTGTCAGATGAGGCAACATATCCCGCAATAGACAAAGCCTCTCTAGAAAATTTTTCCAGGGTTAAGGATGTTATTTGGGTCGAAAGCCTTCTTAATCCTCTTCATAAGCTCTATCTTCGCCTTATCCTCCAATTCAAGAAAGAACTCCCTCTTTTCTAAACCTATGCCATGCTCTGCTGAAATCGTGCCTCCAAGCGCTTTTCCAATGGCATAAATTTCCTTTAAAAACGAAGAGAGCTTATCCTGGTCTGGTTCTATTATGTCTAGATGAATGTTTCCATCACCCGCATGCCCGACGCTTATTATTACTGTCTCATATTTTGCTGATGTTTCTTTTACTTGCTCCATAAATTTTGGTATTTCGCTGCGAGGAACAACCACGTCAACAGCGTATGTTGCGCCCGCGTCTTTTGAAACGTAAAAGGACTTTTCTCTTAGTTCTAGAAGGTCTCTTCCAGCCCTTTCTGTGGGTGGAACAAGGACATCGATTGCTCCGTTTTTCATGCAAACATCGCTGATAAGCTCAGCATCTCCATATAATGCTTCCCGACTTTTGCCTTCCAAAACTATGAGGAGAAAGGCTTCGGCTTCGCTGCGCACAGATTCGTTTATTGGAACCTTTATTCCAGTATAATTTTCCATACGGTCAAGCCCAAATTTGTCAATGAACTCAATCATTAGAGGCACTCTTCCAGACTTCAGTATCAAAGGAACAGCCTTAACTCCGTCTTCGAGGGTTTTAAAAGCGACAAAAAAAATTAGTCTAGCTTTTGAGCAAGGAATAAGCCTTAATATAACTTTGGTTACCACAGCCAAGGTTCCCTCAGAACCGATAATCAACCGGGTTAAGTCATAGCCGGTTGAAGACTTCACATATTTTCCCCCAGCCTTAATAATTTCCCCAGTTGGCAAAACAGCCTCTAACCCTAAAACCCAATGTCTAGTGACTCCATACTTGACTGCCATCATTCCCCCAGCATTAGTAGCGACATTGCCACCAATTGTTGCACTCTCTTCACCTGGATAAATCGGATAGCATAGTCCATGCGCTTCAACAGCCTTGTAAAGGTCTGAGAGGACGACGCCAGCTTCGGCAACCGCCACATGATTTTCTTCGTCTATCTCTATTATTCTGTTCATTCGTTCAAGGGATAGAAGGATACCTCCAGAAGATGCAATACAACCGCCGCATAAACCAGTTCCCCCGCCTCTGGGCGTAACTGGAATACGCTTCTCGTTTGCCAGGCGTAGTATGCTTGCAACTTCTTCGGTGCTCCCAGGTTTAACGACGACGTCGGGTAGACAGTGTTTTACTCTGAGCGACTCGTCATGTGCGTATTCCTCGTTTATGCCATCACCAACAAGTACGTTTTCGTCTCCAACAATTTTTCTAAGTTTAGCTATAACTTCACTGTCCATAAGCGTCAACCATATTGTTGAGTAGTTGTTAAACGCCTAAGGGTTATATGACTTTAACTTATCAAGTAGCTTAGGCTATTTAAAATCATCGACTGCGAGGGTAATTGTTGAGATTTGTGTGCTATAACTGGCATGGTTCGGCGAAATTCAACTAAGACTTTGGTTCTTTATAAGAAAATTTGGGAAAAGAAGAGTTGAGGTTGTGTTAGAAGAACGCTTCTAATTTTTCTTTGAGTTCCTTTATCTTCTTTTCTAACTCTTCAACTTTTTCCTTGTTTTCAACAGCCCTATAACAGTCTCTCGCGTATTCTAACGCGCTAAGCCCAAACCTGTCAAAGCCCTTTTGGAAACATAATTCAGCTGATTTCATGAAATACTCAACGGCTTCTTCATAATTTTTGAGCGCGTACGCGGATTCGCCAGCCTTGTAGAGCATTGTTGCCGCGTCGAAAAAGTTTTGCACCTTTTGGTACAATTCTGCTGCTTTCAGAAAAGCTTCAACAGCCTCCTTATATTTGCCAGTTTCGAAAAGTGTGTTTGCATCCTTATGCAGTTTAACAGGATCTTCTTTTTCTTTGCTTACGCTCATGGCGTTCAACTCGCAACTTGCTATTTATCACATAACACTTACATTTAGGTTTTCCCGTCTCGAAAACCGCAAAATAGAAGGACTGCAAAATAATTTAAAAGATTTAATGTTAAAATATGGAACATTTAAGTCGGGAAATTCATGGAAAAATCTAAGCCTTCGCGTTTTTGGCGATACAAATCGTTGCTTCCCCCAGTGAAGCACATGATAAGTCTCGGCGAGGGGGGAACACCGCTACATAGAGCGGATAGACTTGCAGAAAAAGTTGGTTTAAAAAACTTATATTTGAAAGACGAAACAAGAAACCCGACAAATTCTTACAGAGACCGTGCGGCAGCACTCCTAACGTCAGACGCAATAGACCTCAAACACAACGTTTTAATCTGCGCAACAAACGGAAACCTCGGCGCTTCTCTCGCAGCTTACTCTGCAAAGGCTGGACTGGTTTGTCACGCCATCGTGCCTAAAAATGTTGATATAGGGAAATTAGCTCAAATGCTTGTTTACGACGCTGTTATAGAAGAGTTCGGCGAAATACTTGACGACTCAATAAAGCGAGCGAAGACTCTGGCAAAAGAGATGGGTTGGTATCAGGCAACTGCGGAGTTAAACCCCTTGGCGATAGAAGCGCAGAAAACAATCTCCTATGAGGTTTACGAGCAGTTTGGCGTTCCAGACTGGTTTATAGTTCCTATGGGAAGCGGCGGTACAATCTACTCAATCTGGAAAGGATTCAAGGAACTTCAAGAACTTGGGAAGATAAAGTCATTGCCAAAAATGGTTGGTGTTCAACCGGAAGGATGCGCCCCCATAGTTAAGGCAATAGCGGAAAACGCGCAAAAGTTCACCAAAATCCGAAAACCATACACCCGTGCACTTGCCGTTTTGGTTGCGGAGCCCTTGCAAGGCACGTTGGCAATAAAAACCCTAAAAGAGTCGAAGGGTTTGTGCTTAGCTGTTTCCGATTCCGAAATTCTCTCAGCAGAGTTCCAACTAGCAAAGTTAGAAGGAATATTCGCAGAACCAGCAAGCTCCGCGACAGTTGCCGCGCTAAGAAAACTCGTAAAAGAAGGAAAGATAAACGAAAAAGACAGTGTAGTGTGTCTAATAACTGGAAGCGGACTGAAGGCCACAGACATACTGCAAGCTCTGACAAAAAAGCAGAAGACAGCAGTTCTAGGCTTAGAACTTAGCACAAAAGAGAAGATACTGCGCATTTTATCCGAAAAGGATACTTATGGCTATGATTTATGGAAAAAACTTGGAAAAACCATAACAAGAGCAGCCATATACCAACATTTAAACAGTCTCGCGGAAAAGGGACTGATTACCAGTTATAAAAGGAAAGAGAAAAAATTATTGAAGTTAACAGAGCGTGGAGAAAAAGTTTTGCAAGCAATTGAGGATTTAAAGCTTTTATTGTAACCTTATGCGTTGTTTGCGATAAATTAAAATAGTTTAGTTGTAACTATACTATTCCAAAAGAGGTTAACTCTCATGAGTTTCCGAACAGCAAACATAACAAGGCAACTAAGCGCCACCGGAGTTTTCACGGCTCTAGTTTGCGTGGCAACAATAAGCTTTACGGTTTACGTGCCAAGCACAAGAGGTTATTTTAATATAGGTGAAACAATGGTGTATACTGCAGCCTTACTTTTCGGTCCACTGGTCGGGGCTTTTGCTGGTGGCGTTGGTTCAATGCTTGCAGATTTGGTTCTCGGCTATTACTATTATGCTCCAGCGACGCTTCTAGTCAAGGGGCTGGAAGGGTTTATCGTAGGCTTACTAAGCCAAAAAGGAAAGACGCTTTTCAAAAATTACACTAAACGAGAGTGGCGAATCTTCACTTCCGAAATCGGAGTTCTTGTTGGAATGTTGGTTGGTATCATTGGATTTCTATATTACAGTGGCATTGTGGAGCTCTATTCAAGCATTATCTCCACGGAAAACCCGGCATCAACAATACTTGTTCCAACCGAATTTTGGCTTGGACTCGGCGTTTTCGCTGCATTTTTGATAGCGGCAATTGCCTTCATTTCCGAACCGCAGTTTGGCTTCATTGTTATTTCATGCATTTTCGGTGGGATAGTGATGGTTTTCGGCTATTTTCTTTATGAACAGCTTTTTCTCGGAGTATTCGCCCTCGCCGAGATACCCATAAACATTGGACAAATGACAATAGGGCTAATAGTGGCAACACCAATAGTAAGAGTTATTCAGCAAACCCTTCCACAACTAAAACAGTGACTTAACGATATTCGAGAGGAAAAATGATGTTGCCATGGGGGAAAGTTCCAGTAGAAATTCTAAAAGGAGTAGTCTTCAAAAATCTGGGAATAAAACGCAAAGAAGTTGCCTTAGGTCCCGCAGCAGGTTTTGACGGTACGGTCATAGACTTGAATGATAAATCTCTGATAATTTCCATTGATCCAATTACGGGAGCAATAGAACGGATAGGTTGGCTGGCAGTTAATATTAACGCGAATGATGTTGCCACCTTCGGCGTTGAACCATCATTTCTTTTCTCGTGCATTTTGCTCCCAGAGAAATCAAATCAAAAAACGGTTGAAAACATTTGCGTTCAGATGGATAAAGCGGCAAAAGAATTAGGAATAGCAATAGTCGGCGGGCATTGTGAGGTAACACCTGGAATTGTTAACCCCATAGTCGTTGGGTGCATGCTTGGGATAACAGAAAAAGGAAAATATGTAACTGCCGGAGGAGCAAAACCGGGCGACAAGCTAATTTTGACTAAAAGCGCTGGAATCGAAGGAACTGCTATTTTAGCTTCAGACAGAGAAGAACTCTTGAAAGGAGCGGTAGACGCTGAAACATTACGGAATGCGAAAGAATTATACAACCAAATAAGCGTTGTCAAAGACGCCATAACAGCCTTCAAAACAGGAGGCGTCAACGCAATGCACGACCCAACAGAAGGAGGTATCGCCGGAGGAGTCCATGAAATGGCTGACGCATCAAACTTGGGGGTTAAAGTCTTCGAAGAGAAAATTCAAGTTCAACCAGAAACGCTAGAAATCTGCGATTTCTTCAAAATAGACCCCTTGCAACTGATAAGCTCCGGCGCCTTGCTAATATCAGCTAAGCCGGAATTTGCAGAAAAAATAATCAGGTGCTTGAAAATGGAACATATTCACGCCTCTATCATCGGCGAGTTTTTAGATGACCCGCATAAGCGTTTACTGTTAACAAAAGACGGGAAAACAGAAAATTTGCCTAGGCCTGTAACTGACAATCTATGGATTGCCCTTATGAAATAGTTATCTTTAAAGTTTTTGTTTAGAAGATGGGTAAGCCAATTAAGTGTTAAAAGTGGATAGTAAAGTGCGTATTTGTAGATGTGGGAATATACTAAACCGCATTTTATCTCGGTTGCAGCCAGCGATACGCTTTCCTTAAGGGTGTAATAGTGTGTCGGTCTATAGTGCAGGCAGTAGATGTCTTCGCCAATTACAACTTTATATCCCTTCTTCTTTATCCGGTTGATGATGTATGTATCTTCATAAGCATGCAACTGCTCAGGAATTTCAATATCCTCCAAAATTTCGCGCCGAATAAGCGTATCATGCATCCCACCGCGAAGATTAAAACATTCTCTTGCAACAAGTGCAAGAAAACTCAGAAAACGCTTATCCCGCATGTGTGGTGTGACATCAAAGTTTAGTCCCCAGATTGCGCCGACGGCTTCATTAATATATTTGACGGCTTTTTTGAACCAGTTGTTGCATAGTATGATGTCGCTGTCAACAAACATAAACCAGTCAGTTTCCACTTCTCTTATCCCCCTCTGCCTAGCCCTAGCTCTTGAACCATTTTCGGTTATAAACACAATGTTCCCATGTTCATTGTTAAAACCTCTGAGTATCTTGAGCGTGTTATCAATTGAAGACGCGTCCAGAACGATTAAGCGTCTCACAGGAATATTTTTATAGATAGACTTAAGACATTGGCAAAGTATGCCTTCACTATTCTTCGTAAGCATAACAACATCTATCGGTTCGATTGTCACCATTTATCCACACACTTTTTAGTTAGCGTTCACACATTTTCCAAATAAAGGATTTGTTCGCTTATTAAAAGGAAAGGGTGTTTCCAGTTTTAACAAGTTTTGAGAGTTTTAAGTTTATATTCTTGATTGAGAAAAGCAAATTGAAACCAGAAATTCTCATAGTGTCTTTAGGTAAAGAATATTAGATTGAAACTTGAATCCTTTTGTTTAATGTATGTGTAAAACTCTTGTGGTAGAAATGAAAATTAAGACTTCGTGGAAAACTTTTATTCCACCTTTATTTGGAATCGCAGTTTTTCTAGCTTATATTTACATGTTCGGAGTTGACATATTCCAGATAATAGATTTGCTGCAAAGTATAAAACTGGACTTATACATACTTGCCGCTTTCAGCGTAATATTAGATACATTATTTTTTACATTTACTTGGTATTTTTTACTTAGAGTTCTATCCATTAAAATATCCTTGGCTAGGATACATCTTTTTGTCTGGTTTGGAATTTTCGTGGACATCATTATACCAGCTGAATCCATAAGTGGAGAAATTTCACGTGTATATTTAGTGGCTAAAGAGAATAACGGAACTGTTGGAAAAGTTACCGCTTCGCTTGTGGCTCAACGATTATTGAGTATGGGAATAACAATTGCTTCTCTCCTTTTGGGGATAGTTTCCCTCTTTACAGAAGGACAACTTTATGGGCTTATGCTAAACCTAACAGTTTTACTGACTATGTTGACATTTGTTTTCCTCTTTCTTGTAGTTCTTTTATGTGTTAAGGAACAGTGGACAATGCGGGTTTTGGATGCCACGATAAAATTTGGCGAATGGATTAGCAGAGGACGATGGAAACTGGATAAAATCAGGGAATACGCCAAAGGTGCAGCTAAGGCGTTCCATAGCGCCATCAGAGAGTTTGGCAGTTCACCGAAGACATTAGTTTTGGCGTCTTTATTGTCAACGATATCATGGATTCTGTCCTTATCAGTTTTTTATCTCTGTTTCCTCTCAGTAGGTTATACAACAATTAGTTTGGGCGCTATATTGGTTATATGTTCAATTTTTGCGTCTGTAAAATCCATACCAGTAGGCATACCTTTTGAAATAGGGTTGCCGGAAATAACATTAACCACACTTTTCATGCTGGTTGGTGTACCTCCTCAAACGAGCGCTACAGTAACTGTTCTAGTAAGAATTCTAACATTATGGTTCAGATTCTTTATAGGTTTTGCAGCACAACAGTGGCTTGCCATAAAAACGTAAAAAACCCAGAGATCTGCGATTACACAAAAACAGATAGGGTGAGTTTAAGGTTTTCAATTAACGCTTTTTACTAATATTTACCAACATTTGGTGTAGAACAATCAAGGCGAAAAAAGCATAGGATAAGAAAAGTTGAGGATGCCGAATTGCTTGTTTAAGATCCGTTGCTATCAAGTTTATGCTTTCTTTAACTGTCCATACATTTCCTGGCCTATAATGAATACAATAGGGATCATATGTTGGTAATACATTAAACCCCTTTTTAGAAATCCATGACTTTATATAAGCATCTTCGTAAGTGTGTAAATTTTCAGGTATTTTTATATCTTCGACAGCCTTACGCCTTACAAGCGTGTCGTGGGTTCCTCCTCGTTGCCTAAAAATCTTCATATTCATCCTTGCGAACAAATCGAAAACTCTCTTATTTTTTAAAACAGACCAAATTTCCATTCCCCAAATGGCGCCAACATCACTTTTCATGAACGGAACTGCCTTTTTGAACCAATCTTTACAGAGAATAACATCGCTATCAACAAACATAAACCAATTAGTTTTCACCTCTTTTAAGGCTCTTTGCCTCGCATAGCCTCTTGTTCCCTTAGTCTTGATTAACACAATATTCCCATGTTTTTCTTGAAATTCCTTTGCAATATCTAATGTTGTGTCGGTTGAATATCCATCCACTATTATTAAGGTATTGACGGGCACATTTTCATAAATTGATGCTAAACATTTTCGTAGAAGTCTCTCGCTGTTTTTAGTTAACACTATTACATCAACTTTTTCCTCTGATTCCACCATAGCCTAAAGCCCTTCTTTCTTAAATCCCGAATATCGCATTATCTTAACGGTAAAAAACGTGGCAAGTAATAAATTAGAATACTCGTTAAACATGCGTTTACTGCTGTTTGCAAACTCTAACATTGTTATTGTCCTATATCCTTTTCTTTATATTTTTATATCCGTTTTAAGGCTTTATTTAAATAAAAAGTAAAGATGAATGATAATAATTAGAGGATGAACCTATTGGTCATGCGCCTAAAGAAAGCGGCAAACATTCTCATGCGATCTTTTGCACCTAACAAACCACAACATGTTCAATGGTTGCTAACTAGAAAATGCAATTATCGTTGTAAGGGATGTAACGTCTGGCGGGAGCAAGACTCAAACGAATTATCAACCGAGGAGGTTAAGAAAGGGCTGGATATTCTCAAAAAAATGGGTGTTATCGAAGTTGTTTTTTCCGGAGGCAATCCGCTTTTAAGGGATGATATAGGTGAAATTTTAGAATATGCTTCAAGGTTTTTCATCACAACCGTTTATGATAATGGTAGCATAGCCGCGGATAAAATTGATGTTCTACGCTTTGCGGATTTTGTAGCTATTTCCATCGATAGTCTAGACCCGCAAAAAAACGATTATTTAAAGGGTGTTCAAGGTGCATGGCACAAGGCAATGGAAGCTGTTAGGAAACTTAAGGAAAACGGAATTTCCGTAAGCGTATCGCCAACAATTTCTCAATATAACCTTTATGAAATTTTAGACCTCACTAAATATATTATAGACTGCGACATCCTAGTTTGGTATTGCCTATACTCCTATGATTTATCGGATGGATACAAACAACTTTTTAGCATAGGTAGAAAAAACGACGAATATACAATAGTTGATAAAAGAGGAATAGTCGACTTGTGCGAACACCTCATAGAAATGAAGAAAAAACATAACAAAATTCTGATGACGACAAAAACGCTTACAGCGATAAAAAATCTTTATTCGAGAGGTGTAAGAACATGGAAATGCGCAGCGCTTCAGAACTTCTTTGTTGTCAACCATATAGGCGAAGTCTCAGGGTGTCACCTGCACGAGCCTGTTGCTTCAATCTTTAATCTGCCCAAGATGTGGAACAGTGAAAGATTCAACGCTCTACGCAGAATCTATCAAGAGTGCACCCGCTGTACTTATCTCTGTTACATTTTCTATTCGTTACATACAAACGTTTTGGGTAATCTTGAGATTGCAAAAGAACATTGGAAAAATGCAAAATTGTTTTTAAAAAGAAATAATGATCATATTGGTTTAAACTAATGTGAAAATCATTCTTACATCTCTATGTTAGGAATAACAGCGATTATTTCAGTTAAAATGCTTAGAATATTCCGATTTAAAACAGCTTGTTCGTCGTCAATATCAACTAAAGGCAAGCTCATCTTAGTTAAGGGATGTTGTGTGATTTCAGAATCATCTATTCTTCTCGGTCCTGCGTCTTTAGGCCTTTTCAGTTCAAGAAACGCCGGTATAAGCATAATGAGGATTAATGTTGTGATCCCTAGAAAAAGCATAAGCATTGTTGGAGTCGAATTCGGAGTCATCCTTACCTTTTAAACAATTGCCGTAATTCATAATATAACGGTTTCCATTTCCAGAATGTGGAGTTTTACTCCAGCAGCAGTTATCCTTTCTTTTAAAGATTTTAGAAAACAATACATCAACAAACGCTACTAGGCATATGCACATGTTGTATACAAATATGAATATCATTAATGGAATTAACCATTGGGCTCTTCTTCGGTTGTCTAGATAAGCGCCAATTCCAACTTCAAAAAAAGGTGCAAAGTTGCCTACAAAACTGTATAGAAAAACTGGGATGGAAGCCCAAAGGGCCGTTAGCCATTGAGAGGATTTCAGAAGTAAAAGTGGAATCCCCACAGCCCAAGAAAGCATAACTAGAATTGGCATAAAATAGACATTTAACAAGAGTAAACCATCAATTTTCTCTTTAAGTTTTAGGTTGCCGCTCTTTAAAACTTTAAATGAATGCTTTATTGCGCATTGCATATGTCCTTTAGCCCACCTGTACCTTTGCCTCCAGTAGGTACGCCAGCTTTCAACAGCCTCTTCATAGCATTCGGCATCGTTAACATACCGAATCTTGTAACCAGCAAGATAAACACGAAAAGTTAAGTCTGTGTCCTCAGCCAAAACGGATTCATCCCATCCTCCTAAAGACTTTAATAGGTAACGTCTGAAGCCTCCAACTGTTCCGCCGAACTGCGGTATAAGCCCTAGAATATCCCGCGCATTTTGATCAACAAGATATCCGCCTATCCTTTCAAGCGCTACAAGTCTTGTTACAACGTTTTGGGGCTCGTTTAACACAATAACTCTGCCTTGGACAGCTCCAATTTTTGGGTCTGCAAATTCTCTTGTCAGTTTTTCTATAATGTCTCTTTGGGGGTAATAATCCGCATCAAAACACATGATGATTTCATGTTTAGCGTATTTAAGTCCAGCGTTAAGTGCAGAGGCTTTACCTCGTCCTCCTTCATGTTGGCTTCTATGCACCACATTGATGAAGCTATATTTCTTTGAGTATTCCTCTGCAATTTGTCCGGTGACATCTGTGGAAGCATCATTAATGGCTATAACTTGTAATTTGTCTTTTGGGTACGTTAGCTCAGTCATTCGTTGAAGAATTCTTCCAATAACTTTTTCCTCGTTCCGCGCAGGGATTAAAATGGAAACGGTGGGCTGACAGACAGTGTCTACAATATTATTAATAGCCTTTTTATTTTTACCCGCGTTTTTAATGGCCGTCATAGCGAAAATGTAATGTCTGACGAGGTAGGCAACCATTAAGACTACTAAAATGACGAATACTGCTTCTAAAAATTCAATAAGCATGCTTAGGCCTCAGATTCTCTCCTTGGAACGGCAAAAATAGTTAGACTAATAGACCAAAAGGAGACAACCCATATGAGATTTAAAAAAGGATTGAGAATTATGTATAGCACATCGAAAAAGCCAGCAAAGTATTCAGCGGTGGCAACAGCGAACATAAGAAAGAGGCTATTCCAAATCAAGCAAATAACATTTCCCAATAACAACATGCACAGCTTCTTCATCAACGCTCCATCCAGAGGGAATGTGAGAAGGATGTAAAGGATGTTGAAGATTAAGAGCATGAATGTCAATTCAATGTTTGTATGAAAGAAAAATGAGAGTGTGAACGAAGCCATTATTCCAGCAAAAATGCCAAACACTAAATGGTATGTTCTGAAAACGCCTCTCTCCATTTTCATTTGCAACACGACTTCCAGAAATTTCTATTATAGAAGATTGATATAAAAAGCTTCAGAAGCCTTAAAATTTACGCAAAGACACGTGAACCAAAATGCTAAGTTGTCTCCGACTTAAGCACGACGCCGTCTATCACTTTGCATAGGATTTGAAAAACTTCTTCTTGTGTCAAGTTGTCAGTGTCCAAAATTAGGTGAAATGGCGCAAAATCTTCCCCGAGGTCAAAACCGTAAAGCTTTTTGTAAATGGTTTTTGTTCCCTCTTCTTTTCTCTTTATGGCTTCTACGGCTTCTTTAACAGTTATGTTATCCCTTTTAGCTATCCTCTCTGCTCTCTTCTCAAGGGAGGCTTCAAGCCATCTTTTGAAACCCTTCTTTAAAAGCCACGGCATAGCCCAACTGTCTAAAATAACATTTCCTTGCTGCGCTAGCTCCATTAGTTTTTTGTCAACCGCTTTATCGAATTTTGGGTCATTTTCCCTTTCTTTTATGAAACGTATGCCTTCTTCGCTTTCCCACCATCCGCGTTTAAAGGGCTCGTGGCCTTTTTCTGCAGCTAGTTCTTTCAGCGCATCTCCACCGGAATAGTACTTCAGCCCGTATCTTTCTGCAAGCATCTTCGCTACGGTGCTTTTTCCGCTCCCAGCCATCCCTGAAATGCAAATGACAACTGGCTCTTTGGTTGCTTTTCTGGATTTTCTACCAACAGTCATTGGCGTTCCTCAACTGTTTACATCGTTCTTGCCGTTTGCTTTAAAGCGTTTTTTAGGCAGCTATGACAAACCTGCCCAGCATAAGGACGCCAAACTCTTCTTTTGCTTCGGTTTTGCTTGCTTGTTTCCGACGAAGTTAAACGTGGAAATCCCGCTATTGGCTTGCCACACAGAAAACATGAAGGACCCCGTGGCTTTTCCTTTTTAAAGTATACTTTGTTTTTCCCGCCAGGCAAGGATTTTTCTATGCGCTTTCTGCTTCTTGTGCGTAAATGAGGTTGCGGCAAGCTCTCATCCTCCTATTCCATGGACATCATACCCAAAAGTCTAGAGGAAAGTACCCCAAAAAGCAAGGAGCAAATCATGTACCAGTAAATGAAGGGTATTCCGCCGATTCCAGGGATGTACGCAACATTTCCGCTATACATAGGTGTTAGTATCGGCCAAATTATGAAGTAAATCGGGTAAAGTCCGAATAAAGCCAGTTGCGGTTTAAGCAATTTCTTTTGCATATTCATAATTTGTGGTTCTTTCTTTTTTATTTTCTCCATGAGCTTCTTGTCCTTTGTGCGCATTGCTTTAGTTAGTTGAGCTTGGTATTCAGCGATTTCTTTTTGCATTACTTTATATTGTTTCCAACCAACAAATTTGCTTATTAAAAGGCGGTTAAGAGAAGACACCGCAAAGGAAATGGTTAGGCTGATTAACATAATTTGTATCGTAGCCATGGGTATTCCAGCACTCATATATATTTCACCATTTTGCGCGTTCAAACTTGCTTAATTGCTTTTGTTTAAGTCCAGTTAATAACTATTTTTGCTTCTACGTTCGGGTTTTATTCTCCAAATATTCTTCGGAAGGCTGGATACATTTCGGCAGCTCTTTCCCTAACCAAAATTTCATAATATTGATATATTATACCCACAGAAAGTAGAATGCCCATTCCCGAACCGAAAACTCCGAGGAAATCTGAAATACCAGCAATCAGCCCTACAATTATTCCGCCGAGAACCGTAACTGCTGGAATGTAACGCTTAAGAATGGATTCAATAGCCTTTTCAGAGCGTCTGTATCCAGGAATCTGCATGCCAGCATCAACCAGTTGTTTAGCCACGGTTGATGGTCCTAAACCGCCAACCTCAAGCCAAGTGAGCGAGAAAACAACGCAGAAAACAATTAGAATCGCAAGATAACCCAATGCTCGATCTGGACGGGCAGCAACATCTAAGAGACTGTGCGGTGCTGTAACATAATAAACAAGGCCTCCAACAGGCTCGAGACTGGGCGTGCTACCCTCTTTGTTCCATCTAAACTGTCCCAAAATGTCTATCCAGAGTATTCCGGTTCCATTCTCTTTTTGACCACCAAACATGCTCCAAAAGAGCTGCGAGAAGATGAATATGTTGGCGAAGAGAGCGGATGCAAAAATTACTGGCAAGTTGGATACGTACAGAAGTTTTATTGGATATCGGCTTCGGAAACCTCTGTAACCAGCATAAGACAATGGCAATTCTACTCTTACACCTTCCATGTAAATTATCACCAAAAAGGCTGCTATTGTAGCTATAAAACCTATCAAGGATGGATAGTTCCCCCTTAATAATAAGCCTGCCACCGGTTTTCCGCTCATTATTGTTTGCGCTAATGCCACAAAAATTCCATAACTGCCATATTCATCAACTGGTGGAGACGGGTTGAAGCATGCAAGGAATATTTGTTGTGCAACACCAGCCATTATGAAGAGGCTTATTCCACTGCCGAAGCCCCATCCCTTTTGAACAAGTTCGTCCAGCAACTGCACGATTATTCCAGCAGCTAATAGCTGTAAGAAAACCATTATCCTTATCGTGCTAGATAAATCGCCGTACATTCCACTAAGTATGTAGGCTGCTGCTTGAACCCCTGTGAGAATTATGGCAAAAGCTTTGCTCGCTGTCGTGAAGAGGCTTCTGTCTTCTGGGCGAGACATGTCACATTCTATCATGGTTGAGCCAACTAAAAGCTGCAGTATTAATCCAGCCGTGACTATGGGACCGATTCCCAGTTCCATGAGGGTACCGTGGCTTGAAGCCCAAATTATTCTTAGAGCACTGAATCGTTCCTCTGCGGTTGGAGGGATGCCATAGAGGGGGGTTACTGCCATTACAAGGTATATTATCACAACCAAGGCTGTCCAGAACAGTTTCTCGTTAAACCGTACTCTCCGTTCTGGAGCCTTCACTTCTGGTAGAACTCTTGCAATTGGTTTAAACAGATTTAGGAATCTGCCAGCCATGGATTAGTTTTTACTCTCCCTCTTTTTCTACCTCTTCCGTTAATTCCTCTTCTTTTACCTCTCCTGTTACAATTTCTCCGCCAGCCTCTTTTATCTTCTCGGCTGCCGACCTCGAGCATGAAGCCACTTTGACTATTAGCGGCTTTGTAATTTTTCCAGTTCCAAGAAGCTTTGTATAGCCAAGGCTTGTTAGGTCTATGAGGAATTTCCCATTTTTCTCTTCAACAGAAACCTTCTCAGCAATCTCGTCAAGTTTTCCAACATTTATAGTTTTCACTTTTCTTCTCAAACTTTTAGGAGATGTGAAACCCTTTTTCCCAAAGTATTCTGGTTCATACTTTATGACATAAGACCATAGATGCTTATGCCGTCCGGCCTTCCGATAACCTTTTGACCCTGACTTTCTGTGTTGACCTACCCTACCATAACCTTGAGTCCTCGAACCCCGCTTTTTTCTGATTTTTCTAAGTTTATGAGGCATTTTTTAACCAGCCAATTTATCTATCGGTTTCTCTTCAGCAGCTCTTTTTAACCTTATTTCAAGCACACCATTCTTATATGTTGTACGCATCGTTGTTGGAATAACCTTTTCTGGAAGATTTAGGCTCTTATGGTATTTGCGGTCCACAGCCTCAGCAGATAATACCAACTGTTTATTTTCTGCACGGATTTTAAGATCTTCTCTCTTGAAACCAGCCAGCCCCGCAACAACAACAATTTCGTCTTTGTCTTCAATAATGTCGATAAGAGGCTCTATCCACTTATACTCTTTCACAGTAAGGCTTTTTGGAGCAAAATACTTGTATGGATAAGCCGGCCATCTACCCTTAGGATTCTTAGCTCGAAAAATTCTAGAAAAATTCTTTTCACGAGTTTCGCTACGTCTCGTTACAACATTGAATCGCTTCCGCAGTTTCTTGTTTCTACGCCATCTCGCGCTCAATCAACACTCCCCTCGGATACAAAGGCATTTCAAAAGTGGCTATAAAATGTATCGGATAAAAAAATGTTAAAAATCAGATCATCCGCTTTATGAGTTCGTTAACTTTTTCTCCTCGATAGCCAAGTTCGCCGCCCATACCGTAGCTTTTCTTTATCTTTCCCTTAAAGCCCTTCGTAGGCGGATGAAGCCTGAAAACGGGCTTAACGTTTGGCAGCTTCCAGTATTCTGCACGGCAGCTGAAAACAGCCTCTGCGAGATCTTTTAGGGAGCTATAACCAATTTTCTGGGCATATTCTTCGGTTAACTTCTTGTCTCCGACCAGTTCACCCTTTTCCTTTATTAGAAGGTACACTATCTCTTTCGATGCTTCGCCCCATGTTATTAAGCTCTGCGCGGTTTTCAGCATCCCAAGAAATGACGGCCTATTATCAAGCAGTATGGCGTAGTTGTTCCTTGTTAAATGGAGCATTTTCAGGGTTTCCCTAACGTCTTTCGAGGCGCTTATAGTGCCGCGAACTCTTACAACCGCCAAGCATTTGCGTTCTTCGATTTTCTCGTCCAACTACCTCACCCAATCCGTGGGAGTTATTAGGCTGTAGGTTTTCTTCAACGCATCAAAGACGGCGTATGCAAATGACGGAACAGTTCTTGTTGAACCATAACTTCTAGTCCAACAGTCCTTGATTCCAGCCAAACCTAAAATTACTTTTGCAACTTCGCTCGCAACAAGACCTAGACCTCTTGGTCCAGGAACCATAACTATTTTTACACCGCCACATTTGCCTTCAACCTGGAAGGGTACCGAGTGAGGTTTACCACAACCGCACTCCCAACTTCCACAACCACGCCTAACAGGAACTAGGTTTAGGCGAGCATCCACGGCAGCCTTCTCTATGGCTGTTCGCACTTGGCTTGCTTTCCCAGATCCTAAACCTATGTATCCATCTCTATTTCCAACAGCCACAATCGCCTTAAACCTTGACTTTTCGCCAGCGTCCGTTTGTTTTTGAACTAAGTTTATGTTTATGACCTCTTCTTGAATGTCTGGAAGCAGAGCGTCAACAATTTGGGGTTCACGAATTTTGAAACCGCCTAAAAAGACCTCTTCCATTGAGGTGATTTTGCCTTCTTGAATCATTTTTCCAACACGTGTTTTGGGAACCCATTGCTCCAAATTTCCAGCAGTTTTACTTTCCGTTGTCAACTCCTTTTACCTCCCAAACTCAGCGATTATGGCTTTTTTGACCTCTTCAAAATGTTCTGGAAGACTTTCCGGTTGAAGCTTGTTTTCCAGGTATTTTGAAAATCGAAGATTGTATTCTGCGGGGTTGGAAGCCAAAGTTTTTGCATACCTCGCGATGTGCTCACCTTTCACTCGCTCTTCGTCTGGAAGTTTCTCCTCACCATGAGGAATATTCATTCCAGCATCTAAGGCTCCTTTCAACACGGTTAAAGCCCTTGAGCCTTTAGAAGGAAAATGCAATCCAATATCTAAAATTGCCTCGCTTATTCCCTTAGCCTTAGCCTTCAACCCGCATAGAAGCCCAGTTAAATAAGCTGTTGGAATGTTTCCTCTATGAGCCTTCCATCCATACTTTCTTGTCAACTCTCTGCTGTGCGCCGAAATCAAAACCTCATCGCCATAGGGTTTAGCGACAACGATCTGGGCAATAATGTTATTTAATGTGCCACGCACAACGAGGCGAGGCTTGCCGGAAAGTGACAATGCCTTTCTTTTTCTATAATCTGTTTTTCCCTGTCTTCTTCGCCGAAATGGGACACAATAGCGTGCGTTCCTAGCCATCATCTTTTCCTCCAGAGTCCCTCTGCCTTTAGGTGACGTTCTAAATCGGCGACAGATGCGAACCTTCCGCTGTTTGCCATCTTGTAGAGTTTCCGATAAGTTGTTTCTGTAATGATTTTATCCGCCTTTAGTTCACGAAGTCTCTTTCTCAAAGCCCTAATCTTAGCCATCCAAGCGTCCTTCTTCGAAATTTTAGAATGGAGCCCCCCGCTTCTACTACCTGGCCCACGCCGCCTTCCTACCTTCTTTTTCAAATGCACTGTTCGAGCTCTTGCTCGACTTACACCCTCCTCTGGCAGCGGTTTAATAATGCCTTCATGAATTAGTTTGCGAATTTCCTCTCTTGTTATTGCAGTTTCAACATCATCCACTCTTTTAGGATCTATCCAAACCCTGTTTTGCCCAACCTTTAATATTTTGGCTGCAAGACGCCGCTGGCTTTTTAGGCTCGTCATCCTTCTTTTGCACCGCCCTCACTGTTTCTTTTCCTCTTCCGCTTTTTTCCCTGTTTTTTCTCCTCAGCTTTATTTTCTTCTTGTTCGTCTATTTCCTTTGTCGTCTCTTTCACTTTTTCCCTCTTCTCTTCAACTTTCTCCTTGACTTCTTTGAGGTTCACGATGGTGATTTTCTTCTTCCTCGCCTCAGCAATGATTTTAATTTTTTTTCTCTTGCCAACCGTGTGAGCAATGCGCACAACCTGAGTTTTTGGGTTAACCTTCCGGATTTCGGCGGGATTATGCACCAGCACCTCTTCATAGCCTGATGGATGAAGGCCTCTAGCAACTTTTGGTCCCCTGTAACCAACGTTTACTGTTGGTGGCCAACCCTTGATTTTTCTTCGCATCTTGTTGTCTATGCCTTTTGGTTTGCGCCAGCTCTCTTTTAAGCGAATGTACCGCCAGCTTTCTTGCCTAACAAAGTTTGGCTTTTTCTTTTTGATGCGTTCTCGCATTTGAAGGACTTTTTCTTTTGTTATTGCTTTCTGTTCCATCATGCTTCCATCCCTTCGCTGCGCTCATAAATGTATATGCCGTCCAAGAAAACCCTCGGGTCTTTTCTCTTCACTTTGGTGGCTTGCTCGATGTTTGCTGCTGTTTGACTTACGTCTTCAAGGTTTATACCTTGAACTATTATGTCTTCGCTCTGGACTTTAATTTGCACGTCTCCGATAATTTTGGCTTTCCTCGGATTGCGCTCGCCGGTGAAATTTTCTATTAAAACTACTTTGTCCTTAACCTTGACCGAAATTGGAAAATGAGAAAAAACTATCTTTAGCTTATAGGAGAACCCTTTCCTAACTCCCGTAATCATATTTTGAATATGAGAACAAACCGTGCCTACGAGAGAGGCCTCTTTTTTGCGGGGCCACTCAGTCCAAACTCTAATTGTTTTATCGTTAACCTCGATTGAAACTGGGGCTTGG
>Ga0080004_1128075_pt1 | contig 28188 bp, 30 predicted proteins | sample WasSprMetagenome_FD_69207 | JGI IMG/M metagenome (GOLD analysis project Ga0080004, IMG submission 69207) | Sulfidic aquatic microbial communities from Washburn Spring, Yellowstone National Park, USA - WS (SPADES assembly) (version 2) | ecosystem: Environmental > Aquatic > Thermal springs > Hot... | reverse complement strand
CTGGAGGTTTACTGCATTTTACTAATGGTTGTCGCCCACAACCTGAGAACCCTTATGCGCGTCCGCGCGCAGAATAAAGAGGAATTTTTTATTTGTTTTTTGATTAATTCGACAAACCCCTTTTTCAAATAAATTTTTTATTCGCGCGTGCGAGAAAAAAATAGAGGTAGATATCCTACGGAAATTATCCAGAAAATAGTTAGACCAAAATATCCAGGCCCAACCCCGTCCTTTTCCCTCATTCATATATACAAGACGCTAGTCGTCCTCGGGAGTGAGGGGCAAGTCGGCAGGAAATCGCTTTCTAGGAAAATATCTTTGGGCGAGGGCGCAACCCGTACTATAATCGAGCATTTAAAGCGCGAGGGCATGATAAAGACTTCCAAGGGTGGATGCTCTCTTTTAAAGAAGGGCGAAAAAATATTCAGGCTTCTCTCCAAAAAAATCCCGGCGGTTTCGGATCTCGCGATTAAAGGGGCGTTGCCGAGCAAGCATGTGACCGCTGCCTTGGTTAAAAATGCGGCTCAAAAAATAAAAATGGGGATAGAGCAGCGGGATGCGGCCGTGAGAGCAGGGGCGGAAGGCGCCATAACGCTTGTTTTCCGGGGGGGTAAATACGAGATTCCAGGTGAGCCCTTCGGTGTCGACTTTAACTCGCTTTTCGCCGAGTTAAGCAAAAAATTTTCTCTTGAAGATGAAGACGTGGTAATTATAGCTTGGGCAGATGATCGAATGTTAGCGGAGCGAGGCGCATTTGTGTCTGCCTTAGAGACCGCCGGTCTTATCTGAACGTTGAGCCACAGCCACAGCCGATAGGGTTAAAAAGGAGAGAGTGCAGAAATTAGCCAGACGGTGATCAGATGAACACATCGAGAATTTTAGGAGCGATCTTATGTGTGGTGAGCGCAGCGATCGCAGTTGCCCACATTTTCTTCGGATACATCCAGGGCTCCCCGCCGTCTCTGGCGTTTGCGCTGCCCGTGACGGTGGGCTTGCTTGCTGTTGTCGTGCTTGGGTTTTGGCTCGGGTGGATAATGGCGACCACTAAGGAGGTAACGCCAGCTCCTGAGACAGAAACCTCAGAGAAAACAGAAAAAAGCGAGTGATCGCTATCCTGAACAGATAGTTATTTTTTAAAGTTCTCTCCCTAATTAAGCGGGTGCACGCTTGAACACCTCTCGATGGATAATAGTATGCTACCTAGCGTCCCTCATGTTGTTCACATTTTCACTGCTCATCACAGCTGGAGCGGAGTTCACGGTTCTAACCACCTCTGACAGCGGATTTTTTTACGGAGTTGCTAGGGAGATCGACGAAAGGGGAGGAATGATAACTAAATACGACCTCTCCCATCCACCTTCAGGTTTGCCGATAGGTATAAATGATCAGCTCCAGCCAATCATGCTTGTGATGCTTTACAGAGGGGTCCATTCAATTTTTCCCTCGATTTCACTGATGGATGTGGTTAAGTTTTATTCACCCCTATTTTTCATGCTGTCCTTAATCCCGGTTTTTCTTATAGGTAGAGAGTTCGGCGGAGATTTGGCAGGTTGCTCCGGAGCTTTTTTCCTAAGCGTTTTAACGTCTTCGATTTATTGGACCAAAATAGGGGCCTTTGACAGGGAGGCAACTCAGCTGTTTTTTGCAGCTTGGACCATCTATCTTACAGTTAAGATGTTTAGGGCCCCAAGGGATTCCATACTTAAAATTGCCGTAATAGCTGGTCTCGTTTATGGTCTTTTTTCCCTGGCATGGTCGGGCTTCCTATTTCTTTCCCCAGTGATAGTTGGAGGCCTAATTTTGGCCCTGCTTAGGGACATACCCTCCACTTGGTCAGAGGCGCATTCTGTCGAAAAGGCCATATTATCGAGCGTAAGGCTCAACCTCCATTTGATCTCAGGGGTGGTGGGGATGTTTGCCGTGACGGCGATCGTCGGTTTTCCCTTCGGGTACTCCATAAGCTCCTGGGCAGGTTTCATCACGCAGATCCTAGAATTTGTGGGAATAGTTAAGGTTGGGGGAGTGAGTTTTCCAAAGTATGCTTCAGAAATGCAGGCTCCGGGGAACTACTACCTCTACGTTGTCGACCTATACGGTCAGCAGATTCTGGCCAACTTTGTCCTCCTCCTCATCGCTTTTGGCCTTATAAAGATTGTATGGTCCAAGAGAAAGGAGGGCCTGATTTTAATCCCATGGCTCGTTGTGGTAGCCGCGATGTCCACAAGTCAAGCGAGATTCTTCAGGCTCTGGTGGCCGGTGGCCGCCGTTCTGGCGGGCGTCGGGGTTTCTGCCATCGCCTCCGCGATTAGGGGGTGGTCACTTCGCCCCAGTTTTCCCCGCGGCGCGTGGAAAGCTTTTAGGAGACCTTTGGCGCTTGCGCTGTGCTGCGTGGTCGTAATTACTCCTTTCATTCAAAATGCGAGGGCGGAGGCTCAAGAGGTTCTTCCCCACGGGGGGACATCAGGCGCGGTTTATAAATCTCTTCTGGACTGTTTCGAGTGGATACGTGAGAATACCCCAGAGAACTCGATTGTCGCAGTCGAGTGGTCATACGGACACCTTTTAACCGGGGCAGCCGCCCGCAGATCGGTGGTCGACGGAGCCGAAATTCTAGGCAAAGAAGGTGAATGGGAAAATAAGTCTGATGTTCGCCCGCCCGATTACATCTGGAGGGAGAGCGATGGTCAGGCGGTTTTTGTCGGGGGGAGACGAATTGACATCCAGGAAATATACAATATATCCAAAGATAACGAACTCGCCCAAATGCTGCTAAAGTATAAGGAGAAATACGACATTAAGATAGATTACATTGTATTCAATCTGGCTAGGGTTGCGGACGCGCTGTTAAGCATTAGGCGCGATATCCAGACCTCAAAGTCAGTGAATTATGTCGAAGGGAAATTCGTGTTTGACTTCGATGGGGAGAATGTGGTTCTTGACCCCCAGCAATTTTCAGTACACCTCCAGAGAGAGAACGAGAATCTTTCGCTGGCAGGGATTATTTATTACTTGGTGCAGACCGGCGGGCTAATGTACGATTTTAACCCCTCGCCAGAAATTGAAAAGGTCCTCTGGGTTTTCATAGATGAGAATTATCAAGTCGCCGGGGGTCAGCTGGCTAAGTTTGAGGGGGTTCCGATGGTTATTAGAGTGAGAAACGGATTGCAGATGCCGGATTTTTTGGAGAGAGAGTATTTCAGCCCAAATGGTTTCGCGGCCGTTTATAAGGTTGTTTACGAGAACTTGTCAGCTCAATGAAATTTGGCGATTTTGAAAAGTTTTTAGGTCTTCATGAACCTAAGATGACTGTGGTGCAATGCAGAGGCCTCGTGGGACGCGCGATCTTTTCGGCGAGGAACTAGAGTCAATCAGATATGTTATGCGGGTGATGGAGAGGATTTTCAAGCGTTACGGTTACGCGGAGGTGGAGACCCCGATTTTCGAGCACCTCGAGCTTTTCACAAAGAAAAGCGGCGAGGAGGTGATAAGGCAGATTTATTCATTTCAGGATAAGTCGGGGAGATGGATGGCCTTGCGGCCTGAGCTAACAGCCCCAGTGGTGAGGTTTTTCAACAATGAGCTTAAATCAAAGCCAAAGCCCCTGAAGTTGTTTTATTTCGGCAGCTGTTTCAGGTACGAGGAGCCTCAGGCCGGGAGATGGCGGCAGTTCATGCAGTCAGGGGTCGAGATAATAGGCTCTTCCAGGCCGGAGTCGGATGCTGAGGTGATTTCCTTAACGAACGATGTCATGGTCGAGCTCGGTTTGAGGGACAGGAAAATTCGAATAGGGAATATCAGATTGCTCCGCGAGATCCTCTCAAGTGCGGGAGTCAAAGGCGAGGCTCAGGACCCGATAATGCGCGCCGTGGATAGCAGGGATGAGGAAAGGATCAGAAAAGCGTTGGACGGGGCTGGGATTAGAGGCGATTATAGGGAGATGTTTGAGTCCACTATCTCTTTGAAGGGCGGGGAGGATGTTCTGGCAAAGACAGAAAAAACGGTTGGTGATCTTGAAGGAGCGAGAAAGGCGATAGAAAATTTGAGGGACGTGTTGAAATTCATCAGGCTTCTTGGAGTTGAGAGTTTTGAAATAGATTTCGGGATCGCAAGGGGCCTGGAGTACTATACTGACATAGTTTTTGAGGTTTATGTGGATGGGGTTCAAGTTGCGGGTGGCGGGCGTTATGATGAGCTGGTTGAGCTGCTCGGCGGGGAACCTTGCCCTGCGGTTGGCGTTGGGCTGGGGGTGGACAGGATTGCCCAGATCCTCATGGAGAGGAAAGCGGAAATTCCCTTGGAGCAACTGGTGTGCGTAGTTTTGCCGGTCAGCGAAAAGGTTATTGAGGAGGGATTGAAGATCACAAGAATTCTTCGCAATGCAGGGATTTCAACAGAATTTGATCTCATGGGTCGGAGCTTAAAGAGGGCCATATCTTACGCTGATGCGAGGGGAGCTAGATACGTCGTCATAGTAGGGGAAAAGGATCTCGCCGAAGGCAAAATCACCCTTAGGGACATGAGGACGGGCGATCAGGAGATCATAGCTAGGCAGGAACTCATAGAGAGGCTTAAACCTTGGCGGGCCCTTGGTTAGTGGGGGCCAATATCCAAAGTTTAGTTTTTATCTCTTAACGCGGGAAGTCCCCTTCCGCAATGGAGGGGATAAGAGGCGGAATACTTTTCACCGATCTCTCTCCCCGAAAAGCAGAAATGACGGTTGCTGAAGGGATAGTGGATGAATATGCTTAGCTACAAGTTCCGCATGTATCCGTCAAAGACAACGCAAAAAACGCTGAACCGATAGATGGGCCTCTGTAGTTGGCTCTACAACCGTCTGCTCTCCGAGCTGAACTTGGCGCGTGAAAGGGGAATAATGCTCAGGCAGGTCGAGAACCCGCGTTTCTATGAGAAAGCAATTGAGAGAATACGGGTCAGACAGGGGCAGTTATCAAAGAAGCAGAAGGGGTCGCGCAGCCGCGAGAAGGCGAGGGTCAAGCTGGGACGGCCCGAACTAACGCCCGTGGAGATGGAACTCCTACTTAGCGTCTCGGCGCGGGCTGTGGTCGCTGGGCAAGCTCCATCGCTGAAAGCAGGAAGCCCCTAGCCAGGGTAGTTCACTTGAATTTGTATCCAAGTTCTTCGAAAACATGCTTCATCTTGAGCGAATCCTCCTCCAAAATCGGGCTCTCGCTTATTATAGTAACGTCAAAATTCCTGCTCAAAATCTCTTTTGCTAGAGGTTCAAAAGGTGGGGAGTCGTCCATAGGCACGTGTTCCCGCTCATTCCCGAGATCGGTTCCTTTGGCCGGGTTCCACTTTATTCCAGAAAAATGCATGTGGATGTGCCTCAATTTTAGTGGTTCAACATCTTCGAACATTTTGGAATAGTTTATTTTCCCCGCGTTTCTTGCGAATATGTGTGCGGGATCTAACACTATGGTGCATCCCCTGACCTCCTTGCATAAGCTAACGATCTCTTCGACAGTTCCAAACTGACTTACCTTCCCCGTGGTCTCAAGTCCAAGTGCGACATTTTTTATCCCCTGATTTTTTGCCCTGTCAAGAATATCCCGCACCTCTTCCTTTACCCTTTCAAACGCTTTTTCTTTCTCTAGCCCGGAGTAGTAAGCTATGTGGGCCACAACTACATCCGCCCCCATAGCGTATGCTCGGTCCATGGAATCCAAAATGAACCTTTTGCTTGCCTCAACTGTCTGTTTTTTCTCCGAGCAAACGTTAAGAAAATATGGGGCGTGAATTGAGAGTTTTACTCCAAGTTCCCCAGCGATCCTCCCAACTTCCTCTGCGGATTTTCTGCTTAAATAGACCTTTCTGACAAACTCGCATTCAAATGCATTTAGCTGCAGTCCGGCAACTCTTTTTATGCCGCCCACAGTCGTTCTGTCCTCCGCAGAGATGGGCACACCAGCTGGCCCTAGGTATATTTTCATCGTTATAAATTGAGCAATTCATAAAAATATGGATTTCTACAGCAAAGTAGCCAGAACGGCAAGCTTTTCATGGTGCCGAATTAGAAGCAAAGGAGTGCAAACAAAGCGCGGATATGGCCGGTTTTTCTAGCCAGCTCCTTTTAGAAATCTAGCCACACGTGTCCATCAGTAAAATTTGAGCGAAACTGAACATGAAAAATAAAAAATTTAAAAAATGCTTTGTTTTTTGGAGCAGCGTTACGTGATTAACCCAGCTCAATATCTTCTGTGTTTTTGGTAGCACTCTCTACAGTACACCGGTCTGCCTTCAGCGGGTTTGAAGGGCACTTCTGTTTCTCTGCCGCAGTCTGCACAAGTTGCTTTGTACATCTCTCTCTGCCCAAATCCGCGTCCGGAGTTACGATATGACATTTGCTTTTCACCTCTTTTTAATTTTTTAAAACAGCAAAAAATTAGAAACCTCATATTATTTTTTCGGACTAAAGCGACGATCGTAGACGAATTTTTTGATTTTACCCCACTTTATTGTCGGTAATGAGCTTAAATACTTATGGTTTTGTTTTTTGTTCCGTCAAACACGCAGATAAGATTCTCTGAGCTACGTAGAAAGCTTAAAAATGGATCTGTAGTGTCTTTATTTAAAGAGTTCCATGCTGGTGGCTGGGATGTTGAGTGGATTAAGAGATAAGTTAGGTCCAATTATAGACCCGATCGCAGATATTTTCGCAAGGGCCGGATTTTCTCCTAACGTTTTAACTCTTGCAGGGTTATTGGTTGGGTTGGCGGCCGCATATCTTTTTGCAAGTGGGCAAGAGCAGCTGGCGGGTTTGGCGGTGTTGGCGTGCGGATTTTTTGACCTCATCGATGGGGCGGTTGCCAGAAAGACCGGCTCACAGACAGCATTCGGCGGGGTCCTTGACTCGTTTGTCGATAGATATGTTGATCTGATGTTTTTCATCGGAATTGTTATTGGCGGTTTAGCCGAGGCAGGTGGTTTGCCTGGCTGGTTATGGGGCGTGCTGGCCCTATCAGGCAGTTTTATGGTGAGCTACACCCGCGCTAGGGCGGAGGCTGCGGGTTCAGAGAAGCTTGATATAGGGTTTGCGGAGCGTGGGGAGCGACTCTTGATAATTGCTATTTTCAGCTTGCTTGGCTGTGTGCGTTACGCCTTGGTAGTGCTAGTTTTTCTCACCCACCTAACGGCTTTCCATAGGCTGATCGCTGCGAGAAGCCGTTTGGCCCGAGCTTGGTGAGGGAATTGTATGGCTAAGCATTAAGCAAAAAATCTTAAACTAGTTTATAATTTAATACTCTTGAAAAGTTTAGTGTTCAGTTCTTCGAAATAATTTTTAGCCTCCCTTAAAAGTTCCTGTCCCTTTTCAGTTATCTTATAATATTTTCGCGCGGGTTTTCCCCTCTGGTCATGCCACTCCGTCGCCACATAGCCCGCGCGCTGTAGATTGTAAAGGACGGTGTAAGATGTCACCATCGGGGGCTTCCATCCAAATCTCCTGTTTATTTCTTCCCTTAACTCGTATGTGTACATGGGCCTTTCTTGGAGCAGGCGCAAGACATACGGCCATAGGATTTCTACGGTGGTCTTTCTTTTGAGACGTCGCATTGCCAAAAAGGGCACCTCGCCAAAAATCAATCTCGCCACAAGCTTTATAAGGTTTTAGAGTTATCTCAATTTTTGAAATAATTCCAAAGGTGACATATTTTGGGAAAAATTAATGTCGCAATTGCGGGCGTCGGAAACTGCGCGTCCTCACTTGTCCAGGGGGTTCATTACTACAGGGACGCGAAAGAGGACCAATTTGTGCCAGGGCTTATGCACGTTAACTTTGGTGGCTACCATATTAGGGACGTAAATTTCGTGGCGGCATTTGATGTCGACGCAAACAAGGTCGGGAAAGATCTTTCAGATGCGATTTTCACCCCACCCAATTGCACCATCAAATTTAGCGATGTTCCCAAGCTAGGGGTCAAAGTCATGAAGGGGCCCGTGCTAGATGGCTTAGGCAAATATTTGAAGGCGGTGATCCCTGTAGATGCGACTCAAGAGCCGGTGGATGTTGCCAAGGTGCTTGAGGAATCAAATGCGGATCTTTTGATAAATTACCTCCCCGTTGGGAGCTATAAGGCCTCCCGCTATTATGCTGAGCAAGCGATAAAAGCCGGTTGCGGGTTCATAAATTGCATTCCAGAATTCATCGCGTCAGACAGGGTCTGGGGCAAAAGGTTTGAGGAGGCCGGCCTACCATGTGCGGGGGATGACATAAAGTCCCAGCTTGGTGCCACAATACTTCATCGCACGCTGGCGCAGCTCTTTTTGGATCGAGGGGTTAAGCTCGAGGAAAGCTATCAGTTAAATATCGGCGGCAACACCGACTTTCTCAACATGCTCGAGGAGGAGCGCTTGAGTTCGAAGCGCATAAGTAAAACAGAGGCAGTCGCTAGCCAAGTGCCTTACGAGGTTCCACTCAGAATAGGCCCAAGCGATTATGTGCCGTTTTTAAAGGACAACAAAATTTGTTACATATTCATGAAAGGGAAGAAGTTCGGAGACATACCCTTAACCATAGACGTAAAGCTTTCGGTTGAGGACTCTCCGGACAGCGCGGGCGTTGTGATAGATGCCATTCGTGCTGTTAAGCTTGCGCTCGATCGAGGCATCGGTGGCCCCCTTGTTGGCGTTTCAGCGTTTTTCTTCAAGCATCCACCAGCTCAGATGACGGATGCTGAGGCAAAAAAGGCTGTCGAGGATTTCATAAAAGGGGGAGGCGCATAGCATGGACCTAGATATCGTGATAGTTGGCCATATAGCTGTAGACCGAAATGTTCTGCCATGGGGCGTCTTGGAGAATGCGCTTGGAGGGGCCCCAACTTATGCAGGGTTTGCCCTAGCCGCCTTAAGAAAAAAAGTTGGGATAATTTCAAAAGTTGGCAGAGACTTTCTGGAGATGTTTCCGCCACTTTACAGTAAATTTGGTCTTGATACCGAGGGGATTCATGTTGTGGGCGATCATACAACTACATTTGAAAACATTTACGATGAACTTGGAAACAGAAGGCAGACTTGCAAGCACGCTGCCCCTGCCTTGGAGCCGGAGGACATACCTGCGTTTTACTTTGGGGCGAGGGGCTTTTACGTTTCCCCAATAGTGAATGAGGTCAGCCCTAAGTTGCTGGAAAAAATAAAGAAGGAAAATAATCTGGTGATGCTGGACCCCCAAGGTCTTTTCAGGAGGATGGGTGCAGGGGGCGAGGTGAAGCTTGAATCGCGAGACGACTTGGAGGACTTTTTGGCTTATGTGGACATCGTAAAGCTGGGCATGGAGGAGAAAAAGGTCTTCAAGGGCACTGACGAGGAAATCTTGGAGGGGCTAGTGAGCATGGGGCCTAGAGTCGCCATCATAACTCAGGGCGAGGGTGACTGTCTTTTCATGTCTGGCGGGAAGTTTACTTCTCTCAAAAGTTTCAGGACTGAGGTCAAGGACACAACGGGCGCTGGGGACGTTTTTGGCGCTGCATTTTTTTCGAGGTATCTGGACACCAAGGATCTCATAGGTTCAATAAAATTCGGTTCCGCGGCCGCGAGCCTGAAGATAAGGTATAGAGGACCCACCGGATTCCCCTCCGAGGATGAGATTTTAAGGCTGGTCGGAAAATCCTAATACGATTTTGCGATCAGCAAAGTGAGACTAGATTCGCGCGAACAAACTGGACATTTTCCCGTGATAGGTTTCGAGTTGATCTCTTGGCCTAGGACGCCCGCGCCCGTTTGCTGCTCTATGTACATCCCGCACTCCTCCCGCCCGCACCAAGGAGCACGAACTATCCCCCCCTTTTCGTTGAGATAGCGCTTGATTTCCTCCAGGTTATTTGCATTCGAGATCATCCCCTCAAAAAATTCTCTTGACCTCCGGCATAGATTTTTGTTCACCCCTTCAAGCAGTTGTCGAATTCTTGTTTCAAGCCCCTCAAGCGCAATCAATTCCCTTTCGCCGGTGTCCCTTCTCGCTATCGTTAAACTTTTGTCCTTCACCTCTTCTGGGCCTATCTCTACCCTTAAGGGCACCCCCCTGCGCTCCCAGTAGTAGAACTTCTCCCCAGGCCTGATATCTCGATCATCCAAATGGGCGCGGATTCCCATGGCCAAAAGTTCCGATAGAACATTTTTAGCAAATTCTTGAATCGTGCCTTCTTCACCCTTGAATGGTATTGGCACGATAACCACCTGAATCGGGGAGACCTCTGGGGGGAGACAAAGGCCGAGATCGTCTCCGTGTGTTATTATGACGGATGCTACAGCACGATCGGAAATTCCGTAGCATGTCTGGTAGACGTACTCGTGATTTCCATCGGACTTTTCAAATTTTAACTCAAAAACTTTTGCGAAATTTTGGCCGAGATTATGAACTGTCCCTATTTGGAGAGTTTTACCGTCTGGCATTATGGTGTCGAAAGCTATGGAGTATTTCGCCCCCGCAAACGTGTCCCATCTGGGTCTTTTCGCAATGATGTAAGGTATTCCGAGCTGGTCGAAGAAGTTTTTGTATATTTTTACGGCCTCTTGCACTTGGAGCTCTGCTTCATCCTCGGTAGCGTGGGCAGTATGGGCCTCTTTAAATGTGGTGACCTCGCGCATCCTTATCATGGGTTTGGTCATCTTTGTCTCGTAGCGGAAGATATTGACCACTTGAAAGATTTTTATTGGCAGGTCCGCATGGGACCGAATCCATCTCTCGAACATGGGGTATATGGAGGTTTCACTTGTGGGGCGGAGTGCTAATTTTACATCAAGTTTTTCATATCCCCCGTGGGTCACCCAATAAACTTGACTTTCAAATCCCGTGATGTGCTCCGTCTCCTTTCTTAATATGTCCTCAGGAATGAGAAGGGGGAACAAAACCTCCTGATGCCCGTGCTCCTCCAACAATTTACGCAGTATTCCGAAAATCAGATTCCGCAATTTCAGGCCATAAGGCAGCCATACGTAAAGGCCCTTTACTGGATAGCGCGTGTCCATTATCCCGGCATTAAAAAGGATGTCATTAAACCATTCGCCGATGTTGCTCCGCCACATCTCACGTTTCAATCCATCACCTTGCAATGATAAATGAGCGAATATTTAGATTTAATTGATTTTCGTTCGTCAGATTTTAATCTTGTCCCTTTAGCCCTCGTTCCCGATCACAGGATTTTAACTTCTATTGTTAGGTCAATGTTTTTAAAATCTTCATGCATCGATCGCAGAAATTTTTGGTTTTTCTGTCAACCTCGAGGATACTGTTTGAAAATGACATAACGCAGGTTGAATTAGGGCAGTGTCGAAGTCCGAAGACGTGCCCCAGCTCGTGGACGGACTCTTTGATGGTCCTTTCAATGAGGAGTTCATGGTTTGGGGCGGATCTATAAAAAGTTGGATCGAGCCGGCGCGTCGAAACGATGGCTATTTTCCCTGAGAGCTGCGCCTGCCCAAACACAAAATTCAGCTGGGGAACGAAGAGATCCACATTTGTAACCCCTAAAACCTTGTCTTTAATCGCCACATTTTTCTCTATGCGGTCCAGAATTAGATCTGACCGGTATTGCCCTCTTCTATGGTCGAATACCTCAATTGGAATTTGGATATTTTGACGAATGCGAAAATCTTCGTTGAACACTCCGTAGATCTCTTTGAGTCCGGAGACCAGATCAAATAAAAGCTTAGTTGGGATTTCGCCCATTGGCAAAATTTCGATCATGTCAATTAGAGATATGTGGGTTCACAATAATTATCTTTTAGGAGAAACTTATAAACTCGAAAAATCGAAATTATTTGTTTAAAGGTGGGTAATTGGTCGTAAGGGCCATAATAGTCGGGAGGTTTCAACCTCCGCATAAGGGCCATATCGAAGTGTTCAAGCAGATCCTTAAGGAAGTTGATGAACTTGTGATAGGGGTGGGGAGCGCTCAAGAGAGCCACACCTTGGAGAATCCGTTCACTGCGGGGGAGCGCATTTTGATGATAAGCAGGGCGCTAGCAGAGGCCGGGGCAGATTTGGGCAAGGTTCACATCATCCCCATTCAAGATGTCAACAACAACGCCGTTTGGGTTTCACACATCATCTCGCTTTCGCCGCCTTTCTCCATAGTCTATTCGGGCAATCCGCTGGTTAAGCGGCTTTTCAAAGAGGCAGGATTTGAAGTCAGGACGCCGCCCATGTTCAAGAGGAAAGTCTACTGGGGCACGAAAATAAGGGAGCTGATGATCAAGGGGAAGCACTGGGAGAGCTTGGTGCCGAAAGCCGTGGTGGAGGTCATGAAGGAGATAAAGGCGGTGGAGAGATTAAAAGACCTATCAAAAACAGATTATTTGCTCAAGTGATTTGCTGTACTTTTTTGACCGATCGAAGCTTCATGAATTGATAGTAACTTTAAGTTATCTTGCGCTAAAAGGATTTGATTAGCATGTTAGCTCAACTGTTTGCCATATCGTCCGCGTCGCTTGGGGCAATGTTTGCGATTTTCACTAAAAGGGGTTTGGCCGGCTCTAATACTATTTCCGGGCTATTCGTCAGCACGATAGTGATGACACTCGGCTTTTGGATTTTTGCGGTCCCCTCTCTTTTAACGACCCGCTTAACGCCTCTTGCAATCTTGGCTTTCATCGCTGACGGAGTTGTGAGCACAGTGTTCGCTAGGTTGTTCATGTTCATAGCGTTTGGGAGGGTGGGAACTAGCGTAGCCATGTCAGTCGTGGGATCTCAACCGCTCTTTTCCGCGCTTTTTGCTGTGACCTTCCTCCACGAGAGGCTCACAATACCTTTACTCGCTGGAACAGTCTTCATCGTCCTCGGCATAGCAATTCTATCAGAGGGCAATCAGAGGCAAGATTGGAGGAAGAGGGATCTTATCTTTCCTATGAGTGCGGCGATCTTGTTTGGGTTGGCGAGCGTTCTTAAGAAGATGGGCTTGAATGAGGTTGGCTCTCCGATTGTGGGGAGTGCGATAAACACTGGAGCCGCATTTTTGGTTATAATGGTATATTTGCTTTTTACCAGAAAGAAAAGCGTCATAAAGTTAGGTAGGGGTAATGTAAGGGATTTCTCCTTGGCGGGCATGTTTCAAATTGCGATGATATTCACCTCATTCGGCGCAATATGGTTGGGAAATGTTGTGGAGGTAGTGCCATTGATAAACACATCACCGCTTTTCACGGTGTTTTTCTCTTATTTTTTGTTGCGCGAGATTGAGAGGGTAACTATACGAATTCTTGCTGGGGCGGTTTTAATAGTCTTGGGCGCTGCATTTGTCGTTCTTTAGTTTTATGCGGTTAAAAATCATGGAAAGCGTAAACTCCGATCTTCTTGAATACCGCTCTAAAAAATGCCCACGCGGAGAGGAAAGGCAATAATTGAGCATGAATGGAGAAGATCAGACAAATTTTTTCGACACTTCCTTCCTAAAAATGGCTGTGGCGGGCCCGGTGGGATTTGAACCCACGATTTGCGGCTTACCCCCAAATTGATAGAAGGCCGCCGCCTTATCCAAGCTAGGCCACGGGCCCAATTAAAATTGAGGGCGCAATTTAAAAAATCGTGCGCCAGCGGGCTTGAGCTTTTTTTAAGGTTCGAATTTTTTAAAAGTTCAGCTTGTCGGATCGAAAGTTCGCTGATTTGCCTGGCGCGAGATCGCGGCCAGCTCAAAACGAAAACAGCTTCGCGCTTTTGCCAGTACGGTGCTCGCCCACTATGTTAATCTTTGTCCCGCATTTGGGGCAACGATTATCCTTTAGCTTGTATGAAGTTACCTCAAAACCCCATCTTTCGATCAGGAGTTCGCCGCAGTTATAGCAATAGGTGTTATCCGCTTCGTGTCCCGGTACATTTCCTATATAGGTGTAGCGCAGACCCTCCTCCTTTGCAATTTTAACCGCCATTTCCAGGGTTTCCACTGGCGTTGGTGGATGATCTACCATCTTATAATGCGGATAAAACCTGCTGAAGTGTGTTGGCACATCCGGCCCTAGTTTCTCAACCTCCCACTTGCAAAACTGGCGGATTTCTTCAGGCTTATCGTTCTCCCCGGGAATAACTAGGTACGTGGTTTCCACGTGAACGCCGTTTTTTACTAACCATTCGCAAGTTTCCAAGACCGGCTTGAAAGTGGGCGCGCCGCATATCCTTTGATAAAAATTGTCGCTGAATTCTTTCACGTCGACATTAGCAGCATCGATAAAAGGGCGTATTTCTTCCCAAGCCGGCAGGTTCATGTAGCCGTTTGTTACATAGACAGATAGAAGCCCTTCCTTCCGCGCCAACTTTGCGACATCGTAGCAAAATTCCCACCATATCGAAGGTTCTGTGTATGTAAACGCAATGCTTGAACAATTGTACTCTTTTGCGAGTTCCACGATTTTTTCGGGGGGAAGTTCATCGTAGGGGACGCTATCAACCTTTGCCTGCGAGATTGTCCAGTTTTGGCAATTTCTACAGAATAAGTTGCAACCCACCGTGCCTATCGAGAAGATATCGCTCCCGGGCCAGAAATGATAAAGCGGTTTTTTCTCCATAGGATCGACTGCCATCGAGGTCACAACGCCATATATCAAGGAATAAAGTTTGCCCCCTTCATTTTTCCTGGCCCTGCACAACCCTGTTTTTCCATCAGGTATTTTGCAGAAATGAGGGCAAAGACTGCATTTTACCATTTTTTCAGGCATCTTTTCCCAAAATTTGGCAAGTACCCTCATTATTCCGCCCCAAACTCACTTCCGCATTTCGGGCACTTTATCATCGCGCATGACGAAACGGACATCGGGCAGCCCCTGCACGACGTAATCCTTGCGTAGGATCTGCTGAACCTAAACCCGCATTTGGGACAAACCACTATATCCTTGCGCACTCTCATCCCTTACTATAAAATTGATTTCTCGGGTTAAAGGCATGACGAAATCGTGTAAAGCCTATCTGAATGCGGGCCAGTAATCGGCGAGCTTTCTCTTAATTTCATCAACCACCGCGAGTCTTCCGTGTTCGGGCGGTTTATTTTTCTCACCCATCAAAGCCTTGACCACGTTAACAACGCCATTGCCCAATGCTTTTAAATTGTACCCTCCTTCTAATGTCAGCACGACTCGCCCATTGCACAGTTTTTCCGCCTGCTTAACGATGTAGCCAGTTAACCAAGCGTAGGCATCTGTTGAGAGTTCGAGTTGTGTTAAAGGGTCATCAATATGCGCGTCAAAGCCAGCTGAGACTGCTATCAACTCTGGCTTGAAAGCCTCACTTAGCGGGACAAAGATCTCGTCCATGATGCAAGAATATTCTTTATCAGAACTCCCCGGCGGAAGCGGGACATTCACTTTATAGCCCTCGCCCTCACCAGCCCCAACTTCATCCACAAAGCCAGTGCCGGGATAAAGTGTTCGTCCATTTTGGTGAATCGACATATAGAGCACTTGAGGGTCTTCATAAAATATGTCTTGCGTGCCGTTGCCGTGATGTGCGTCGAAGTCCAGAATAAAAATTCTTTTGACCCCAAATTCCAGCATGAGTTTTTTTATCATAATCGCGAGATTGTTGAAGTAGCAGAAGCCTCCCCCCATTGAGCGTGAGGCATGGTGCCCCGGAGGGCGAACAAGCGCGAAGGCATTATTTGCTTCTCCTGACATTACCTTCTCCCCGGCTGTAATGGCCCCACCTGCCGCGAGAAGTGAAAGCTCAAATGTGTTGCTCTGGAGCGGTGTGTCTGCATCCAGCGCCGTGCGAGATTTTGAAAGCCTTTCAATCAAAGAGACATATTCTTCGTCATGCGCGAGCCTTACGTCCGCGAGCGTCGCCGGTTTGGGTTCGATGATTTTGACTTCTGGTTCCCACAGTCCCGCCTCCTGCAGGCATCTAACTATGACCCTTAGCCTTTCCGGACGCTCAGGGTGCCAGTAGCTAGGGTTGTGTTCAAGATACTTCGGCGAATATACTATCACAGTACTCATGTCACCACCTCTCTGAAATGGAGGCTTCTTCAATAAGTAAATAACCTCTGTCTCCCCTCCATATCCTCCTTGCTTTTTTAACTTCGATTTTTCTTTTGAATAGAGGCCCGTCCAAAACTAAAGTTTCAAACTCCCCACCCTCACCTGCCACATTGATCTTAAACCTTTCATGAAGTTTCATTAGGTCTTCTATGCTCGCGCGATCTATCTTTCTCCCAAGCCAACTTTCATCAAACCCGTATGCGGCGACGCTGGTGATTATTACTTCAAAGCCGGTTTCAACAATTTCGCGCAGCAATTCTGCCGGTTCTCTTCCCCAAAGGGGCGCCAGGTGGACTAATCCAAGCTCTTGGCAAATGCCGTCTATCACGCTTTTCTGATATTTTGACGCGATTGCACCGCTGATTACTCCTTCCACCCCCAGCGATTTAATCGCCCTCCTTAGGTCTTCTATTTCCTCCCCCTTAAGGCCGCTTGTTTTAATCTTTGTCAGCGGTAACTCCACGCATTTTGCAAAAAGGTCAATCAGATGGATATTGGAGCTGTGAAACATCCACGAATCCTCTCGCAAGGGGATCATTGCTAATATTCTGTCTACGACGTGCTTTTCTTTTTGGGCCAGCCAAAGGGCGAAAGTCGAATCTTTTCCCCCGGAACATAAAGCCGCAACTCTCATTTTCTCGTGAGAACGTATTCTCTGATACAAATTATTACTTTTCCCGACTTTGGGACAGCTCTTTCTGGCCCCAAATTCAATTTTCAGGGCATGATCTCAAAGTCTCAAAAGTGGAGATTATAAATGCTTATGCAAGAACATAATGCGAGGAACATTTGCCCGATTTATTGTATTTTGCCGAGTTTCTTGAGAATGCTTATCGCCTGAAATGTGTTTTCAAATGTGGAGATGCTAAAATCTGAACGCCCGAATCCTCCGCTTAAATTTTGGCACTTGAACACGAACTCTGCAACCCTTGTTGGGAACCTACATTTTTTTCCGAACAAATCTAGGCTCATCATCCCGCAGTAAGTGTATTCCATATATGGCGTGGGCGCTTGTGGGACGATTGCGAAACCTCCAGAGGGTTTTTCACATGATCGCACATAAGCTATGGTTTCTCGCAGATTCTTCACGTTATAACGGAGATTGTTTAAGGAAGCCACCGCATGGTATGTGGAAACAACGTTAGAACATCTGTTGGCCCCGAAACCCCCATCTCGATTAAGAAAGCTGAGCAACCAGCTCGCTGTTCTCCGACCATTTGGTTCGAGCTTCAAAATTTTTGAGAGTTCAGAGATAATGAAAGTCGTCATGAACTCCGATGTCGTCCCGAGGTAAGCGTCGGTGAGCGGCGTTGATAAATTTTCTCCCATATCTTGCGCATCTATGAATGAAATGATGAGATTGATCAAATGCTCGTCCAATTTTTTGCCACATAGCTCCAGAGCTTTAGCGACATAATAGCACGAATAAATGTTGTCTACCTCAAAGTTGCGGAGCCAGTAAATTGTCCTTTCTACATTTGGAAATGGATGGTGCAAGAGGTCTAAAATGGCCAACCCATAGTAGGTATCTTGTAGGTTCGATTCAGTTCCTTGGCAAAATGTATAGCCACCGTCGTCGTTTTGTCTTGAGATGACGTAGTCAATAACTTTCTTAATCCAAACGGGCCGATCTTTCGCATTATTGTCATCTGGAGCACCAGCGCACATGATTAACCGCCCCGGGTTTTCTATCCCTCGTGACGAAAAGTAGGAGCTATCAGCCCCCGCATAATGCAAAGCAGGAGCGGTTAACGGCGAGCTCCATCGCCTTTTTTCTTCTGTACACAGTCACATATTAATAATTTTCGTCTCCCCTGTTTTCAGAAATTTCAATTTGGAAAAAGCCGCTTTTCAACGTTTTCCCCAAAATTCTTAACTATTTAACTCCTACTAAGAAAGGTGGGCAATTTGAAAGAGGTAGTCAGCGTTCGCAGGGTAAGCAAAGTTTATGAGATGGGGAAAGTTAAGTTTTACGCCTTAAAGAACATCGATTTAAGGGTCTCGCCGTCGGAAAAGCTCTCCATAATAGGTCCCTCAGGCTCAGGGAAGTCGACATTGCTTCATTTGATAGGGTGTTTGGACAGGCCCACGAGGGGGAAAATCTTCATAGATGGCGTGGACACCTCAAGGCTAGGTAACTCGGGGCTTGCGGAGATAAGGAGAAAGAAAATTGGCTTTGTGTTCCAGTTCTTTTATCTTGTCCCAACCTTGACCGCGTTGGAAAATGTCGAATTGCCAATGATGTTCGCAGGCATGGGGGAGCGAGAGAGAAAGGAGAGAGCAAAGGAACTACTTGGGCTTGTTAATTTGTCAAAGAGAATGAACCATAAGCCTTCTGAGCTGAGCGGGGGGGAAAGGCAAAAGGTAGCTATAGCTAGGGCGATCGCAAATGACCCAAAGATAATTCTTGCTGATGAGCCAACGGGCAATTTAGATTCAGCCTCTGGAAAGGAAGTAATCGACCTGCTTTCAAAATTAAATGAGGAAAAAGGGGTAACGTTAATAATAATCACTCATGATCCAAATATAGCGAAAACCGCTGAGAGAATAGTTTATTTAAAGGATGGTCAAATCGTAAGGGAAGAAAGGCGATAAAAATGAGGAGAATCGGGATCATTTCGCTGGTCTGCGTGTTAATCGCATTCGCGTTATTTTCGAGTGTTCAGTCCGCTTCCGCGGAGGAGGGCTCATTGAACATAAGCTGGAGGCAGCTCGACAATTTTCTGAGGCCCGGGGGTCAAACCACATTATTCCTAACTATTGAAAATCCAACCATGTCGAGCATTCCGGACATAAATTTGAAATTTTTGGCGGGTCCTCATCTGGAAGTGTCAATGACAGATTTGAGCCTGAGCAGCATCGCCGCCAGAACCATGCAATCGACATCGGTTGGGATTTCCGCTATGGAGAATGCGCCATCCACTACCTCCTACATAGAGATAAATGTGACATATTACAGCGGCAGCAAAGACGAGAAAAAGCTGACCGTTAGGGTCCCGGTGATAATAAGGACGATCCCGCTTCTTCAGCTCGAAAGCATAGAATACGATCCAAATGTAATTGAGCCCGGAAGCGAGGTGACGCTCTCCTTTGACATAAAAAATTATGGGGATGGTCCAGCGAGAAATGTGGTCATTTCGCTTGACCAAACTAGCGGTCTCTTTACAACTGGTCTAAGCGAGAGATACGTAGGCGAAGTCCCCGTAAATGGTTCGGCGAGAGTTTCTTTCTTGCTTACCGTTAATCAAAATTTGAACCCAGGCACTTATTCATTCCCCATATTGTTGACATACCAAGATGAGACGAGAAGCGAGATTTTTTCCAGCAGGAAGCTGGCAGGGTTAACTGTTTACGGGAAATTTGACTTTATAGTCACAATAGAGTCGCAGGAAACGCTCGCGAGCGGTCTAAGGGGGAATGTGGAGGTAAAGATAGCCAATGGTGGAACTCTGGACGCACAGTTCCTCCAAATAAAAGTTTTGGGATCCCAAGTTTGGGCCGAGATTTCCCCCTCGTTCATTTACGTAGGTCGCCTCAGATCCGATGACTACTATACAGAAAAAATTTCTTTGAAGGTAAGCGAAAATGTCCCCAAGGGATTTTATCCCTTAAGCTTTGAGCTGATCTACCAGGATCCCTTCGGTAAAAAATTCTCTGAGGTCAAGACCGTGGAAGTGGAGGTGCTATCCCAGAGCGAGCTGACGGCTAAATTTGAATACCCGATCTGGGGCGTGGGGCTTGCGGTTTTCCTAGTCATCTTTATTGTTTACCTCTTGAACAAAAGGAGAAAATAGTGCCATGCTAAAGGAATCTTTTCTTCTCATAATGAGAAACCTGACGCAAAGAAAGCTGAGGAGCGCCCTGACGACGCTGGGCGTGATTATAGGGATAGCGGCGATTGTTGCCATGGTTTCCGCAACCCAAGGCGTTAGCACTTACATCACCAACGAACTTGAGAAACTTCAGGGCGACAGGATCATCATAACCCCAGCTAGGGCCAGACTTGGGGATCTAACCCCAGTAACAGCAAATTTGACCGAGAGGGATGTCGACGAGGTATCTAGGATTTCGGGAGTGGATGTGGCATATGGACAGATCGAGCTGACATACATTCTTGAATTTGAGGGGGAAGCATCGAGGTTGAGCATCGTTGGGATCTCCCCGTCCGCATATCAAAAGTTGGATACTCTAGGGATGGAAGCAGGTAGGTATTTGAAGGACACGGATCGTTTTTCAGCGGTTATTGGTTATTCCGTCGCGCACGATGCTTTCAAGAGTGAGGTGGGGCTAAGGAAGAGACTTTTCATAAAAGGCACAGAATTTCAGGTGGTGGGGATACATAAAAAGGCAGGGGGGGCATTTAGTCAGGCCGATTTAAGCGTATACGTCCCCAAGGATGTGATGAGGGAAACTTTCAATCTTGACAAGGATAGCGTTGGGTCAATAATAGTGGGCGTTAAGAAGGAGGCGGACATAAACGAGGTTGCGGACAGAATAGAGGATGCCCTCCGCCGACTTCACAGAGTCCCTAAGGGTAAAGAGGATTTTACAGTGATCACCCCGGAATACGTAAGAAGCATCGTTGGGCAGATAACTGGCCTGCTGAGCGTTTTGCTCGGGGGGGTTGCAGGCATCTCCTTGGTTGTGGGTACCATAGGCATTACCAACATAATGTATGTCACCGTTTCGGAGAGGACCAGGGAGATAGGCGTGATGAAAGCGATAGGGGCGACCAATCGAGATATACTTAGTTTGTTTATCATTGAGTCAGGGTTTATAAGTCTTCTCGGTGGCGTGATCGGCATTCTTTTAGGCTTGGGGCTCGGGGAGGGCATATTGTACTTGGCCCATATAGCGCTGGGCACGATTCAAATGCCTAGGGGGGCCGCGACAATTCAGCTCGTTCAACCGCATATTGTTATAATGCCAGAGTTGATTGTGGGCGTCATTGTTTTATCATTCCTAGTTGGAGTATTTGCAGGTTTATTCCCCGCCAGGAAGGCGTCTAACCTTGATCCCATAGTTGCTCTTCGCTACGAATAATTCGATCGCTGAGACTTTTTTAACAGTTGCCCATTTAGAATGCAATGTCGTAGGAAAATTGTCACAGGCGACCACATGCTGTTTGTTGATGAGATGCTCGCGATTTCCGGAGGATGAGGTCCAAGATTGGAGCTTTGGAAACCATGAGATTATGTAAGTTTAAGCCCCAAGTTGTACATTTGGGGATTTTTTCGACCGCATCGGAGCGCATCGTCACTTGCTGTAAACCTGATGTTTTGTAAAGAATCCGACGCCACCTATCAAAGCCCCAGCAAAGAGAGCACCGCCCCTTTCAGCCCAGCAAAAAACAAGATGCATGGCAATATTATACATCCCATGCAGTGGGTGCGCCTGACCCTTGTCGCCGCAGGTAACAGCCCGATTGCCGTGGCCGTAAAAAGCACCACGATCCCCACGATGCCGCAGAGATATGCGGAAAGCACGACAATGCTAGCAATCACCGCAACACACATTTTTCTGTATGGAAGTTTCCCCATGTGCTTTGCCGCGATCTTGCCCAATTTTAGATGAACAATCGCCGCAAGTCCGCTAGCGACCAATGCGGATCCGACCAAAATGACGAGCTCCTCAGGGCCAACTTTAATCAGTTCTCCGACAGCCACCGCGGCGCCACTTCTGGGTTTTCCTATCGCCATTAACGCAACGAATGAAAAAAGCGCTTTTGACATGTTCACCCCGCTCACCGCTATCAAAAAATCTTTGGAGTCTTCAGACCTTGTTACAATTTGCGTTAAGACAGTGCCCTGCGATGGCCCTATTCCTGGAATAATGCCGGTCAGAATCCCCGCTCCGGTACCGGTGATGAGAGCCTTTACTTTAGATCTGAACTCAATTGGCGAGTTTTCATCCACGTCCTGCTTTGGTATGCTGCTTTTTTGCATTATGCTAGTTAAAAGAACGCTTATCCCGAAAAGCCCGCTTAGCAAGGGCATTAATGCTGTTTCCCCCTGCAAGAGAGATGCGTCAAGCGCCAATATGCCAAGCAATCCAGAGAGGAGAAAAATTGCCATCGCGCATAAAATGCCGGTCAGAGATTTTTCTAGAGCAATCATTATGGCGACTACTGATATTAGAATCCAGTGCATCTGTGGTTGAATAATCTCGTAAGTCTTGTTTAAGAATAGGTTTAGGGGCAAAATTAAGCCTGCGCTGAGAATGAGGGCCCCCAGACATCCAAATGCTGTAAGTCTAATCGCTTCGTATCCTCGCCCCTCGAGCAGAAGCTTGTGAGCCGGTAAAACTGATAGGGCGGTTCCTTCCTCCGGAGCCCCGAGAAAGGTTGAAGGAATGTAGCTAATTATTGTATGCGTCATCATCATCGCGACAATCGCAACGCACATGTAAATTGGAGATGAGTTCGAACTAAGCGCGATTCCAACGAGGATTGGGGTTAGATTATTCACATGAATGCTTGGTATTAACCCAGTAAAGACCCCTCCAGCTAACCCTATGCACACGTATGCTAGGATTTCAAGCATCAGTTTGCCCCGATGATGCGGAGATGCGATGGTTCTTTTACTACGAGTTCTAGCTTTTGGTCATATATTTGAAGCCAACCGCAAACTCTGATTTTGTCTCCGACGCACAGTTCTGGAAGCCCCTTCGTCGCTTCGTACGGCATGAAAACTGAAAGAGCCGCACCATTTTCTTGCAAGGTTATGATTTTCCCCTTTCCAGCCTTGTCCAATTTTTGGATTTTGCCCTCTACCTTCACCAGAATGCCCGCGTCATCCGCGGTTAGACGCGAGAAGTTTGTGGGTGCGGTGTGAATTATTGTAAGGTCTTCAATTTTTTCAGGTATTATTTCTATCTCGTTTTTGTATTTTTGGATCTTTCCCACGACTTGGAGGATGTCAAGCAGTTCAATTTGTTCCTCGAGCTGGGAGCGCAATTTGCTGAAAATCGGAACCGTTATCACGCCTCCGGAGTTATCCTTGATCTTTAAGAAGAGGTGTCCATCGGAGTGTTCGTAGGAGCTGATGATCTCGCCGGAGACCGATATCTTTTTTCCCACAAATTCTTCATTTACGCTTGCGATTTCCATTGCTGGTGGGCGGATGAGCAAAGCCCCTGCGTATAGCGTGAACAAACCCACTAGGGAGCATGCCAAGCTCAATAAAGTTAAACCTTTTTCAACCATTTCTACCCACACAGGTTTTTCGCTGGAGGTGTTTTATAAGTGAAAAACAAATTTTTAAAGGTGAACAGGTGAAGGCAAAGGCAAGTTTCTGCATCGCCCTGCTTTTGGCACTCGCACTGGCTTGGCAAGTCATCGGGGCTGAGGCGTATACAAGGTCTGTCGTGTATAAGGTTACGTCGATTTATGAGGTGAAAAATGACGGCCCTGGCGGGGCGACGGAGGTGGTCGTCACGCTTCCGATTATCAAAGACTGGTCAGGGTGGGCCAGCCAGAAAGTGTTAAGCACAGAGATCTCCCCACCAGCTGAAGAAAATGTCATGACGGAGGACAATCAATTCGTACGAATTAGCTTTCCATCGATTCCTGCGGGGGAAAGGAGGGAGATAAAGATAATCCAAATCTTAAAAGTAGACCACGTCCAAAATTTGGTCCCTAGTCCTAATTTCATAGGCAGTTCAGTCTCGCCTGATTTCGGATACACTTCTGCAATTGAGGGGCTTTGGGAGAGCGACGATTCCAACATAAAGGCGAAGGCCCTGGAGCTGACAAAGGACCAGCCAAATCTTTACTTCAAAGCCAAGAGGATCTTCGATTTTGTAAAAGAATACCTTCAGTATCAAGCGCAGCCAGTTGAGCACAGCGCCCTCTGGGCGTTTCAAAATAAAATAGGGGATTGCACGGAGTTCACAAACCTTTTCATAGCTTTATGCCGGGCCGCAGGGATTCCTTCAAAGTTTGTTGATGCGTATGGTTACAATCCGGAGCTGGCAGACAATCTTCCCGCTATGGGGCATGCATTTGCGCTGATTTATCTTCCCGGAGCCACTGGCGGTGGTTGGATCCCCGTTGATCTGATTTGGCCTCTCCACGTTGGGCAATTTGCTGAAATCGATTATGATCACATCGTCTTAGCCACGAGCGATGGAGCAAATATGGTGAAAGACGGGATGATAAGGCCGCCAGCTATCTACAATTGGACCTGGAAGGAAATCACGGGGGCCCCGGCAAACGTCAGCGTAAAAATGGTGAGCGGGAGCATAGAAAAAGAAGTTGGAATTGAAGTAGAGTTAAATGCGTCCCCGAGGGTTTACGGTGGGGATCTCTTCTTAGACCTGACAGTGATAATTAGGAATGAAGGGCTCAGGCAAATTTCCAACGTTAGGGTTGAGGTCCCACTTGACCCTTCTTACTTCGAGTTGGCGGGGATGGAAAATGAGATAGGTACCCTGATGTCAGGGCAACGTCAAGTTTTTGAGATGAGCATTAGGGCAAAACCCGAGGCGTCTGGCAAAGCTTTCAATCTCACCGCTAGAGCAAGTTACCAGTCTTCTATGGGTGGGTTTAATTTTTTGTTCATGGATGAGGATACTCGCCGAGTCGAAATGCCTATCTTGAAGTCACCCTCGACACCCACCGCTACCCCATCGCCAACTACTGAGGAGCAAAGCAAAACCGCGCCAGAATCCCTTAATTTGAATCTAGCGGTAATTTTAACGTGTTTTGTGTTTATCCTCGTTGTAGTTTTCGTCTTTCTCAAAAAGCGATGAAGCTTTATATGAGTTTTTCAAATTGAATAAATTGATTGATATGTACGGTTTTGCTGGTACTATAGTCGGGGTCAGGTGTAAAGATGGAATAGCTTTAGCCTCCGACACTCGAGGGGCCGTTTTTTACCATGTGGTGAGCAAGCGCGTGCGCAAGATCTTTCAGCTGGAGGATCGCATAGGGGCGGCGTTTTCCGGCAGCTCCGGCGATGTACAAAGTTTGGTGAACGTGTTAAGGGCGGAGGCAAAACTTTACCGCCTTAACACCGGCAGGCCCATATCAACCCAGGGGCTCGCAAAGGTTGCTTCAAATTTACTTCACGGTCAAAGGTTTTTTCCATACATTGCGGAAGGAGTGATATCGGGCTTCGATGACGATGGACCTAGGTTATTTTTCCTAGATCCGGTTGGAGGGAGAATAGAGGAGCAGAAATTCGCGAGCGCGGGCACCGGTGCTTCAGTGTCGTATGGCGTGTTGGAACAAAACTATAGGGATGACATGGGACTGGACGAGTGCATTAAGCTTGCCGCCCGCTCGATAAAAGCTTCGATTGAGCGCGATGCCGCGACCGGAGATAAAATTCTGGTTTCGGTTATCGATCAAAAAGGTTACCGGGAGCTCTCTGAAGAGGAAATTGAGAGACTCTTTTAAAACTCACCTAAAGCTTTAAATCCTCAAATTTTTTATTATACTGAACCGAAATAAAAGAAAAAGTAAAAGGAGGTGCATAAAATGAAAGAGCCAAAGTACGTCGGTGAACTCAGAGGAAAGGACTTTCTAAACACCCAGGATTTCAGTCAGGAAGAGATCAAGAAGATATTAGATGCAGCGGACGACCTGAAGAAAAAGTTCAAGGAAAGAATACCAACGCCATACCTACCGGGAAGGACCCTATTTATGTTGTTCTACAACCGATCTCTGAGGACAAGGAACTCCTTTGAGGCGGGCATATACCAGCTAGGAGGGCATGCGCATTTCCTCAGCCCGTCTGACGTCTACACGCCAACGCTACCGGAGGACATGGTTCCATACCAGACAGAGGCGATCTCAGATGTCGCTAGAGTGCTCAGCAGGTACGGTGACGCAATAGCGATTAGAATTTATGGAGACGCGGCAAAGTGGGTCATAGGGAGAGGACATAAAGTCGTGCAGGAGTTTGCCAGGTGGGCAGATATCCCAGTGCTTAACATGGAGGACGACCTTTACCATCCATTCCAAGCTCTGGCGGACATTCAGGCGGCAAGGGAGGCGGAGCCAAAGCTTCAGGGCAAAAAATTCGTAGTTTCTTACGCATACTCGGGAGGTCTGAAGCCTTTAGCGGTGCCGCAGAGCGAGGTTTTGATAACTACCCAATTTGGAATGGACGTCGTCTTGGCGCATCCCAAAGGCTTCGAGCTTGAGGACAGCGTAATCAAAGCCGCTAAGGAGAACGCAGATCGGTACGGGGGGAGCTTTGAGATCTCCTACGACATGAAGGAGGCTTTCGAGGGAGCGGACTTCGTTTACCCGAAGGCTTGGTCGCCAAAGCAGTTCGTCCCGCCATACAGCAAGACCGTGGATAAGGATGGCGCGTCCGCTTACCAGTCTAAATTCAAGAACTGGATCACCACCATGGAGCTGTTGGATGTCACAAACAAGGCGTACTACATGCACTGCGGTCCTGCGGACAGGGGGCAAGAGGTGACTGACGAAGTTTTGGACAGCTATGAGCGCTCCCTGTATTTTGAGGAGGCCGAAAACCGTCTCCACGCGCAAAAGGCAGTCATGGCAATGGTGATGAAGTAAAAAAAGGTCGTCACGTTATAAGTGGCGACCGCTCTTTTTTATTTTTTAATTATTTTTTCGAATTGCTCGAGTTCTGGTTCTATAGTCGGTGGCTCTTGCACGAGCTGGAGAGCTGCTTTCTGATCTTTGAGGCCGCCCCCAGTTACCTCGATCACGACGACATCGGAGCGATCGATCGCGCCATCGTTGACCAATTTTATGAAACCAGCCAGGCCCGCCGCCCCGGAGGGTTCGGCGAATATGCCCTCTTCTTTTGCCAGCATCTTCTCAGCTTTGAGAATTTCTTCGTCAGATACAGTTTCAGCTGTTCCCTTGGAGTTTTTTATGTAAGGGATTGCGGTGTCTGCGTCCCAAGGATACGGGTCGACCAACCCCCCCGCTATCGTTCTAGGGTTCTCCCATGTGGGGATCTCATATGGAGGTATATTTTCCTTAAAGCCTCTGACGAGGGGCGCGCAACCCTCAGCCTGTATCGCTACGATCCTTGGGACTTCTTCGATCAACCCCAATTTTTTGAATTCAAAGTAACCCTTTGCGTTTCCGGAGAGAAGGGTCCCCGCCCCAACCGGTATTATCACCCAGTCAGGCGTCTTCCAGTTAAGTTGTTCGCACACCTCATAAGACATGGTTTTAAGCCCTTCGACATGGTAGGGATTGAAGGCGCCGCTGCTCGGCAAAGGCATCCACCCATATTTTTCCTGCGCCAGGCGCATTAGCTTGTATGTCGGGTCTCCAATTCCCTTAGGCACCGCTTTGACGGCTAGCGCCCCGTAGATCATGAGTTGAGCAAGCTTTGCGGTTGGGGCCTCTGCGGGCACGAAGGCGTAACATTCAATCCCTGCCTTCGCCGCGTATGCAGCGAGCGAAATAGCTGCATTCCCGCTCGAGGCCGTCACAACGGCTTTTGCGTTAAATTCAACTGCTTTCGAAATCCCGACGCTCATCATTCGATCTTTGAACGAGGAGGTTGGATTTCTCGTCTCGTCTTTCAGAAGAATCTTGCCCGCGCCGATCGAACGGGAGAGATTTTTTCCCTCCAAGAGAGGGGTTCCCCCCTCCCAAAGGCTAACGATGTGTTTTCGATCTGCAACTGGGAGGAGTTCAAGATATTTCCAAACTCCATTCTTTCTCCTTTCCAGCACATCCTTGGTTATTTTTTCCGAGATCGCATCGTAGTCGTAAAGGATTTCGAGCTTACCCCCACATTTTTTGCATGTGAGCAGGCCTTTTTCTGGGGCATAATTTTGCCCACATTTTAAACACTTTAATTCCTTCACGAACATTTTTTCACCGCCAATTTTTCTGACATCTAAATCAGAAGGAGGCTATAAAGTTTTTCCTGATGTTAAAAAATGCGCGCGTATTTAATTGTCTTTCAAAACTCATCGCTGAGAATCAGGTGAAAGCGCCGAAAGCGTACTATGAATCTAACCGACGATTAAATTGTCTTTAATAAATATTTTGCATTTGATGGAGATATCTCAGCCAAGGCAAACAACCCTTTTATGCCCTTTAGGCTAAGATTATACCGGCGGGGATGGAAGCCCGCAGAGGCGGCCGAACCGGAGCCTACGGGCAACGGGGAGCCGCGAAAAAACCCGGGCGAAAAACCGGGGAAGGTCGCGGATAAACGCCCGGCGGCAGGGCGGGAGGCGGCGACTGAGGGAGAAAGATCCCGA
>Ga0080004_1121540_pt1 | contig 28191 bp, 41 predicted proteins | sample WasSprMetagenome_FD_69207 | JGI IMG/M metagenome (GOLD analysis project Ga0080004, IMG submission 69207) | Sulfidic aquatic microbial communities from Washburn Spring, Yellowstone National Park, USA - WS (SPADES assembly) (version 2) | ecosystem: Environmental > Aquatic > Thermal springs > Hot... | reverse complement strand
CCCAGCACCTCCCAGCACACCCCAGCACACCCCAAGACACCAGAACGTTTACGTTCATGTTTTCGGAAACATATTTTAGGAAACATGTTTTAGGAAACATGTTTCTCATGATACACATGACATCCGCACTTTTGTACATCGACCTATATACTCGAGAACACATGTCGCCTATATAGAAACACCCATCATGAGTAGCAAAATTCATACCTTTCAAAGGTAATTTTTTCCTCATGTAGAGTAACCTTCGTTTTGAATGAACGCTTCTGTACATCAATGTGACCTTTTTAGCCTTCTCAGGTTCGAGAAAACCACCTCACCCACCAAAAGTAACAGTTACCGTTAAAGCGGAGAAACCCTTATATTCTTGGAAGCCATACCACTGATGAAGTGCCCTAGGTGCGGCTACGTGTTTTACACCAACCCCCTAGCAACAAAGACCCTGCTCAGGACTTTGGAGGTTAACCTGAAGCAGGGACCGGCTCCGAGGTCTGCCTACAGGGACTTTATGAAAACGGGGATTGTTCTCACCAGGCTGGTCGCGAACAACTTGTTGGTGTGCTTCCGTGACGACAAACAAAAGAGATTCTTCATCCTCACCCCTTCAGGGCTCCACAAGCTCATCGAGCGAGGTTTGGTCCCGCTAGAGAAGGAGCAAGAGTACAGGCAGATTCTGAAGCGACTGATTGAGGAGTGGGTGCCTACCCGAACCTCTTGAGCTCCGAGGCTCTTCGATGAGCTGGTGAAGGGCTGGAGCGGGTTCACCCTGACAGGGGACGAGGCTGGTGAGGGGCCCGATGAACTCGGGAGGGGCCCGAGGCTGTTGAATCCCAAGGGCTACGTATGTCTATCAAAGACTACGTAGCTCAGAACCCTCCTTATTCCCAGACCCCCGAAGCCTCCTTCAGCGACGAGAGAATGATGTCCTTTATCTTGATAGCCCTGTAAACAGCGGGACCAGTATAACCTCCTCTGACCTGCTCCACCATCTCCTTTGCCGCGTACTTAGCCTCGCTCAGGTCCAGCCCGCAGCTGGACTCAACGTCTGCCAGGAGCTTCTCCATGCCCGCTACCCTCCTCTTCACCTCGTCCGTCGCCCCAGCGATAATCAGCTCAGCGATGCTTCTCACAAAGTCAACGGTGCGACTCGCCCGATAAGCACAAGTGAGCATCTGTGCCCTCGCCTCTGAAGTCAGCTCGGTCTTGACTGGAACCGCCATCGGGACCTTTCCGACTCACTTTAAATTCCTTCCGCTCTTGGAAGCAAAACCAATATTTAATCGCACGGGGACAAGGTGATGTTCCGACTCGGCGTTCCCCTCGCCCTGCTGTTCTTCCTCACCGCCTGCGTTTGGGCGGTCGATGTCTTGGCCCAAATTGGGTGGCTACACTGGATTCCAGAGACGGTCTTCTGCTACTTGGTTGGAGCTAAGTTCCGCACGTTCATCCCAAGCGACAGAACCAGCGATGCCTTTCTCTTCGCTACCGCCCTTTGGCTTTTTGCGATGGCTTGGCTCCTTCTCATCTTTCAAGGTCCCTTCATCCTCCTTCCATCGACGGGGTTCTTCGGTCTATTTTGGCTTGGATACAGCACTCCTCCTCATGTCCCTAACGTGGTTCAAAATGTCGAGAGCACAGTCCACCAGAAGCAGGACAGCCACGACCGTCCACAGCAGACCGTCTGGAGTCATCAGAAACTAATCTCCAAATGATAAAGCCAGCGACCGCAAGCCCCGCGAGAACGGTGAGCAGAGAGGCGAGAAAAACAACAGCGACAGCTCCACCAGAGAGCAGGTAGGTAGCCACAAGCAGCGGAGGGGAAGAGAAGTCCGCAAAGAGCGTTGCTTCATCCACAGCAGGAGCCACCAAGAACTTGAAAAACGTCACCAGAGCAAAACAACCCAGAGCCGAGTGAAAAGGCATAGCCAGTGCAACCTCTAGTAGACCGAGGTAATAGAACTTCTCTACTCGCCCCCGCAGAATATGTCCCGCCTCGGCTTGCCCTTCTCCTCGACCTCCTTCATCACGCAGGTGATGGGCTTGACGAAGGTGACGGTCGTGCGCAGCGAGAAGGGCGACCACATCGCCTCCTTCGGAGCGTACATGTGGACGTAGCCCAGATAGGGGTCCTCGACCTTAATCCACTGCGTCCTCTCCCCCACCGTCTGCCCCAGCTCCACCTTCGCCAAGAGACCCGGGAAGAGAACCTTGCTTATGTTGTCCCACCTAGCGACTTCCTTCGCTTCCTGCATCCCAGCCCCAGTTTCTCAGTTTAAAAGTTTTAGCCCCGCCTAGACTCCACCACCTTGTACAGCTCCGTCACACAGGTGACGAGAACCGCGACTTGGCTGGACTTGGAGAGGAAGCCCTCGCCAACAAACAGGTGAACCCCGAAGAAGACCGAGAGGGAGAGCAGGAAGAACCTGAACCGCATCCTCTCCATAAACAGCGAAGCCCAAAACAGGGACGTGGAGAGGCTCCACAGAATCACGGGAGACATCTTCCCCCCGAGCACGAGCAGAACCGCCACCAGCAGGAGAACGTACCTCAGCTCCCTCTTCCTCGGCTCGAGCGACTCTTCGATTTCTCTCAGCAGGTCGGTGAGGCCCATCGAAAGTGTGTTTTCGCAGAGAAAAAAGAGAGGTTGGAATTCCTTCCAAAAAGCGAAGGCTAATAAACTCCCAAGAATCCGTTATGGATGACCGAAGTGAAAAAATGGAAAGACGTGGCATACGTAACTCTTCGTTCGGAAAAAACCGCCGAAGTAAGCTACTGGGAAGCGGAAAAGCTAAAGGAGGAAAAGATTGAGCTTGAGCACTTAAATCTCGAAAACGTCGGCGTCAAAGTCAAGCCCATTATACTGCTACATTTCCTCGATACCACCACCTGCACCTTGGACGAGAAGGGTGTTCTCACCTGCAGGAAGGAGGTACCCTGATGCTCCCGGTGAGGAAGTTCGAGGAACTGAGCGAGGCGGAGAAGTGGGAGGTCTGCAAGCTGTTCTGGGCTGGCAAGACCAAGACTGCCGTGAGGAAGTACGGCGTCAGCAGGGTCGACCTGCCCCAGGACTGCGCCGACCTCGTGGAGAACCACCTCCTCAAGATTAGACCCGTCTACACCACGGTTCCGCACTCCGAGCTCGCCCTGCACGCGGGGATAGCGGGCAAGGCGGGCAGAATCGTCTCGAAGAAGGGCCACTCGGTCGTGGTCGAGGTCGAGGGCAAGACCTACGAGGGGCTGATTAAAGAACTAGTCGCTCCCGAGGAGAGGGAGAAGCTGGGGTGGACCTGATGGGCAAGACCGAAGAGCGAATCGCCGCGAGGATTCTGGGCGAGACGCTTGGAAAAATGGTTGTCCGTATCAAGACAGACCTCGTCCACGAGGCGTTCGTCGCCTGCAAGTCGCTCGAGGTAATCAACCCCGAGCTACCAAAAATCTGCCACGAGGCGCTGGCTGAGACCTCCAAGGAGAAACTGCCAATCGTCGGAGGTGAGTAGGTGGTCGTAGTTCACCTTCCCCGGTACAGGTGGTCGCCAGAAGCGGTGTCCGAGGCGATAGCCTCGTGCAGGGCTCAGGGAGGCGTTCCGATTTTTATGACCAAGTACGCGGGAGAGCCCTTCGAGGCTCCAGGTCTCCGAGGCAAGTTCGTAATGTTCAAGTGTTGGGGTGGCACGGGTCCAGAGATAAGCCGCCTGTTCTACGAAGTTCCCGAGGAGGACTTCAGGATGATGGAACAGAGGGTCGGCGACTGGAAGTGGCTCCAGGAGAAGTACGGCCCGAAGCCCGCACCAGTAGCGCCCCCCGCCCCGATGGTGCCAGCACCCGCTCCAGCCCTCTCGCCATCGGAGCTAGGGGAAGCCATCGGCGGAAAGCTTCCAGAACTATGCAAGGTGTACGCCGAGTCTCTTCCGCCCGAGAAACGGGGAGAGTTCGAGGTTGCCTGCGAGGGTGCCATCCTAGAGAAGCTGATGGTGAAGAAGTAAAATGCCAGAATTGAGTACCGAGTTCCCGTCAGCCAAGGAACGCCGGTGGCTAGACCCCGACAGATTCATAGAACTGGGCGAGGACGGGAAGCTGAGGCTCTTCAGGAGGAAAGAAAAAAGGAACTTCGTTCTCGTCAAGGAGAGCGAAAGAACCTACGACAGTCTCAACTGGTGGAGCATCACGGACGCCTTCCCAGGTCTGACTTGGGAGTACTAGGGTTCCTTATCTCCCTCAAGACCTGTTCATAGAGGAGTTCCTGGGGGCGTCTCCCCCCGTCCTCGGAGCGCCTCGGGGGTCCCTGCCTAAGCTCAGTCAGGAACCTCGAGCAGTCGACCTTCTCGTACTTCTTTATCTCGTTCGGAAAGATTTTCTTCACGACCGTCTCGTTGAACACCCCAGGCCAAGGGTTCGACTTCTCAGAGACCTTCACCTCGCAGACGTACATCTCGACCGTGTCCCCCAAGTTCTCAAAGCGGAAGTGCGGCTCCAAGTAGACCCTCTGCTTCGCCATCTATAAGTGAGCTACTCACCTCTAAAAGGCATGGCAAGCAATTAAATCGATGGAGTGCAGGGTCAAGAGGATAGACTCGTGCGACTTCCTCTTCTGCAAGGAGGGGCTCTGGGTGGTCTCGGTCGAGCTGGGCGGTCGCGTGACCCTCTTCCCCCCGCCCAACGTGTCGCTCATGGAGGACTACCCCAAAGGCTGGCCCGTCGTGATTGCAGAGGTGAGAAACAGGGAGTTCAGGCCATACGGGTACGGGGTCGAGAAATTCTACCCCCTGCCAAAGGAGATTCCAGACTCAATCGTCGAGGTGCTGAAGGACAGGGCGGGAGGGGCAATCCGCTGGCTTAGGGAGAAAGAGAGGAAGCTCGCGGAAGCCAGCGAACTCGCCTCCCGAATCATGGGGACGGGGGAACCGCTCAGGGTCTAGTCCAGACCGATGAAACCACTTTCGCCTCCCTAGGAACCCATGGTTTGCTTTTCTTCAGCTCCTCCACGCTGTCTTTGAGCATATTCACATCCACGTAAGAAGGCAGGTACTCACTGACCGCAGAAAAGTCCACCTCCCATCTCTCCCTTCCGGGCGGGGCACCTCCCACCAGCGAGACCTTTACCCTCCAATGAGGGTCTTTCACGCACCACCTGTATCTCGTCAGTGTCTTGCCTACCGTTTCTCTTGCCAGTCTAGCCGTGTCTGTCATCGGTATCCATACGTACCCCAAGAGCCTGTTCACGCTAATCTGGGCTATGTGTGTCGCAACAAGGATTGCTGTTCTGTCCCTGACGCTCCACATCCTGTGGTCGGGAGGCATCACCACCCCGAACGCACGCAACAAGTTCGGGTCGTAGGGAACCTGCCAAGGCTCCATCCAGGTCTTCGGCGTCTCAACATAGACGCGGAACTTCCAGTCCGAGCCCACCCAGAACTCGAAGTCCTTCACCCTCACGTAACAGAACTGTGGCGGTCCGACAGGCTTCCAGCGACGTACGCTTCTGCTGAGCCAGCCCAGCCCAGCTCGGTCGATATCGCTCAGGTCCGACTTCCCCTTGAGCAGAACCGCCGCACCGAAGTCGGTGAGGACGAGATACGGTCTCGCGGGAAAGCCCCTCCACTCCGTCCTCACCATCCCAGCGAACCAAGCCACGTCCAGCACCTTCCTCGCGGCGGACTCCTTCAGGTCGTAGGTCTTCTTGAGCCAGTCGAGGAGGACGGCTGTCCTCTCGCCCTGCCTCTCCTGGATGGTCTTCAGCAACTCGTAGAGTATCTCGAGCCTCCTGCTGGGGCTGAGCTCGCTCCATGTCGCGGGCATCAGGCACCTCCCTCTTCTCCACCCTCTTCCTCGAGCCTGATGAATGGCGCCGCTTGTCTCTCCTCCGCGGGTGCCGTGTAGACGAACCTGTAGGGCGCGAGGAGCTTCTCAATCTCCGAGAACAGCCTGCCGAACGTCTCGATGACCGTCTGCTTGGTCTCGGGTCTGAGCCCGGTCTGAACCCCGTCGGCTATCGACACGAGCACCGGCATGTTCGCCATGCACCTCCCCCTCGCCTCAAGTATCGCCCTGTACTGCTTGTACTGGTCGTCCGGCTCCCCCCTCATCAGGGGCTCCAGCCTCTCGAGCTCCGCTAGGTCGTCCAGAAGCAGCTCGAGCAGAGCCCTGCTCGGTTTCGCCCAGAAGTCGTACCAGTCCTCCTTTATGTTGTCGTACACCCTCCTCAGAGCCTCGTACGGGTCTCCCGCCACCAAGGCGGCTGGCATGAAGAGGTCCCTCAGCCTCTCTAACTGCTCCAGGATGAACCTGTGCCTGTCCTCAATCGGTCGCTTCTCGTTTATGTACAGCCTCAGCTTCCTGCAGATGTCCCTGAACTCCACCAGACCCCTGCTCCCGTTGCTGAGCACCAGCAGCGACGAAGCCTTCGCCTCGAAAGCCGACAATATCTCGAGAGCCTCCAGCCACCTCCCCCTAGCCACCGCGTCGATTAGCCCGCCGAAGTAGAACTTCACCTCAGCACGCAGAGGGACCCTGAGCGGCAGTGACGCCATCACTTACTTATTTCGCCTTTTCTTCTGGAGGAGCTGCCGCCGCTACCTCCTTGAAGCTCCTCTCGAGCGCCTCGAGTCTCTCCCTCGCCTTTCTTATCTCAGCCTCGAGCTCGCCAGAGGGATACGGAATCAGCCCAGCCTCCTCCTCCCTCACCTCCCTGAGCATCCTCAGCACATTCTTAGCCTGCTCCAGGACTGGCTTCCCCAGCTCCGTTCCTACCTGCGAGGCGTGGTCGAGCAACGTCCTTATCATTGCCTCCGCCTGCTGGGCTATGAACAGCCTCGCCAGCATGTTCGCCCTGTAGTAGTCCTCCATCATCCTGAGGTTGGTGTTCTCGCGTACGAGCACCGCGTTCCTGCTCCTCAGCTCCCTAATCTCAGCACGTGCCGACTCCAGCTGCTCGGAGAAGAAGTTCCTCTCCTTCGCCACGCTGTCCAGCTGCGACTGCAGGGACGTGACCGAAGCCTGCAGCTCCTCCACCCTCCTCTTCAGTATCCTCTGCTCCTCGGCGGAGTACGGCTCCACCAGATACATGAAGTTCTTGTTGTCCTCCCCCTCCGGGGTCCTCCTCGCGGTCACGACGAAGTGCTCGCTCTCCATCTCAACAACGCTCTCGAACTCGCCCGTCGCGTAATTGGCTCGGTCGAGGGGCTCCCGAAAAACCTTGCCATTCAAATCCACCCCCATGACGACCGTCCTGTTTTTCCTCATCCCGCTGTCCCAGACCATCTTCTTCGTCGTAGCCACACCAACGGTCTTGAACCCGTCCGACCTGATTAGAATCTTCCATCCCCTTCTCCTCAGTATCTCGAGTGCGTCCAGAACCTTTTGCAGGTCCGCCCTCTCGCTACCCATCTCCCGCCCTTCTACTTGATTCTGTCCTCGAGCCTCGATGCGGTTATCTGCCCGTCGTTCTCCTTGATGAAAATCAGCTTCGTGCCGTCCTCCGCCCCGATTTCCTTCAGAATCCCCGCGTTCAGATGCAACCTCCCCTGCTCGTCAATCTCCCTTTCCCTACCCACGCCCAAGACGATTCTGTTTGACTTCACCGACACCGGCACCCTGTTCCCGCATTTCAGTGCCGACCTCACAGCGAGAGGGAGCCAGACCCTGTTCTTATCCACCCGGGCTATGCCGAGTATCTCCACCATCTTAGTGGAAGCACTACCACCTTTTATATCCATCGGTTAGATTTCTGATGGTGACCAAGCCCGTCGTTGCCTACTACAGCGTCTGGTGCCCTATCTGCTTCCAGCTCAGGCCGCTCCTGCGACGCCTCTGCATGGACGAGGGTGCCCACCTTACCGAGATTTACCTCGACACCGCCCCCAGGAACGACCTCGTCGACAAGTATCACTTCCTCATGCGCGTCCTCTTCGGGGGAGAGGAGCATTACCCAGTCGTCCTCGTCGGCGAGGAGACTTGGATTATCCCGAGGAGAACCTCCACGAGGCAGAGAGTCTCGGCGGAGAAGCCGGAAACGCTAAGACCCGTTCTCGAAGAAACGCTGAAGGAAGTCAGGAAAGCCCTCGAGAAACCGGACAAAGTCTACCCGCCCTGCCACTCGATAATGCTCGAGATGCTGAGACACAGAACGCTGGCGGGAAGGGTGGGGGTGTCCTGAGGGTGGGGTCACGCGAGTTTGTCCTCAGAGCCAAACCCGGCTACGACATCCGGGAGGCGGTGGCTAACCCCACCCCCGAGAGCGCCGAGATTTGCGAGTACGAGCGCGGCAGGCTCGTCGCGGTCCACCCAGCCACTCCCTCGATGCTCTCCATCTTGGAACCCAAGCCTCCCCCCGAGTACTACCGCGAGGAGAAAGCAGCCGAAATGCTCATCCCGAAGGAGATACCCGAGCACACCTACGGAGCCGGCGTCTCCCCGTTCGTTCAGGAGATTCTGCGCATAGTCTCGACGCAGAGGGTCTCGAGGTGGCAGGACATCTACGAGGCGCTCGTCTCGAAGAGGTTGGTCAGCAGGAGCGGTGCCTCGCGCAGGATGGTCAAGTCCCTCGTGAAGTGGATGTCGGGCAGGGTGGGCTACCTCACCATCCTCAAGGAGCGGGGCAAGACCTACTACACCGTGCCGATAACGCCGAGGGGAGAGTACGCAGGTCCCCACGTCCGCCCCCCGCTCGTCGAGGTCAGGGAGAACGTCGACCCGATTGCCTGGGAGGTCTGCGAGTTCGTCCGCTCGATGGGCTCCGCCACGCACGCCCAGATAGTCGACTACATCGTCTCCCAGCTCGGGTGGCTGACGGACACGAGGTACCTCGAGAAGCACCTCAGGCTCTTGGTGAAGCACGGCTACCTCGAGAAGGTCGGAAACACCTACAGGTTCCTTAAGCCTCTGGACAGGCTTCTATTTTAACATAGCACGACCCCAGAGAGCCTCATCTTCGCCTCTCTAATGTTCCACTTGAACTGCAGGTTCGCCTCCCTCATCCACCAGCCGTAGGAGTCGGGCGAGAAGGGGCAGGTTGCGAACCAAGAGAGGACCAAGCACCCTCCCCTGCATGTCTGGGCGTACCTGCACCCAGCACAAGACCTCGGAATCACCTTCGCCGTCCTGTCGAAGGTCCGCAGCCCCTCGCGGATGAAGTCCCAGTCGTCCCCGACCCTTCCGACGCGGTACTCTGGCATCCACTGGCAGGGAGCGACCGTCCCGTCAGGGAAGATTGCGAACCTAGACTTCCCCGCGGAGCAGAAGCTGGGCTTCCCCGTCATCGACCAGTAGTTCGGCAGGTCGAGCCAGACCTCCTCCTGCTGGGATAGTAGATTGAAGAGCTCTAGCTGCTCCTCCCTCGTCGGCACGTACCCGCCAATCTCGGGGTAGAGGTAGACGGGAACCTTCATCCTTGCATGTAGACGTATGAGGTACTTCACCTGACCGATTCCCCGATAGGTCGCCCGCAGGAAGACATCCACCCCTTCCTCCCTCAGCATCTTGACGGCTGTTATCACCTTCCTCCAGACCCCCTCACCGCGGATGAAGTCCGTGGTCTTGGCGTCGCCCTCAATCGAGCAAATCACCAGCCTGGCACGCTTGGCGAGCTTCAGGAACTCCTTCCCCCTCGCTCCGACGAAGAGCGTCGCGTTGGTCTGGAGCGTTATCTTCCTGTCCGAGAAGGTGTCGAACGCCTCACACAAGTGGGGGTATACCAGCGGTTCTCCGCCCATTATGTTTACCTTGTGGAAGGGGTACTCGGCGATTCTTTTCAAGTCCTGCGGCGTCAGAACGGGTCCCTTGTATCCCATCCCCGCGTAGGCGCATCCCTTACAGCGGAGGTTACAGTTCCAAGTCGGGACTAGAACTAGGTGCCACTTTTCTTTCGTTTCTGGAACTGCTTCCACATTTTTGTCGCAAAAAAAATCTAAATAGTTAGCCTTCGCCCCTCTCAGTCAGCGAATTTCTGTTGTTTAGGCTACTTTCTTGCCGACTAGCGACTTCATCTCGGTTCCGAGGCAGTCGACGAAGAGGTCCCACGGCTTGCCCTTGCACTTTGTCGCGGGAGCGTTCGGGGTTCCCTTAACCGCCTCGAGCTTCGCGTTAATCGCCAGGACCTTCTCTGAACGTCGTATCACTCCGGGGTGCCTTATGACCACGCGGCGCAGCGATGGCTTGAAGTAAGCCCTGTTGGCGAAGGCGTTTTGCTTCACACGCCCGTAGGTTTGACCTAGCTTCGCCATCAAAGAAGAGCCCGTTCTCTCTTTTAAGCGTTTTTGTTTTGGAACTGCTTCCATTTTCGAAAATCGGGTGGAATTGCTTCCAAATACGAAAAAAGAGCAGTTATAAGCACCGATTTCCAGTCTATGATGGCGAAGCTAATCAGCTGGATACCTGGTTTCAGGACGAACTCCTTCGAGCTCGACCTCGCCCGCGGCGTGTTTGAGGCGCGTGGATACGAGCCCGTTCAGCACGAGAACCTCGACGTGAAAATCGGGGCGGGGCCCCTCGCCGACGTCAGAATCCACTCGAACTACGGGGTCAGCGTCGAGGTGTCGAGACCATCCGTCGTCAGGAGGTGGAAAATCGCGTACCCCGCCTGGAGGTGCAGGGGCGCCGTGGTGGTCAGGAGGGTGGGCGAGGGGGAGAAGCTCCTCGTCATCTGCGGAAAGGAGGTGCGGCCCGAGGTTCCGAGCGAATGGAGGTTGAAGGAGATATGAGAGCCGAGGTCGTCCTCCCAGAGCCCGCCAAGTCCGCCAAACTCGAGAACCCCATCAGGCTCTCCGTCAAGAATCTGGACATGGCGAGGCAGGAGCTGTTGAAGAAGCACGACCCCGAGGAACGCGCGGCGCTGGAGGCCGCCATCAGGGAAGCGGAGGTCAGGGGTCTCCCCTACGTCGGCGTCGTCGAGGATAGCTCGAGGGTCAAGCACTTCTTCCCCTTCCGCGACGCCGAGATTCCCCACACCCAGGGGAGCTCCTACAGGAGGATGCTCGAGCACGGCGTGGTGAAGATGGACATCGACCTGATGCTCAAGGAGTACACCTGCCACCTCACCCCGACCTTCACCCTCATATGCGAGAGGAGATAGTCATAGACCTCCCGCCAGGCCACTACCCGAGGAGGCTGTTCGAGGAGGTCGGCACCCACCACAAGACGGAGGAGCTGGAGGTCTCGGGGAGTCTAAGCCAGCGGACGCAGAGGGTGAACTTCAAGAGCCACCGTGACATCCTATTCTCTCTGCCCTACCCCCTGAGGCTCTTGTCCCACCACAGGTCTCTCGTGACGGGGGAAGCCCACTTCGGTCCCGACGAGTGGAGGGTTTCGCTCAAAGCCATACCCAGCACCTACTTCGATTTGAAACTGCAGTGGGGTTTCAGGGCGGTGAGGGAGGAGGGGAAGAGAAAGCTGACTAGGGAGGTGAGGATTGTCGGCTTCCTCAGGCACAGGGCCAAGGATTGAGGAGGATGTCATCGACGAGCTCACCTACGTGACCAAGCCGACGAGAAGGCTCATCGCGACTAGGGTGGGGGAGAAGCCGAGGGAGTACGAGCTGGGCTCCGCCCCCCTCAGAATCCGCCTGAGTGCACCGGTCTACGTTTCGTCGAACGTCGAGGGAGATAGCGTGAGCTGGACCTTCAGGTCGACGCTGTACAAGTCAGTCATGCGGACAAGAGAGGGGGCGAACTATACCATCCAGAGGACTTTCCTCACGTGCCGCTCCAACGAGGAGGTAGTCTGCGAGAGCAGGTGGGGTGCAATCGTTGCCGTCGAGCCCGAGGAGTGGTACAAAATCCGGCCGTACTAGCTACTCCCTCGGCTCAGCCGCCGTTCTGACCGTCTTCACCAGCCTCAGCGAGCCGTCCTCCTCCCTCAGCCTGATTACGCACCTCCCGTCCTCGTCGATGTCGCCGAGCAGCTTGCGACAGGTCACCGAGTCAATGGGCAGCTTCAGGACCCTCTCCCTCATCCTGTCTTCTCCTCTTTCGTCAGCAGCGGTACCCTGAACACCCCGCTGGGAGGCACGTACTTTATCTCCTGCAGCTCCGCCTTGTCCTTGTCGAGCCTCACCCTGATGAGGCAGGAGCCCTGCTCGTCCACCTCACCCTTGAAGAACTCCTTGCAGGTCACGGGGTCTATGTTCTCCAGCTTCACTATCGTCTCGACCGTCTTGGGCTTGCCTAAGACCGCCATCCAAATGGTAGCAGTTCCACTTAAAAGGCTTTACTTCGGGACGGCGGGTCCGAAGGAGAGCCTCGAGAAGAAGCCAGAAATCGCCTCCCTCTTCTTGAGAGCGACGACTATTGCCAGGACTAGCACCGCGATGATTACCAAATACAGCCACGGGAAGCCCGGCTGGAGCGACACCTGAGCCGAGCCGTAGTACTGCTCCAAGTCCCCCTTCTTCGAGACGGTCAGCGTGTAGCTACCCTCGCCCAGACCGCTCGTGTCCAAGACGAAGTTGCCCGCCTGGTCGGTCGTCGCCGTCCTCCCTCCCATCTGCACCACCGCACCGACAAGCGGTTGACCCTCGGCTACCACAGAACCCCTCAGCCGCGAGCCCACCTGAGCTACACTCGCGACGTTGATTGTGACGAAGACCCTCCGCAGGACTTTGAAGGTCTTCGACTCCTCCACCGAGCCCGACTTCGCCCTCACGGTGTGAATCCCCGGCGGGGGAGCCGTCACCGAGAGGATTCCAGCCTCGTTCGTTGAGCCAGCCATCTGGTTGTCGATGTAGATTTCCACTCCTGCCGCTGGCGAGCCTCCCCTCGTCACCCTTATCGAGAGCGTGCTACTCTCTGGTATGTCGGGAGGGACATCAATCGCCAGCTTCTGGTTCTCGGGCACTCCCGCCACGCCCGAAATCGTGATGTCGAAGAGCACCGCCGCCTCGAGCTTCCTCCCGTTCTCCGTCATTGCGTTCAGCACGACCGTCCTCTGGTGCCTCCCAGCGGGCACCCCCGTGGTGTTAATCGTGACCTTGACCGTGACGTACCTGTTCGGCTCGAACACATACGGTGCCTCGTACTCGACCTGAATCCAGTCCGCCGAGTCGTAGACCTCGGTCTCGAAGGTGTCCGCTGAGAAGGCAACTAGACGCTCGCCAGAGAGGTTGTAGACGTTGAACGCCTTCTCCAGGGTCTTGTTCGCGGGCATCGTTATCTTGAACGTCCCCTTGTCGGGAACCAGACCGAGCACGGAGACCGCCGCACCCTTGACCTTGACGGAAATCGGCACCGAAATCCTAGCCGAGGAGAAGCGTATCAGCCCCGTGTAGGTGCCGGGCGGGCAAACCGCCGAAATCCTCAGGTCGAACCTCTTACTGCCGTTCTCGGGTATGTTGTCCACGTACGTCGGGTAGACGCTGACCATCTGCTTCAGTGCCGCGTCGGAGTCGTAGCTGTCCCCGACTATGAACACCCCGACATCGGAGAGTGCGGTGTTCTCGGCGTAGAGCGTTACGGAACCTGTGGCGTTCTCGTTTGGATTAAGCTCGTAGCTGAGTGACGACGGCTCGACCCGCGCGCAGAGTGCTACGGGTAGCAGGGAGAGGATGAGGAACGCCGACACCAGCCTGAGTGGAAGTACTTCCACAATCTATTAGAGCCGCCCTTTTAAATGGTTGATGCCGCCGAAGAAGAGGGGGTGCCGACTTGTCAGGGGGGAGCTCGTTTGCGAGTGAGCGTGTCAATCTCCTCGCAGGTCATCCGCGAGAGCCTCGAGGCGGGAGGGCTTTTAGAGGTGAGGTGAAGGGGTTTGCAGCCCTGGCGACCTCCTCCCGCCCAGATAGAGGTTGTTCTTGTCCTAAATTAGCTTTTCGTTGGCAGCATCAAGCCCAGCAACACCCCTCCCGCGAAGAAGGCTGACGAGACGGGCAGGAAGGAGAGCGAAGGGGAAATCGCCTCCCAGAAGGACTTGACTGCTTTGAAGATGCTACCGAAGACCTCCGACGGAGAGGACTTGACCGAGCCGACCGCCAGGCCCGCGAAGAACAGCCCCGCGAGGATGGCGAGAACCTTCGCGGAGATTTTGATTAGGTGACCGAATGCTATGCCCATAAAAAATGGCAGGAGAGTTGCTGAGAGAAATCCTAGTACGTCCATCCTCTATTATCCAGAGAGCCTTTTAACTACAACCACCAGAGCGACACCAGAGCGAGCAATACCACAAGTGATGCGACCGCGGTCGCGACGAGCGGTGCCCAAGGAGGCGAGGGGGGAGGCGGGGCGGGCGGCTTGGGCGTGGGCACGACATGCATCGGTGCTGGGGCTGGAATGCTCCAGTAGACCTCGACGAAGCCCTCCCCCTCAGGCAGGGAGAGCGAGCTAGCGTCCGCCACCACGACCGTCGAGCCCAGCGAGACCGTGAAGGGAACTTCCACGCCGTTTACTAGGACTTTGCTCACACTCACCACCTGCGGTATCATCACCCTGATGTAGAGCTTGGTGTCCGCCAGCGTTATGGCTCTCGGCAGGAAGAACCTGAACCTGTGGTAGTTCTCCCTGTTCTCCACGCACTCGGGCATCGGGAGGGGCTGGGCGTAGGAGACCTGCCCCGTGTACTGACCCCCGCTCGGCAGGCTCCCCACCCAAGTGCTGTTCCTCTCGAACCAAACCGTATTCTCGGGGAACTCGTGCTGGACGACCACGTTGTCAGCATCCCAGGAGGTGCCGTTCGCCACCGTGAAGGTTCTGACCACCCTTATTTCGTTGTCCACCCCCACCACGACTTGTGGCTTGGCGATTAGGTCGGAGGTGCTCAGGGACAGGTCGAGCCTCCACGGTCGCCAAGTCGTCACCGTGTAGGGTGCGTACTCCTCGTTCTCCTTGGAGGCGAAGTAGACAAGCTCCTTGACGCTCTCCCCCTCGTTGGCGAGCCTCATCAGCACCCCCCTGCTGACCCCCGTGATATCGACCTCAGCCCAGTAGCCCAGTGCCGGGGGGTAGAAGCTGGTCAGGGGCGTGTTCTCCCACGCGGGGCAGTTGTTCCAGGTGACCGTCGAGGCGCTCCAGTCCTGGAGAATCCTGTGAACCAAGACCCAGTTGCATGAGACGTTGTCGGTCACGTAGAGCCTAAGCACCACGCGGGAGATTTCGCCGTCGGGCAGGTAGGGCTTTATCAGGAACCTCTCCATCCAGTTCTCCCTCCTCGTAGTCCAGACCCTCTGCTTCAGGGTCGGGTCGTTCTCAAAGTTGACGCTCGGCGTTTTGGAGCTTATCGTCACGTCCTCGAGGATGGTGAAGTAGTGCGTCTGCCAGACCGCGTCGCAGGAGACTCGGTCGGCAAATGCCGCGGGGACTAGGAGGAGAATCAGCAGGGGGGCGAACGTTTTCCGGCTCATCAAAAAGGTTGCTCCTGAAGCTAATTACCTAACCAGCGTTAGCACGTGTGTGTAGGTTACAACTGAAGCAACAAAAAGTATTAACCAACCAATTTTTGATGCTCTGGCTACTTTTGCTCCGTCGAGTGGGTCGAAGGGTAATGTGTTGAAGAAAGCCAGTGCGGCGTTTATGAAAGCTCCCATCCTGCCGACCGTTCCGCCGACGAGCCAGAAGACGGGTATCAGCAGGAGGTTCGTAAGCGGTCCGGCGGCGGCGATTTTCCCAGTGAGGCTCTCGTCCGTAATCGTCTCCACCACCACCCCTCCCACCGCACCGAAGAGGATGCCAGTGAAGGTCGCGAGGATGACGCAGATTGCCGTCCCGAACCAGCTAAGCCTGAACTCCGCCGCGACCCCGTTCGCCCTCGCCACCGTCCTGTGGGCGAGCTCGTGGAGGATGAAGCTCGGACTGAGGGCGAGGAGGGCGAGCCTGAAGGGCTCCCAGAGTGCCGTGATTGCGGGCAGACTGAAAGGTCGCAGGAGCCACACCCTGCCGGAGACCGCCGCCGCGAAGGCGAAGGAGAGGCAGAGGTAGGCGATTGCCAGATGCAGGAGTTCTTTAACACCGCCTTCCATCAGTCCAAGATTCTAACCGCGGTTATGGGACCGATAACGGTCTTTCCAAGCCGGTATGAACCCCCAATCGGGATGGGGTCAAAAATTTCATCTAATTGCACTTCAATCCACACATACTGCCCCGTGTCCGCCAGCCAGCAACCGTTGAGGGCGTGCCCCCGGTTGTCAGCCAAGTCCAGCATCACAACGTCGAGGTCGAACCCCTGCCTCGCGGCGGCTTCCCGCAGGGATATGGCGTAGTCTATGCACCGCCAGCCCAGCGTCTGCCCTATCCTGTCTGTCTGGTCGGTAAGAAGGAACCAGCGTAGCTCCCAAGAGGTCGGGTTGCGGAGCGTCGGGACGATAACATCCCTCGCTGGCTCGTAGACCACGACGGGCGGAACCGTCCGCAGGATGAACCAGATAGCGACGAGGATTAGGAGAACCGTAGCGATGGTGCTTTTTGCGACCATCAAGGCACCCCCCTGAGACCCATCGTTATCAGCCCAAGTCCTCCCAGAACCATCAGCAGGGAGAGGGTGTAGACCCCGGCAATCTGCCCTAGGATGTTGAACGCTGAGACCAGCGGGTGCGGGAGCATCGGAACCATAGCCGCGAGCTGGAGCCTGCCAGCAGGTGGTCTTGTCGGTGGTGCTGGTCCCGGCGGTCCTATTACTGGCTGAACCGAGAAGATGTCATAAACCCAAGCACTAGCCCCCAGCTCTGGGTCCACTGCCCTCACAAATACTCTGTGTGCTCCTGCTGACCACCTGCCTGTTGGTGGTGCAATTACGATGAAGTTCTCGGTCAGATGTGTGGCAATGATATTTGTAGTCTCGTCCAAAGCAACATCGTAGTACTTAGCTATCTCCACCCCCTCCCAAGTCACCGGGACGTTCTCCTCCGGCATCGGGTACTTTTTCTCCACTCTCACCCAAGACGGGGCTGGGAACGGTGTAACGGTGAAGTCGTTTTCGGCTGGAGTTTCGCTAAGGTTGCCCTGATAGTACGAATAAACCTTCACGGTGTAGGTTTTATAAGCTGTCCATCCCTCAGCTGGAGGAGAAAGCTCGCAACTCGTTTTCGTCACATCCACTGTGCTCTCATTCCAAAACACACGATATATTGTAACCTTCGGCACTGCATCCCAAGAGAGCGAAACCTTCTGGTAGGGATAAGGATTCCTAGGACTCACCGCGACATACTCCGGAGGCAAAGGTATGGTCACATCAAAATACGACGGGTCCGACCAAAGGCTGTAAACTAGAGCGGAATACCTCATAACCACAGCTCTCACTCTCACATAGTATCTCCCAATTCCCCATCCCCTGCCGGGCGGTGAAAGGATGTAACTCGTACCCGTTATTAGTGTATAGGTCGTTGGGTGCGAGAAGTCCTCAACATTGTCAACCTGTAGTTCGTAGTAGTTTGGTGTCGGACCATCTGGTTTAGACCAACTGATAGAAACATTTTCCGTAGGCTTAGGATTAGATGGAGAACAAACAGGAGTATCACATCTTCCCAAAAATTCAAAGTCGGTGATACGCTTGTTGTTGTCCATATAAATATAGACACAATTTTCATCCGGTCTAAAGATATCTGCTTCGGTCAAGTTTCCAAAGACTCCCGCTAAAACATATCCCTCCGGCGGGAACACCTTCACCTTGTGCCTACCTTCCCACTTCTGAAGAGCACCTGAGGGGTCGTCTGGGTCGTGAAGAGCCGAGTAACTTGTCGTCGGCGTACCATCATCAACACTGAAGCTACCCCGAGTTGTGGATATTTCGAGTTTGTATTTGAAACCGGCAACGAAAACCGTTCCTATACTTGAACCATGACAGGTCGGAACGAACTCCTCATCGCTACATTGGATGACACTATCAGTTCCCCCATATGGAGTGAGTTTTCCTGTCCAAGTTCCAGTGCCTACAGATGCATAGCCATCACCATACCTGAAGACCACCTTATCACCCGATGGAGACAAAGCGTACCAACAAAAAGCTTGACGAGGCAAGGTCGTCCCATAAACTTCAGTTCCAGTCGTTAAGTCAACGATTTTAATTGTTATCGTGTTAAAGTCGCCCCACGCTACGGCTACTTTTGAGCTATCCGAAGAAAACGGCTGAAGAGAACAACCGACATAGGGAGCAATCGGAGTTGAGTAGACCTCAGACCCAGTGTCAACTGAGTAAACTTTCAGGCACTGTGTTTTGTAATCGGTACTCATCAGCTCAACGAGAATATATTTTCCATTTCCAGATAAAACTGGGTCTATTTGATAAAAACCAGACGGGGCAGTAAATTGTCTGACCAACGACCAGTTCGCCGTGGAATAAACCTTGATGTATGTCCATGTGTTTTCTCCAAAAGCAACTCTGCTCCCATCGGCACTGATTGATACGATAGATTGCCGTTCTTCCTGAATGCCTCCCAGATTCTCGGAAAAGGTGTAGAGCACCTGACCGTTTGCTCCGTTGACAACCTTCGGGCGACCGTCCCTTTTCACATAAATTATCTTACTCCCGTCGGCACTAGCGGAGGGGTAATAGTAGGCTACATCGTTATCCTTCCAAAGAAGCGTACCAGTGCTTGAGAAAACGCGAAGAACATGCCAAGGTACTACCCCCCCATCTGTCCAATATTCATAAAATAGTAGCGACAACACCTTTGAACCGTCCGAAGTCATCCGAATAAAAGGAATTGGAAAACCACGAGGAGCGAGCTTACCGCCATATCCTATCAAGTTTCCCCACTTGTCGTAGATGCTAAGTGCTATATAATTGTCCGAAATATGGTGAACCGCAAACTTGGAAAAATCTCCACTTGCCGAAACTGCGTAAGCACCCACCCAACTTATTCTAGCCCAACGAATGTTTTCGGTGGGTGGCGGTCCACCTGGATACGTGATTATCAGAGCACACAGGAAAGCCGAGCCAATCAGTATCGGCAGTATCCCCCTCCTCTCCCCCTCCCTGATGACCACGACACCGAACAGCACAAGCCCCACGCCCAGCACCGCCCCAGCCGCCGAGAGCGGTATGGCAGGTGGTGTGGGAACGCGGTACAGGGTCAGCTCGAACTCCTCGAAGCCGTAGAAGTACTCGCCCCTCGCCGTCCTCCAGTCCCCCTCCTCCGGTGGCATTTTCGCCCAAGTCACGTAGAGCCTCAGGTCGTTCCACTCCACCCCCTGAGACTGCCCACCGGTAACCGTGAGTTCGCTCTCGAGGTTCTCGACCCTGACCTTGACGTGACAGCCCCTAGCGTCCTGATAGGTGTCCAGAACCCAGATGTAAGTCCCACCAATCTCGATGAGCTTGCCCTCGCCGAACCAACTATGGTCAATCGGTCTGCCGTACCTGCCAGTCGGCGTACCGTCCGGTGCGTAGATTTCCTGTAGCTCCTTCGTCGGGACCCTGAGCCTCTTGGAGCCGACGACCTCCCAGCCCGCGGGGGTCTGCATCGTCAGCTCCCGAGCCTTGATGTAGGGAGCGACGGAGAGGACGATTAGGGCTAGTCCTATGGCAACCGCCAATATCTGTCGCAACTCCATTCAAACCTTCCTCCGAGCGACTAAAATAGCCCCGTGTTACGGAAGCAGTTCCACTATCTCAGCCTGATGGTCAAAGCGGATGCCATCGCTCCCACTGCTATGTTGTGGAAGCCGTGGGCGACGACCAGCGGGTAGATGCTGAACTCCACCTCCGACCCGAGCATCCTGGGCAGGTACCCCGTGGAGATGAGCAGGGCGCCCATCACGAAAGTGTAGAGGAACGGGAAGGTGAGGAAGCCGTAGCGGTAGACGTGGAGCGTGGCGAAGAAGAAGGCTGGCACCAGCACGCAGACGGGCATGGGGAGGTTCAGGAGCCTCAGACCCTGAACCCAGACGTACTTCAGCATCGACTCCGTCAGTGCCACGGCGAGGAACTGCAGGGCGACGACCTCAAAAACGGGTGCGGCGGAGAGCGGTCTCGCACCCATCTCCACCTGTAGCCTGGTCGAGAGCATCGGGACGGCGAGTATCCCGATGACTATCGCAACGCCGACCACCGTCCCTACGATGACCTCCAGGTCAACTCTGAAGCAGGGAATTTCGAACTTGTCCACCATCAGGATGACCACCACCGAGCTGAAGATGAACAGGATGGCGTAGAGGCTGACCGCCGTCCAAGTCTGCACGCCCATGAACGCCGAGCCTATGAGGAACAGGGCGTAGACGAACGCGAAGATGGTGTAGCCTATGTACTCCTGCTGTTCGGGCGTTATACCCATCAACCTCTACGGACGGGGATAAAAAGGGGCTACTCCCCGCACCTTGAAAAGAAAAGAAAAAAAGAAAAAAGAAAAGGGTGTCCTGCCCGCTATGCCACTACTCTCACCAGCTCGACGGTCTTGGTCACGTCGGGCACAAGGTTGTTGTCCCTCTCTGGCAGGACGGGGGTGTCCCTGAGGGTGATGTCGAAAACCAAGTCATCACCGATAGACTTATCACAAGAGTCCACCTTGATGCTCAGCGAGACCGTGACGTTCTCCCTTATCTCGGGTCCGAGGGCGATTGTCCAGTGGTTCTCCTCCACTTTCGTCAGGAGCTGTCCTGAAGTCACCGAGATTGAGAGCACCCTAAGCTCGGACTCGGCGGTGTTCACCAGGTCAAGCACCGGTCCGACGAGTATCGTCTTCTCCGGCACCGAGACCGTTATGGTTGGTCCAGAAGTGGAGTTCTCGCGAGAAACCGCCCAGCCCGTCGTGGTCGTGAAGTCCGCACCTACTGCCGCCGGCTTCAGCGTGAACGGTTGCACGACGAGTACGGGCTCCGTTCCCTTCAGCTCCTTGGTGACCCTGCTCGTGTAGTAGTTCTCCCCAGAGACGGTTATCGTGTAGGTTCCAGAGGGCAGGTAGTCGAACTCGACCACCCCGTCGAGGTCGGTGTCAACCTTGGTGATGGTCATCGGACCCACGAGCTCCACCTTTATGCCGGGGACGACCTCTCTGGTAATCTCGTTCAATGCTGACATCCTGACCGTCGTGAAGATGGTCACTGGGGCGGGTCCGGGCTTGGGAGCGAAAAACGCCTGGTAGACGGCTATAGTGCACAGTATCAGCGCGAAGACGGCAATCCCGACGATGACCCAGACCGGCGAGATGGCTCCCTTACTCTCCATATCCCACCTCCCTCGCTTCTAGCGCGCGCGAAATCGTATCAATAGTCCTTCTCGCGAGGATTTAAAAACCTATCCTCTGACGATGAGGACGCGCCTGCCGAACGCCTCCTGAATCCTCCTGCAGTCGTCCAGGACCCGCTTCTGGTCGGAGACGTAGGCGACGACGGACTTCACCCACGGGTCTGGCGCTCGGAAGACCCACTTCCCGTCGATGTTCTGGAGCCTCACGTGGTAGGGGTTCGGGTTGCGGTCGAAGTCCAAAGAGTTCCGCAGGAAGACGACGAACTCGTCGATGGTCTCTACGTAGAAGTTGCAGACCTTCGACTCGAACGACTGCCAGGCGGGAATCTTGTACCTGGGCGACCTCTTCAGGTCTTCCTCGGTTATCTGTGGAAGCTCCGCCACAAAGAACTAGGGAAGTGAGTTAAAAACTTACTTTCTGATGAGCCTCAGCGCGAGTAGACCGGCACCCACGGAGCCGAGTACAACAGCGACCATTAGGATAGCGTCCCTCGCATACATCTCCGCCGTGTAGGGCGGGACGTAGGGTTGAGTGGAAGACTTTTCTGGATGCGATACTTCCTGCACTTGCTTCGGAACAACGTTGGAGTAGTAGACGACATCCGGAAGTTCAGCTCCTATCGGCTCGGGAAGCTTGAGCGATATCGGAGAGGGGGTATAGATTGGCTTCCCCAACTGACTCAGATACGAGATTTCATCGGGTGTTGGAAGTTCCGCTGGGTGTGGCTGGTAGTAGAACTCCGTGACGGGATGGATGTAGGGACCCAGAATCTCGGATATCGAGGGCAGTCTGGCGCTGTGAACCTGCTCCGCCGCATCGAGGATGTAGTTGGCAAATGCGGGCAAGTTACCGGGTATATCTTCAGGCTTCAGCTTAGTTAGTCTGTTAATCAGTTGCTCTATAGCACTAACGTCCAGACCCATTGACGCAAGGTTGTCCCTTATCGACTTGATTGCCGCCAGAAGTCTGTTGCCTATCTCCTCCGGCTTGAAGCCCAGTTTGTTTTTCAGCGCGTCCACCCAGCTTTCTACCAATTTTTCGTACTGATTATTGTCTGGCAGGTTGTAGCTGACCACTGCAGTCCAAGCCACTGGAATGTAGACACGTATCTTTGCACGATTGTACGACTTGCCCATGTACTCGTAGGTGAACGGGTGCTTGCCCCTTCCGCCAATGATTTTCAGCTCTACTATCGTTTCGTTGTTGGATATAGAACAGGACGATGTCGGATTCTGCTCAAGCACATAATCGAAGAATTTTGCACCTGTGATAAACTCGATTTTCGGGTCGAATTTAATTCCTCTGAAAAAGTTGAAGTCGAAGAATTTCGCCTCCACCCCAGCCGGTTCCTCCCAAGCCACCCCATCCACCGAGACCCATATGTGGGGGTCCGTGATACTCACCCTTCTCTCCGCTTCCTCCAAGACTCCTCCTGACAATCTTTCCAGTATCGGCGAGCTGGGCTGTCCTACTCCCAACAAGAACCGCTCTATTTTTTCCACTGCCGCAGGAATTTTTCCTCCTATTTTTGACCAAGTCGAAAGCGGCGACCCGTTGTAAAGACCCAGCACTTGGAAATTCTCTACCTTCACTCCCAGAGGACCGGAGGAACTGATAAAGCTCTCTGGTAGCTCCAGCTTTATATAGACATTCAACGTCGTGTGAGGTATCGGACATGAAGAAACCAGATATCCTGTCTCTCCCCAGTACTGAACATAGACCGGCACCCTGACCACCCCGAAGACAGACCACCTGTTTCCAGTGATTGGCATTTTCTCCACGATGAAACCCGTTTCAACATCTTTAGAAGAAAGCTTCTGAAGCTGGTCTGGGGAAAGGTTCAGAATCCTGCCCATCACGTCGCTCATTTTTCCTACCACTGCCATCCTCGCGGTCTCAAAATCAGTCACGATGTTACCAGAGAAACCCTCCTTTGAGAGAAGCGAACCGGGCAGGCAGAAGTCGAAGAGTGGCTCTGCACTTTCTGTCCAAGCCCTCACATCCACCTCTGCATCTCTCGCTCCCTGCCAGTGTCCAGCGTAAAGGTAGTTTACCTCGTGCCTCCGCACCGCAGTAACCTTGGTTGAGTCGACATAGTTGGGTAGTAGGTCGCTGAAGTATTTATCGATTTTGTTAGTGGCGTACATGACTTGGTTTTTCTCCGCGTAAGCCTGACAGAAGGCGGGTGGTACCACTTTCATGAAGCTACTATCTGCACGTTCGGTGACGGTGGTCACCGACATGACCGAGGATTTTACCGTGGGCACTCCGACTATGAACTGGAGCATGGAGAGCCCAGTGGTTTTGTAGACCAGAACCGGAGTAACTAAGGCGAAGACCAGAAGCAGGACCAGAACCCAAACTAACGTCTTCTCCATAATCCCACCCCCAGAACTACCGCAAATACAGCCGCTCCTATAACCAGCAGGTGCCAAGCCTGAATCACTGGCTTCGGTGGCGGTGCGACTACAGGTTGCTGGTTCTCCCAAGTTATCGAGGTGAGATAAGTGAAGGGTATCTCCACCGTCTTGGTATAGGTGCCCGACCACTCCCCTGTCCCGCGATACGTGACCGTCAACCTCAGCCCGCTTCCCGGTACCCTCGGTGTGACGGTGAAGAACGGCAGTAACCCAGACCAGAGAACACCGGACCCGTCTTCGACCGTTATCCCCGTCAGCTGGCAGTTGATTTCCTTCACGAAGAAGGAGTTCGGCACGCCCGCGTAAGCCACCTGCGGCGCGTAGATAACTACCATCGGCTTTTGCTCTAAGCGTAGCCACTCCAGCACGACATTCTCAAGCATCTCCAACTGGGTCATTGTCCACTGTTCGTGCAACTTGAAAGCCTCGCCAACATTCTCTACAAGCTGGCTGAAGAGATTCTCTATATGCTCGATTCTTGCAATCATCGCCGTTAGAGTCATTCTCGCATTCTCGCTCCACTTGTCGAAAGCCACGGCGAGGGTGTTGTATGCCTGCCAGACCTTCGAAAACTCCATGGTAACGTTCTCCCAGACGCTGTCCCAAATTTTCACCTGCTGAACACGCTCCACTCCCTCGAACTTTGCCGAGCCGATTTTCTGCCAGAACTTTCCTTCGGGTCTGGCGTAGAGGTCTGCCCTAGGAGTAACCCAGTTGCTGATTGTAAACACCACCTTGAATTCCTCATTAGGATAGACCCATATCGTCTTCTCCTCGTATCTTCTGAGTGAAAATTCATCGACACTGACAATGTATCCCTTTGGAACATCGTCGGGAAACCAATCAATCTTCAGGTCCACCCGCACCGGATTTTTGAGCTGTGCTGTGCCCCTCCCCGTAAGGACCACGCTTAGGGTGATTGGAGCCATGAAGCTAGAGGGCTCTATCACCTGAGGAATTATGTTTAGCCTTTCCCAAACCTTTACCCCCTCCGTTGTAGTCACCGCCTCAAGCATCGTGAGCATATCCCTGTAAAACGAGAGTTCTGGCGAGTAGACAGCCATGCTGGGATTAATCGCTCTCCTGACCTTGATGTCGCACTTGATTCTCCCTCCCCAAGTTATTCCAGCCGCGGTAAAGAAGTCGTAATCCTTTATCGTCAGAACGACCCTTCCATCATCCGCCCTCAGTTCCCTCTCCCCCAAAGCCAATCTGGCGGGGTGGCTCTGTACCTGGGCTGGAGGCAGTATGAGCGTGAACTGCATCATCCTCGTCACTGGCTCCTCCTCGAACACCACCTTGAACCTCACCCCGCCTATGTCGAGCCAAGTTCCTAGCGGAATCCAGACATCGGTCAGCTTTCCCTCCGTGCCGCCAGCCGTCCCGCCAGCCGCCAGCTCAATCCAGCTCCCCGGCATACAGCCCATGACCACCGCCATGCAGAAGAGGAGGAAAGCCAGCGTAGCCGCGAGGACGAACTCCGCCCGATTCATATGACACCTCCCACCCACAGTTCTAGGGCGAGCAACGCCGTGAGGAAGTAGAGCAGGGACAGCCTGTTGCTCGTCACCGCACCGAGCGAGCCGGCTACCAGTGGCGGCAGGAGGAGGAGGGTGAAGGGCAACTGCCCGGGCGGCGAGATGCCCGTCGGGCTGACGTAGAGGGCGAGAAGTAGCGGCACGACACCGCGGGAGTACTCGCTCTCCCTAGCGTATGCCAGAGACACCGCGAGCGAGCCTCCGACGAGGATGTAGAGCGGGGCCATCGCCTGAGCCGAGAGCCTCGAGAGGACGGCTGGCAGGACACCCATGTAGGTCATCGCCGTCGTGGTAATCAGGGACGAGACCACCGCGAGGAAGGGCACGGGTCCGAACCTCGCCTCTGGGTAGGTCGTCGCCACAATTGCCGAACCCACAGGTCCGAGGAGCGTGAGCAGGGCGGGCACGGGTCCGGCGACGGCTGACATCACCCCGAGCAGGATGATGCCGGGGAAGACGTACGACCACAGACCCATCCAGACGAGGACGCTCCAGCCTAGGTGGAGGAGGAACGCCCTGAAGTCTCCCCCTAGGAGCTTGACCGCCCCAGCACACGCGGCGAGGACAGCCGAGACTGCCGCAAGCAACCAGACTGGAACCATCAACCCTTCCTCCTCTTCCTTAATATCGCCCACACTGCGGACGCGGTGTGGCATGGCAGGATGTCGCCCACGACCGGGATGAACTCGCCAGCCCCGACCAGCACGGCGGGGTCGCGGAGGAGGATGAAGTTGATGGCAATCTGTAGAGCATCAAGGGCATCCCCGATACCTGGCACCAGACCTCCGAACAGTTCAATCACCGTGTCCGAGAAGAGCGAGGTCACAACAGCCAGAATCTCGGAAAGCTTCACCATCCTCTCCCTCTCGCGAGAGTTTTAACCGCAAACCCCATCCCCGCCCCGCCTATCGCCCCGAGCGCGAAGGGTGCGACCCTTAGGACGACAAGTGCGGCGGAGAGCGGAAGCTCGGATGGGTGGAGCTTGATATAGCAACCCACCAAAACAGCGATGACGACTACCGCCGCCGCGATGCTCACGACCAAGAGCCCCCTCCTGAAGAAGAAGGCAAGCAGGAAGGCACCCGTGACGTAGAACGGCAACTGTGTTACGAGCATCGTAACGCTGGGCAGTGCCCTCCACCAAGAGAGCGGGACGGCTGAGAGCCCGACCGCGATTTCCTCCCTCTGCTCCTCGCTCAGGAGCCTCTCCGGCTCCCAGAACCAGTCGTAGTACCACCAGGGCTCGATATTGATGTCCCCCGGCACCGAGTACCTGAAGATTCCCACTTCCCTCCTGTCCACGAGCATCGTGACTTCGAACTCCTTCCTGTGGGCGTACGCCTCCATCACGTCGCGGAACTCGATTTCGCTGGGGAGGACGCGTTTGTAGCCGTCGCAGGGGAAAGCCTCCATCAGCGAGCCGTAGAGGGCGTGTGACCCCCTCTGGACGTAGGCGTAGTCCTCGTGGATGGAGTAAATCCTCTGGACTGAAGGCTTCCCGTGGGCGAGGCGGACGATGTAGTACGGTGTCCCGCTCTTGGCGAAGACGAAGCAGGTCTCCGCGTCGTTCTGGTGGATGTTGATGAAGTCGTTGTACACGTAGTAGAAGAAGTAGCCGAAGACCACGTAGTTGTCCCGCTCGTAGGTCTTGGTGTAGACGACGAGAGGCACCTTCTCCCTGTCGTAGTGAAAGTAGTTGTTCCCCGTGTCCCAGTCGCCGTCGAAGTTTATCGCACAGGGGAGGTACCTCTCCCCGCTGTCGAAGAAGAGAACGGGTGCGTATCCCTGCCTGCTCGGGACAAACCTGTCCACGACCGCACCGGCCCAGCTCGCCAAGGCCAGGATTACGAGGACTCCCGTGACGACTGTCAGAACCTCAGTTTTTAGTTCCATCGCTAAGTTTTCGAGCTACAACAAAACCCTTCTTTTTCTGGAAGAAGTTCCAATTAAAGTGCAAGAGCCAGAGCCAGCAGGCTGATAACCAGCGACGCTAGCGAGAAGGTAACCAGGGCTGGAAGGGCTGGTGTCGGGGCTGGTGCCGGTGCCGCCACCAGCGTCGGCACCTTCTTCTCAATCGTTGTCACCTGGGTCGGGAAGTACTGCTCCACGACCACGTACTGCACGGCTCCCCTGATTCCCGGTCCGATGTCCTTGAGCGTGAGGTCGAGGTGGAGACCCCAGATGGGTTCCATCGGTCCTCCGTAAACCGTCCCGTCCAAGACCGCCTCGACATCCCTGCCGAGCATCCTCAGCACCCCCGAGTGCTTCAGGCTTATCGGCACGCTGTATCCGGGTAAATTGACCTGCCCGCTACCCTCCCCGCTCCACGTTACATCCCCGTTCTCCGTCGAGGCGAACTGGACTTTCTGGCTAACATCGGACGAGATGTATCGCCGCAGTTCCCCGCTGACCGGATGACCGCCCTCTTCAATCGGGTAGTAGATGCCACCCCAAGTGCGGATGAAAATCATGTCCGTGTGCGACGAGACGCTGGCGGTCGTCCCGCTCAGGGAGACCGAGGCACTCGACGCGAAGTTGTAGCCCCTCTTGCCATACGCATCCTCGTACCACCCCTGCAACCTAGCCCCTTCCCACCCGCCCCAAGCGGAGACGGTAGCTCCCCCCATGGCTTCACCATATCTTGTGGCGTTCAGGACGCACCCCCAACCTCCGTCCGTGGTCGAGTGCCAGCCGTTCAGGACGTAGGTGTAGGTGTGGTAGGGCTTCCTCATGTAGTAGCTCGTGTAGACTCCGTAGCCCGAAGCCCCCAAGGGTCTCTTAAGTGCCACGATGTTCTCCAGCACCACAGTCAAGGTCTGCGGTCCCGTAATCTCCACCAGCCTGTTCTCAAAGGTGTAGCCCTTGGCGAAGGCGTAGAGGACGAAGGTGCCCTCAATCTCTGGGATGTCGAAGTAAGCCCTGCCCTCATCGTCCGTGTACTTGCAGGTTTCGCCGTAGAAGGAAACATAGTAGCCGTACTCCGGCGGTGGTCCGAGGAAAACCGTCGCCTCAGGTATCGGGTTGCCCTGCGTGTCCTTCACGTAGACCTCAATCCTCCAAGAGTGGTGAGGCAGACTCCAGTAAGCGTACGCGGTTTGCGGGAACAGGGAGGGGGCGTTCTCGAGCAGGGCGTTCTGAACCA
>Ga0080004_1100267_pt1 | contig 28191 bp, 11 predicted proteins | sample WasSprMetagenome_FD_69207 | JGI IMG/M metagenome (GOLD analysis project Ga0080004, IMG submission 69207) | Sulfidic aquatic microbial communities from Washburn Spring, Yellowstone National Park, USA - WS (SPADES assembly) (version 2) | ecosystem: Environmental > Aquatic > Thermal springs > Hot... | reverse complement strand
AATTATAGGAGGTGGTTAAGAGGCGAATGGTATTGGGGATGCTCCATCTATCGCTATGTCCCGTCTGAAGCATATCAATATCCAGAAGGGAAGGGTCCTCCAATTGATTGCGGGCGGAATCGGTTGGATGGATTGTTATAGGATGATGATAAGGGTCTATTTCCCTTAAATAGCGAGCCAATTCCGTCCAGCCCTTCCTCTGAAATTCGCTTTCCCTCTGTGGTTCCTTTGAGAGGTAATAGGGCATTATCCCCTCCCCTGCCAAACACCAAACGACGGGATAGGCGCCATAGCGCGCAACGAGATTCCGCCAGTGCTTCTTCATCTTCTCAATCCCAAGCCAGGGGAGATAATAACCCCAGCAGCCGACGATGCAGGGGACGAGACCATTCTTAACGAGATAATGTATGCGGAGGTCAGCCATATCAAAATAGTGGGGATTGATGCGAGTGAAACCTTCCTCCCAGGGAAAGCCCGCTTCGTTTGCTCCTCTCTCATCAAAGGCGGGCATATCGGGATAGAGCCCAGCGACTATTTGGATGACAGTGAATCCTTTCTTAACCCTGTCCGCGACCAGGAGGGAGAAATCGGCGGGAAAGCTAAGCCTCTTGCAGAGCCCCATCCACCAGGTATCGGCGAGCCAGAAAAAGGGAGTTCCATCAAGATGTTGTAGGAATTTATCGTTAGCGCTTCTTTGTAGGCGCCCGTGTTTGAGAAGGTGGTTTTCTCCCTCATAGGGGAGGATTTCAAGGGAGCCTTGCCGATTGTGTAAATCCGTATTTGTTTGGTCGGAGCAGATTGAACGCCATTTATGAAGCCCGAGTTTGGGCGAGGAATAGCGAACCTTCCAACAATTCTCTCCCGCCCAGTAGGCGGGGACTTTGTGTTCTTCTCCCTCGGGGTCAGTGAATACGACATCGAGGTCAACATCATTGAAAGGGTCGGAATAGGATTTGGCTGATTCAAAAGCAATCTCAATTGGGCAATTTTGCCTTCCAAATAACAAAGGAATCGCCTCCTTATAGTTTGATTATAATTATTTTAGAGGTTTGGAAGAAAATTTTTTAAAGGGGTTGCGTGCAATAAGAAGCAATCTCTTTTAGAGATTGGCTTCGCCAACACATTCTCCAACCCAACAGGGTTGGAGAACGAGATTGGCTTCGCCAACACAGTTCACAAACCTTTAGGTTTGTGAACCGAGATTGCCACGCCTTCTGCTCCGCGGAAGGCTCGCATCTATGGGTATAGGTTTTTGATATGACATTTTTCTCTTCCACTCTTATAGGACCATCCTCATATCCTCAAATTATAAAATTTATTTTTGACCTAAACGATACTTCCTTTTCTTCTCTCTCAATTAGAGAAGAATTAAATTTTATGGACCATCGCTATTTCTACTTTTTATCCCTTCTCCGTTTAAAAAACCTATACCCATGCCAGCAATGACAGCTGTCTTGATTGTCATTGCGAGGAGCGAAGCGACGAAGCAATCTCAAAAGAGATTGCCACGGGCTCCCTAAGGGAGCCTCACAATGACAAAAAATCGAAATAAGAGGCTCTTTTTATAAAACGGGAATTATTTGTAATCAAATGGAGATAGAAGATGGACATTTCCTATGCGGACATTCGTCAAGCCTGCTTCTTTTGCTTTTTCCAAACACCTCATAGCATGCTGGCGGGAAGTTGTGGGTAGGTCCCTCATTTGAAAACAGGGATAGAAAGCAAGGAGAGCGAAGGGTATGTTTCTATCCAGTGAAGCGATAAATCTCGCTATCCCCTCAACCTCCTCCTCGTCAACATATCCGGGAACAAGGAGGGTGCTGGCGATGAGGAAGGGAGGGTCGGGACGCTTTCTAATATATCTCGCAAGAAAGGCGAAATTCTCAAATACCCTATCCCTCGCTTTTGTGCCGGTTAGGGCGAAATAGACTTCCTCCGTCCAAGCCTTTATATCTATCTTTATACATCCCCCACTTCTTAGGGAGAGCTCCGCCATCTCCTCCAGCTTTCCCCTCGACATACTCCCATTCGTCTCCCAGCAGATTCGCAGAATTTTCCCTTCCCTTTCCCTCAAAGCCAATTCCGAAGATTTTATCGCGAATTCAAGCTGGGGAGTAGGGTCGCCACCGAAGAAGCAGATGCAGGATACCCTTTCCGTTATATCCTCAACGAGCTCCTCAACGCTTCTCTTCCTATCAAGTGTCCTATAATGCCAATTTTGGCAGAAAAGGCAATTGAAACTACAGGCGCCGAAGAAGACGGCGAGATTGTAGTAGCCAATCTCCGCCCTTAGCGAATGAGAATAGAGTGGATAGCCGCTCCCACTACATCCGGGGCAAACCCAATCAGCAACGCAATTGGTGGGAAGGGGGTCCTTATACCAATCAACAATTGCCTCATCGCCAGCTAAAGGACTAACCTCTCCATCTTTCGCTATTCTCGCTCCGCAAACTCCCCTTTCACCTTCCTCTAATAAGCAATTATTTGCGCACAATCCACAAGCGATATCGCCCTCTTTTTGAGGGAAAGTAGGGATTTTGAAAAGGGAACGAATCTCGTTATGGCGCTTTAAAATTTGGTTTTGGAGTTCGGGGTGGGATAGGAGGCAATCACGACAAGCTCCTATAACCTCAGAGAAAATTTTCTTCTCGCCACAAATGGGGCAAGTTCTCAATTGTCTATTGCTATTCATTTAGAATAATTTTATTTAGATTTCTCCTTTGATAAAAGAGATTGCTTCGTCGCTTTGCTTCTCGCAATGACAGCGTTGTGAGATTGCCACGCCTGACTGCGTCAGCAGTCAGGCTCGCAATGACAAAAAGGGAAAAGTCGTTTCGCTTCTCGCAATGACAGCGGAGGGAATTGTCATTGCGAGCCCGCCGAAGGCGGGCGTGGCAATCTCTTCTTAAAAATGTATTACACTTTGGGATCAAATTTAAAAGAGACAAAATGTAATTAGATTATCCAACTGGTTGACTATTAGAGGAGGGAAAGTTATAATAAATTAAGCGGAAGCGCCCATAGCTCAACCAGGATAGAGCGGCTGCCTTCTAAGCAGCGGGTTGCGGGTTCGAATCCTGCTGGGCGCGCCATCGGGTTCGGGCCGATAGCTCAGTCCGGTAGAGCAGGGGACTCTTAATCCCTTGGCCGCGGGTTCGAATCCTGCTCGGCCCACCATTTTTATCTCAAATGCAAAAACAGATTCATCAACTCTCAAAAGAGGAAGTCCTCAATTTATTGCAAACTGACGAAGAGGCGGGGCTAACGGAGGGGGAAGCACAAAGAAGACTCCTCCTTTATGGTCCAAACGAACTAAAGGAGGAAAGCCATCGCCATCCCCTTTTGATTTTCCTCCGCCAATTCGCCGACCTGCTCATAATAGTCCTCCTCGCAGCTGCTGTAATCTCCCTCGCAACAGGCGAGATAACCGATTTCGCCGTGATAATGGCTGTCCTCATCCTCAACGCTCTGATGGGCTTCATCCAGGAGTATAGAGCGGAGAAAGCCGTCCAAGCCCTAAAGAAGATGGCTACTCCCTATGCGAGGGTGGTCAGGGATGGACAAATAAAGGAAATCCCTTCAACCCATATCGTCCCCGGCGATATCATCCTACTTGAGACGGGGATGATAGTTCCCGCAGATGGGAGATTGATAGAGGCAATTAATCTCCAAGTTGACGAATCCTCCCTATCAGGTGAAGCCCTGCCAGTTGAGAAAAACTGCGAGCCGATTTCCGAGGAGGGTGTTCCCTTAACAGAGAGGTCAAATCTCGTTTTCAGCGGAACGATTGTCGTCTCCGGGCATGGGAAAGCTGTGGTCTTCACCACAGGGATGCAGACGGAAATGGGGAAGATAACGAAGCTTATCCAAGAGAGTGGTGAAAAGAAAACGCCGCTTCAGGAGAGAATGGAGCAGGTTGGGAAATGGCTTGCTATCGGTGCCCTCTCCATCTGCGCCCTCATCCTCATCTTGGGTGTCTTAGAGGGGAAACCTCCTCGCCTTATGTTTCTCACAGCTGTCAGCCTCGCGGTTGCTGCCATCCCCGAAGGCTTGCCGATAGTTATAACTATCTCCCTTGCCTTGGGTGCGAGGAGGATGGCAAGGAGAAATGCGCTGGTGAGAAAATTGAGCGCTGTGGAAACGCTCGGTTGCGTCACTCACATCTGCTCGGATAAAACCGGAACTCTCACCCAAAACAAGATGTTCCTTGAAATCATTCACTATGATGATAAGTTAGTTAAAGTAACGGGCATAGGATACGCCCCTGAGGGGAAGTTTCTCCTCAATGGCGAGGAAATCTCTCCTTCCTCCGATGAGCATCTCCAGCTCCTTCTGAAGGCAATCGTTCTCTGCAATGATGCCCACTTAGTGAAGGATAAAGATGGGTGGCGGGTTATAGGTGACCCAACGGAGGGGGCTCTTCTTTCCGCTTCAGGGAAGGGAGGGTTTTTTAAGGAGGATTTGGAGAAACATTTTCCCAGGATAGGGGAAATCTCCTTTGATTCTCGGCGTAAAAGGATGAGCACAATCCATAAGACATCCCAAGGGTATATCGTTTTCGTCAAAGGAGCTTTGGAAGGGATACTTGCGATTTCCAATAGGATTTATGAGCAGGGGAGTATCTTTGAGCTTCAGGAGGAGAGAAAGCAGGAGATATTGAAGTCAAGCGAGGAATTCGCAAGGAAGGGGATAAGGATTTTGGGAGTCGCTTACAAGGAGATAAAAGAAGGGGAACTTCCTTCCTTGAGGGCTGAGGAGATAGAGAAAGAGCTGATTTATTTGGGTTTCGTAGGAATAGTTGACCCAGCCCGTCCTGAGGCATCGGAGGCGATTAGGACCTGCAGGGAAGCAGGGATAGAGCCGATAATGATAACGGGAGACCAGCCAGCAACAGCCTCAGCTATAGCGAAGGAGATAGGCTTACAGGAGAACGGCGCCGCTGTTTTAACTGGCAGGGATTTGGAGAAGATGAATGATGAGGAATTGAGGGAACGGCTTCGCTCAACGAGGGTCTTCGCGAGGGTTTCCCCAGAGGAGAAGCTGAGGATAGTGAGGCTTTTGAAGGAGGATGGCTATATCACCGCAACGACTGGCGATGGCGTGAACGACGCTCCCGCCTTGAAGGAAGCCGATATAGGAGTGGCGATGGGGATAACGGGAACTGATGTAGCGAAGGAAACGGCAGATATGATTTTATTGGATGATAACTTCGCAACGATAGTGTCCGCGGTAAAGGAAGGGAGGGTGATTTATGATAATATAAGGAAATTCATTCGCTATATCTTGACCACCAATCTCGGAGAAATCCTCACCCTCCTTTTTTCCCTTATATTGAATTTCCCCCTTCCCGTTTTGCCAATCCAAATCCTTTGGATAAATCTACTGACGGATGGATTGCCAGCGATAGCATTGGGAGTTGAACCGCCCGAGCCCGGAGTGATGAAGCGTCCACCGAGAGACCCGAAGGAAAGCATCTTTGCCGGAGGAATGACACGCCATATCCTCCTCGGCGGTTTATGGATGAGCCTCTGCACACTCCTTTTATTCGTCTATTATTCAAAGGGAAACATCGAAATTGCTCGCACCATCGCCTTCACTACTCTCGCCTTTTTCCAGATGGCGAATGTTTTGGCGATAAGGTCGGAAAAATATTCCGTTTTCACAATCGGCTTTTTCTCCAATCCCCTTTTAATACTCGCTGTTCTATCAACGATGATTTTACAGCTCAGCGTGATTTACATCCCCATATTGCAGAGATTCTTCAAGACCCACCCGCTTGACTTAAACCAGCTTCTCCTATGCATTGGGGTTTCCTCCACTATTTTCTTCTTAATAGAGCTTGATAAGTTAATAGGAAGGATTAGGGAAAGGCGAGGTTAAAGAGCCCCTTTTTCCGCTATCCTCCTCTTCAGCTCAAGATAATAGAGAAAATTCTCCAGGGGAACCTCAGGGGGAACAGTGTGGTCAACCGTTGGTATATAGCCTCCGCTTTCCAGCATCGGCAACACCTTCCTCCTCAGCTCTTCCTCTATAGCTTTTTTGTCCTTTGCCAATTCCCTCTTATCAATTCCTCCCATCAGGGCTAAATCCTTCCCATATTCCTTCCTTAATTTCACCGGGTCCATACCCGCCGCTGACTCCAAAGGCCAATTGCAATTTATCCCCGCATCAATCATAAGGGGAATCAATGGCTCGGTGTTCCCATCGCTGTCCAATTCAATCACTTTCACGCCGTGTTTCCTCAAATATTCAGATATTGCTTTATGTCTGGGAAGGAAAAACTCCCTATAAATCCTTGGGGAAATAAGGGGACCGTTTTTGAAGGCGAAGTCCTCGTTGAAGGTAAAGGCATCTATCTCCAATTCGGTCAGTGCCTTCTCCGTTGTTTGAATGAAGAACTCAACCATCCAATCAAGAATCTCGTGGACGAGTTCGGGCTGGTCATAGAAGGCATAGGAGAGATTTTCCGTTCCCATCATCTGGCGCAAGTTCCAATAGAGCCCAGCGAATCCGCAGTTCTCCGTGAGATATAGGGGATAATCCCTATCTTGCCATTTTTTCTTCAATTCTTCCCAATTACTTGGGTAGCGGTTGGGGTCCTTGGGGTTAAAGCGTTTTTTGAATTCAAGGAAATCCTCCCTCGTTTTCACGAAGAAATCCATATATGTATCCATACAGAGACGAGTTCCCCTAACCGTTCCTTCCTTCAAAGCCCTGTGCTTCTGTCCCCATCTATCAATGAAAATTACATATCTTTCGTCCTCCTCCAGGATTTGCTCAAAGCCCGGGATGGGACCCATATCCAAGGGGATGAAGTCCCTTTTATCAAGCATAGCGAACTTCGGCTCTCCCCTGAACCAATCGCCAGCCAATTCCTCTTCCTTTAAACCCTCCTGAAGCCACCTCTCATAGGTTTGTCCCCAGATGCCGAGCTCGTAATAAGGATAGCGGTCAACTGGTTGGAAGGCTATAGTGCGCAAAAATCTTTCCCTTGCGTTCATAATTATGTCTCCTTTAAAATTATCGCTATAAAAATATATAAAGAAAATGTGGAGTTGAGCAAGATTAAAATAGAAGGAAGATATTGCGTTTGGGAACATTTTGAGGGATAATTAAGTCAAAATATATGGAGGAAAAAAGATGAAAAAGAGAGGATTTACTCTCGTTGAGATGCTCGTCGTGCTGGGCATAATTGCCTTGCTCAGCGCCATCCTTCTGCCCATCTTCAAAGGGTTGAGGGAGTCAGTTTATAAGCACCAATGCGTAGCGAATCTGCAAAAGATTTACCACGCTCTAAGGATGTATTATCTTGATAATGGCACATATCCGGAGGTTCCTATTGTGCTCAAGAGCGGTCAAGTCGTGGACTTGGGGCTCCTTGCTTTACATAGCAACGAGTTGATAGGCTTGGTTGTGCAAGGATATTCTGGAATCCCTTTAAATGACCCGGAAGGGGCGAGGTTGATTCTCGCACGCAGGGGAATCTATCCAATCTTCGCAAGCGAGTTTCACTGCCCAGCGAATATTCAGCACGAAAGCCCAATCGTGGAAAAAAACGGGGCTTACTACATTGACCCTTACTACTTTGATTATGTCTCAATTGACCCTCTCTTGGGTGTTTCCACCTATATGAGGAGAAGGACGGACAATCCCTCTGACCCAAATTTCAATAAACAACTTTATGCCAAGGAGCCCTTGAATTCCACGGTCATAACTTGGTGTTACTCCCATAGGGATTTGGATGCCAATGGATTGCCTCGCAGGGGGAGCAAGGATATCGTTCTCTTCCTGGATGGGCATACGGAGGTGAGGGAGACGAGCGAAATGATGATAGTTGACCCAATAACGGGGCTATATGCCCCCTGGCTCATTGAGCCGAGGAGGAGATGATGAGAAGGAAGGGCGTTACCTTACTTGAGATGCTCGTTGCTATTGCGGTTTTCGTTGTGGGGATGGTCTTTGTCCTGAGGGTCTTCCCCGCTGGTCTTAAGGGTATAAGATATGGTGAGCAGGTTACCCTCGCTGCCTCCTTAGCCAAAACCCAGCTTTCCTCCTTGACAGCCAATCCGGGCGACTTGCCAGATGCCATAGCGGCTACGAACCCTCAGGCTCCGGGTGAAATCCTTTTGACAGCTTCTCCTGACGATGCCAACCCCGACCTCTTCCGCCTAATCTATGGAGAGCCCTTCTCCATTCCCGCTCCATCAAATGGCGAGGTTGGCTGGGCTTCCTATTATCTCCTCCGCTTCGCTCCCGCTGACCCCAATTGGGGAATCGTTGTTTATTCCTCCCCCTTACAAAGAGCGGAGGGAGACCCAAGTATCCCTGAGGATATAGAGTTTTTGCAAGCAAATCAATATCTCATAGATTATGATACAGGCAAAATCGCTTTTTCTCCCCAGCCCTTTGACCGCTGGTTCAAGGTTGATTACACTTATCGGGACGCTCAAGGGAAGCCCCACGATGTAGTAGATGAAATCCTTTATGTTCCCGCTAATTCTCCCTACGCTACCAACAACCCTCAAGGGTGTCTTCTCGGACATCCCGTTGATTGGTTCAGCGAGACAGTAGCTCTCACCTTCCTCAACATCGGAGCGAATGACTTCAGCGATAACCCCTATGAGTTCAAGATTTTGGATTTTTACAGGGGATTGATAGCCCTCAATCCCCTCTCTCGCAGGTTCATTGGGAGCGCCAAAGTTGACTATCAAGTTATGGATTGGAAGATATTGAGAGAAACGAGGCAATTGCCCTTCACTCTTCCTGCGGATACTCGCCTTACCTTTGCCAACCTCCACGAGATAGACCCAACCTATCCAGGTATACTTATCTTGGATGCCACAACGGGAGCGGTTATATTTGATGAGCGTTTGAATCCCCCTTGCAATCCCGCAAATAGAGTTGTGATAGGCAAGGACGGAGTTTTAACTTTCAATTATCCCAGCGATGCGGGAAGGAGGGTGAAGATTTTCTATCGCCCAAGCAAGGATTATCCTCTCTCCATCCAAAAAGCAGCGACAACCTATAGGCTGTCGGCGAATCCCTCTATAAGTTGGCGGGAATATCAGATAGCGATTAATCCCTTAACGGGGAAATGGTGCCTATACTTCCCTCCCTGTGAGAAAGGCAAGGTAGTCCTCATAGATTATTGGTTTGGCGACCCCAATAACCCCCAAAAGGTTGTAGGGGAATGGGGCACTATCACGAGGGTTCCCGAGACGGGAGCGGGAATAAACGACCAGGACCAAGCTTTTGACTACATCGTTGAATTGAAGCATCAACCTCTCGTGGGGGTGATAAGGGTTGTGGGGGCATCATTGAAGGTAAGGGTGGCTTGGCAAACGCCTGCGGGTCGCTGGCGGAAGATGGATTTGGATACTATCCTCACATCGGGGAGGTGAGATGATGAGGGAAAAGGGCTTCACTTTGATTGAACTTCTCACGGCGATTGCCATCTTCGTCGTGCTATTGGGCATCCTGTTCATCCCTGTGACTTCCTCAATGAGGTCAATAAGGGAAGCGAATATGTATGTTGCCCTTCAGGATACCGCAAAGGATATAGCGGAAAGATTGAGAAAGGAAGTTCCCACCGCTATAATTGCCTATGACCCATCTCCTCCCATTGTTATCGGCATAGACCCGCAGGGAAACTATGTTTGGGAGCCCTACGCTAAATTGGACCTCGTCCTCCCAATGAAGGAGCTTTATTGCCAAGTTTGCGGTAGGGTTACAACCTTTCCCCTTAATGAGCCATCACCTCCCTATGTCTGTCCAAATTGTGGGAATAGCGACCAATCAAAGCTTCAATTTCGCCTCCACCGCCCTCTAACGCCAAAGATGACGATAACTCGCTTCTTCATCGGCTTGAGGGAGCCGGGGGTTTGGGATGATAAGGCGCAGGATTATGTTGCTGTTAAGCCCTATGAGAATGTAGAGTTAAGGATTGGCTCGGGCTATAATCTCTTCACTCTCTACAAAATAGAATTCAATCCCTTTGACCCCAACTTCGCCAATTGGCAGAAACCCGATTTCTTCTATGATTTGAACAAAGCTCCCGATGGCAAGACATTTATGTATCATTGGAGGAAAAACGCCGTTGCCCTTACGCCTCCCGATTTGGATGTCGTTGATGTCTGGCAGGATGCGAATGGCTATCATTTCGCTACCCTTCTATCCTTTCTCCCACGCTTCGTTCACGAGGTTCTCTCCGCTCCCTCTGGCTCCTATACCTATATAGCCAGCCTCGGGCTTTGGGCGGGAATACAAAATGACGGCACGAACTTGCTGAAGCAGATTTATCCCAATCCCTATTCCGATTGGCCACATATAGTAGTTATGCACCGGGATAGCGTGACGAGGAATTGGGTATACGATTACGATTCTTGGGTGACCGATTCTTCCAACCCCGCCTCTCCTTGGGCTAATGTCCTGCAAAGATATCTCACTTGGGATTCCCGCAGAGGAATGGTGAATTTCGCTTTCTGGGCGCAGAGGACTATACCAGCGGATGGAGTAACCTATACCTATTCCATTCCCGCTCCCTCCGACCCCGTTTCAAATCAGCCCATCCCCAACGCTTATCTCATCCTTCGTTCCGAAGTCGTGAAGGTGAACGGAAACCCCTGCAAGAGGGTGGATACGAATCCCCAAACTTATGTTGATAATTTGGGAAACAGACTTTATGAGTATACCATTGACTACGATAGAGCGATTATAACTTTCAACCCCCAGAACCCTCCTCTTAAGGGAGAGGAGATAGAGATAACCTATTACTGGACGACTTTGCAGAGGGGAGATTTGGTGTGGGTTCATTATCCTTCCTGTCAGGAGATAATGGTGGCTATAGGAAGCGAGAAGGCTTTTGACCCAAAGAGGAAACATCCTTTGTGGATTGTCCATACAATCAAGGTGGAGAATGTGAGGCGATAGCGATGAGGAAAGGACAGGCTTTGATAATAGCTATTGGTGTTCTCTTTGTCCTTACGATGTTCGCCGCCGTCTATACAGGGATAATAAATAGGCTCTTCACGAGGACGAGATATGAGGAAAGCACGGCGAAGGCTTACGCCCTCGCTCAAGCTGGCATAGAATACGCGAATAAGATGCTCACTCAAAGCGAGGAAGGTTCCTGGTGGCGTCCCCATCCTGCCCCTCCTTATCCCTTTGACCCAAATGACCCACGCTATCCCATTTACCAGCAGTATGACCCCGACTTTGACTACCTCAAAGTTGGCGGTCCAGACGGAAAGGGAGCTTTTATGCGCTTCAATTTGGGAGATGGAAGATTTCTCCTCAGGATAACCTATAATTATCGCCCCGATGACCCCCTCTCCTCATTCATAAAGATAGAGAGCGTGGGGAAACCGGGAAGTGCGGAGGGGATAAGATGGGAGGACGCAAACTTTGACCCCCTCACGATTGATAAATCGCTTTATACTCCCTATAAGAGAGTTTTAGTTGCTTATAAACCCCTCTACATAACGGATTACGCCCGTTTCGTGATGAATGGGAGTAGAAGGGAAGAATATATTCGGTTAGGAGCTCCAAATTGGCATATGTATATAGAGGGAGGAGTGAGGATAAACGGGAATATCAGTTGGATAGGGGATAAAGACCCCAATACCACGGATGTGGCAATTGCTCTGCTTCAAAAGAAGTGGGATGGATTTTCCCATCAGCTGGAGAGAGTGGAGGTAGCGGGGGAGATAATCCATCAGGAGAGCCCTGCGGAAATTCCCGCCCAAGTGCAGGTGCAGATAGGAACCCAAAATCCCGTAGGAGTGCTTCCCAGCTCCGCCCCCAACTTCTCCACTCTTGGTGGCTTTTATCGGGATGGGATATTTGATAGACCGGATGTGAATGGATTGCCCAGAGCTATCACTTATGCGGAGGCGCCCACAATAGATAGGCAGAGATATGTCTCTTTGGCGAGAGATGGAGGTGGAATATATATAAACAACATAGCCGATATACAATACAGGCATAACATAGAGAACCTCCGCCTCGATTGGTTGAGGAGACAGAGCCCATCCTCTTGGTCGGGAGGCGTATATGTCCCGCCGGGAGTTGAGATATTCCTTGAGCCCCGCCCTTATCAAGACAATCCAGGCAATCCTATAACCACCTGCATAACAATTGTTCGCCACGATAGGGCTTTCCCAAATGGCACTTATACCAGAATATACTGGTTGAGGGATTACAAACCGGTGATATTTGCTGAGGGGAATATAAGGATAAAGGGGAGGCTTGCTCCCAATGAGGCATTGACAGTTGTCTCAAATGGAACGATTTACATTGAGGGGATGTTGGGAACGCCTTGGAATGAGAGAGCTAATGACAGAAGCGCCCTAGCGCTTCTCGCAGCGGATGCAATCTGCGTAAACACCACCCAGATTCCCACTGGTCTCCCCTCCTTGACGACTACTGCGGATGTTGAATCGGATAATCTCAGCGGTCAGCCTCCCTTCCACTGGCATCTCCATCACGGAGAATACTTTTCCTCTTCCCTTTATTCTGGGCTTTATACCTCCTACAATCCCCCGACAACCACGGGCTTTACCCCCGATTCAATCTATCTTCGCCTCACAACTGCCCTTAATGGCATTCCCGGTTATTGCTTAATTGATGTATGGGTTTTCAATGTTCAGAATAGGAATTGGCAGTTCGCTGGCACATTTATCCCGCGCACAGTTGCCCCGAATTATGAGAATGTGAGTTTGAGCAATCTCTACTGGACTGCCCCTCCCAATCTCCCACCAGCGATTGGAGGAATCTGGCTTCAGCTCAATCCCTTTTCCACTTATGATGCTTGGATAGGAGGAGTTTGGGTTGAACCTCTTAACCTCAATATCTCCGCTCTCCTCTACGCCCAAAACGGACCCTTCTTTGTCATACCTCCTCCCGGGGAATGGAAGCGCGAGATGGGGACTCCCCTCAATTGGAAAATAGAGATAAACGGAGCGATAGTGGAGAACTGGCCAGTGGGAACTTACGATGTCACCGAGTGGTCTAGCAAGATGAATCCGGGCATTATAGTAATCCGCTGGGACCCCGCCTTGGTTATGAACTCGCCGCGCCCAGGGGAGGAAAATCTTCCCAATCTCCCTTATCTTCCCGTCAGTCCCTCTTACTTCTATGCGGGCGAGGTCCCAAGATGAGGTGATGAAATATGCGTAAAATAGCCATCCTTATCTCTCTTATCGCTTTTCTAATCCCTGCAATAGCGGGGCAATTCACTTATACCGCAACTAAAAGGGTATTCAAGGTATGCAATCTCCTCGTTGATTCCGCCAAATACAATCCCAATGACCCCAATAGCCCACCCGAGAACAGCGACCCCTATGTCTTCTATGTTTTGGACAAGAGGGAGGATTTGAAGCCCTATGGCTGGGAGCTAATCAACCCCCTCGCCCCCAAGACGGTTTCCCCCGAGATTGCCTATAGATGGAATTATAGGGATAGGAGGGACCCATTAAATCCCTATTATGTCGGTCAGCCAGTAACCAAAAATATGGCTTGCTATTGGGAGGTTCTGTTATCCGAGGTGAGCGTTGAGGACCTCCTCCAATTCGACCTCGTCTTCATAACTAATCACCGCTTCACGACTTTTAGCCCGCAGGATTTGGAGAAACTGAGAAGGTTCGTTGATTCTGGCGGACGCCTATGGATAGAGGATTGCGCTGGCTTTCGCATAGCGGATAATAACTTCATCACTCCTCTCCAATTCGCAAACGATGGACCAAATGGCACCGCTGTCGTAGTTGACCCTTACCATCCCTTGCTCAGCTATCCTTTCCAATTAACATATGATGAAATCTCCCATCTTGGTGATAAAAATGTGGGCAATTATTATATCTCCGTTTACGACCCTGGCACCCTTCAGCCGGTCGTTTTGAACTATGCGAGCGGAAGAACGGATAAGCCCTATATAGCGGCGGGGCAATTCGGGGCGGGATTGATAATCGCAACCTCCGGCGATACGGGATGCGATATAAACGACCCCTGCGGCGGCAGAGCAACATCCTCGGGACAGAACAGCGGTCCCTATGCGGGAGAGAACATAGAGAATGCTCATTCTGAAGACATAAAGTTCGTTTGGAATATGATTCTCTGGGCGAACAGCTGGTCTTCGTTTAGAAAAGACAATAGAAGAGGCGCTATCTCCTATGAAGAGATAACCCCTCCCCTTGATGAGAAATGGCAGTTCACGCAAGATAAGTTCACCGTTTATTCTCCCGTGGTTTGGAATGGGATAGTTGTGGCTGTCTCCGATAACGGGGTCGTCTACGCCTTTGATGCCGACCCTTATAGGGATATTGATAACGATGGAAATCCCGATGACGGAGTGCGGAATAATTTCAATCCCATTCTTCCCTACGATTTGCTATGGCAATATCCCACGAATATCCCCGCTATGGTCGGTCCCAAGGCGCCCCTCATCACGACGATTTGGGACGGAACGCAGACGATAGAGGTTACGATAGTGCCCATAGGAAATCGCCTCATTTGCCTCCCCCTCTATCCTGCAAACCCCTATAATCCCACGCCAATCTGGACGAGGGCGTTAGCCAGCCCTATCTCTGGTTCGCCAGCGCTAGCAAGAGGATTGCTCTTCGTTCCCGCTGGCGCAGAGATTTATTGCATTGACCCGAGAACGGGAAATAACATAGGTGTCCCCTTACAACTTGCAAATATAACCTCAATAACAACTTCCGTGTCTGTTGCCGCCCCCGATGACCCCAATATAGAGAGAATCGTGATTGGGACAGTTAGTCCATCTGGGCAGGGAAGCATCCAATATCTCGTTTGGAATAGGCAAACGGGTCAATTTGAATCAAGAGGGCAGATGCTGACGCAGGGAGTGCCCAATTCTTCCATAATCTTCACCTCCGATAATCAGGTTATATTCACAACAAGCGAAGGATGGGTTTACTCAACCTATTGGGGCTCCACTTTCCCCTCCTGGCGCTACAACACGGGACGCAATCCCCTTCCACCTCAATTCAGCCCCGCTATTTCCTACACAAATGACCTCGTCTATGTTGCTGTTCCCGATGCGGTCTTCGCCTTCTCGCTCCATCCCACTTTCCGAGCTCGGATTCATAACCAGATATTGGAGGGCTCCCTTCCCTTCGCAAGATATGTTGATATAACGGACTCTGGAGCCCAACAAATAGCAACAAGGCTCGGGATTAATATAGTCTTGCCTCCTACTCCCTTTCCTCCTCGCTTTGATTTCAATCCCCAAACGGGCTCGCTTTACTTCTATAACAACATATCAATGATTGCTCAAGACACGAGAACAGCTTATCTATTGAAAATAGAATATAGCGATGTAAATAGGAATAGGATAAGCGAATATTGGCTGATAAGCGATACCTATCCTATTCAGGCGGGAGGCGGATGGGTGAATGGATATGCGGGTTCGCCGAATTGCTTCGTCGTCCCCTCCAATCTCGTTTGGTGGAGAAAGGTGGATTTGGACGGAGCTACACCGCTTTCCAATAATTCCGCTACCACTGTTTTCAGCGATGTCCTCTATGTGGGAGGAACAAACAAGCTCTATGCCCTCCAAGCGGATTCAAGGATAGGAAGAATAGGAGACAGGATTCCCGTCACGGATATACAAGATGGCAGCGTTTACCAGACGATTAATTCCTTCGCCTTCAATGAAGAAGCGCTGCAAATCCCTCCCCCCAATCCACCCGTTATCTATGTTCAAAAGCCCTTCCCGGGAGGGATTCTCGCCTCCCAGCAGATAGGAACTATTACCAACATCAGTGGGGCTAATAGGGTTCTCCTTCTAACCTTCCCCAATGCCCTCGTCGCTCTCCAACAGCCTCTCTTCCTCGTAGCGGATGGAAGGGGCGTTGCGGAGACGGAGGTGGATTTCGGGAAGGTTGATTCCGTGGGAAGGGCGAGTGGTGAGCTTCATTGGTCGCTTGATTCCGTTGTCTGGACTACCCAGCAAGGAATTGAAACTAAACAGCCTCTCAACTTCCCTCAATTCATAAGGCAACTGGGAGCCAATTCCTTCCTGATAGGCGATAGTGGAAACAAGCGTTTGATAATAACAGGAAGAGGAGGAAGGGTGGATTGGGAGGTGGCGGATTTCGGATGGGCTAATTTCGCTAATAGCGGAAATATGCTCGCTCCTTGGGAAAGTAGTAAGTTTGGGCTGGTCTCGGATGCCTACCGTTGGACATATACTTTAACTACGCCGAACGCGACGATAACTCGCTACTTCACCCTTGTCGCTGACCCCGATAACTCCCGCATAATCAATCTCTTAGAGGAATGGGACGCAAATAGTCGGCAGTGGATAAATCGTTCCATTGTCTGGGCAACGAGAACGCAGAGGGAGGGAAAGAATTATAGGTTCACGAAGCTCTATCCGATAGAGACAATCCAGGACCCTAACCATCCACAAGCGGGGGCAATTTGGCGAGCTTGGGCTGTATTGTCCAATTATGCCTTGCAGGTGGAGTATGATGCGAAAAGCAAGGTGCATAATATAGTGAAGGAAGAGCCGGGAGCTTCAATTGTTATGTTCAATAGAGCTTACGAAAACGAGCCCTATCCCTGTTCAATGGGGATAGTTTATTCCTTTACAACGGTTCAAGACCCCAATGGGCTTCTGCCCACCAACCCACCGCCGCAAAATAATCTCTACAAGATATCTTCAATAAATTCGCTAAATTTGGTCGTAACAGACAATCAAGCTGGCACTTATGACCTTTTGATAACGGCGACGCTTGTGCCGATTATCCCTCCCGACCAACCTCAACAACCGCCGATAGTGGGCGTTTTCCGATTGGCGCTTCCCAATGCCGTTTTCGACCCAACATCTCCTCCCATAGCCCCTGATACTCCATTAAAGCTCGTTTGGTGCTACCTCGCGAAGGATTGGCTGTTGACCGCTCCGGCGCAGAGGCATACGAGTTTCATTCCAATAGATGAGCGCTTCTTCCTCCCCACAGATGCTAAGATGCTGACGACGGGAGAATATGTAATCGCCCTTGCCCATCCTTCGGCGAGCGAAGTGATAATGGTTAGGGAGGACCGCACGATGCTTTGGGCTTTGGTGGAGATGGCTGAACCGCAGGAGAAGCAGCGCACAGCGGGATTTCAAGACATTCGCAGATATTATCGCCTTCGCCAGCCAATATTCATAGATACCCTCAAAGGAGGGGTGATGTGATGATGAGAAAAACGCTTTTATTATCAATATTAATTGCCTTCTTCGGTTTTCCCATCTTAGCTCAGCCCCATGCGGATTTGATAATAAATGGCAACGGGGACGATGTTTATGGTCCGCTTGGCTCGGGAGCAGGTGGAGAGGCAACTCTCCAAGGTTTCGCCGGCACTTCGGTGCAATTCACGATTGTTTTAGAGAATGAGGATTCTCAAGAGGATAACTTCACTATCAGCTGGAACACGCCACCAGGCTGGACGGTAACTTTAGATGGAAATAACTCTCCTTTTACTACTCCTCAGCCGATACCCGCTAACGGCTCCGCCACCTACACGCTCCAAGTTACCATTCCTGCTGATGCGAAGGGTGGAACGACGAGCATAATCATAGATGCCCAATCCCAGAGGCTTCCCAATACGAAAGTTGATAGCGTGAAGGCAAATGTCGTGGTTCCCAGAGTTGACTTGATAATAGAGGGGAATGGTGATGATGTCTACGGCTCTCTCGGCTCAGGGGCGGGTGGAAGCACAACGAGGATGGTCGCACCGGGCGATAGGATTTCCCTCAGCCTCGTTTTGGAAAATGAGGATGCGGATGCAGATTCCTTCCGTCTCTCTTGGAACACTCCCCAGGGCTGGGATATTATGGTTGAGGGGAATCATTCTCCCTGGCAACCCACTCCTCAAATTTCCGCAGGTGGCTCGGTTAATTATAACATCAGTGTAGAGGTTCCAAATGATGCTTCTGCTGGCACTTATGAGGTTATAATGGATTGCCAATCGTTATCAAAGCCAGAGAAGGTTGATAGCATAAAGATAACTTTCCAAGTCACGAATATCCAGACAGACCTTATAATAGATGGCAACGGAGATAATGTTTATGACCCGAGCGGTGGAGGGCAGGGAGGCTCTTCCCAGAAGGACGGCACGCCTGGGAGTTATATTTCCTTCTCCATCACACTACAAAACGAGTCCTCAACCGATGCCAGCTTCCAATTCTCCCTCTCCGGCTTTCCACCCAGCACCGATTGGCAGGTCTTCATAAACGATGGAACGAATGACCATCAGCTCTACCCACCCGCTAACACTTGGACGACGCCAACGATTTCCGCAAATAGCTCGGCGAACTATACATTGAAAGTCCTTGTGCCATCTACAGCGACATCTGGCACTTATAGCGTGAAATTGCTCGCCCATTCAATCAATCCTGTTAACGATACCCAGCATGGGGATAGCGTAACGGCGACGATAAATGTCGTTACAGCTAAATGCGATTTATTGATAGAAAATAACGGTGAAGATGTTTACGGAGCATTGGGAACGGGAGCGGGCGGGGAGGCAACGAAAGAGGGCGCGCCCGGCACTTCCGTTCAGTTCCAGATAACCCTGCAAAACGAGGATAGCCAGCCCGATACTTTCCAAATCTCTTGGAACACGCCAAGCGGATGGACTGTTACATTAGACGGCAATAATTCGCCATTTACTACCGCCCAGATACCCGCTAACGGCTCCGCCACCTACACGCTCCAAGTTACCATCCCTGCTGATGCGAAGGGCGGAACGACGAGCATAATCATAGATGCCCAATCCCAGAGGCTTCCCAATACGAAAGTTGATAGCGTGAAGGCTAATGTTGTGGTTCCCAGAGTTGATTTGATAATAGAGGGGAATGGAGAAGATGTTTACGGGTCAGCTGGTTCGGGAGCGGGAGGGACGGCAACAAAGCAAGCCGACCCCGGCACAACCGCCACCTTCGCCATCACCCTGCAAAATGAGGACACTATGGACGATTCATTCCAAATCTCCTTATCCTCTGCTCCAGCGGGCTGGACGATAACCCTGAATGATGGAACCACTTCCCATACTCTCCCCTGGACAACGCCGACCATCCCAGCTGGTGGTTCCGCTAATTACACTTTGGAGGTTTCCGTCCCCGCAGGAACGCAGGCGGGAGTTTACAATGTAATCCTCGATGCTGTTTCAACTGACCCTCAAAAGACTTATAAAGTAGATAGCGTTACCGCTCAAGTGGTAGTTACTGGTCCCGCCCGCGCTGATTTGATAATAGAGAATAATGGAGATAACATCTATGGAGTGCTTGGCTCCGGAGCGGGTGGAAGCGCAACTAACGGAGCTAAGGGTGCGGAAACCATTCAAGTTCCCATAACTCTGGAAAACGAGGATACCAAGGACGATACATTCAAAATCTCCTTAACCTCACCACCAGCCGGCTGGACTATAATCTTGAACGATGGAACACAAGACCATCAACTCTATCCACCATTAACCACTTGGACAACTCCCACCATACCTGCGGGAGGTTCCGCAAATTATACGCTTCGGATTAGCCTCCCAGCGAGCGTTCAAAGTGGAATCTATAACATCATTCTAAATGCTCAATCCACAACCGACGCCACAAAGGTTGATAGCGTAAAGAAGGTTGTAAGCATTATCAATCCCGCAGATGTCTGGCCTATGTTCCATTACGAGGCGACGAGGACGGGAAGGAGCAAGTATCAGGGCTCAGAATCACCCAGCCTAAAATGGGCTTATCAAACCGGTGGGCAGGTCAATTCCTCGCCAGCGATTAGAAGGCAACAGGTTCAGCGGACAGATGAGAGTGGCGAAGCTTACACAGCCTGGGAGGATGTGATTTATGTAGGCTCAAACGATGGCTATCTCTATTCCCTTGATTGGAATGGCAATCTGCGATGGAAATGGATAGCGGACTCAAACAATCCTTCCCAAATCATCTCCAGCCCCGCAGTTGACGACCAAGGCAACATCTATTTCGGCGATTCAAACGGAAACTTCTACTGCTTGAAAGATAATTACACGCCAATGAATCCTCAACAACCCACACTTTCCTGGAAATATTCGCTGGGAGCTCCTGTGAAATGGTCTTCCCCGGTTTTCGGCAAGGGAGTTGTGATTGTTTCGGCTGATAACGGCAATGTTTACGCTTTCTATGCAAACGGCAGCCTCGCTTGGCAATATTCAACTGGCGTAGCTGTCCCCTCAGATGCGGAGGTAATCCCATCTCCCGCCGTCGCTCCCGATGGAACCATTCTGATAGGAGCGGGCGATGGCAAGCTCCACGCCATCAATCCCGATGGAACACAGAGGTGGATATTTGCCACCCAAGGAGCAACCCAGAATCCTCCCCTGGGTATCACGACAACTCCCGCCATCTTCTGGCCAAGCATCCTCAATCCCTCCAAAACTCCCGACCCAACGAATTACTTAATTTATGTTGCTTCACGCGATGGGAATGTTTATGAGCTTAAACCAGATGGAACGATGAATTGGGCTCAGCCCTGCCAAATAGGAAGTCCGATAAATTCCTCTCCCGCTGTCTGGTATCCTTCAGCAACTCCTCAAAATCCTAATCCTTCCCCTAATGACAGAATAATAATAGTGGGAGCGGATAACGGTAATCTCTATGGGATAAAGAGCGATGGAACTCTTGCTTGGCAAATCACGGTCTCGGCGGGCAAGCCGATAATATCCTCGCCGGCGATAGGCGCTAACGGCTTAATCTATGTGGGAACGAAGGATAACAAGGTAAATGCCTACTGGGTGCAGAACGGAACGCAGCAGTGGACATTCACCGCTCCCCAAAAGGAGGTCATCTCCTCCCCAGCGATAGGCTCGGATATGACGGTTTATATTGGCTCTAAAGATAACTACTTATATGCAATATTAACGACATCGGGCGGTTATGCTCCCCTGATAGAGAAATATGCCGATAGAACGCAGGTAGCACCTAATGGCACGATAACCTACACAATCGTGATCGGAAATCAAGGCTCAATTCCCCTTTACGACCTCTGGGTCTATGACCCCCTTGACCCCAACACCACCTATGTAAGCGCTACGCCGCTACCCGTATCCACCGCTGGCAATGCGGTTCTCTGGTATCTTCCCGTTTTAGAGCCGGGTCAGTTCCTCTACTTGACCCTAACAGTGAGGGTCAGCCCCGCAGCTCCACTGGGAACTTGGATTTACAACACAGCCTATCTCTGGGATATAGCAAGCAATCAGACCGCCGTTCAGGTTGTTCTTGTGCCCATAAGCCCTGTTCTTTACATCACGGATTCCAACTTCAACCCCATAAGCACTTCCTCTTTAACCGCTTATAAGGCGGATAATTCAGCTGACACAGTTGGTTTGGTCAATCAACGCTATGAGTGGGGAGATAGGGTATTCCTGAAAGCTATCTACCTCCCACCTGATACGACTTCAGTGGAATTCTCCCTTCAAAATAGCCTCCCCGCTGGCTACTTCAATGTTGTTCATCGCCTTACGATAGAGGATGACCCCGACCATCCCGGCTATAAACGAGCAATGGGACATATCCATCTGACACCGAGAGATAATATGCCCACCGCTCCTTCCTTCTTCCCTTATGGAACACCTCTCGGTGGCGAAGGGACAGGATGGAGGGCGAGGGAGGAATTCCTTTGGTCAGCTACAGCAAGGCTTACAATAGCAGGAAATCAAGCAAATAGGATGGTGCTTTACTCTCAAAATGCCACAGGAGAGAGGTCATATTTCCTCATAAATAATCCCCTCACGGTTCAGTTATTGGACCCTAATGGAAATCCCATACCTTACCCAGATGGGGCGCAAATTCCCTCCGGCAATGGCAACTGGGTCTACAATAAGCAAAATCCCGATATGGCTAATCCGAACCACTGGATACTCGCTTTCTTCTGCGACTTCGGCGATGTCCAGCATAACCAAACTTCCGCTCATATCAGAGTGCGCATTTACAATAATTCCCACACTGATTTGAATCATATCCGCGTTGAATCGCCCGATATTAGGAGAATGAACGGAAATCTCACAATCATACCTCATTATCTTCCCGATGAGACGGACAGAGATTATCCCAACATCCCCGGGAGCAGGGTGAGGGCGGTAACGGGAGCTGGTGTTGACCTCACGCAAAGCGATATAAGCATTCCCGCTGGTCAGTATCGTGATGTTGACATCTATGTCCATATACCAATTTATCAGCCTCCCGCTGATGGCTATGTCTGGGATGCCCAGAACGGCGTCTGGGTGCCCAATCCCAATCCCCCTCTCGGCTATCGCACCTGGAACCCCAACCATCAGGAGAATGCGAACCTCATAGATAGAACATTTATGCTGAGGATTTTCTGGGATAATTATAGGGGACCGAGGAATACGGGAGTTTGCAGCTTCTCCAGCCCCTATTGGGGCGCTCCCGATGCTTGGGACCCCAATTCAGGAAGACCTGTTAACTTCCAGGAGGAAGCTTATAGGAATCTCGTCCTGCGGGTTGTCGTTCCTCCTACTCCAAGCCTTAAAGTGGACGAATCCGTAATAGATTTCGGCAAAATACCGCATGGAACTTTCCCCACTCCCGCAACTCGCATCCCCGTTAAAATCTTCACTGTTCGCAACACGGGAAATATCAATCTTCTCTATCTAAGGGCGGATAGGGAGCATATGGTTAGCGACAGCACCGACCCCTCCGTTTTCCTCTCACGAACCTTGATTCTCACGAATTTGGATTACACTAAATTCCCCGCCATCTACACAACAGCAGGGAACCCCGGAATGATAAGAAAAGCTCCTCCCGATTCCTCTCAGCCCACCTCCGCTCAATTCACAACCACCCTCGCCTTCATTCCCACCGCTCAGCCCGTGGGTGTTTATTCCTCCACTCTTCACATTTACGAGGATTTGAATAACGACCTGGTGCTACAAAGAAACCCAGCTACTGGGACCGCTGTTGAGCCCGAGGCGACGAGCAATCCCGTATTGAAGGTGGAGGTTTCTGAAGCCGTGGTTGCCTTCCATAAGCCCGACCTATTGGCGCAGGTGCTACAATGGCCGGCGATAGCGCGGATGACAACGCAGACCGGACTCGGCGATGTCTATCTCGCCCTCTCTCGCAGAGATGATGCCAACCTCAACACTTGGAGCCTCCTTATGACGAAGCTAATCGCAACGCCAATTGCCAATGCTATCCCCTCGGTTCCACCAGCCGAATGGCCGGATGTCCACATCTACGATGATTTGTCCAACAATCGCCCCAATTGGGATACCAATCCCGCTACCGTTGTTGCAAGCTCCACTAACCCCGCTCTCTTCCCGCCCATCGGCAATCCCTCCGGCGACCCCTCAACCGACCCACCCATCTATATCAAACACACCGAGCCATCTTGGTTCAGTGATGCAACCGGCTTGCATCTCTTCTGGCGAGGTTGGGCTTTCCGCCAAAACAGCCAGGTTTGGGATGGCAGAATCTTCTATTCCCCCGATGGTTCCACCGTCCTGCAGATAGGCGCCGACGCCGGCTATAAGAATTCACCTCGCCTCACGATAATTCCCGCTAATTACACGCCAACAGCAACTCCCTGGGCGCTTCTCCTTTGGTTCTCGGGTGATAAAGGCAGTTGGCAAATCTTCTACAACAGCAATGCGGTCAATCCCACAGATATAAAATCTTGGCAGGCTGATAGGAAGGTTCCCCTACCCGCTGAGGTAACCTATGCCAAGGACCCATTCCCCCTCTGGCGAATTATGAATGTTAATGGGCAACCCACTCCCGTTCTGGAGCTGATTTACGCTGGCTTCCTCAATACGAGAGGGAATATGGAGATTCTCCTCTCCCGCTATCCCTTGAGCTACAATGCTGCCACGGGCGCCCTCTTCCTATCTGGGCAAATGCTCGCTTTCCCGAGGGTTTATAATGAAACTCTCCAAAGGAACCAGACGGGAACGATTTACTGGTCAAGACATATCTACTGGCTAACGAGAAGGGAGGACCCCAATCTCGGACCTCGCATTTGGGTAAATGGAAGGGAGCTCAGGGCTTGGAGATGGGATGCGGATAAGCAGAAGTGGTTTACTGATGACCCACAGCTGGGAAAGATTTGGATGGATACGGTAGCAGGTGTTATTACATTCCAGCAGCCCTTTGGAGGAAATGTCGTCGCGGAATACAGTCCTCGTGTCCTCTGCCTCACAAACTCCACTCTCAGCGATGCTCAGCCCTTCGCAGTAGTTGAAAGCTCGGTAAACAAGCTCCATCCGCCTGTGGGGCAGCCGGGCTGGCAGGGGCAAAAAGACCCTCGCAATCCCCAGACGACATATCTGAACAGGGATAGAATACATCTCTTCTGGCGGAGAAGCCATTCCCCCTTGGCGCAGGGGCAGGTAACACTCTTCCATAAGGCGATAAGGGTGAGGGCTCTCTCCCTTCTTCCTCCTCAGAGCGCCTATGGTTCAACGGCGTTTATGGATGCGAAGGGAACGATTTGGGTAAAGGTAGCGGGAGGAGCATATGAGTGGTATCCGATGGACCCCTTAACGGGAATCATCTACTTTGCTCCCGAGGATGAGGGAAGGACGATAACTCTTCTTTTCAACAATCAGCAGGTTGTGCCTGTTTTGGATGAGGAGACGGTTCTCAATGCGGAGAGGATGGTGCCGATAGATAACATCACGAACGAGAGCCAGTTATCGGCGTATGGGAATTATCTACCTGGTCAATTTATGGATAAGATATGGCTTTCTTGGACATCGTCCAAGGAGGTAATGGCATCAATCTATTACGAGACATTCTCTTCTCCCTTCTGGAGATAAGAAAGAGAATGGCGGGCTCTCTTGCGAGCCCGCCGAAGGCGGTCTCGCATTTTTTCATCCTTTGCCATCGCTGGCATAGGTAAAGGTTTTAGAAAGGGATAAGGGATAAAGAATAGATATGGCGATTGTGAATGAAAACTAATCCTTTTCTAATTAAGAGGGAGAAAAAGGGGCTATCGTGTTGTCAAAAATAAATTTTATAATTTGTGGGGCTATTTGGATGGTCTCATAAGAGTATGGAAGACCCATACCTTATTAAAAACTTATACCAATAGATGCGAGCCCGCCGAAGGCGGGCGTGGCATCTCCACCTTTGTCATTGCGAGCCTCCCGAAGGGAAGCGTGGCAATCTCAATTCTTTTAAAGAATGTCTTTATTCCCCAAAAACGAGATTGCCACGCCTGAACGCTAAAGCGTTCAGGCTCGCAACGACAGAAATGACGAAGTCGCTTCGCTCCTCGCAATGTTATACACTCTGATTTGTTTTTGTTTTAAAATTCGCTAAAATTAAAATATGGAGAGAGTTCATAAAAGGGAGGTGATTCTCCTTGTCCTTGCTTTTCCCAAGAGCTGATAAGCTTCTCAAGAAATTCCCCAATGTCTATATTCTCACTTTAGTAGCTGCGAGAAGAGCAAAGCAGTTGGAGAAGGGAGCGCCTCCAATGATTACTGTTCCCTATTTACAGAAGCGCTTTGGGACGGTGGAGAAAATGAACGAAGAATGGGGAACCTCCTTCCATTCCTTTGAGGAGGTCTTGCGACATAAAAAGCTAACCATCGCCTTTCTTGAGATACTTGAGGGCTTAATTTTAGTTGGCAAGCAGAAGTAATTGCTTTTGGGGGAGGGGCGACTTCGTCGCCCCTCCCCCTATTTTTACTCCTTTTTAATCTCCTGCCCAGCGTCCACGGAACAGCGTCTTGTTCCAAGCATCCCTAATCTGATAGGCGCTCATCCACTTCACATGCCCATCAACGAAAGCTATGTTTGAGCCACCGCTATGGCGTGCATCATTTTCCGTCCTGGGATTGCATCCAGCACCGCAGCCTCCGCCACTGAAGGCGATTTTCTCCCATCTGCTCGCGCCATCGCCATCGTGTGTAGAGTCGCAAACGAGGATGCTCTGGGAGGGTTGCTGATATTCTGCAAGGCTATACCCTATCTCTTCATAGGGGTCTGTGTTATGGCATTGTGCTATCTTCCCCATACCATAGGATATCCTCGTCCATCCCGGTGGAATAGCCCATCCGCCAGCGGATTTCCCAGAGGGGCAAACGAATACCTGCTGGTTCTTCACATAGGGGAAAATCAGCAGAAACCAACGACTATATATGGCATTCTGAGCTCTACCGCATTTCCAATAAGGTGTGCAGGGGAAGTGTTCGTCCCAATCTTGAGCGTACATCAACATCGCTTCCGCTATCTGCTTCAAATTGCTTTGGCACGCAGCCTTACGTGCTTGTTCTCGTGCACGACTAAATACTGGGAACAAAATCGCCGCCAGAATAGCGATGATAGCTATGACGACCAATAGCTCAATCAATGTAAAACCCTTCTTTTCTCTTTTCATTAACATTTTTTATAATCACCTCCCTCTTATTTTTATTTTGCCCCCTATTTCCTTCCGGGCTTCCCGGCGAGGGAGGAGTAGGGGCGAAAGCTCCTCCCTCCTTCCCAAACACTTGCTTGGCACCACCTCTTTTCGTCTATCTTCATAAAAGGGGGAGCTTGAAAATTTTCAGTGGTTTGAATCGCCCTTGAATCCTTAGGGGAGAGAACAATTATCTCAAGAAGAGTGAAACTCTCTTCCTTTATGAAGAGCGCCTTTCTCCAATCATTTAAAATATCCAGAAACATCATTCATCACTCGCTAATTATTTTATTTCAATTATAAACCCTGTCAATACAAATGTTTATCAGGTCAAGAATATCCTATGCCCCTGAACTCCCGTAATCCCATCTATGATAATCCAAATGCCTCCCACAACGAATTCGCCAAGTATCATTCCCAAAAAGAAGGGACGGGCTCTCGTGAACGCCTTCATACCTCCCGCTTTCAAAATAAAGAGCTTTATGAACCAACCAATCATTATAGAGAACCAAAGCTGAATCATCGGCCAGGAAGGTCCCATCGCGTAGCCAAGGGGATGAAGAGGCCACCAAGTGAAGCGGAGCCTCATCTGGGTGAGGAAAATCGCTATAGCCAAGCCCACTCCCAAGAATGTTCCCGCCCGCCAGTCGGGATGAACGGGATTCTGCAGTGCGGAAGCAAGGAATTGGAAGGGCTGTTGAGGCGCAGCGATTAAAAACCAGGGCGACATACTAACCCCACCCCTTCTGTAAATCATCCAAAGCTCGCTTATATAGGAACCGCCTATCGCTATAAAAATCGCTAAAATTAAAGCTAAGAGGAAGTGGCGTTTCGCATAACGGGTGCTATCCGATATCTTGAATGCATCCATAACGCTGGGCAAAAGAGAGGCACGCAAATCAAACATAAATATTCTCTGGATGAAGGCAAGGATTGTTAGATTCCTACCACCCAATATATCCGAGCGAGCGAAGGAGTTTATTATCTCCGTTGGCTGAAAGGGCGCTTGAATGAAGAGAAGCCCTCCCTCCGAGACGAAGCGAGTGAGGGGAAGCATTATGAAGAAGACGAAGAGGATGAGGACGACAATCGCCACGAATATGTTCATTCCCGCATAGCCACACCAAGCCACAAGCAAAGCTCCCGAGCTGATGAATCCCCAAACAGCGAATTTGTAGGGCATCGGTTCTCTGCTGTCATCAATTGAACCTCTGTTAGTGAAAGCCTTAAGCAAAACTTCTCTTATATAATGGCGAGCTGTCCAGAACATATGGAAGGTGAGGACGATGAATGCGCCAAGCATTTGATAGGCGGCGAAGACCTGCACGGGATAGGTGAAGACATAATCCATCTTCATACCGAAGGAGGCGGCGATGGCAGCTTCTACTTTAAATAAGAGGAAAAAGAACCAAAGGCTGAAGGCAAGGTCGGAGGCGATGATGAAGGAAAGACCGATTACAGAGAAATGAATCCATATTTGAAAGATGCCTATCTGATTCCAGGGTGGATTGGGAAGGTATTGGTTGAGGTTTGTTTGCAAGGTAATTTGGGGGATATAGGGGAAATAATAATGGAAGGCATTTATCGTGTGAATGACAAAGGGGATGGCGAAGCCGAGCCACATAAGCTTGTTGCGGAAGAAGGGATTGACGATTCCTCCATCCTCTCTCGCCATTTCCAAAGGCACTTGGACGAGGGGGAAGATAAGCTTTTCCCCCTCAACCCATTGCCTCCTGAGGATTGAGGCAAGGCAAATCATCATAAAGAAGAGGAGAAGAGCGAAGAT
>Ga0080004_1128239_pt1 | contig 28206 bp, 28 predicted proteins | sample WasSprMetagenome_FD_69207 | JGI IMG/M metagenome (GOLD analysis project Ga0080004, IMG submission 69207) | Sulfidic aquatic microbial communities from Washburn Spring, Yellowstone National Park, USA - WS (SPADES assembly) (version 2) | ecosystem: Environmental > Aquatic > Thermal springs > Hot... | reverse complement strand
TTCCTTTGATTATGATTTTGGTCTTCACAGCCTTGTATTGTTGTGTAGGCTCGTAGATAAGCCTTACTAACCTTCTTGCTAAGCGGCTAGGGGTTCTTGATGTTCTTCGGATGCCTTATGTTCAACCTCCTTTAGCACCTCTTCAACCTGCTTGTTACTTATCGAACCTTTCTCCGCTCTTTTCTGGGATGTAGCTACATCGCATAAGATTTCAGTAAGCTCTCCGAGGGCGTCAGCGTCTACACCGACTGGTATCTGCCTAAGTGTTTCGAGTAGATTGCTGAGTGATGCGGTTAGCTGCTTCGATTCAAGTAGAGTTTCCAATCTCACGGTGAGCTGTGTCAAGTGGTGTCTGATCCCTTTTACAGTCCGGCTTAGCCGCCTTAGGTAAGCGACCTCAGAAGCATATATTGATGCAGAGAACCTATCACCATTTTTGAGCCGCCAAACGGCTTTGGAGAAACAATCAGACTCAAGAGCCTCTAGTCTGGTTAGAGAAAGATCCAGCTTCGCTTCTTGCTTCTTGAGCGAATGTAGGCAGTCGATTAACCGCTTTCTAGCCTCCTCTTGACGTACCTCATCTTGCGCATCTCGATCAGTCAACACCCTAAACCCTAGCGTGCAGCCCACTCCTTTAGCGAGGTGTATTCAATTTTTTTGACTAACTGATTCGAGGATCCAAACCGAATGTAGGCCGAGGTATGCCATGCGTTAATTCGCAAATTTCGGTCAAAAACCCTAATCTTTACAGTGCTTTACCTTCCTCTTTCGGAACAGGTTCAACGATAGCACAAGTCACAATCTACTTTACTCGAAAGGTCATAAAAGCAGGCGAGAAGATGCCTGAAGGATCTGCAAAAACTCTTAGGTTAAGCCTAGGCGGTATTAAAATTATCAGATACGCAGAAGGGTGAGTGAAGCACTCCTTCCAACACCACTCATGATGTAAGCAAAGCATAAGATAGTGAGATGATCAGTGTCGGATTTAGTGTCAAATTCCTGCGGGAAAAAATTTTCTCAGCAAAAAATCCGACACTAAATCTGACACCAAGTCTAACACCAATCCTGAGCGGTAGGCTGTCTTCCTATGGCATGTGGGAAAACAAGCATCTGCATCTTAAACCATAGTTACGATTCTTGCTAAAATTGAATGGAGCACTACGTGATCAATTTGGTTAACCCGTTGGAAAGGAGGCATCAGATTCTGAGAAGGCGCATCCTATCAAGATCTTAGGGAATTGTAGGTAGAGTTCTTCAGCCCCTAAAGATCAACAATTGACAGTTTACCAAAAAAGTTGGCTGCAGAGACGATGTTACGATAAGGTTTTAGTGTTTGGTGCCTTCTTTGGTTGTCATATGTCTCCTTATCGTAACATCATCGCTGCGGATAAAGAGAAGTTTATAAGGTTGTTATTGTTGACAGCCTTTCTTGGTCAACAGGCTGATTCACCTTATGCACGGAGCACGGGAATAAAGATATTTGGTGATGACTTGTTTTCAAAACCCCAAGAATGCCTTATACAAATAAGATAAGTTGGCAACCATTAAGTATGAGTACAAGATTTCACCTGCTATAGGCAGAGTATTGCCCCGTTTTGGCTGGTTCGTCTTAAGGGTCGGAGGCTTTTTAACCTATCAAATGATGCTGAATAAGAGTAGGCTGTCCGAAAAGTTCGCTGAATGTAAAACGCCGAAAGAAGGGATTATGCTGCTGCAGAGCAACCCCCATTTGTTGAGTCGATTCTTAGAGAGAAGGCCGTTAGAATACAGGAGAGCATCATAATATTTCAGAAAGGCAGATTTAATTTTGACTATATTAAAAGTTTGGACCCAAAGATCGCGGAAGCCTCAAGAATAGATTTAAAGAAGTACAGTGAGGAAAAATGGTATCTTACCATCTGGAGGATCACAAACGTTCTTCCACTCGAAAATAGGCTTAAAAAGGGAGTAGCCGCCTTCCCAGAAGAGATACCAAGACGCCTAATAAAACTATACACATTTGTAGGCGAAACAGTCCTAGACCCTTTTCTCGGCTCAGGGACCGCAACTAAAGTAGCTAAAGAGCTGGGGAGAAACAGCATAAGCTATGAAATAGACCTTGAACTCAAGGATACCGTTTTAAAGAAGATAAACTATAATCTGACCACCCTCGCAAACCACAGATTTGAGATAATAGAGCGCTCAGACGCTAAGAAGCTCAGAACATTCCTCCAAGAAAAAGTGAAAAACCAACGCTCAGTAGTGAATAAAAACACAATCAAGATTACATCACCAACATCAACAGATAACAACTACGCCAAAACCCACATAAACACGCTTTAATCACAATAATCAAAAAGGCTGTTCGCTGGCGAGTTTGTAAGTTTTACTTGAAAACTTTGATCCAATTGTCTTCCGCATATTCACCATTTTTAGAAGAAGATGAAGCTGCGGGCCCGCCGGGACACCCGAAACCCTTTTTGGGTTTTTCGGACCCGGGGCCCCCGGGTTAAAAGCTTCACCGAGGCTCTTTGCCTCGCCGGTGCTCTACCTGGCTGAGCTACGGGCCCGCTATATGGAGGGTTTAAGTAGGGACTATTATCTCTTTATGTTGGTTTGGAGAGTGGGTTGCTGGCTGAGTTTCCTTTTAAGAAGGCAGAGAATCTTAGGCGTGTGCTTGTCGTTACTCATAGGAATGCTGATGTTGATGCCTATGCTTCAGCGTATGGTGTTGCGCATATTCTGAGGAGGCTTAACTCTAGGTGTGTGGTTGCGGTTGCTGCTCCAGAGGGGCTCAGCGGTTTGGCTAGGGTTGTGCAGGCTGAGTACCCTCTTGAGGTCGTGTCTTCGCCTCGGTTTGAGGAGCAGGATATGGTGGTTATAGTGGATACTGGGCACGCGCAGCTTCTGAGTGATTGGGTTGGGCCGATTAAGAGCGTTGAATGTAGTAAAGTGCTGATAGATCACCACCCTCATTCGGAGAGTGTGAAGCAGCTCGTAGACCATCTGCTAGTAGATGAGGAAGCGACCTCAACTAGCGAGATCGTGCTCTCCATACTTGAGGCGAAGCATATGAAGATACCTCAGAAGGTCGCTGAAGCGCTCCTATTGGGTCTTATGACAGACACAGCTGGTCTAAACTTAGCCGAATGCACAACGCTTGAGAACGCCGTCAAACTCTGCAGATGTGGCGCTTCACTCGCCAAGGCTAGGCAGATGCTCCGAGTCAAGAAGGATGCGTCTGAGAAGATAGCTAGATTAAAGGCTGCTCAGAGGCTTAAGATCTACAGGCTTGAGGACTGGATCGTAGCGGTAACACACGTAGGCTCTTACCAAGCCTCAGCGGCAAGAGCTCTAATAGACTTGGGTGCGGATGTAGCTGCAGCGTTGGGTGAAGTCGATGATGAGGTGAGGGGGAGCCTTAGGGCTACTCAAGAGTTCTGTGAGAAGAGTGGCATACACCTTGGGGTGGATGTTGCTGAGAAGGTTGGTGCTGCGCTACAAGGTGCAGGTGGAGGTCACGCTGGTGCGGCATCATTCACAGCAAAAAGACCTCTACAAGAAGCTGCGGATAAAGTATTGCTCACCTTGGCTAGGAAGGTTGATGCTCCGCTTCAGGAGATAACTTAGGTAAGGATTTAATATAGCTGGTTTTGCAGCACGATATGCGCCTTGCCGAAGATCATTGAGATAAAAGGGTTCACATTCTACTACTCAGGCTCAATAAAACCGGCACTCAAAGACATAGAGTTGAGCATAGAGGAGGGGGAGATAGTAATCATCGCAGGCCCGAGCGGATGCGGCAAATCAACCCTACTAAGAAGCATAAACGGGCTTATACCACACATGTACAGCGGCACATACATAGGTGAAGTCTACGTCAACGATCTGAAGGTGAGCGAACACCCGATCTCTGAAATAGCTAAGCACGTGGGCTACGTCTTCCAGAACCCTGAGAACCAGATCTTTATGTTCACGGTTGAGAGGGACGTAGCCTTCGGCTTAGAGAACCTCGGCTTACCTAGGGATGAGATTAGGAAGCGGGTTGACTGGGCTATCGACCTACTCGGCATAAGAGAGATTGCGCATAGAGCGCCCCACGAGATTTCAGATGGGCAGAAGCAGAGGGTTGCGATAGCTGGTGTGTTGGCTATGAAACCCAGACTGCTGATACTCGATGAGCCAACCTCTCTCCTCGACCCACTCAGCGCACTCGACCTCATAAACACGGTCAAACATCTACACGACACACTAAACCTTACCGTGCTCATCGTGGAGCACAGGCTTGATCTTCTAGTTTCGATAGCGGATAGGCTCGTGGTTATGGATGAGGGTAGAATCCTCTACAACGGTAAACCAAGGGAAGTGCTGAGCGACGAGAGCCTCATAACAATAGGTGTTGGTGTACCTTCAATCGTAAGGTTGCAGCACCTCTTAAAGGACGCCTGCAACTTTAAGACGCTCGCGCTAACACCCGCTGAGTTTGTGGAGCAGATAGTTGAGGTCTTAAGATGATCGAGTTCATCAACGTCTCCTACATACACCCGACAGGCGTAAAGGCATTAGATGATGTTACTATTCAGTTTAGGCAAGGCGAACTAGTAGCAATAGTGGGTGCGAATGGCGCTGGGAAGACCACGCTGGTTAAGCATATGAATGGGCTTCTTAAACCGACGAAGGGCACGGTCAAGGTCTTCGGCTACGACACGACCCAGCAGACTGTAGCATCGCTTTCAAGGAGGGTCGGGATAGTCTTTCAGAACGCAGACCACCAACTCTTCTCAGACACCGTTGAGCACGAAATAGAGTTTGGGCTGAGGAACTTCGGCTTCAGCGAAGATATCGTAGCGCAGAGGGTAGAGTGGGCACTAACATTCTTCGGGCTAAAAGAGTATGCCAACACTTCACCTATGATGCTAAGCGGAGGTGAGAAGAAGAGGCTCTGTTTGGCTGCTGTGTTAGCTTGGAATCCAGATGTGCTGGTGCTCGATGAACCCACCGTGGGTCAAGACCTCCTTCACAAGGAGAAGCTGGAGCAGATAATCCGCCTACTATTAACCCAAGGTAAGACCGTGATCGTGGTTTCACACGACATAGAGTTCCTCTGGCCTATGCAGCCTAGAACGGTCGTTATGAGTAGGGGTAAGATCGTAGCTGAAGGACCTGCGAGTAAAGTTTTCACCGACGATTTTATCTTGTCTACAGCTAGGCTGATAAAGCCTCAGCTAGTTGAGCTTTCGCAGCGCCTCAAGGTGGATAGCGTAGATATTTTCGACAACATATATACAGCGAAGCGCTGGATCTTGAGTAGAGTTGGGTGTTCGTGATGTATTGGCTCGCTAACGCCTTCATATTCCGAAGAAGGTATTCACCCATACACATCCTAGATCCACGTATAAAGCTCCTTATTTCAATCGAACTATTTACGCTCTCACTAATCAGCTCAACCGTAGCACACATAGCTATAACCTTAGCTGCGATCTTCGCGGTAGCAGCTTTAGCCAAGATCTTGGAGCGGATGTACCGCACCCTCTTGTTCTCAGCAGCCTTCTCCATACTCATCTTCGTAATAAACTTCTTGGTAGGCTACTCCATCCTAACATCTCTTGTACTAGCCGCTAGGTTCGTAGCCATCGTAGGCTCAACCTCACTATTCTTCCTAACAACCTCACCAGACGAGCTGGAGTATGTGATGAAGTGGTTCAGACTACCGCAAGATGTGGTCTTCGCCTTCGTCACAGCGGTCAGATTCGTACCAGTCCTCATGCTAGATGCCATCCAAATCATGGATGCGCAGAAGTCTAGGGGGCTGGAGCTTGAGCGAGGGAACTTCATCAACCGAATCAAGAAGCTAGCACCCATACTAATACCACTAGTAGTAACCGCGGTAATAAGGAGCAGCGAGCTAGCAGAAGCCATGGAGGCGAGAGCATACGGCGCGGTCAAGAATCCAACATCACTATACACCCTAACCCTAAAGAGAAGAGATAAGTTGGTCGGGATACTAAGCGTAGTGATCTTTGCAGCGTTCCTAATATACTTCCTCAGAGGCTAACACAGCGAAATCAACAAAAGCAATGTCGGCGAAGTTGTGAAGAAAACTTTTTTAGAGGGTGTGTTGTGGAGAACCCCGTGTGATTCTTGGCTGCCACTGTTGGTGGGGAAGTAAAGAGTAGCATGATAGGACTTCTAACACTTATCACACAGACCGTATCCCAGATTTCAGACGAGGAGATAGGTAGGTTCGTTGAGAAGATAATGGAGCACAGGCAGAGCAAAATATTAGTTATGGGTGCTGGTCGAAGCGGGATGGTCGGCAGAGCCTTCGCACTTAGGCTTCTACACCTAGGCTACCAAGTCTACATACTTGGAGACACACTTGTGCCATCAATAGGTGCCGAGGACCTCGTTATAGCCATCTCAGGCTCAGGCGCAACCAAGCTCGTAGTCACAGCTGCTGAAGCAGCCAAAGCGGTTGGCGCAGAAATCGCGGCTGTAACATCTTTCCCAGACTCCCAGCTAGCCAAGCTAGCGGATCTAAAGGTTATAGTTAAAGGTAGGGTTATGGACCAGAAGCAAAGTAGAGAAGACTACTTCGCACGGCAGATATTGGGGCTACACGAGCCCCTAGCACCCCTAGGCACACTATTCGAGGACTCCTGCATGGTGTTCTTCGACGCTGTAGTTTCTGTGCTGCTTGAGAAGCACAAGCTCAGCGAAGAGGAGATGAGAAACAGGCACGCAAACATCGAGTAAATAGGCGCGACACTGGCTGAAAACATCTATAAATAGTGGCGGTAATAGGCTGATGATTGGGTTAGAAGAAGGTGGTGGGCGATGCCGAGGTTCAAGACCACAGCAGAAATCATGAAGATCATAGGCAATAAGAGCCAGATTCGAAAGGCTTAGCCGATTTTGGCTAGCCCGAATGATTTTGGCGTTATTGCCCACGTAGATCACGGCAAAACTACTATGAGCGATAGCCTACTCGCTGCCTGTGGGCTTCTAAGCCCTTCTGTTGCGGGTCAAGCCCTAGCCCTCGACTACATGGATCTTGAGCAGCAGAGGCAGATGACGATCAAAGCGGCTAACGTGACCCTCTACTACGAATACAATAACATACCCTATGTGCTTAACATGATAGATACCCCTGGGCACATTGACTTCACAGGCAGGGTTACGAGGAGCCTGAGGGCTATCGATGGAGCGGTGGTTGTTGTAGATGCCGTTGAGGGTGTTATGACGCAGACCGAAACAGTCACTAGACAGGCGCTTGAGGAGAGGGTTAGGCCGGTGCTCTACATAAATAAGATAGACCGCTTGGTCAAGGAGCTGAGGCTTACACCTGAGCGGATGCAGCAGTGGCTTGCCGGGATAGTGAACGACTTTAACCACCTTATATCCATCTACGCTGAGCCAGAGTATAAGGAGAAGTGGAAGGTGAGCATTCAAGACAATAGCGTAGCCTTCGGCGCAGCCAAGGACAAGTGGGGCTTCAATCTAGAGATAGCGCAGAAGAAGGGTGTGAGGTTCAGCGACATCTACGAAGCATACACAAAAGGAGCAGTCGCTCAGCTCGCAGAAAATTACCCGCTGCACGAAGCCATCTTAAGTATGGTGATAAAGCATCACCCACCACCTGATGTAGCGCAGAAGTATCGTATCCCAAGAATATGGAGAGGCGACCTAGACTCAGAAGTTGGTAAAGCGCTCCTAAACTGCGATGAAAACGGACCAACAGTAATGATGGTTACAAATGTGGTAGTAGATCCTCAAGCGGGTGTGGTAGCAACTGGAAGGCTCTTCTCCGGCACCGTTAGAGATGGCGACAAAGTGTATCTTATAGGCGCTAAGAGGGAGGAGAGGATCCAATCCGTCAACATGTTCATGGGACCTTATAGGGAAATCGTAGGCGAGCTAGGTGCAGGGAACATACCAGCGCTGCTTGGACTTGAGCACGCCAGGGCTGGTGAAACAGTATCATCAATAAAAGACCTCGTCCCATTTGAATCCATAAAGTATGTTTCTGAGCCCGTGGTGACGGTAGCTGTGGAACCTAAGCATCCAAGGGATCTGCCCAAACTCGTTGAAGCGCTCCATAGGCTCAGCATAGAAGACCCTAACCTCGTGGTGAAGATAAACGAGGAAACAGGCGAGATGCTTATGTCTGGTATGGGTGTGCTGCATCTTGAAATAGCTACCACACTGATTCAGCAGCAGGGGCTAGAGATCGTCACATCGAAGCCCCTCATCAACTACAGGGAGACGATACGGAGGGCTGCTGGTCCTGTTATGGCTAAGTCGCCCAATAAGCACAACAAGATCTACATTAGAGTAGCTCCGCTTACAGAAGAGGAGATCGAACTCATAAGGACTGGGAGGATAAATGAGAACCTAGATAGGAAGGAGATCGCAAAGATCCTTAGAGAAAAAGGCTGGGACGCTGAAGAGGCTAGAGGTGTGGTAGCGGTAGATGAGCGTGGTAACCTCCTACTTGACTTGACTAAGGGTGTGCAGTTCCTCCAAGAGTCTCTGGACTCGATAAGAGCAGGGTTTGTGGATGTGATGATGACAGGCGCACTCGCCCACGAATATACGAGAGGGGTCAAGGTTATTCTGCACCACTTTGTACCGCACGAAGACCCTGCGCACAGAACCTACGCCCAGCTCATGCCAGCTACCAGAAGGGCGATCTTAGGTGCGATCCTCTCAGCAGACCCAGTTCTACTCGAGCCTATGCTTGGTATAGAGGTTAAGTGCCCTGTCGACATGATCGGCGCGGTTGCGAGCGTCATATCATCTAAGCGTGGTAAGACGCTGAATATTATCCAGAAGGAGACGATGGCTATAGTAGAAGGTGAAATACCAGCCGCCGAAACCTTCGACCTATCAGAAGTTATGCGAGGAGCAACCGCGGGAAAAGCCATTTGGAACACCCACTTCAAATGCTGGTCACCAGTCCCAAGCTCCATGATGATGAATGTGATAAAAGAGATCAGAAAGAGGAAGGGGCTGCCAGAAGAGCCGCCTAGAGCAGAGGAGTTCATAGACAAAGAGTAGAAGAAAGATCAACCCAACGCCTCAAGCAGACCCCTAACCACGCCGCCTTTAATACGCTCCGAGGCAAACCGTTTAAACTCAGCAAGCCTACTTCGATCAAACCCACTACGAGCATACTCCTCAGCCTGCAGCGCCATTTCAAACGCATCGACCTCGCGCACAAGCCTCGCTTCGCTACTCTCGCCATCAACCCACTCTCGCCAAGCTTCGAGGTAGAGGGGCTGAATCTGCTCCGGTAGATCTTTTAAGATGCGTACCATAGCCTCCTCTTCCATAGAAGATTTGTCTAAGCCCTCCTTAACATCATCTGGTGTGAGATCTCCAATAGACGATTCGGCGAGGTCGTGTATGAGCGCTATTCTAACAGCCTTAAGTGTGTCTAGCTTGAGTAGGTCGCTTAGAATCATCGCAGCTAAGCCGACCCTAAAGCTGTGGTCAGCTACGGATTCAGCACCCTTGATGCCTGCTTTAGTTACCCAGCCTCTGCGTGGTATCTGCTTCAGCCTACCCGCTGCTGAAAGAACCTTCAAGATGCCTATCAAAAGGTTTCCCCAGATTCTTTAGCTGATGTATCCAAGATCCTTCTCTGGTTGCGTTTCCGTGGGCTTCTTCATCGACTCAAGTATGCTTCTTAGAACCTCACCTTGCTTAGCCCGCTCCTCAAGTGGTGTGAGGTCGATATCGAGCTTTATCACCTTCTTGAGCAGCGAGAGCACGGCGTGTGACGCCTTTGGATCCATGACATAGCCAGAGGTTTCTCCTAGTAGGCAAGCTCCCTCCATCCCCTTGAGCGCAGCTAACCCTATTATCAGCCCGTTCATCCCCGTAATTGTGCCTTCGCTCATAACGAGCGCACCGTTCTGAACGAGAAGCCTAAGCAGGTCTTGATTAGTAGCAGTCCCAAAGACCCTCGGTGACTTCACAAACTGTCCTGTGATGTATGCTGCGAGTGTAAAGACCCTCTTGACACCAAAATCAGCAGCGAAGTCCAGAACCCTGTTGGAGAGCTCGTATTCAGCTTGAGGGTTTATGGGCTGCGCATCCCCAGTGTAAAGAAGCAGATCACCATTCTGCCCCCTCACATAAGATAACTCGTGCTTACTCAGCTCAGCAGAACCATCTGGTCTAATCAAGACCTGAGGAGGGAAGTTGTATGAGTAGATCGTTGCAAGGGGAGAAGATTTGAGCTCGCTCACAAGAAAGTCAAGCGCGATCTTAGCAACATACCCACTCCCAGGTAGACCACAGATCAGCACAGGCTCCTTTAGTATAGGCTTATCCCAGACCTTGATCTGAATGGTCAACGCCGATCACTACCTTATGCGCCCCTCTAACTTATAACCATAGTTGTATCTGTTGAAGCAAAGAGGGTTAAATACCGCCTAAGACAAAGTGGATGGGCAGCAGATTGGGCATAACCTACATCGTAGGTAGGGTTAAAGGACCTTTAGGCGAAGAGGAGGTTCGGTTTTTAGTAGACAGCGGAGCGACCTACACCCTATTACCTGAGAAGGTCTGGAAAAGCATAGGGCTCAAGCCGATCAGAGAGCACGACTTCACATTAGCAGATGGAACGATCATCAGAAGGAGCGTATCAGAATGCTACATATCCCTTCCACAGGGCGAATGCCACACACCCGTTGTATTAGGCGAAGCAGACGACCAACCTCTACTAGGCGTTGTCACACTAGAAATATTGGGGCTGGTATTTAACCCATTTAAGAGATCTCTGCAACCTATGAAGATGCTTCTCATCTAAGGCAGAAGACCGCTCATAGCGGCTAATAGGATCAAGAGACTAAGAGCGAAGACCAAGACCCAAGCCCTCTTACTCCAGAGCAAGACCTTGCGGCCATCTAGGGCTGAAAAGGGTAGAAGATTAAATACCGCTATTATAGCGTTCACATAGATACCGTATCCTAGTATAAGAGCGAGCCAAGATAGGTTGGGCGGTGTTAGCATCTGTGCAAGATAAAATACGCCTATGAGAACTAGGTTGGTCAACGGACCGCTTAAGGCAACCCTACCTATCACGTCAACCCCAGCTGAGCCTACAATAAACACAGCACCCGGAGCTATTATCTTCAGGGGCGAAACCACGCTTATCGCTGTTAAGAGAGCACCATAGGGCTCGAGCCTAAACTCAGCCCAGAGACCACGCCTCCTAGCTGCTATGCGGTGCGCGACTTCGTGCAGCATAAACGAGGCTAAGAAGACCAAAGCTGTACCAAACATGACCCTTACATCGCTACGCCAGCCAGCCAAAGATAACCCCACGAACAGAACAAGCAGCGAAGCCAAAGCGAAATGCTTGGCTTCAGTGGAGCTTAGCCGAGCTAGGTGAAAACCTCCGCCTCTTTTAATCGGAACGTAGTCTACCCTCCTCTCTTTCCTATCTTCGCTCCAACGCTCCACAGGGGGTCTAGCCAACCAGATCTCTGGGCAGTTGTGGTTTTCTGGAAGCCTATGCTCAGAGCAAAAGGTGCCGCCACAATACCTACACCTATAGGGTAGTGGTTCAACCTTCCCGCAGATTTGGCAAGACAATACTATATCCGCCATTAAGTAGTGAGGAGGCTCTTCTTAAGCGCTGTGCTAAAGGTCCTCCGGTTCGATTAAGGGCACAAACGCGCATTCAGTTACATCTTTAACATCGAACTTATCTGCTGAAATCTTGACGAGCTTCTTAAGCGTCTGTGACCACGAGCCGCCTACGGGTATCAGCAGTATCCCCCCTTGCTTCGTCTGCTTCTTAAGATACTTCGGTATAGTCGAGGCTGCGGCTGTCACTACAACCCGATCATATATCTCATCCTCTGACCTAGGTGGGTAGCCTAGACATCCATCACCCAAAACAACCTTCACCACCCTATCGTAACCAAGAGAGCTGAGGTTGCGTAGAGCAAACTCGACAAGCTCAGGGATACGCTCAACCGAGACCACAAGTCCCTCCGGACCTACGATCTCAGCCATAAGTGCGGCTGAGTAGCCGCTCCCACAACCCACTTCTAGAACCTTAAGGCCTTTCTTGAGCTCGAGCTCCTCCAGCATAATCGCGACCATATGAGGTGCTGAGATGGTCTGCATCGTTTTACCGAGAGGTAGGGGTGTGTCTAGGTATGCGTTCTCCACCTCATCTGGCCAGACGAACCGCTCCCTCGGCACCTTTAGGAAAGCCGCTTCAACCGCCTCAGACCTTATTAGACCCTCTTCTTTCAGGTTTCTAACAAGCATCTGCCTCTGCTCCTCAAAGGACCTCAATCTACCCAATTCATCCACATCCAGCTAAGAGCCGAACCAGCGTTCAAGCGTTTCAGACGACCTTTCTTCGGCTTCTCTCAGCTTATTCAGAGCGGACCTCACACGATCTTCTGAGAAGCTGTGCTCGCCGCAAAGGAAGTCTATGATGCCCTCCTCATCAACCCTCCCCCATTTAACCTCGATCTTGGAAGTGACCCTAGGGTTCAGAAAGATTGACCTAATCGCCTCATACTCTACTTCAGCCAAAGCATCCTTGATCTCAGGTATGTTTTCAAGCCTACCGTACTGCTTAATATACTTCAGCGCCTTGGCTGGACCAATACCCTTGAAACCGTCTGGATTGAAGTCTGTGCCCACAAGTATGCCTAGGTCTATGAGCTGCTCCCTAGTCAAGCCGAGCTCGCTCAAAACACTTTGAAGCGTGATCTCTTCAGGCTCGATCTCGATGTAGACAGGCTTATTCGGAAGCTTCCTCCTACCAGAGATCGTTACATTCCTAACAAGACGTGGTGCACCGAACAGGAGTGAGTCATAGTCTTGGCTCGCTGTATGTGTGGCAACACCTATCTTAGTTAGGTGTGCTGCTGTTGCTTCGCCCTCAGAAGGAGCCTCAACCCAAGGTATGCCCATCAGATTAAGAAGCGTCTTGGTATCCTCTACCATATAGTCTTTAATGATTGAGGTCAGTTGAGCATACCTTCTCGCAGCCTCATAATCGCCCCTAGCAACAGCCTCAGCATACTTAAGAGCAGCCTCCTCCTTAACACGCCTCCTACGCGCTATCTCAGCAGCCTTAAGGCTTGGGGGCTGACCGTCTAAGATGTAAATCGGCTTGATACCTAAGGATAGTAGGTTCACGTTGCGGTAGAAGAGCCCACTAAGGTGGCTAGTCACCCTTCCGCTCCTATCTCTAAGCGGCTCACCTTGCTCACCGCGTATCACAGCCAAGAACTGGTAGAGGGCGTTATACGCATCTACCGCAAGTATGCAGCCTCGAAGCTCCTCGAGCTTAAGCCTCTTTTTTGGCACTATATCGCCTAAGTCTACTCCCATACCTCTCTAAGATAGGGTCTGGATAGATTTATCTTTGGCTCTAACGTTCTTGTATGTAGTTGGTAGGCTGGCGCTGTGAAAACTGCAACTATCTACATATATCGACCAGCATATCTGAGCGCATACCTTCTAGATGCCCAGTCTGCGGCTCAAAAAGACTCAAGATACACAACGAAGATATACCGCACCCAAACCTAAGCAACTACATAAGAAGGCTCTCCCGGTTAAAGCTGCTAAAAGCAGATGAAAGCGAAGAGGAGAGAAGGAAACTGAGAGAGGAAGGAATACACGTGCTTGTAGAAGACGAGAGCAGAGGTGAGCTAAAAGAGTATCTGACAAAAGAAGAAGCGGCAAGATACTTGAAGATGGTTAGAGAATACGATGCTGCCCTCGCTGTCTTGGGAGGAGCGGTGGTAATAGTGGAGAAGAACTCAAAGATCCGAGGGTTTGTTGGCATAAGCGCTGCGAAGCTGCACGAGTTATTTGAGGCTGCTGGACGCTAACCTACTCTGGCTGATGCGGCTCTATGGCCTCGATCCTCCTCTTATCCTTACCGACCCAAGTTACACTTATTAAACCAAGTATCTCGAGCTTCAGCAAGATCCTGTTAAGTGTAGACATAGTCACCTCGAACCCACTTTTGGTTAGATCATTCAGCAGATCAACGTCTGTAAGATTCCTTGCTTGTTTAATCTTTTCATAAACGACGTTCTTGAGCAGAGGCTTCAACTCAGACTCCTCTATTTAGCCGCTTAAAATAGAGTCGAGCAGCACTATTTAAGTGTAGAAGGTCTTCGAGGCGCCTCCTACCTTACTGTTAAGCACTTGATTCAAAGAGTTGTACCACGATTCAACCTCCTTCGTTATAGATGGTCTGACCTTATTTAAAGCGTGCTGGAAGTCAATCAACCTAACTACGGTTGACTCATCACCTGTCCTTAATGCGTGGAGACCAGCCTCCCTGACCAGCGCCTGTAGGTCTGCGCCCGAATAACCTTGTGTCTGTTTGGCAATTTCCTCTAACTTAACATCCTCGGCTAGAGGCATCTTAGCCGTGAGTATACGTAGCACCTCCAATCTACTTGCTTCATCTGGTGGGGGGACATAAACCAAAAGGTCAAGCCTACCTGGTCTTATAAGTGATGGATCTATTAGGTCTGGTCTATTGGTAGCTGCAACAACAAACACTCCAAAAGTGTTCCTCACGTTGTCCATCTCTGTCAGAAGCTGACTCAAGATCTTCTCTGATGCGTAATATTCATCCAAAGACGACCTTGATCTAGCAATGGAATCCACTTCGTCAAAGAAGAGTATGCAGGGCGAAGAGAGCTTGGCTTTACGGAAGATATCCCGAATAGCCTTCTCAGACTCACCAACCCACTTGGACAACACTTCAGGGCCACGTATGGTGATAAGATTGGCACCACTCTCATAAGCCAAGGCGTGCGCCAGCATCGTCTTCCCACAGCCCGACGGACCGTACAGCAATACACCTGATGCAGGGGTTATCCCGAGCTTCTTGAAACGCTCTGGGTGTTTGATAGCCCATATCACGTTTTCTGTCAAGGTATGTTTCACCTTATCCAACCCACCTATGTCGCTCCATCTGATCTTAGGCGACTCAACATAGAACTCCCTCATAGCGCTAGGCACTATCTGGTTCATCGCCTCTCTAAAATCAGAGAGCGTCACAACCATCTTATCAAGGATCTCAGGCGGAACCCTCTTGCTCTCAAGATCTATATCTGGGATGTATCTACGCAGCGCAAGGAGCGCCGCCTCTTGGCAGAGTGCACGTATATCAGCACCCGTGTAACCGTGAAGCGAGGCGGCAAGAGCCCCCAAATCCACATCATCAGCCAGAGGCATGCCCCTAGTGTGAATCTGTAGTATTTCAAGCCGTGCTTCTTGATTAGGTACGCCTATCTCGATTTCCCTATCAAATCTACCGGGTCTGCGTAGCGCAGGGTCTAGTGATTCAGGCCGGTTGGTTGCGCCGATTACTATGACTGAGCGCCTCTCCGATATGCCATCCATGAGAGACAGGAGCTGCGCGACTACACGCTTCTCTACATCGCCTATAACCTCTTCTCTCTTTGGGGCTATAGCATCTATCTCATCGATGAAGATTATACTCGGCGCGTTTTCAGACGCCTCCTTAAAGATCTCACGCAACCTAGCTTCACTCTCCCCATAATACTTATTCATAATCTCAGGCCCGCTTATGCTAAAGAAGCAAGCCTCACACTCATTAGCCAACGCTCTAGCGAGCAGAGTCTTACCACAGCCAGGCGGACCATACAGCAGCACACCAGAAGGAGGCTCGATGCCCAAGCGTCTAAAGACTTCAGGGTGTTTAAGCGGCAGCTCCACGATCTCTCTTAAACGTTTAATCTCCTTGCTCAAACCACCTATATCATCAAAAGTAACACCAGACACCCCGCCTGCAACCTTGGTTGAGTCGAGGTATATCTCCACAGACGACGCGTCATCAAGCACGACAAACCCCTTAGGATTCGTCTCTATGACTTTGAAGGTGACAGAGTTGCCTAGTATCATAATGCTAACATTCTGCCCCTCTACTAGGGGCATACCCTTGAGCCGGCTCTTAATGAACTCGGAGAAAGCTTCATCGACCACAAGCTTAGCGTCAGTAGGAGCGAGCTTAACAGATCTGGCGACTTTGGTCTGAGCCCTTCTTACTATAGCGTAATCGTTAAGCGAAAGCCCAGCGTTTCTCCTTGTCAACCAATCCAGCCGGATTATCTGACTATCCTGCTCTTCTTCATCGAGCGACCAGGCTATTGCAGCGGTGCTCTGCTTACCCACTATCTCCACTACATCACCATCTTTTATGCCCAGCATATTCATGACGAGCGGTGGTAGTCTTGCTCTGCATTTAGCAACATCTCTATGCTTCGCCTCAACGACCTTGAGCCTTATAGCATCTAGGCCTCTTGATCGCCCCAACTTCAGGTACCTATCTACTGCACCCAGCCGTCTTAAGATAAGCTTTATCGTCTTAGAGCGAAGTTGAAAAGCGGCTTACGCCTATAACATCAACTTGGCTTACGTGTTCCACCTCTTTGATCAATGACTCAAGCTTATCCAGAATACCCTCTTCCTCTGTAACCTTCACATCTAGTATTAGAGCTGAGAGCCCGAAAGCGATAGGCTCCTGAGTCCGTCTTAGAAGAGTAGAGCCTTGAGGGAGCTTACGGTCGATCTGCTCGGCAAGCTCGTCCAAAGGCACAGAAACATCGTCAGGAAGCACCTTTAATCTGACAAGCACACTACCCAATCGAGTAAACCCCCTACGGTCCTTCGAAGCCGCACTTTATGCATCTATATGGTCTGAAGAAGACTCTACACTTCTCGCATCGCCAGATTAAGACCTCACCGCAGTCCGGGCAGTAGAACTTCACCGCTTCTTCACTAGGGGTTATAGGTTTATTGCAGGATGTGCAGATTGGTAGCTGTATCTGAGACATACCTGCCTTCCTCAACCATACAAGCCTTATAGTAAATATACTTTTGGTTTGAGAACTCTCTTCAGCTAGAATTAAGATGTATAAAATGCCCTAATTATCTTCCATTTTTAGCGCAGAGGCGCCTTTGAGCACACTTTAGTTGCTGATTAGTAACAAGGGTTGCGTAATATTACAATAGCAAGGTTTTAATCTTAAAGCACGGTAGCTGCAAACAATGTCACAAAACTACTGCCCCGAATGCGGCGGAGCGATGACATATGAGACGTCAACTAAAAGGTATATCTGCACAAGCTGCGGACTTTACTTAACGAAGGAAGAGATTCTGGATCTTAAAGAGAAGCGGCGACAAGAACTCTCTGAGAAGAAAAAAAGGAAGCTGGAAAGAGACGAGTATCTTGAATGGTGGTTGTCGAAGAAGAAGTAAACTAGCTCCGCTTCCTCGGAGAAATTAGCGAAGAGAGTTGGTGTCTAACGAGGCTTCGGTAGATAAAAGAATCTTAATGATGTCAGCATCGACTTTCATCATTATGCTAGGTGCAGGTATAGTTGTACCTATCTTACCTAAGTATGCCGAAAGTTTCGGAGCATCTTATATGTACATTGGTTTCACCATCTCAGCCTTCGGCTTAGCTAGAATCATTACCGATATCCCGTCCGGAACACTTTCAGATAGAGTGGGTAGAAGAGCTAGTCTACTCATCGGCACAATCCTATTCGTAGCAACCGGTCTACTAGCTGCCTACGCCACAAGCATAGAATATCTTATTGCAGCAAGGTTCCTTCAGGGCGTAGGTGCGGCCATATACACAACCTCAGCCTTAGCTTATGTAGCAGACATCCTACCTTCAAGTGGGAAAGGAAGGTACTTAGGCTACTACCAGAGTAGCTTCTTCTTAGGCTCAGCATTCGGACCAACACTCGGAGGCTTATTGGCGAGTGTAGGAGGGCTTAGGCTCCCTTTCCTCACACTTTCAGCAATATCTTTAGTGAGCGCTCTAGCAACCTATATGGGCATTACAACACCCACCTCTGCGAAAGACGTGGTATATAGGCGGGGAAGCGTCCTGTCGATAATAACCGCGACCTTGCATAGTAGAGCTATGATCGTTTCTTGTGTAGCCGCTGCTACTACTTTTATCTTATCTACAGCGATCAGGTTTACTCTTTTACCAATCTACTCTGAGAAGGCTCTTAATTTAAGTGAAGTCGAGATTGGATGGGTCTTAACCCTAATAGCGTTGGTGAATTTTCTCATGATGAGAAGATCAGGCTCAGTAGCAGATAAACTCGGAGCAGGGCCGACGATGATCTACGGCTTTATCCTATCAGGTTTAACAACGGCCCTTTACCCCTTCTCCTTTAACCTACCGGTTCTCCTTGCAATATCTGCTGGGTTTGGTGTCGCAACAAGCCTAATTATGCCGGCTCAAGTCAGCTTGGCTGTTGAATCCTCTGATCCTAAGCATCGGGGTCTATCTATGGGGATCTACAGGATCTTCTCTGACATCGGGCTTATCATCGGACCGCTGCTTTCAGGACTCTTAATAGAATATTTGCCAATCGCTTACGCCTTCTACTTCATCGCTGGCCTATGCTTCTTCATCTCCTTATTCATCTACTTGTTGCAAAGGAGTGCTTGATTCGATTCACTTATTGAAGATTACCTACATCCTTATCACATTCATCTCTTTAAGCCTTTGAAGTATCTGCTGCACCGTCTCCTCACGCATATTAAGCCTATCTGAGAGAACCCTTGCTGCCCAAATGTTACTGTTAAGGATGTGGTAAGCGACGATTCTCTCCTTCAGAGATAGGGGTTTCCCCTGTATGATTTCTTTAGCCACTCTTATGACACTGCACCTTAGCTGGAGAAGCGCCGCCTTCTCTTTTTCCAACTCATCCAGCCTTCGGTCTATATCTGCCACCAGCTCAGCGTATTCGTTGATTTCGCTTCTTTGACTTCTTTTCGCAAGGAGTGTGTCAAAGCGCTGCTCAAACTCTTCAAGCAGCTCATTCTTCTTAGGGTAGCGGATGTTCTGAAACGTTATGATCTGCTCTGTATAGAGATCGGGGGAGAATTCTATGCTGAGAGATACGCTCTTAGCCAACTCGTAGACCCTCCTATCAGGACCGTATGGGCTCGAGGCTCTTGTCGCTTCAACTATTTCAGCAGCCTCCATGACCTTCAGATGCTTCGTTACAAGCTGCTGGTTTATTCCGAGGTCGCTAGAGAGCTCAAGCGGGTAGCTTGGTTCGTGTGCTAGCCTCCTTATTATCTTCCTTCTAATAGGGTTTTCCACCACATTTAGGACTTGGTCAAGCGCTACTTGCTGGTTCATTTGCAGATTAGAGTATGGTAGAGCAACATTTAAATAGTTTACTACCGGAGGTTGTATACCAGGTGATGTATATGACGGCAACAGCTATTCCTGCAGTAACACAAACCGGGCAACCTGTTCTCATACTGAAGGAGGGCAGCACCGAAACCAGAGGACGAGCTGCGCAGCGTAACAACATCTTGGCTGCTAAGTTGATAGCTGAGATCGTCAAGAGCTCGCTTGGTCCACGTGGTATGGACAAGATGCTCGTAGACTCGTTAGGAGATGTCACGATTACGAACGACGGTGCGACCATACTTAAGGAGATCGATGTTCAGCACCCCGCTGCTAAGATGCTCGTTGAAGTCGCTAAGGCTACCGACAATGAGGTTGGTGATGGTACTACTTCTGCCGTTGTGTTGGCTGGCGCGTTGCTAGAAAGGGCTGAGGAGCTCATAGCGAGAGATGTGCACCCCACACTTATCGTAGACGGATACAGAAAAGCCGCAGCAAAGGCGCTAGAGGTGCTTCAAAACATCAGCATAAAGATCTCACCAGAAGACAGAGAGTGGCTCATTAAGGTGGCTAAAACAAGTATGCAGAGCAAACTGGTCGCAAAGGAAGCAGTCGATCTAGCTAACCTAGTGGTCGAAGCCGTGCTTGCCGTGGCTGAGAAGGCACCAACAGGCTACAAGGTTGATGCGGATAACATCAAGGTGGACAAGAAGCCAGGTGGCTCACTCAAAGACACGAGGTTGATTAAGGGTGTTGTGTTGGATAAGGAGGTTGTGCACGCTGGGATGCCTAAGCGGGTTGAGAACGCAAAGATAGCGCTCATAAACGCACCCTTTGAGATAGAGAAGACCGAGTTCGATGCGAAGCTGAACATCACAGACCCCACCATGATGAAGAAGTTCTTGGACGAAGAAAACGCGCTGCTAAAGAGCATGGTGGACAAAGTCGTAGCCACAGGCGCCAATGTTGTGATATGCCAGAAGGGTATCGACGACGTCGCCCAGCATTATCTCGCGAAGGCAGGTGTGCTCGCTGTAAGGCGCGTAAAGGAGAGCGATATGACAAAGCTCGCCAAAGCTACCGGAGGCAGGGTTGTAACCAACTTTGACGACTTAACGGAAAAAGACTTGGGCTACGCTGACCTGGTTGAGGAGAGGAAGGTTGAGGAGGATAAGTGGGTCTTTGTCGAGGGCTGCAAGAACCCCAAGGCGGTCAGCATATTGATAAGAGGTGGCTCTCAGAGGGTTGTGGACGAAGCTGAGAGGAGCATACACGACGCAATCATGGTGACCAAAGACGTCATAGAGAAACCAGCAGTTGTAGTGGGAGGAGGTGCGGCTGAAGTTGAAGTCGCACACCAAGTCCTCAAGTGGGCTGAAACGCTCTCTGGTAGGGAGCAGCTGGCAGCCCAGAAGTTCGCAGAAGCATTAGAGAGCCTCGCAATCACGCTTGCGGAAAATGCAGGTATGGATCCGATAGATGTGCAAGTCGAGCTAAGGGCTAAGCACGCAGAAGGTCAGAAGTGGTTCGGAGTCGACGTTAAGGAGGGCAAGTTAGCAGATATGTATAACAAGGAGGTCTTCGACCCGCTCGTTGTAAAGGAGCAGATCATAAAGGCGGCTACCGATGCTGCGAGCATGATTCTGCGTGTTGACGATGTTATTGCTGCGGGTAAGATGAAGGAAACCAAACCGCCTAAGCCAGGCGAAGAAGGCGGTGGTGGAGAAGAGTAAAAGGGGAGGTGGATGAGTATGGCGGCTGGTCAACCCATACTCATACTGAAGGAGGGCAGCAGCGAAGCCAAAGGCAGAGAAGCGCAGCGTAACAACATCTTGGCTGCTAAGTTGATAGCTGAGATCGTCAAGAGCTCGCTCGGTCCACGTGGTATGGACAAGATGCTAGTCGACTCACTTGGAGACGTGACCATAACGAACGACGGCGCCACTATGCTGAAGGAAATTGATGTTCAGCACCCCGCTGCTAAGATGCTCGTTGAAGTCGCTAAGGCTACCGATAACGAGGTTGGTGATGGCACAACTTCTGCCGTTGTGTTGGCTGGTGCGCTTCTTGAGAAGGCTGAGGAGCTTATAGCGAAGGATGTGCACCCGACGCTCATCGTAGACGGATATAGGGCTGCTGCTGAGAAGGCGCTCGAGATACTTGACAAGATCGCCATAAAGATAGACCCGTTGGATAGAACGTGGCTTGAAAAGATCGCTACCACAAGCATGCTCACAAAGATGGTCTCCGAAGAGAGCAGGTACCTAGCGAACCTCGTAGTAGATGCTGTCCTAACCGTAGTCGAAAAGACACCAGCAGGCTACAAGGTTGATGCGGATAACATCAAGGTTGAGAAGAAGCCGGGCGGCGCTCTTAGCGACACGAGGTTGATTAAGGGTGTTGTGTTGGATAAGGAGGTTGTGCACGCTGGGATGCCTAAGCGGGTTGAGAACGCAAAGATAGCGCTCATAAACGCACCGCTCGAAATAGAGAAGCCCGAGTATAGCGCCGAAATCAGGATAAGTGATCCCTCTCAGATCAAGAAGTTCCTAGACGAAGAGACCGCGATTCTTAAGGGGATGGTTGACAAGATCAAAGATATCGGTGCGAATGTCGTCATTTGCCAAAAGGGTATCGATGATGTTGCTCAGCACTTCCTTGCGAAGGCCGGTATACTTGCAGTGAGGCGTGTAAAGGAGAGCGACATGACAAAACTCGCTAAGGCTACTGGAGGTAGAGTAGTAACAAACCTCGACGATCTAACACCAAACGACCTAGGCTATGCTGAGCTGGTTGAGGAGAGGAAGGTTGAGGAGGATAAGTGGGTCTTTGTCGAGGGCTGCAAGAACCCCAAGGCTGTGACCATCTTAATCCGAGGCGGCTCTCAGAGGGTTGTGGACGAAGCTGAGAGGAGCATACACGACGCAATCATGGTGACCAAAGACGTAATAGAGAAACCAGCCTTGGTCGCAGGCGGCGGAGCACCAGAGGCTCAGCTGGCATACGAAATCAGAGAGTGGGCGAATAAGCTTTCTGGTAGGGAGCAGCTAGCAGCCCAGAAGTTCGCAGAAGCATTAGAAAGCATCCCTCTAACGCTGGCTGAAAACGCAGGTATGGACACTATAGACACACAAGTTGAGCTGAGAGCAAAGCATGGAGAAGGCAAGATCTGGTATGGCATAAGCGTCATGGATGGCGGCGTAGCAGACATCTACGAGAAGGGGGTCTTCGAACCAGTCAAGGTAAAGGAGCAGATCATAAAGTCAGCTACCGATGCTGCCAGCATGATACTACGTATCGACGATGTTATTGCTGCGGGTAAGATGAAGGAAACCAAACCGCCTAAGCCAGGCGAAGAAGGCGGTGGCGGAGAAGAGTTCTAGCCCCACCCCATTATTCTAAACCCTACCTTTTTATTTATTCAAGCCAAACCGTTTTGTTCTGGAAGGGTGTTCGGAAACCCTTCTGAGGTTGTGCATCCGTCTACCCTAAGTAGACGAAGCCTAGCAGATACTCTCGATCACTTAAGCCGAAGAAATCCTTAACCTTCTTCCGATAAGCAGCTTTACCTGTCCTCAAGATCGCACCCAACCCTAGTGCGTGAGCCGCCAACAGCATATTCTGAATGGCTGCGGAGGTTGCTACGATCTCCTCTAACTCGACCACATTCGGATCTTGCTTTGGCGAAGCCGCAACCGCTATTATCACAGGTGCTCTTAGTGGCCTCTGCTTCTCCGCATCGATCTTAACCCTACTTTCCTGAGAGTTTGGATCAGCCAGCTCTTCCGCTAGAGCCTGTGCCATGACCTCGCCTAGCTTCTCTCTAGCTCGACCTGTTAGGACGAAGAATCTCCAAGGCTCTGTGAGGTGGTGGGTCGGAGCCCACGTTCCAGCATCAAGAATCTTTTCAATAAGCTCCCTTGGTGGTGGATCGGGTTTAAACCGGCTTATACTTCTTCTCGTCTTTATGGCTTCAAACACATCCAACTGAGTCACCGAATCTTTTATAGCGATTCCTTAAGATATAAGAATATAGCCTACTTGATTGAGCGTTGAGCCTGCTTGCTCTTAATGTATTCGGTTATCACCTTCTTCTGCGCCCTCCTAAGCAGCTCTGATAAAGTGGGTGGTGACAGCTTGAGCATAGAAGCCAATGAGTGCAGATCTATTCTCCTCGGTTGATCAAAGTAACCCAGCTCGTAAGCCAAGAGCAGAACCTCCTCCTGTCTTTTCGTCAACATATTCGGGGTTCTGGCACGCTCTATCTTCTTAAGGGCAAATCTAACACCCTGCCTCTCAAGCTGATTCAGCAGTTTCTTAATAGAGGATTTATTCCCAAGCATCAGCCAACTTATAGTGCCGTCTCGATTTAAAGTAGATGAAATTAAGAAGCAGCCTGACGACGCTAGAACCCTACAGGCTGAACAGGTATGTGATATAAGCGAACCTGTGATCCTACCATCCTTTACACCTATAACTTCAAGCCCCCTTATACTAGGGTCAGACTTAAGTTCCTTAAGAACAGCCTCCACCTGATCCTCGGGTACAAGTATCTCGAAGAGCTCTTGAACAGCACCGCCCCTCTTAACTGGCTTACAGTCTAAGATCTTCACCACAGCCTGGTACTTCGGTGAAATATTATGTATCCAAGCCCTCTGAGGCGTTATCGAAAGTTCGACTTCGAACATTCCCCTAACATATTAGCGGGAGAGCGGCATATAATAGCATATCTAGTATATGCCTAAAAGCTTAGGCGCAACACTTTACTACATCTTTCATCCAATGAAAGAATAGAGCGTAGATGAAGCATACACAAAGAAACGACCCAATAACGATACTTATGGAAGAGCATAGAGTAATAGAAAGAGCCATACGCCTACTTCAGAAAGTAGCCGAAAGGATCGATGCTGGTAGAGATGTTGAGGCTAGTGTGCTTGCTGACTTGGTAGATTTTGTCCGCAACTTTGCCGACCGATGCCACCACGGTAAAGAAGAGAAGATACTCTTTCAAACATTCGCTGAAAAAGGCATACCAGTTGAAGGAGGCCCTATTGGCGTTATGCTTTTTGAGCACGAGGAGGGGAGGAGAGCGGCTAGAGCGATGGCTGAGGCAGCGTCAAAGATTAAAGACGGAGATCGGTCGAAGCGCAAGGACTTCTCTGAGAACGCAAAGAGCTACGCGCAGCTACTAACCCAACATATCTACAAAGAGGATAACATACTGTACCCTATGGGAGGGAGACTACTCTCTGAAGACGAGAAAGAAGGGCTACTAAGAAGATTTGAGGTTGTTGAGAAGGAAGAGATGGGCGAAGGCGTACACGAAAAATACATCAACCTAATAAAGGAACTCGAGCGCAGACTCAGCCAATAGGTTTCTGACAGCTACCTTTAATTTCCTATTTTGAATAGCCTCTAATATGCCTAAGATCAGAACACCCGCGCTCATAATAAACTTCAAGAACTATTTGGAGGCTGCTGGAGAAGGGGCGCTTAGACTAGCAAAGGTGGCTGAAGAAGTTGCATCGGAGACCGGGGCAACTATAGTTGTCTGCCCGCCTCTGCCTAACCTCTCTCAAGTCTGCGCCTCGGTTAAGATCCCTGTGTTCGCTCAACATACCGATCCAGATAAAGCGGGTAGCAGCACAGGCGCCATCGTAGCGGAAGTGATCAAAGCAGCGGGAGCCAAGGGCTCGATCTTGAACCATAGCGAGAAGAGGCTCGACGCAAACAAGATAGCATCTACGATAAAGAGGCTAAGCGAAGTTGGATTAGTCACCATACTCTGCGCTAGAGAGCCGTCTGAAGTCTCTCTTTATGCTGAGTTTTCACCAGATTACATCGCTATAGAGCCGCCGGAGCTCATAGGGTCTGGCGTGGCTGTTTCGAGGGCTAAACCCGAGGTGATAACTGAGTCTGTCAAAGCAGCAGCAAAGAATCCATATGTCGAGATTATTTGTGGCGCGGGTATAGTTGATGGTAAAGATGTCGAAGCAGCGCTGAGGCTAGGGGTATGCGGCGTGCTGGTAGCAAGCGGCATAGTCAAAGCGCATGATTGGAGAAGCAAGATCCTAGAGATGTGTAAAGCGATGACCAAATAACTGTTAGAAAGATAAGAAAATCACGCAGGCTTTCAAAGCTTCAGAAAACAAAAAACAAATTCTCAAATAGGCCACGCAAAAGCTAGAATTAACTTCTCCTGAAAGACATTTATACCGCACCGCTTCCACCTGTAGTATTCAACACTAGTTCCTGGTTTTGAGGCGAATAGTTTGGCTGAGCTCGAAGGGCTGGGTGAGGCAGGCAACAGGCGCAACTTCTTAGTATTCGGCGCATCGGTTGCCTCCATTGGTGTGGTTCTCTGGCTTCTTCTCGACAACTTTCACCAGACTGTGGCTGGGACCATCTTTATGGCAACGGTCTTGGGTACTCTTATGTTCTGGAGGTTCAGACTCGCGATAGCATTCGCAGGAATAGGCGCCCTCCTTGCTACCCAAACAATAGACATAGAGCACACGATCACCTTTATGAGCGTTGATGTCATAACATTTCTAGCTTCGATGATGATACTCGTTGAAATAGCAAAGCAGGGTGGATTCTTCAAGTGGTTCCTCCACAGGCTCCTTGCTGCCGCGAGGTACGATCCGGTGAAGGTCATGATCGGTTTACTTGTGATATCGACCCTCATGGCTGCTATGGTTGACGAGGTGACCTCAATCATATTCATCACGGCGATAGTCTTCGAGTACTGCCGGCGCTTTAAACTTGATCCAGTACCGTTCGTCATATCCACAGTCCTAGCGACAAACATAGGGTCCTCGGCGACGATGCTCGGGAACCCTATAGGGATCCTGATAGGGCTGAGGGCGGGCCTCACGTTCGAGGACTTCCTCCTCTACGCTACACCGGTGGCAGCCCTCTCGCTTGTCGTCATAATAGCCCTCTGCACATTCTGGTACAGAAAAATGCTCAAGGAAGCGGAGGCAAAAGTGATAGTGACGAGCGATATTGATCTTGAATCTGGTGATTTGAATATGAGAGAAGTGAAGCTGAGTGGGGCGCTTCTCCTAGCCACTGTATTTATGATCGCTATTCACTACAGAATCGAACTCCTCCTTAACGTTGAAAAGTCAACATTCCTCCTTGTCGCTGCCTATGCTGGCGCTGCGGTTGGGCTTATCTGGAGGAGGAGAGAGGCGCGCTTGATAGTGGATAGGGGGGTGGACTGGTGGACACTAGTGTTCTTCATGTTTCTATTCGCTAAGGCGGGGGCACTTAAATACACCGGATTGACGGATACGCTTGCCTCTGGAATAGCGTCGATCGCCTCATCCCAGCACCAGATACAATCTTTCATCCTCTGGTTCAGCGGGTTCGCTTCCTCGGTTCTCGACAACGTCGTCCTCGTCGCAGCCATAATCCCCGTAGTTCAGAGCCTCGGTGCCCTGGGCTTCTCCACAGCACCCCTCTGGTGGGCACTCCTCTTCGGGGGAACATATGGAGGAAACATCACCATGATAGGCAGCACAGCCAACATCGTCGCACTCGGTATGCTGGAGAAAGAGTTCGGTTACTACATGAAGTTCTTCAAGTGGCTTTCAATAGGGCTGCTAGGAGGTGTTCTGCCGATGCTTGTTGCACAGGCGTGGCTAATAGGAATCTTCCAGTAACTTAGATAGAGGGTGAAGCGAAGAGGGTCTAACCAAAAGCTTAACATATTTTGTTAAAATGCGGATAATACTGTAAGATTTATATAATACGTGTCGATATACCTACCTGAAGGATTTGTCAGCTAAACCCAACCCTTTTCAATCAGCGCTGAAGCAGTTGGATATAGCTGCAGACCTTTTAAAGATGGATCCTGACATATACCAGATGCTCAAAGAGCCGAAGAGAGTAGTTACGGTTGCTGTGCCTGTGCGTATGGATAGCGGGGAAATAGCAACATATGTAGGCTACAGGGTTCAGCATAATGATGCGAGAGGTCCCTATAAGGGCGGCATAAGATATCACCCTGAAGTCTCGTTGGATGAGGTTAAGGCATTAGCGTTCTGGATGACTTGGAAGTGTGGTGTAGTGGATATACCGTTTGGCGGCGCGAAAGGTGGTGTTGTCTGCAACCCGAAGGAGATGTCACGTGGAGAAAAAGAAAGGTTGACCAGAAGATACACAAGCATGATAGCACCTATTATGGGACCCTACATAGACATCCCAGCACCAGACGTCTACACCGACGCTCAGACAATGGCTTGGATCATGGATACCTACAGCCAGCTCGCAGGTCGCCCTGAACCTGCGTGCGTCACTGGTAAACCTGTTGGTTTAGGCGGCTCAGAGGGTAGGACAGAGGCAACCGGATTAGGTGCAGCCATATGTGCGCGTGAGGCGGCCAAGATCTTGGGTCTTGAGCTTAAGGATGTTACGGTTGCGATTCGAGGGTTCGGTAACGTAGGTTCTCACGCAGCCTTCGCCCTAGCTGAGATGGGTTGTAAAATAGTTGCGTTGAGCGATTCACGTGGCGGTATATTTTCACGAAAAGGTATAAATCCGCTCGCAGCCTTAAGGTACAAGGAGAAGACAGGCAGCGTAGTTGGCCTATCAGGTTGTGAAGAAATAACTAATGAAGAGGTCTTAGAGCTTGAATGTGACATTCTGCTACCAGCTGCCTTGGAGAACGTTATTACATCCTCTAATGCGAGCAGAATCAAGGCGCGGATCGTGGTTGAGGGCGCTAATGGACCAACAACGCCTGAAGCAGATGGAATATTGTTTGATAATAAGGTCTTTGTGGTTCCGGATATATTGGCAAACGCTGGTGGCGTAACTGTGAGCTACTATGAGTGGGTTCAGAACCTTAATAGGGATCACTGGTCGCTTGCTGAGGTTAAGAGGAAGTTGGAGGAGAAGATGATATCAGCCTTCAAAACCGTCTACGAAACATCGCTCAAGCATAACATCGACATGAGGGCAGCCGCACTGATGGTCGGTGTAGGAAGGGTAGCTGAAGCCATAAAGATGCGGGGGATCTG
>Ga0080004_1088709_pt1 | contig 28237 bp, 33 predicted proteins | sample WasSprMetagenome_FD_69207 | JGI IMG/M metagenome (GOLD analysis project Ga0080004, IMG submission 69207) | Sulfidic aquatic microbial communities from Washburn Spring, Yellowstone National Park, USA - WS (SPADES assembly) (version 2) | ecosystem: Environmental > Aquatic > Thermal springs > Hot... | reverse complement strand
GCCAAGGGAGATTGCACGCTTTTTGCAGTCAAGGTTCGGCGAGCTGAAAATCAGCGAGAGCAGATATGAAGATTTAATAGCTGAAGCTGACGAATACTATCCAAAATACCTTCAACATTTAGGTAAGCTGGTTATGACTAATTAATTTCCCTTCGCTCTAAAACCATTGAACCCCATGAAAAATGCGTGTGATAAACTTTTAAGCCAGCTCCGCCACTCCTTCATTTTCAGCCTTCATCCTCTCATGCTTCCAAATTTCAAAATCAGCGTAGCATAAGGGACGCATAACCACAGCCGTTTTCGCCTCTTCGGGAGGCTGCTCCTCTCCGCAGCAGTCGCACGTCCAAGGTTTAGGTTGACGCACATACTTTTCAGGATGGAGAATCTTGTCAGCTTCTCGTAAAGCCTCTGGACCAGTTAAATGCTCAGTGACTATGCGTTCAGCAAGCTCCCGCTGTTTGTCTGGATAATCCTTAAGCATGACAAGGGCTTCAGCGTGCCTAGCTTTTATTCTCCCACTAGTGGGAGAAAGCAGTTCTTTAACGTCTTCGGCAACATACTCCTCGAAGCTTCTATATCTATGAAACTGGAGCTTGGGTATCCCTTCTTAAGTGGAAGTTCAAGTCTGGCGCATATCTCTATGTCCGTAAGCCCAGCTTCGCGAAGCCTCCGAACTGTTCTAGCCTTATCCATAAAAGTGAATCCAGCCCTATGCCAATTGCTTATGGCTGAACCAAGAGCGCTTGTTTGAAGCTTGTGTCTTTTAGATCCCTTCAAGCTTAGGGTACGCTACGACGATGAAAAGATTTCCCAGCTTAAGGGAAGCATCCTTCAAGTTGGCCTTCTCTCGCCTTTGAAGGTTTGGCCATGTGAAGGCAAATTCTGGGTTGTTGATGGAAACTATAGGCTTATCGCTTGAAGGAGCTTGGATGGGCTAAAATACCGGTTGAAACGCTTCCAGAACTAAACTTTCAACTTCAACCTCCAATTTTTTCACCCCTCCTTAGGCTTCACTTTAACCACCTCCCATCTGCAAAAGGCTTCCAGCTTCTTTCCGAAAGGCTTTGAGTTTAGCTAGATAGGGAACATTTTCACTTCTTAATCTCGTGGGCAAGTTCAAATATTGCCTTTTTATACTCATCACACAAGGGCTTTATTGGACACTGGGCACATGAAACGCCTTCTGGAAGACTTTCCCGAATCGCCTTAGCCAAGGCATGGGCGTACTCTATAAACTCGCATACAAGCTTGGGCTTACCCAAGCCCAAAGCCTTGTCAACTTCGGATTTAAGCCTTCGAACGCTCCAGCCTTCATTGGCAGCCCTTTCGGCAAGCTCAACTTGCTTGTCGCGGTCGTTGGAAAGCCTTAACAGTTCAAGGCAGTGGTCGGGTCCAACATTGCGGACGTCCGCAATGGATTTCTTAACCTCGTCTAGAAGCTGCTCTGCAACCTGCAAGTACTCGTAGATTCTCCTCTCGGAAACTTTTTCTCCCGTGAGCTTTTCAACGCTTTCAATCATGGTTTGTATTATCGCCTTTTCCGAAGCTTTTGGAAGCTCCTTCTTCAAAGCCTCCTTGTAACGTTTAAGCCAGTCACACCTTTGGATCCCAGGCTCTTTTCTGTGGAGGTTTTCGGCAAGCTGGACTGCCACGCGTTCGCTGTCGCACTTGAAACGCATGATTTTACATTCTATATCTGGAAGCCTAGCGGCTTTTGACGCTTCATACCTTAGCCGGCCCACAATGCCTCTATAGACATTTTCACCTAACGGCTCAACAACTATGGGCTGGATCTGCCCGTGTATGCGGAGGCTTGCAGCCATGTTTTCAACGTCTTCGGATGAAAACTCGCGGGGCTCAAGCCAGTCGACTATGGCTGAAAGCGGAACCCGCTTAAACTCAACCTCATTCAAAGTTAACATACCTCTAAAACCTAACCACTATAGTTTAAAGCCCTTGATTTTGCCAAGGTTGCCAAGTATACCAACCTAAAATTGGAGGGATCAAATCATCAGTTTTTCACCCTCATCCTACTCTGAATTTTCTGAGGGTTCTTTTCGAAGGTTGGCAACGTTGGCAAGCTTGGCAAGGTTGAAGCCGTCTGATGCCTTATATGCTTGGATTAGCTTTGGTTCCGGATAGAAGCCTTTACTTGCCTTAATTAGCCCTTCGCTGGTTAAAATTGCGAGTAGGGGGCGGAGCTGGTTTCGTTCAGCTAGGCCGAACTTGGTTTTTATTTCGTCCCTAGTAGCCCTTCCACGCAGCACAAAATACCTCAAAATGCCGCAGAGGGTTTCCTCGTCCACAACGTCGGCCAGCTGCCCCTCTATCTTAAGCAGCAATGCCTTGACATCTTCAAGCGTTAAAGCTTCATGCCTCTCAGTTTGGGCTAAAATGTTAAGCCCAGCCTTGCTGTACTCTTCACGGATAAATTGAACCACTAAGTCCACATGCTCTTTTGTGACAGTAACTTTGGAGTAGTCATTCGTGCTGAGTGTCAAAAAAGCGAGGGCGGCGCTTAAACGGGCCAGCTTCCATTTCATGTCGATGCTGCAGAGCGGGATGTCCTCGTAGAAAAACGTCTTGTAGAGCTCTGTAGCCTCTTCATGTATTTTGTCCACAGCTTCTTCGGTGAATTCCACCTGCGCTTGGTCGCTCCAGCACCATTTCAAGACCTCAGCCAGCAAAAAGAGCTGTGGTTCGGGCTTCTTTCGCATTTGCCTGTTTATCTCCTCAGGAGAAACATCACTTTGACCTGCGAAGACAGCCAGATCTAACCTAGATATGCTAGTCTTATCAAGGATTGTGGGGAGGGCTTGGCATGGATAAAGGAAACCACTTAGGCTTTTTGTTGAATATTTGTCCACCTCCCTATTAACAGGATTTGCGATCTTTATTTGCCTAGTCCTCGCATAAGCTGTGTTTTTAGCCGCCTTGGTTATGCTCACTACTCCGGTGCGTTCCGCCTCTGCTAATGCTGCCCAGTTTGAGAGGCTAAGCTTGTGGGCTCCGTCCACTGCTAGCAGTTTACGGTCCAGAAGCACCAAAAAGCCCCAATCTACAAACCAGCCTTCACGCTCCAGCTGCGTGGCTGTGCCCGTTAAACCAACAGTGCTTGCAGTCTCAGCGGTTATAAGCATTCCAGCATTAAGCAGCCGTATCAGCTTCCGCATAGTTTCAGTCTTGGCTGTTGTTGTGTCACCGCAGAAAAGCACGTTTGCCCATCCACGCTGGGTTTCGCCGTCAAATCTAATCCATGTTGGGGTAAAGTATGCTAGCAAGCCGGCCTCGGCGAGGTTTCTCCTGCCCACTATCTGGCTGAACCTTTCGAAATTATCTAGAATCCATGCTAAACGCGCCGCGATAGACATGCCTTGAAACATGCGCTTTAGCTGATCAAGTTTATCCCTGTCAAAGCTTGAGGCCTCCTCAGGAAACTCAACCATGTAGCATAGAAGCGTCGTCTGCTGTGTCCTTGGGTTCGGCATGGGCAAACCTTCAACGCGCACCAGGGTGCTGGGCTGAAAAACTAGGGGCTTTTCAGAAACCACATAGATGTCATAGGCTTTGTACTCGAAGCCCCGTTCATCCACGATTTTTTCTCCACGCCTTTCCAATGTGAAGACTGGAGGGCGAACGCGAACGCGGTAAACGGCCCGGTAGCCAACCTCCCGAACTTGAGCCTTTTTCTCCATCCCGAAATAATCTTTCAACACGCGATGCTTGGCTGCGCTGCTAACTCCCACGAGTTGAAGGTTTAGAGGGCTTTTATCGCGAATGCTATACCTTTTACTTATCACTTCGTCCTTAGCTTCGCCATCCTTGTCCTCCTTAGCTTCGGCTGCAACTTTGACTTTAACGCGGATCACTTTAGGCACGAAATAGCATATGCTTGTGCTTGCGACAACTCCTTCAACAATAACGGGCCGGCCGGCTAAGTCAGGGTTCTCGATAAAGTTTAAATGTTGCAATATAACGTGTTGTGGCATTTTAGGCCTAGCGGTCTCCTTCAGAGGCAACAGTTTTTTAAGCATGCCTTCGATGTAGTCTCTGCGCTGTAGCTTTTCACGCCACCTGTACCTTTCAAGTATAGCCACAGCTTCGTTTGGTTCGTAACCCCAGAAAAGTAGGCGTTCCAAGGTCCCCATGTCTGCCTCTGAATCGCTTGGCTTGCCCGCTAAGCCTCCACGCAGATACTCGTCTAAAACCTTGTCCTTCTCGCGGACTTCTTGAAGCGTGTAGCCAAGCCTATTCATATAAGTTTCCCAACCGCCCGCAGGCTGAGGCTTAGCTTCCACGGTTGTTGTTTCTTTCTCCCCGTACTTGGCTTCAAGCGCATCGAGCAGGGGCTGAATGTTAGCAAGCGTGGAAGGCGTTCCTTCAACATGGTTGCCTGTCACCGTGAAAAAACGCGCATCGTTGTAAACTTCTATTCCAGCCTTTTTAATCGCCCTTTTCAATTCGCCATAACCGTAAATGTGGACGCCTTGCCCGCTGGGACTATATTCGCTGTAACTGTTTGCCAACTGAATGTACCGTCTTGCCTCCTCGCCAAGCTGGTTCAGCTTATCCAAGTCGATGCCCACAATTCCGGCGCCCTTGAAAAACACGAAGCCTATGCCTAGCCCCAACCGCCTAGCCCAATCCACAGCCACGTTAAAGTTTTCCATGTTGTCAGGGTCTGTAACGCTTATTGGACCGTTGTGCCCCTTCCATGGAGCCACGGGAACCTTGATTATTTTGCCGTCCCGCGTGTCGTAGCGCCAGCATACCCACTGGCGCCTCTGCTTCAACTCCAAGGGAATCGCGTCCGTGTTAAACGGTGGAACCTTCGGCAACTCCATGTCAAACTCTCCTAAGTTCTTCGTCGCGCGCGCGTCGCTGTTTGGTTTACTCACGATTCGGTGCTGGCAACCTTCGGCAGCTCAATGTAGACTCGTACCCGTAATTTCGCGTTGTTCAGGGATTTCCATAAATAATTGCGATTACTTGGGAGGTAAATGAGGAATCGCAATCCTGGTCTCTTTTTACCAAGAGTTGACTTCGCAACGAGAAGTTCACCGCAGTCAATGAGGCGCCCAGCGATCAAAAGGTTTATGATCTCCGCCTCTGCGCCTTTGCTATCCATCTTGTCAAGCCTCCTTTATACATGCCTCAGTGCTAGCCATGAAACCCATTTTGGCGAGTTTCTCCCTTACAGCCTCCCTAATAAAGTCGCTTTTGGTGACATGCGCATTCCGCTCAATCGCCTTTTCAAGCATTTCATCTAACAACGGGGTGACAGGGACCTTCCAGAACGTGAGCTTTCTTTTTCCCAAATATTTCACCAAATTTGCTCAACAAATGGGAAAATTTATAGTCTAGACTTGAACTAGTGATGTATATGAGTGGAGATATTTTACAACTCTTAAAAGATCAACATGCCATAAGAATAGTACAATTCATTGCTCTCATGGGGGAAGCCCGTTACAACGATCTTAGAAAAGAGTTTGTTGAAAGCGGCCTCATACCATGCGCCACCTTCCATAAAAGGTTGAAACAAATGTTGGAGGCTGGATTTTTAAATAAAGAGAAGATGGGCAAAGCAAGCATTTTCCGCCTAACAGGGCCTTTCGTAAAGTATTTACTCGGTTACTCAAAGTATAGAAAGCGCTTCGAAGAGGTTAAGGACGACATTAATGGCATTGAGCAGCTTATACGCGAAGCGTGTACTGAAGTGGCGTCAACGCTGGTTGAGGGAGCTATAGAATATGTTAAACGCGGAGGCTATGATGATGCCTTAGCAGCATGGCTTATGGCTGAAAGCCTCTACGCTGAACTCCTCGATTTAATAAGTGAATGGTTAGAGAACAAGCAGTCAAATAAAAATTACTGAATGTTGCGTTGAACATTGCTTTTGCTGGGCGCGAATGCTATGATGCATTGCCTCGTGACCAACCGCGATATCGGCATATGATAAGCCCAAAAGTATATTTTAGTTGTCTTAGAGCGTGTGTCATGCAACTATGCTGGCTCCTCGAACTAATAAGTGAGTATTTGACAAACAAGCGCATTTGCCAATTCTTTTTATGACATCTATACTCAGTAAGTATCATTGGAGACGTTTTTAAGTACGTGAAGATGCGCGCGAGACGAAATAGAAAATAGAGTAAAACCTGGAATAATTACCGTGCTCTGGATGGAGACAAAACAAAGGATAATGACGCCCAAACCTTATCTCGAGTTGGCCCTCCATCTTTACGCATTTCTATTCTATGAGAGACTATCTTAGCGTTAGTTTGTATAATGACCCTAAAGCATGCGTCAAGAAATTGCCCCAAAGTATTCCAATCATGTTCCACTATAACTGATTTTCCATTTAATATCAAATTCGATATTTGCGAGAATCCCAATTCTTTGTCTAGAATTTTAATTCTGTTGAGCGATTTAGTTTGCCATTTCTGCCAATCCTCGATTAGCTTATTTTTCCCCTCCGCAAAATGTGGATGCGTGAAGAAGTATGAAGCAAGAAAAGGTTCAGCATTATAAGATTCAAATGCGGGTGTCAAAATAATGCGACTTGCGCCAAACTCACGTTTCTCGAGTTTCTCGAGAAAGCATACACTTTTCACAGATTTAATTGTATAATCTGATCCATAGGCTAACAGAATTACTGGATCATATTCCTGCTCCAATAAACTCATGGCAATAGTAAAATATGGTACCCAATCGAATTCTGCTATATACACAAGGCCTATGTTTAAATATTTTCCCTTAAAGCAATACTGCCGTTCTTCCGGCTTCAACATTGATGTGTGTAACCACCTAATAAAGCGTCTACATTCTTTCATTACTTCTTTAGATTCGCTTGGGGGGATTTGTAGTTTCTCGGAAACAATCTCGAGTACAGGTATAACTATTCCTGAAAGATTTCCTCTCAAATCTATATCAACGAATCTCTCATACCAGCGTTTTATATCTGGTGGGGTATAGCCAGCTTGAGGACGGAAAGCCGAAATCTTTTCGAGTTTATCTTCCACTAATTTGGCCATGTCATCATTTTTAGCCAGAACTGCAACTTTATGCGTGCAGCATAAGTATAACGCCTGAGCAATTACGGGGTCAAGAACAGCACTTGCTTTCTCTAAGCTTTTCATTATATTTTTATAAACAAGTATGGTTTGCTCGTTTAGCGATGACGATTTTGGAAGACTTATAACGGTAGGGATTACTGACTTCGCTGACTTCACTTTTTCATTCCAGTTAGTTGATTTTAATGTAATAATTACATCTTTTACATTTCTTCCAGCACTTACACTGGGAACAAAAATTATGACCTTTTCCGCGTGTTGTACGTTTATATTTGCGCGACCTTTTATCAGATTTCTAAGAAAGTTCCAAATAAATTCAAAAAAAGCTTTTATTTTATAAAAAAAGAGGGGGAATTCATTAGAAAGCTCAGCGACCTTCTTTCTGCTCTAACCGCTCAATATGTTTGTAAAATACACCGCCAGCAAAGCAAGCAAAGTCATTATGAACTGCATGCATACTTCCAGGGAAGAAAGCTCCAAAATCGTCTACGTGTATCTCACGTTGACAAGCAATGCACTTAACTGGCTCATCTTTGTCGTTTAGGATGACACCATCGGGGCCCGTCTTCCAAGCTATTTCCTTAAGGAAATCTAATAGATCCTCCCGAGAAATAATCAGTGTTTCCTCTACGACACCATCCCCTTCTGGTGTTAATTGGAACTTTTTAATTTTTTCCATTCACCTCACTCTCTTTTTGCCTCCCTTGCAAGTCCCTCGCAACTTCCCCAGAAATCAACGGAAATCTTGATTTTCTCAGGGAGGACTAACATTATTGTTCTCTTACTCATTTATTTGCGTTATGGATTTTTGTTCTATTTTTATATTTATTATTTTCGGCTTTGTATGGTTGTGCTATTATATAAGTACGCGCAAATGATCTATATGCACGGGGATGGGTCTCACGTTATTTCTGAGATCGTATTTTTCTAATTTAGCACTTACGATAGACGTTAATATCTCCGCTCATAGAATGGGCAATGGAAGCATACGGCGGAGCTTGGCTTTAAGCTGTACTCTTCAACCTTCACCACCGTGAAAAATTGGGGCCTCTCAAATGTTCTGGGCTGAAGAAGCTCTTTTGCCTCCCCGCCAAAGATGTGTTCTGCATCCTCCTTTGAAAGCTGCCATACGCTGCAGTAGCCGTCCTCGCCTAGGTGCCTACACGTCTTAAGCTTCATGATGCCTATAAGCCTCTGAACAGTTTCGGCTTTTTCGGGCTTTGCCTGTCTCGGCTCCCCTAAGGCTTTTTCAAGAAGCTCCCCTGCGAAGTCCGCAAGGTAAATGTAGCCCTTTTCCTTGGCAGCCTTTTCAAGCCTTTCCTTAACGCCCTCCCTAACCTTTAGGTATAGCGACACTAGCCTTTCCTTCTTTTCCAAGCGTTGAGCCTCCTCCAATGCACGTTTAAGATGGCTTGAGCTATGGCTTCTTGAGGAAGAAGGACGTAGTGCGACAAGACTTTTGAAAATCTCTTAGCTCCATCGGATATGCTGATGAACTCCCCTCCCCCATCATAGTAGATTTCATTAAGCTTTGCCAATTCACCTTCAACCTCATTTATGAAGGCCAGGTCTGCAACCTCTTGGCTCATGCTCAAGTAGTTGTAAACAGTGCTCTTTGGCAATTTTAAGTCCGCTGCAATCGTTGAGACAGGCTCATTCCTAAGCCTTCTGCGCACAATTTCCAAGGCCTTATCCGGCGATAGCTTGCGCATTCAAGACCCTCAACAGACCCTATCGAACATATCTATTAAAGGCTTCTCGGCGTTTGAGCAGACTCGTGAACAGCATGTAACGTGAGCGTGAGTCCAAGCGTTTCCAAATCGGTTAGGCTTCTGACTATGGTTAGTCCCGGTTAGAATATGGAAGACCATAGGTATGCTTATATAATATTGCCATATGGCATTGCTATATGGAATTGGCATATGGTGTTTCCTTGACATGGCTGTTGGCAAACGCAGGTATCCCCCAGCCTACTACAGGTATAGAGAGAAGCATCCGGCAGTAACCATCAGAGTCACGAAAGACCTTAAAGCCCTCCTCGATTCGTATAGGGTAAGCCTTGGAAACCTCAGCTACGGGAAGGCCATCAAAAAGCTTCTTGAGGAAAAGGCGGACTTGATGCGGCTTAAGGCTGAGCTTGAAGAGGCGAAGAAGCGCTCGTATGAAGACGGCTTTACGGAGGCTCTCCAGATGTTTATCGTCAACCCCAAAGGGTTCTACAATAGGCTGATGGAGAGGGCGCGATCACAGGGGCTTAAGCACTTTGAGCCAGCATTATTCACGGCACCATGCTCTATTTGCAAAGAGCCCATCATCTTCACGCATCGGGACGGCAATTGGCTTAAAGGAATCAGGCCTGATCTTTTAGAGGCTTTCAAGGAGTGGTACCACGTATGGTGCAAGAAATCCAAGTAGGCACGGCCATCATATACTGTAAGCGACATTATATGGTTCACTATAGCTGGGAGATTAACCGGCATGCGGTCCAAAAATGCCTTGGCGATAAATCTTTTCGCTGTTAACGTTAACATCTAGATTAATTGGCTCCAGGAATCCATTAGAGACTTGACTTCAGAAGGGTCTTTTGCTAACTCCTTCACTATTGAGGGCATTATCCGCTTAAGCAGAAAATCGGGGTCCGCATGCTTTGGTAAAGTGTTTAACAAGTCTCTTTTGCTTTTGTAAGAAAATTCCTCTAACCCTAAAAGAAGGTTCTCAGCTTGGTCTTCATCCCTTAATGAACCGTACGCACCGATTAGGTAAGGAGTTACGTTCTTGAAAATCATCAATTCCCATCCATCGTAGACGGCGGAGAAAGGAGTTACCGTCGCACCTAAACTGCTCGCATAGTTTAAGGCTCTCTTCACAGCCTTTGCCATTGACGGGCCAGGTCTATTATAAGCCCTAACTTTCACTTCGATAACTAGAAACGGTTGCGCAGACCTGCCATATTTAACGGCAAAAACCACAAGGTCAGCTCTTCTTTCACCTATTGGAAATTCTGGAACCACTTCTTTAAACTCACAACCAGAGTCCCTATACAATAAGCCTCTCGAAATAGCATTTTTAAGAAGACGGTAAAATTCGTATGAAATGTAAGCTTCCCTTTCCCTCGCCTCTCTAATTTCCTCTTCGAAACCAAGCATTACATCCATTCCCTCCTAAACAAACGCATATGTAAGGAACACATGTAGTTTTCTCCTTCTCTTCTAGTTTAGTATATGCAAGCAAATTTATAACCTACAACATTGTATTCTAAGGGTCATTTGCTCTTTCAGCAACGTACTCAAAGTTCTCCTTGACAAATTTCACGTAAGCCCCTCCCTCAAACGGGTTGTAGCCTCTCTTTAGAATGTATGAATCAACGTCCTTTCTTTTCAATCCCATAGCGCCCAGTTTAGCCCAGGCCCTCCAAGGATTATCGGCAAACTTGTGGACGAAGAGAAGCCAACGACAAACCTTCTTCTCAAATGATTCATCCACTTCCATCTATTGAACCCCTATACATTATTTCCAACGCTTAATTATGCTTATTGAGTTGATATTATTGCCGTCTGCGAGCCTTCGATGTCGGAACTTCCAAACTTCCTCCTCAAACTCTTCGATGGTGGGCGGGTAGTTCCACGGATTGTTGAAAGGCCTTCTGCATTTAAGCAACTGCCTTCTTCAGCTTATCAGACCGCTTTCTATGTTAAAATGGCTATGGCCCCTACTATTATCAGCAGTATTCCAAGGGCTATGAGGAAGGCGCCCACAGGGATTGCCAAAGGCCAGGCCAGAAGCGCAAACACTCCAAAAAATATTAGGACGGCGACAAAAGGGAGCAGTAGCAGGCCAAACAAAATTGCGATCAAAAGCAAAAGAAGCTTCTTAATAGCTGCCAATTCCAACCCTTCTGCAAAGGTTTCTGAAGCCTACACAGGCGGCTTGGCAGTGGCTGAGCAGCGGGCAGCTCCGGCAGTCCTCAACAGTGACCAGCGGAAGAAGCCTCTCACATATCCCTTGAATCCTCTTGTTTGAAGCGAGCCTCATCAGGAAGGGCTGAAGCTTCCTCTGCCCGAAAGCCCTCAGCAAGCTCATTTCCGCTCTTCCTCTGAAAGCTCAAGGTACTTTCTAAGCGCGGCCTCAACAACCTGTGTGAGCTTTAAGCCCTCCTTAGCCGCGTAAACCTTTACGTCGCGCCAGAGCTTGGCTGGAATGTTGATGCTCGTCTTTATGATTTTCTCTATTTCCTCAGACATTTAAGGTCATATAAGGAAGTAGGAATAAAATTATTTAAGGATTTCTTTACCCTTTCTTCAATGCCCTAAACCCTAATTAGAAGCTATATTTGCTCTTAACAGATAGCCCCTATGCTCCTATTGTCTGCACAAGCTTTTGATGTACAATGCAAAGTGAAAATGTTTAATAATATGATTTTAATGAGGAGGAAGTCGCTTCACAGACTCTGGAATAAGTTTTCCGTATTTCTCCAAGAACTTTCTTCCGAAAGGTCCTCTCTCGCCTCTCCTATATGGTCCTTCTAGTTTCTGTTTTAATAGTTCAAGGCTTATGTCCTTTGAAGGAACTTTCCAAAGTTCTCCGATCCTATCCATTCTTATGAATTCAATAAGGTAGCAGCCATCCTCTTTGATGTAGCTGCCACCCCCTACGATTCTATATTCGTCGCCTCGTTTAGTCCAACCAATAATGGGCTTTACCACAGCACACTCCTCTCTCTATTTATTAAAATTATGCATGTTGACCTAAAAAGCAATGTAGCAAGTTTGCAGATTATACTATAAGGCTGAGGGAGAAAATCGCAAAGGATCGAACTCTCCAAGACTAAATTGCAGATTAAACCAGCGTCAGCTTCATTAAATGAGCTAAATGTATAAGAAGCCGCGAGCGTTGGATAAGTTATTTGGCATGTTGGCTCCCTGCTAAGCGCCTTTAATCTCGCTATCGTTCTCTCGTGCAACTCGAACGCGGGTTCACCAAAAGCATAGGCGCCAGTTGTTTTCATTTGATTTTGTGTTTTGATTTTATATAGTGATATTAGAGAAAGCATATTGCCTCAAATTTGGAGCCGTGCCTTAAAAATTTTACCATAAAAATTTTGAGGCCCATTAACATACGCGCTAATGCAATCTTCACTATGTTCTCTCGGTTTTCTTGCCTATGAAGCCAAGCTCCTTAAGGTAGGCTATGGTTGCAAACCTAACTATGTCTGCCTTTGACGCAAAGAGTCCAGTTTCAAGAAGCTCTTCTAGAAGCTTATCGAACTTCTCGCTTATTGTTACTCTAAGCTCAGGCATCGTTTATCCCTAAACCATCCGTTTAAATGGATACTTGGGAAAATTTATATCGCTTCTGCACATGAAATATACGTTGTGAAGACTTATGAATGGAGAATCATTGGATAATGAGGCTGCAGAAAGAACGACGGAAAGCGCCTTGGAATACTTTAAATACATGGTAGATGCGCTTAACAGGCTTTTCGGCATACTATTCTCATATGAGGAGTTGACGGTGAGGGACCTTCATATAAGCGTCAGGAGAGAACAATCTCTCAGGAGCTTTATGCCCTTAACAGGTGAGCAGCCTCCAATGCCAAAGGAAATTATTGCCGTGGAGGTTTCAGCAAGGCTGGAGCTTCAAGAGCCATTAGACCTAGATTTGCTGGCCAATATAGCGAAGGACATGAAGGATGCTGGGCTTAAAGCCTCATGCCATGCAGGCGAAATCCAGGTGAAAATCTCCCTACCCAACATACCATTGGCATAACGTTTGCGTGCAGCTTCATTATGTTTTTCTAACTTCTGTAAATGTTGCTTAATGCAGCATATAAGGCCATGGCCTTAGCCTTCTTAATCTGTAAGCAGACTTCATGGGCATAATTCGGCTTAAACAACCCAACCTTCCTATACGCTTCGCCCTCGTAGATTAACCCACCGCAGATGCAACATTTTGCAACCACTTTCCTTTCCGTCATTCCTCAACTTCCTTCAATATTTTAACTAACCACTCAATCTCATCGAGTAAATGTTCAGCATACTCAATATAGGCCTTCTCTATCTCCAACGTTTTCTTATACGCTTCCATTTTAACCCATTTTATCTCCTTGTCTGCTGGACTAGTTTCGGGTAATTTTTGAATTTCCTCATCTTCCTTATTTACTTGTTCCGAGATGGTCTCGATTTTGCTCAGGACGCTTTCCACTGCTTTTGAAATTTCCTTAATTCTATCCCCGATGCTTACAAAGCATTTCGAAACTATTACTTTACCAAATTCTTGCCTTAAAAGCCGAGAGAACTCCTTTTTGTAGGCTTTTGCTTCCCGATGAAGAGCAACGAATTTATTGGCTATTGCTTTTACCATTATTGCGAGATTGTGCTGATATGAAAGCTTGCTGTTTATTATAGAGGGATCTAGGCCAAATTTATCACATAACGCTTTCAACTTTTCCCTCTCGCCTTCTGTCAGGCTCATTTTAAACTCTCCATGCGCATTAAACTTTTAAGCAAATATTGGCATAATAGGTTAACGGTTGACGGTTAATGGGACTTGAAATTAAGGATTGGGCTATTAAGTGGGTTGAAGGCTCCATAATCAGCTACGTTCGGGGGAGAACACCTCTAAACATGGTTGTTGGAAGAATCAAGAGAGCCTTGAACAGTTTTGGCTTGAAAACCGACGAAGTTTTAGCTTTAATAGAGGCCGTTGAAAGCAATCCAGTTTATTTGCCATCCTTAAGTAAGGCTGAGAAGTCAGCGAGGCTTAAGCCGATTAAGGATGCTTTGATAGGCCTTCAGATAAAGCCGCAGTCAACCACTCAACATTCCCTTTAAGGAGATATCGTCCATGGTTAAATGTCCATACTGCGCTAATGAAGGCGCCTTCAAGGAGCTTAAGGAGTGGAAGTTCAGATTCTACGCTGTTAAGAGACTTCAATGCTTGAAATGTAAGGGAATATTCAACCATTATTCTGGAATGAGTCCTCGAGGTAAGAAGTCGGAGTTTGTTATTAGGGTTAAAGCTCCAGTGAAGGAAGGATGAGCGTGGCCAACTCAAGCGTAGGCAAGCTAAGTAGTTTAGATTTATCTGGCAGGCGTTTCATAGAGTCTGTTAAATTTCCATTTGCTAGGATAAGTGAGGCTTCGGCCGTTGAGAAGGGTCCCGGAAGGCCTCCGCATTGGGAGATGGTTTTCTGGTGGACCAGGAAGCCCCTAATTTCCGCGAGGGCTGTGATTGCCGGTTGCCTCCTTCCCGAGAATACAAGGCCTTCCGAGTTTTTGAGGTCGATAGGCGTAGGCGTGGAAAAGGCTGCCCACAGGGTTCCGCCAAAGCTTAGGTTTGAAGGCGTTAAGTTGCTGGATCCATTTGCATGTTTCGGCTCAATCCCCTTGGAAGGTATGAGGCTGGGCTTATCAGTCACCGCTTGCGACCTCCTGCCCGTCGGCTACGTCTTCCTCAAGGCTGTGCTTGAATATCCCGCAAAATATGGTAGAAAACTTGTGGATGACGTTAAACGCTGGGGTGAATGGATCACCCAGAGGCTTAAGGAAGACCCAATAATTAAGGAACTTTATGATGAAGACGTAGCCGTATACATAGGTTCTTGGGAAGTTAAATGTCCAAACTGTGGGCGTTGGACCCCGCTTGTTGGGAACTGGTGGCTTGCTAGGGTTAAGGGCAAGAAAGGGTATGAAAGGCTCGCTTGGATGAAGCCAAAAACAGTCGGAGAAAAAGTGGAAATCGAAGTTGTAGATTTAAATAAAATGCTGGGCAGCGGACCGCTAAAAGAGGCTGAAGTCAGGGGGACAATTGTTAAAGCCGCAGGTAAACAGTTTAAAGTTCCCGATAGCAACATTGAAGCCAGAAGGGAAACAGCTACATGCCTACTTTGCCACCAGCCAATAATGCAAATAGACCCCCAAGCAGGAAAGCACTACACTGAAACGAAAGATCTACCGGTGGATGTTAAGGAGAGGCTGAAAGGCTATGTAAAGTATGCATTGGAACTATACAATAAGGGCGATGGATATGGAATAAACTCAGAACTCCCTTCGTGGATAAATGAAATTCCAGCTAGGCAGAGGCTACTTGTCAAAGTCAAAGTTAAACAGGGAGATTTAGAATTTGAGCCATGCACAGAAAAGGACCAGGAAAAACTCGAAAAAGCAAGGGAAGAAGTGAAAAAGCTTCTGGAAGCGAACGATTCAGATGTGCCAAAGGAGAGATTAGCACCTTACGGAACGCAGGCAATAGGAGGATATCTTCAACCATTAAATTACGCCATGACTGAATGGTATAAGCTCTTTAATCCTCGCCAGCTTCTAACGTTGGTCAAACTTGTTAAACTAATACGTGAAGCAGGCAAAGAAATAGAACAGGAAAAGATCATAGAAGGGCCAAGCAAAGAAGAGGCGAAAAGTCATGCAGAAGCAATAACGACTTTTCTGGCAATAGCATTAATCAAATATGCAGATTACAATTCAATTGTAAACTATTGGAACGCTTCACTGATTAGAGCTCCAACAATGGCAGTAAGAGGTATAGCGATGCAGTGGAATTTCTGTGATACTTCGCCATTTATCCATATTACTGGTTCGTTTATACAGACAATAAAAAACTCTATTGAAGGCTTATCATATTTAAATTCTGCCGCTTCTAGTAGTCCCACTAGGATTGGCATTTTGCTCGATGATGCCACCATATCAAGTAAGCTTGATCCTGATCAAAAGTTCGGCTTAATAGTTACGGATCCACCTTATTATGATGATGTTCCTTATGCTGAGCTTAGCGACTTCTATTACGTTTGGCTCAAGAGGGCTTTAAGTGATGTTGAAAATGAGCGTCTTATGCCTAGGTTTCTGCCTGAAGCCTTCTTTGAGAAGGTTGGCGATAGCTGGGTAGAGGTTTCTACGCAGTGGGAGAAGTATGCATTAAGTGAGGTTAGCTTGAATCCTCCACGATTAGGTCCTAATGCCACGTATGAGGACGGTGTAAAACACTTTCAGAATCTTTTGAACTCATCGTTCATTAACATGGCTTCAAGACTCGTTGATGACGGTTTGCTGGTAACCTATTACGCCCATACTGATCCAGATGCGTGGAAGGCGCTGCTTGAAGCTGGATGGGAGGTAGCTGGGCTGAAAGTAACTAACGCTTTTCCGCTGACTACTGAGTCTGCTCAAAGCGTGGTGAAGAGGGGTAAGCTTTCGATGGATACAAGCATAGTTGTCGTTTGGAGGAAAAGGTCTGAGGGTGTTGTGGAGGCTTCCCAGCTTTACGGTGAAATGGTTGAGAGCGCAGCTTCAAAAGCTAGAGAGCTTATGGATTTAGGTGCGACAGGAAGAGATTTGGTGATTGGGACGCTTGCTGCTGCTCTGGCAACAGCAACGAGGTACCGTGAGGTGAGAGTTATGGGTAGGCTTGACACTAAAACTCTTGTCGATAAGTACGTTTACCCCGCAACATATCTCGGGCTTGCCAGGGCTATGGCTAGGAAGGCTGAGGTAAAGGATGGTGTTAGAAGCCCCGATGCTATGTTCTATTTGCTGGTTAAGTCCACGCTTGCAGGCGCTAAGAAAAAGGTCTTAGAAAGCACGGATTTGAGGCTGTTCTCCATTGGCACGTCGTTGGATGTTAACATGGCAATAAAAGACTGGAAAATTTTAAGGCGTGAAGAGGAGGAGGCGGGGGCAAAGGTGGCTAAGGCTAAGACTTTGGCTCTCGTTGAGCCAGTTTCGACTGAACCTTCAAAGCTGGCTGAGCTTTTGGAATATAGGGGGATCGGGCTTACAAATCCAAACATACGATGCGTTGTAGACGCCCTACACTACATTGAATATTTAGCTATCAAGTGTTCGCGTGAGGAGTTTAGGCGAAAATTGGATGAGCTTAAGGGAACGTATCCCGCGCAAGTTGAGGAGGCCTTATCCTTGGCTAAAATATTGGCGGGGGTTCTGCCAGATGAAGATGTTGAAAAGGGCCTTTGTGAAAAAATTATGGAGCATATTTCTCCCGTTGAAAAGCTCACACGCTATTTAGGAAGGTGACCAGTTTATGGGTTTAATAGACCTTGTTAAAAGAGGCGCTATTGAAGTTTGGGAAGACGTCTACGATGCGAGGCTTGATGATAAGGCTGCGCCAGACCTAGGCGACATAGTTAAAGGCAGAGAGGAGCCCATATACTCCGACCCTGAAGAGTTTTTCAGCAGAACTTACCTGACAAGTTCAATGCGGGAGCTCATTGAAGACGTTTCTGAAACGCTGGCTAAGGGTAAGAGTGGAAGGATCTTTCTGCTAACATCGCTGTTTGGCGGTGGAAAAACACACACCCAAATCGCGTTGTACCACGCCTTCAACAGTCCAGATAAGTTGAAAGTTCTTGACGAGCAACTTGCAGCCAAAATCGCTGAAGCTGGCAAGCCAACAATTGTGGTTATGGATGGAACCAGGGCTGATCTTGTTCCACATCCAAGGGAGCCATTCAAAGCCGAGGGCTTCACTATTAAGACCATTTGGGGCATGCTTGCCTACAGGCTTGGAGCCTACGCGAAGATGAAGCACCTAGACAATGAAGATGCCCCAGCACCGGACGTCAAAAAGATCCAGGAAGTACTCGCGGAAGCTAGGGGGCCATTGCTTATCTTAATGGACGAAATAGTGCATTACATCTTTAACATGTACAAATCTCCAGAGCTTGTGGATTATGGAGAGCGTGTCAAGCTGTTCCTCGACTACCTCGCTAGAGCTGTGGAAGACACCCCTAGAACCGCGTTAGTAGTTTCAGTACAAGCTGAGTACAGAGTCTTCGAGGGACAAAAGCAGCTTTTCGAGGAAGAGACGTTCAAGGGTTACGCCAGAATGGTTTTTTCTATCTTGAGCAGAGAATCCACAAGGACCATATCTCCCGTCTCCCCTGAAGACGTTGTAATGGTCCTAAGACGTAGGCTTTTTAGAAAGATACCTGAAGACAAAGCTGTTGAAGCTAAAGATAAACTCTATAAAGTTTATAGGGAAAGCCCAGAATTGTTTGGTGTTGAATCGGAATGGCAATTCTCGCCAAGTGAAACTGGAAGGTTAGCTTCAGCCAGGGACACTTACCCCTTCCATCCTAAATATGTAGAGGTTCTCCAGGAATTCGTTACAAGGAATAGGGATCTACAGAAGACAAGAGATGCTGTAAGAATAACCAGAAAAGTTGTTAGGAGGCTTTTGAAGGGAAGAGAAGACTCCGACTTTATTATGCCATGGCACATAGACTTGAGGGACGCGGACATAAGGAACAGAGTTTTAACAGACAGTCATAGGGAATTTAGGGATGTTGCCTCACGCGACATCATTTCGGAAGATGGAAGATTAGGGTCTATTATGGAATGTTCTAAGCCAACTTTAGCTCTTAAAATTGCAACGGTGGTTCTGCTCAAAACGTATACGTATGAAACCTTTACTGGTCCGTTAAAGGTTTTCCCGGATAAGAAAAGTGTGGCACTAATGGTTTATGATCCTGAAACGTTTTCGAGGGAGAAGTGGACCCCATTAGATATTGAAACAGCATTAGATGATATGTGTTCAGCGCTGCCACACTTCGTTGAAGAAAGTGGGCGATACTGGTTTACGCCTTACTTTCCAGTAACCGAGTACGTGGAAAGAAGGGCTCAGGAGCTGCTTAGAGGTCCAAGGACTAAGCTCTACGAGGTTTTAAAAGAGAGCGTCAGCGGCCTCCTAATTAAAAGAGAAAGAAAGGGCCTAGTTGAGAAGGGCGAAGTTTTCGATGAAAAGAATGTCGTCGTTGTCGGCTTCGGCGACTATATCTGGGAAGGGGCTCTAGTTAAAGATGACCCATCTACAAAGCTTGTTGTTTTCGTTAAGCCTGAAGTAAGCGAGGATGAAGTTAGAAGCCTAATTTTAATGAGAGGTGAAGGAAGCAGAAGAACTTACAGAAACACCGTGGTTGTGCTTTGTCCTCATCTTAAAGCGGATTTTGAAAGGCTTCACTCGCTCGCCGCCAAGATCCTAGCTTCCAAAGAGGTCATGGAAAGCATCGCGGAATATTATACGGATAAAGAAATTAGGGGATTAATGGAGAGGAAGCTTAAAAATTATGAGGATGGCGTCCGCAACAATTTAAACCTAAACCTCCTATCGACGTTAACTCGGATAGCCTATCCAAGAAGGGGCGCAACTGGGGACGAAATTGGCTGGGTTGAAACTACAGCATCCTCATCCATAATATCTCAAGTTGAGGCCGGCTTAAAAGATCCTGGAACAGGACCAAAACTTAGAACAGACTTCAGCTTCAGCGACCTTGCCGACTTGCTGAAAATGAACTTGAATTGGGATTTAATTGAAGGAGCTGAGCGACGGGAGCTGAGGGAAATCGTAAACTTCTTCTACACAGCGACCGTTGCCCCTTTAACGAACCGTGGCGCCATAGAAAGGGCAATATTACAAGGCGTTGGGCGCCTAGACATCGCAGTGAAAGTTGACGAAAAGCTTTATTGGAAGCGGGTTGGCCCTGAAAATGGAGCTGAACCGCCACCTTCGTCGCTAAAAGATTCTGCTGAAATTCTGCCTTACAAGTTGGCTGCAAACATCTTAAAGGATAAGCTTCTCGCGGAAGAAGGAGAACATATCGTAGGCAGGGAGCTACACGTAGTGTGGTATGAAGTTGAGGTAGCCGACAAGAGAGTGAAGTTGCGAGACTTAATTCTAGAGAAAGGTTGGGAGAAAATAATGAAAACAGGAATAATACTAAGGCAGGAGCGAGTTATACCCAGAGGCTTCCTTCTGAAAGTTGAGCCAGGCTCCGTAAAAGTTAAGCCGGGAGAAAAAGTTGAAGCTAAGGTCTCTGTAAAGCCTGTTGGAGCATATCCGTTTAAAGTGAAGTTGAGCGCTGAGAAAGGAACACTTTCAATTGATGAAGGAAAATGTCCGCTTGAATCTCTATGGAGCCTTGGTGTCTTTGAAGAGCCCGGTGATTACACTTTCTCGCTAAACGCTTTGGGCGAGGATGGAACACAAGCATCTGCCAGTCTCATAGTGTCCGTTGAAAGTTTAGAAATGGAGATGGATGTTGAAAAACTGGACTTAACCCACGTGGGTGCTAAACTTGTCCATATTTCGCCGAAAGATTTAACGTCCTATAGGCAGGCCGTGGAGATAATCTCCAAGCTCAACCTTAAGGCCTATGCAAGCTTGACGGTGCAGTTTGGAAAAGAGATTAGATTTACAGGGGAAAGCATGGATGTAAAGCTTGCATCTTTATTCCTTTCAAAGTTCAGAGAGATAGTTATGTTCCTACCGGAAGTGGAAAAGGAGACGAAAGTCGGTGGAACCATAAAGCTTCGCCAGCCAACACCCCTAGATGAGTCAAAGATAACGGCTTTCGCCCCAATTTCAAACAAGGCCATTTTCAGGTTAAGGGTTAAGAAACATGAGTGAGCAGGAAGCAATCCCGTTAAAGCCTCTGTATCTGATAAAAGCGTACCGTAAAAGTGTCAAGTTTACGTGGTCGTCTAATCCTCGAAAGCCTCTGAGAGGCTCAACTGACTTAAAGGCTAGGATAGGCTTTTCCGAGCTTCTCAAACTAGCAGCGAAAATGGGCTGTCAAGTAAATGGTTCAGAAATATTGCCACCAAATCAAGATGCCTACAACAGGCTACTTATCTATGCATGTGTAAGAACAGCTCTAAAAAAGCCGAGCGAGGTGCTAAAACTTGCCAACTGTGTTGTCGAGATGAACGGTTGGGACGCCCACTACTGGGCTTCTGCGTTCAGAAGGCTTTGGTGGTCTGGAACAAGTTATAGAAATCTCCGTCAAGCTGTGAAGGCGTTTAAGCTCTTCTTTTTGGCATAGAATAGAGGCGAAAAGCGTGGATTTAAAGGAAACTGTAAGCGCTTTAATGTCAACAGTTATGGAGGAGTTAAGCTATCACCCAGCTGTTTCACCTTACCTCAAGATTTCAAAGGATTTTCCAGTCCAGCCATATCTCCACCAATATGAGGTTGCGGCAAGGCTCTCTCTAAGAAGTCCCGTTAGAGCCTTAATAGGCGATGAAATAGGGTTAGGAAAGACAGTTACAGCCATAGCCTTAGCCAAACACCTCGAAAAAGTGGGGAGGGTAAAGAGAACCTTAATAGTTGTTCCGAGAGTTCTCGTAAGTCAATGGAAAAAAGAGCTTTCAAGAATGGGCATACCGGATTCGAAAGTTAAACACATTGAAAGCTATACTTTAGACTTCCTCAAATCCATAGGGTTTCCAGAAGGTTACTATATCGCCTCAATGGACTTTCTAAAGCGTGAAGAAAGAATAATTGAAGTACTCAACATTCCATGGGACCTTGTCATAATAGATGAGGTCCATAAGTTTGGCTACAAGACAAAAAGGTTTTGGCACATTGGAAAAATGCTTGTCGAAGGCAAGCCCGAAAGAAACGTGCTTTTTCTATCAGCCACACCTCATAGAGGAGATCCCAAGGATTACATTCTTAGGCTAAGACTCCTCGACCCATACTTAACAGAAGGCTGGAGAAGCCTTGACACCCGCCAGTTCTATGAGGCAACCCACGGATCTCTACTGTTTAGGAGAACTAAGGAGGATATAAACAGAATATACGAGGAAAAGCAAATTTTCCCACCAGCAAGGTTCTACGCTACAGTCATAAAAGCAAGGGACGATGAGGCGGATTTTGTTAAGAGACTCGTGGACTTTTTAAGAAGTAAGCTTATAGAATTTGCGTATGAAAAACATCTAATAAGCGAGAAAGTCATTCCACTCTTAGTGATATTGATTTTTAAGAGGGCAACTTCAAGCCCATACGCGGCTTTAACAACCCTTGAAAGGCTTTTAATGAGAAGGGTTGAGCCCGAACTTCCACCAGAAGAGCTCATAGATAGCGTTAGAGGCTTTTTAGGGGTCGGATTTGAGGACTACGAGTATGATAAAGATCCGGAGGAGATTTTCAACGAATTTCTAGACAGAACAGCGCCTCTGCTTAAACCTGAAGATATTGAACAAATAAGAACGCTTAGGGATGCCGCTAAATCGATAAAGGATAGGGGAGATAGCAAACTTAACGCATTAACATCCCTGCTTGAGGACATCATGGCTGAAAATGAAACAAAGGTTATCGTTTTCACAGAGTACAAGGACACAGCGGATTATTTGATAAACTACTTAATTGAAAAGAGGCATCCAGAATGGAAACGATCCATTAGGAGACTTACGTCTGAAGAAACATCAAAGGAGGATACGTTTAGAAAAATAAAAGAGGACTTTGAGAAGAATCCTGCGGTTCGAATTCTAATAGCCACGGACGTTGTGGCTGAAGGCGTGAACCTTCAAGTCGCAAACATTCTCGTCAACTATGAGATCCCCTGGAGCCTTATCAAGCTTGAGCAGAGGGTTGGAAGGGTTTGGAGGCTTGGCCAGACGAGAGACGTTGAGACATACACGCTCTTTATGGACAATGTTGCTGACATGGCAGCTTTAAGATCAATGTACAGCAAACTAATAAACTTAAAGAGGGCTTTAGGGGGCACAAGGCCAATTATAGGACAAGAAGTTGTTTACTACGCTGAGGCAGAAGACCTCATTAAAATTCCCCCACAAATTGCTATGGTTGAGAGGGCTAAAAGGAAAAAGTTTCTGAAAGTTACAGAGGGAAGAACAATTCAAACTTTCATTAAGAGAGGCGAAGCTGGACTTGAAAACCTCGTGGCTTCGATTATTGCCGCGAAAAATGAGCTCGAAAGAGAAATGGAGTCTAAGGGCGTACTTTACAGGCCAAGGACGAAGAAAGAGGTTGAACAAGCCGTAAAGCCCTTAGGATTTAAAAGCCCCTCTGAGCTCTTAAGCTGTCTGCAAGAGGTTGTAAAGGCAGCTTGTAAAATATACGGGTATAAAGTCCTAGAAGGCGATGGCTCTCTAAAGGTTGTCCGCGGCACGGAGATGCCCATTAAGATTGAAACAATTGACCACGCGCTGGGCGTCTTAACATCTAAAAGTCTTGAAAGCCCATATGGCTGCGTAGTAGTGTATGGTGATAAAGAGGACAATATTATTATATTTCCAGTGGACTTGGCAAGTCGAAGGGACGGCACAACCATTTATAGAGAGCTTGTTGGGGCAAGCTTAGAAAATGGGCAGATTTTTCGAGGACCGCAATTATTAAACGTTATATCACAAACACTTTCTTCATGCTTGGGAGTTACAGATTCTAACCCACAGAATTTTGATATCCCATTGATGTTGAAGGCCGACGTGATTGATGAGTTTAATAGATGTATAGCGGAAATCTTGTCACCAGTTAGCATGTACACCAGCAAGCTTGAAAGCTTTGGGTTAAGAGACGCTGATAAAACCTTCCTTAAAGCTTCTGAAGTTGATGTTAGAATTCAAAGGCCCATATGCCTAATCAAATTTGTTAGGCCACCTTTAAGCCCTGAAAGCCCACCAGAAGAGTTGAAAAGGGAAATTGAGGAAAAAGCTGTCCAATATGTAATGGAAGTCGAGAAATCGGAAGGTAGAGTCCCCATAAGAGTTTCTGAAACGGAACACTATGACATTAAAAGCATGGAGCCAGCCATAGGTGATGTAAGGTTTATTGAAGTTAAGGGCCACAGTGGACCCGATGTTTTTGGAGAATTAACCGAAGACGAGGCTAAGCTTGCGCGGGAAAAGGGCGAAGCTTACTGGCTCTACATAGTTTACGATATTGGAAGCGGAAATCCAAGGCTTCTGAGGTTCAGAGACCCATTTAAAACAATGAATTGGGAAGTGTTCGAGAAAGTTGAGAAAAGGTATATGCTTTGGCCTAGAGGCTAGGCGGTTAGGATGGTTAAGGTTAACATTTTGGGCGGAGCTGAAAGTATAGGCGGAAACTTCGTGAGAATTGAGGATGGAGACCGCGTATTAATCTTCGACCAGGGTATACGCTTCGACATCATGGCAAACTATTACACGCCTTTTATCACGCCTAGAAGCATAGCAGAACTAAGGGATCTTGGCGCCCTACCTAAATCTGAATGGTATAGAGGAGCCAGCGAGATATACATTTCACACATGCATCTAGACCATTTGGGCGCCCTATCAAACATACCTGAAAGGGCGAACGTACATTTGCCAAGCCTCACAGTTTACGAAAGCCTTGAGGAAAAGTGGAGGGAGTCACCGACATGGCTCAGTCTCATTCCAAGGAAATACTTCGTAAACCTCGAGGAGCAAAAGCCGCTGGAAACGGACAAGAACGATGTGATGGCAATACCTGTATCTCACAGCGCCCACCCATCGTATGCGTTACTCTATTTCGGAAAGGATGAAACAGTCCTCTATACGGGAGACTTCAGGGTTGAAAGCTTCCTCGAAAAAGAAGAGTTCGTCAAGATAAAGGGCGGGGAAGACTTGTTCACTTACCTAGGCGAGAACAAGGATTTGAAAGTTGACACATTGATAATTGAAGGGACGAATATCGGCTCAAGCAGACCTCCAATAACGCCAGCAGATGCCTCAAAAATGATCAAGGAGATTGCATTAAATCACAGACCCATCATCGCAACGCTTCATCCTCTTGACATTGAATATGCACACTTTATGGCAAAGCTTGCAACCGAACTTGGCATGAAATGTTACGTAGCCTCGGAGCATACAGCTAGGCTTTTGGAAAAATTTCCCCATCAGCCTTTGAAGCCTGCCATAATAGAGGAGTATGTGAGCTATCCAACATTTCTGGAAAAGTCAACTTTGGACGACGTGGAGGAACACTCCCTTATCCTAGTCTCCTATAGGGAGGTTGCAGACTTGCTGAGGGATCTAGCATCGATAAATCCCTCGCTCCTTAAAGATGCCGTATCTATAATATCGGAGCCCGAGCCTGAAAGGGAAGAAGCCATAGAATACAGCGTGCTTGCCAACTGGTTTATGAAGGTAGGCGTGCAACACTATACGATAAGGGCTTCAGGCCATTACTACCCATACCAGCTGAAAAGGATAATAGCCGAAATAAGGCCAAAAAATGTTCTACCAATACACACTGAAAGGCCGAGGCTTTTCAGCAAAAACCTCGACAGACTGAGAAGCCAAACATATGAAGTAGAAAATAATAGCCTCGAATCAGCTATGACGGTTTCTGTTCGTGAACCGAGTTATGACGAAATAAAGGATTTGGCTCAAAAATTGTATTTTGCTAGAAACCCGGAGATCACGCAGCCATCAGACGAGACGCTTAAAGTTGAAGGCTACTGGACGAAGGCTAGGCTTATTCTTCAAGGTAAAATGGAGATGCCAAAATATGCAAAAAAGGCCATCTACTCGCGCCGAGTTTACCATATACCCAAAGAATTCTATTCTAAAGAGGCGCACCTTGAAAGGTTAAAAGACCTTTTGAGCTGGGCAAAAGAAGAAGGGCAAGTTCAGAAGTGCTTGAAAAATAAGGCGTTTAAGAAGGCAACTCGCTTAATAGCTGAGGAAGCCATCAATAGGTATGGAGTAGACAAGAGGTATGCGGTTCAGTACGCGAGAATGGTATTAGCGAGACTTAAGTCAAAAGTTGAGATTCAAACAAAATGGGGCCTTATTTAGCTCAATTTTAAAAGCAACTTAAAATATACATGAAATAGAAGTTCATGGGAGGTTTAATTTGTGCCCTTCACTAGAACTTGGACCGAGGAGCTTGTGGCTGAGTGGCTGCAGTTAAACGGGTACTTAGTTGAAGTGGGTTTACCTGCCGCAACTGCTCAAGCTGGAGGTAGGTTTGCTCCTGATGTTGTGGGAGCAAAAATAAGCCAAAACGTTTTAGACATCATCCATGTGGAAGTGGGCCAATTGGCCTATGGAAGTAAAAGCGTAGCTTCACTAGCCAAGAAGTTTTCCAGCAACGTTTGCGTCGCAGTTGAAAATTATTTTAAGCAAAGGCTTGGCTTCACATCGGGCACGGTGAACTACAGAAAAATGTACGTTGCAAGCTTCTGGACCCAACCCGTAATGAAACAAGCCAAACAACTCGGAATAGACGTTAAGCCACTACCAGACTTCATAAGACAAGAAGTCTTGCCAGCAATCGAGAACTGGAAAAAACAGCCACCTCATAAACCAAAAACGCAAGGGCAAATAATCGCCTTACCGGAAAGCTGTTGGCTGCTACAGTTAATAGATTACCTTCAAAACTATGAAATGTTAAAGTAAGTAAGTCAAAGGGGCGCGATATCGTAAAATAAGCCCAAAACAAGCCTATTTGTTAAGCTGTGTAATTGCTTCGCTTATTTCTCACGTTAATTATTTGCGGAAGTTGAGGTTGGAGTTCCTCCTGCCTTCTAACAAACTCAGCAATGATTTCTTTGAGTTCTTGGTTCTCTCGTCTTAGTTCCTGGTTCTCTTCAAGTACTTTATTTACTATTCTCCTTAACTCGAGATTTTCTTCTAATACTTTATTGAACTTGTCTTCAAGGTTGAAGTATAGCCTTTCCATTCTCTGATTTTCTAGTCTGAGCTGATTTATAATGTCTGAATATTGAACCGTTGCCGCGCCATAACTCAAAGCACCACTTACCAAGGCTGTAAGCAGCATTTCAATCAAATCCATATATATCGTCAAAATATGGTCTTATATGTACTATTTAAACATTTTTGTGCAAAGAAAGCCATAAAAATCCCTAGTGACTTGTTTTTATATGGTGTTAAACTTGGGAGGCATGAGCTTAAGGGTTAACCTTAATGAAGAAGAAACGAGAAAACTCGAAGAACTTAAGAAAAGATACGGTCTTAGACAAGCGACAGAATTAGTGAGACTCCTAATAACACTTCACTATGAGCAAATAAAGGGAGAGTCTTCGGTCAATCCTTTGACAAGGCGTTGACTTTCTCTTATATTTGAGAACACTCTTTTCCCTCTCCTTCGCTTAACAGTATACTTAAGCGTCTTTTGTCCATTTCTAAGACGCTTGATTATATCTACGGGGTACACTCATCAAATTTCTAACAATGCAATAACAGAACGTCATGCTTCGTACTTCTAAATTATGATGTTGGAACACGAGAGAAACTTCAGACGCTATTATACTTAACGAAAACCAAAAACCATGCTCGCGCGTGAGAATGTGAATGTTTAACTCAGTCAAGCAGTTCACGAGAGGCGTGGTTGAACTCACAAAGTAATTCACGTCAGAGTTAAAGTTCACAATTCACGTTAAAATCGTGAACAAAACTTCAATAGTTCAAGCCTTCGGAGCCGGAGAACGTGGGTTCAAATCCCACCGGGCCCGCTCATCAGAGACTACGTTTCCGACTTCCTTTGGCGTATTTGGAAATTCACTTTTCTACAGTCTCAATCATTTATTTTTTGAGTGCATATTCGCATATTTTTTAGATATTGAGGCCATATTTTTGGAACCTTTTCGAGAATTTCTGCATTGATTCTTAGTATTCTTTTTTCGTTTTTATTTTGAAAGAATGGGCTAAATAAAGGGTTTTGGGCATGTTTTTGGGATACCCCTAGGAGTCTAGAAGTTTTTCGCAGGATCCTTAGGCCTCTCCGGATTCAACAGTATGAATTCCTTGACAGCCGTTTCTAAGGCTGCTTCGCGTTGGCTTTTTCAATTGCTAGCCTTACAGCCCATTGTTCAAACCGTGAGGGAAATTCGATTGAAAGTTCAATGGCTTTTCTAAGGCCTCGGCGAGGTTTAGGCTGTGTTTACAATACCATCTCAAAGGCTTATAGGTATTCTGCGGATATAATAAAGATTCCTTTTAGTACACGACATTTTCGGTTAGTTAATGGTAATGGACATAACTTAAACTTTCACTGATCTTGCAGAGTTGAGCGTTTTTTAAAAATTCCAAATTAATCTAAACTAAAGGTAAAACTTCAATATTAGGCGTTTGGGGAAACTGTTAAATTAGATTGTGTGGTTTTGGATGTGAAGGTGTGTTCGTTGGCCATTTCAAGGGTGCAGCTGGCCAAGCTTATTGATTCTACGCTTGTTAAGGTTACGGCCACTAAAGGCGAGGTTGAAAGGCTTTGCCGTGAAGCCGTTCAGTACGGTTTTGGGTGTGTTGTCGTCAATCCGGTTTATGTGCGTCTTGCGGCTTCAATTTTGAGGGGGACGGATGTTAGGGTTGGCTCGACGGTTGGTTTCCCTTTTGGTGTTTCATTGCTGGACGTTAAGGCTTTGGAGGCTG
>Ga0080004_1061605_pt1 | contig 28241 bp, 35 predicted proteins | sample WasSprMetagenome_FD_69207 | JGI IMG/M metagenome (GOLD analysis project Ga0080004, IMG submission 69207) | Sulfidic aquatic microbial communities from Washburn Spring, Yellowstone National Park, USA - WS (SPADES assembly) (version 2) | ecosystem: Environmental > Aquatic > Thermal springs > Hot... | reverse complement strand
AAAGAGTAGCCCCCGAGACTCACACACATCACAAACATCATCATCAAGAAAACTAAAACATACACAACTTATAAGCTTTTCTATCCATCCCCGCCTTAAAAGGCGAGGCTTTCAGTTGTAAAGGTTTCTCCGAAGAACACTTCCCGAACCTGCCCGCGATGTGGGTGTGTGGTGAAGACCCGAGTGGGCAGGTTATTCAAGTGTCCTAGATGCGGGTTCGAGCTAGATAGGCAGAAGCTAGCCTCAATAAACATATACCTAAAACACTCCAAGATGCGGGGGTTTCCCCACAGCGATGAACCTGAGAAAAAGATGAGGGAGGAGCTGTGGGTAGGGGTTACCCCGAGGGGGCGGAGCCCGATGATATGGATCCCGATGAAAAGGGGTCCTGAGAGCGATGAAGCCAAGGGTAGAGAGCTTGGTATCAAACAATACCAAGCTCTATGAAACCCAAACCCCACGGTCCGTCCCTTAAGTCAATACTAAATAATTTTCTCTAACGCCTTAACCAGGGTTAGCTTCTTCCCGCAATCGATTACGTACAGCCATAAACCCTCACTTTCGAGTGATTTGAATATTCGCGTGACGTATTCTCGTAGCTCGCCCTCACCGACTTGATTAGGTAGGTCTTGCTCGATGCATGATGCATCCACGTACCTCCTCTGTAGTAGGTATCTGCAACCTATGATGTCCCCGTCGGGGCTGATGACGCATTGAGCTGGGGTGAAGGACGGTAGGGGAGGTAAGTAACCCCTATAAACCTCGATGTAAGTACCTCTCTCACCGGTCGGCGTCACGCCGTGAAGTACTAAGCCTGTGTGAGGCACGCATCCCCACTCAACCACAGTCTCTCTTAAGATCGTGGGTTTTCCGAGGAGACTCCTCAATTCTTGAGGTATCCTGCTCATGCACGCGTTAAGACAATGATCAGGGATGACGTAGCTTATGTAGCTCTTATCCAGAAAACCCATAACCACTCTTAAAACTCCTTCTTTCATGGACTTACCCAAGAACCGTAGATCCTCTCACCTGATAAGACTGATTTAAGCATGTAGGGCTTGAAGGCGTTTATGAAAACAACGCTTAGTTTCGCTCTCTCAATAATCGAGATAGCTATGGGGTCTAGCAACTCGTATTTGCCGGGCGTGTAAGACTGTGATAAAACGTTTTTCAATTCCTTAACCGTCAACTCCTTAAGCAGTCTTGCGTTAGGGTCTGTCCTCGGGTCTCTATCGTAAACCCCGTCAACTGTGGTAGCGTTGATAAGTAACTCAGCGTTAAGTAACTCCGCTAGTGATGCGGCGACCGCGTTATTTGATTGACCTGGTTGCAGACCCCCGCCAACAGCTATCTTGTCCAGGTTCCACGCGTGTATGAATTCCTCGATCCTTGTCGGTACTGGGTAGTACGCGTAATCACCGAGTAACGAGGAGAATAACATCGCGTTAAGTCTGGAAGCACCTATCCCTAAAATGTCTTGCCACCCTAAGGAAACACCGGCTTCCGAAGCCATGCTTATGTATCTCCTGGCGGTCTCGCCGCCGCCAACCACGACAGCCATCCTCAGCCCTCTCTTCTTATACTCAATCACTATCTCAGCGATCTCCATCAATACTCTAACGTTTTCCGGACTGAATAACTTCCCGGTAAGCTTAATCACCACCCTGTTCAACTACGCCCCCAAAATAAACTGTTGAAGCATTATAATAAAGTTCCGGGGGCATTAATCGATGATATCGTAAGGGATCCCTAAAGACCTTAACTCACCGGTTATGATGGACCTGGGTTCCGACCCTATCTTCCTCATTATGACTGCCTTGGTCGGGGCTGGTTTACTTCTCAACACGGACTCCCTAGCTATGTACCTGAGTTCGTCAACCCCTGAGATTTCCTTGATTGCGTACCTAGATATTATGTGTCCGTAGCACTCCCCGTATTTAAGAGCTCTCTTAGTGAATCCCTCGGCGTAATGCGGTCCTCCGAAACCCACGGTCGGTACGCAATTAACCGGGTACCTGAACTCCCTCAAAGCTCTCACCACCGACTCACCGACTACCTCATGTGCTTTCTCGTAAACCCACTCAGTCTCCGATGAGCCTATCTCAACGAAAGTTAGTGGTTTCCGGAGATTGGTGGGTCCGTGATGCGTTACCTCGTAAACAACCTCGAAATCGCTGAGCTTACCTACGGCGAGCTCACTCAAGTTTCTTAAGGTGAGGTATGAGAAGACAGGGTTAGCTATCGAAAGCTCTTTCGGCCTACCCCCCATATCAGCTGACGCGGCCGGGTTTCCGGTGTGGTGAACGGTCAGCGACTTAACGCCTGAGCTAGCTTTGTGGCGAGATAAGATAACGTAGAAGCTAGCGTTAGGCAGTACGTCATCCAAGAAATCAAAGTAGATAACGTCTTCCTTAAAACCGACTAGTACAGCGTTGAGTTCTTCGATGATGAAGGAAACCTCACTACCGACTACTCGAGTCTCCCTACACTTAACGACCTCCCGGATAAAGTCCGCCACACCCTTACCGGCAGGGTCCCCGACACTATACGCTAAAGCAGCAAAAAATTCTTTAGAGCTCTCCTTAAGCTGTTCCTTAAACACCCTTAACCCCTCCCTACCTGAAGAGCCGACTTCCTCGAATATTCTTAAAGCAACTAATAAAAGCGTGAGCGGGTTCGCGCGAGGTTTTTATAAGGTTATCATAAAGAAATACTTGGTTAGGCCGTAATGCGTCTTATCAACTCTTTTAAAGAAATCTTGAAGAAAGCCGCTTTATTGCTAGGCTTACTCGTTTTCTACGCTTACGGATTTCTATGGACTCTGAAACCGCGTAGGGTGGGAAGCATGAGTGATTTGCTAGACTTATTCTACTATAAGTTCCTCAGACTTAAGAAAGAGCATGTTGAGGTAGTGAGGGTTACTGATAGCGAGTTAGTCACTATAAGCAGGAATCCCTGCCCCATACTGAGACTTACCTTGTTCTTAGGTCTGGACACGAGGTATACGTGTAGGCTGGTTTCAGAGCCTGTATGCAGGTATGTGCTTAGGCGCGTGAACCCTGAACTCGTCTTCGAGAGAAACTACGACTACATAAGACCTTATAAGGACGGGTGTATGGAGAGAATATATTTGAGGTCTCAACGCAAAAATTAAATTGTGTCCCCATAATATTCAACGGTGTGCTCAAGTGGTTTCATACGACGTGGTCATAGTAGGTTCCGGGATCGCGGGCGCTTCGTTAGCTTACTTCCTAAGTAAAGACGGTTTCAAGACCTTAGTGCTGGATGTGAAGCCTTTTGAGAGGTTAGGTGATAAGCCTTGCGGTGACGCCATAGGTAAGCACCACTTCGACGAGCTAGGTCTTGAAGCGCCTGCCGGCGAGTTATTGGAGGGTTACGTGAGAGGGATTGACGTATACTCACCCTCCGAGAAAGTGAAGTATAGGGTTATGGGTGATGGTTACGAGGTCCACCGAGTGAAATACACTAAGTACTTACTGAGTGAAGCCATCAACAAGGGCGTGGAATTCTGGGGTGAGTCTCAAGGAGTGGAACCACTAGTTAAAGACGGTTACGTAGTCGGGGTCTCCGTGTGGGTTAAGGGTAGGGGGAGGCTGGAGGTCGGTTCTAAGATCTTGGTTGACGCTTCAGGAATGGCTAGAGCGATCGTTAGGAGACTTGACGTTAAGTGGCCTGTGAGGGAAGATATAGACCCGAAAGACATGAATATAGCTTACAGGGAGGTCAGGAAGCTGAAGAAGGAGGTTGAGGAGCCGGAGATACTCAGGATATACGTCAGCAAGAAGGTGGCTCCCGGAGGGTACTGGTGGTTTTTCCCGTACTCTAAAGAAGGCGACGTAGTCAATGTCGGGCTAGGCGTTCAGGGCGGTATGAACTACCCCAACCCTAGAGATCTCCTGCGCGAGCACGTCATAAGCAGGGAAGTTTTTAATGGTAGTGAGGTCGTTGAGGCGGGCGGCGCCGCAGTACCCACTAGGAGGCCGTTGAAGACTCTTGTCTGGAACGGTATAGCGGTGACTGGTGACGCGGCTTACGCTGTAAACCCTGTTCACGGGGGCGGCAAAGGCTCCGCTATGTTAGCTTCTTGGTGTATATCCAAATCCGTGAGACACGCGTTGGAGGTAGGCGATACGTCCGCGAAGAGCTTATGGGAAGCTAACATATGCTTCAATAAGAGGTACGGGGCTAAGCAAGCAGCCCTAGACATATTCAGACTCTTCCTCCAGAGATTAAGTGATGAAGACTTGGAGTACGGGATGAGTAAGAAGATCATAAAGGAGGAAGACTTAAACACGGTCTCTCTTAAAGGAGACCTGGAACTCAGCGTCGTTGAGAAAGCTATGAGGTTATTAGCTGGCTTATCAAGACCTTCACTCCTCTTCAAACTCCGTAGGGTCGCTCACTACATGAATGACGTTAAGCAGCTCTACATGAACTACCCTGAAGAACCTGAGGGTCTGGCTAAGTGGTATTGGGAAGTTGAGAAGCTGTATTCTAGGTTTAAGGAGGAGGTATAGGGAAAAACCTAGTCTTTCAGTCAAGCTAGTAGAGAGTCTTTAAGCCACGGGTACATGTTAACCCATCTGCTGATGAAGTCTTTATAGGTTTTTATGTAGAGCGGGTGTGACGTCATTTTCTTTATTAAGTCTAGGTTCCTCCTATACTTCACTGCCTCACCTATGCTGTTAGCTCCCCTCATCCTCGACCATTCTTCAAGAGTAAACATGTATTTTTTCTGCACGTAATCTCTGTACACGTCGTTGAGTACGTTGAAAGTGCAGAAAGGAACTACGCGGCCGTCAGGCATTAAGTAATGCACGTTACACCTCATAACCCTCTCAATATCGTAGTTGTAGAGATCCATGAAGTGCATCATGCCCAGGAAAGTGAATTTATAGTGCCACTCGCCGAGAGACTCGTATGTGTGTTTAATCAGTACCTCGCTTATGAGCTTGCGTAGAATCCCCTTAATCTCCGAAGGTACCTCACCCCACTTAATGTACTTTAGCAGTGCCGAGATCACTAGCTTAGACCCCACCAAGTACTTACTCCCGCCACTCCTCAACTCAGCCGATTTTTCCGTGAGGTAGTCTAGGAATCCTTGAACGTCTATCATCCTGGTAATGGGTATGTACTCAGGCTCCCCGTCATTCATCCTCATATACACGTAAGTCCCGACACCGCACTCCGGGTGATTAGCCATCTCGAACTTAAACTCGCCGCTGAAGCCCTCGACGAATTCTGAGATAGGTACCGAAGCCGGTACCGGGAACCAGTCACTAACCTTTATCTGACCCTTCGTCTGCTCTTCTATTAATTTAGCTACGTCATATATGGTGACCCTCAACTCGTCTCTCTCGGCTTTCTTTATCATCCCGGTCAAGGACACTGGCTGTAGATTAACTGATCTCACCACGTCTTTATTGAGGGCCGCGAACTTTATTATATCCCCTAACTCGTGCGTGTTAAGACCCTTAATTACTGTAGGGACTAAAACAACGCTAGTCATCCCCGACTTCCTGAACGCGTCTAGAGCGAAGGGCACCTCCCAGTGGTTCTTAGGGTTTGCCTGCGGCGAGACACCGTCGAAGCTCATGTATATCGTGTTAACCCCTGCCTCCCTTAGATCTCTGGAAAACTTAACCGCGGCTTCCTCACCCTCAAGCAGGTATAGCTTAGCGAACTTAGTTATGTTGGTGTTTAACTGGATGTGCTTGACCCCCATCTCTCTAAGCATCTTAACTATGTCTACTATGTCATCTCTTAACGTAGGCTCACCGCCAGTTAATTGAATGGCTGGAGTCACGCCCTGCTTAAGGAGTTGCTGAACCATGAACCTAATCTGCTCTATCGTCGGCTCGTAAACGAACCCGGACTTCTCAGCGAAGAAAAAGCAGTTACTTACTAAGATGCCATCGGATGCTATAAAGTAGTGTTCATCAGCATCTACTTCAAGATCGTATACGTACCCTTTGTAAGTCAGCTTACTTACTTCCTTGACCGTATCCACACAGCAGTCTCTGATTCTTTCTATTCTCGCGGGTCTTCTGGTACCTAAATTTCCTAACCTCTCCCTGTGTTTTTTGATTAGAGGTACCATACTCACAAACTTTTCCAAGTCCTTCCCAGTTATTTTGAGTTTATAGACGTCATGCTTTGCTAACTTATTCTTTTCCTGCCTAACTCTACTGACTCTAGCAAAAATTCCAAGGGACTCGAGGAGGTAGAGTATATCTCTTATTAACTCCTTTGACGTGCTTGCGTATCCTAAAGCTAAGTGCCTAGACCCTTTCTCAACGAAACCGTCACCGTTAAAGAGACCGCTCAACATAGCTATCTTTACGTCAGTTGGGAATTCCATAAAGTTCTGTGGGAGTCTTTTGTTAGGAGCGCCTTCGGGGATTTTGAACACGTATTTAAATACTAACCTCATTAGCCTACTCCCAATAACTATTTGCTTCGCTTTTCCTTCCCATGTTATGAAGCTATACGGTAATCTAAGTTTCTTTAAGGCATTTACTATCTCCTCTTCAACTTCTTTGTTTCCAACAGTTATTCTTAAATCCTTACTGGTATAGTGACCGTCTGCAAGGAAATATCCTATGATTTTACCGAGTTCGGGGGTTAACTCAAGTATTGACGGTATCGTATATGATGTAGCGTCCCTACCTAACTCAGGATCTACAGCTAGATTCTCAGCTACCTCATAATAAGCGTGTAAAGGAATTGTACCTTTCTTCTTCCAATAATAGACCTTATCTCCATAAAGTCTTCGTAGGAGGCCGTAATCCACGTTTTCTTTTGTATGTATGTATATCTTCTCAAGTTCCTCCTTAGGCAATTCTTTAAATGCTTCCAGGAGATTTATCTTCTTTAACCTTCCTTCACTTGTAAAGCTACAGAGAATCCTTACTTTATCCCCTGCTTTTATCTCATCAGCCCTTTTCTTGATTAGCTTGCCGTTCTCATCAATAATTACTTTATGTTCGGGGGTTACGTGAATCTCCCTCCCTGATCTTGTCCTTAATTTTATCAGTTCGCCATCATGTACTCGCCTCAAAAATTTCGTTACCTTCACCCATACCGCCTTATCGTCTTGTATTGAGAGAACGTAGAGATTCTCCGGAACAACGTATTCACCTTTAAACCCGTCGATATTGACCTTATGTTCAAAAGAGAACTTATTCGCAAGCTCACCGAGTTTGATTAGCTTAACCTCACCATTAATTTTAAATAATACCTCCTCCCATTCCGGGAGGCAGTACCAGCAATCTAGGTCACACCTATTCGTTAAGACTAGGTTCGCTAACGCGGTGTGGTTCTTGTGTATAGGGCATAAACCGCAGCTGTAGGGGCACGGGGCTGAGAGGTTTGTGTAGACGTGTCTCGGACCCCTGCCCTCAACATACCACTTCTCTATCCTCCTAGCAAACTCGGAACTACCCTGATACAACTCCTCTATCTCGCCATGCTCAGGACACTCCTTCCTTATATAGAGCTTCCCATCCCTCTCAAAAATGATTGCGGGGAGTAACGCGTAGCAGTAAGGACATATAGACTGCGTAGTCCTGACAAGCTTCTCACCCTCCTTAAGCTTAGGCAGAGAACCCCACACCTTAACCTCCCTATCAGCTATCCTGATAGTTCGCGTAGCTCGATCATAGTATGACGGCGTTATTAACTTCCCTCCCTCAACACCCTGACCATCACCCAACCCACATTACCTCACTATACTTTCACTCCGTTAATAATAAATATTTTCATATAATCCCGGAGGATGGGTCCGTTAAACTCTGGAGACGTCTTACGGTTTCGCGGGGTATGATATGATCTCATAACCAGCCCTTAAGGTTGTCCCAGCCGCCGCGTAGTTCTTGCTCCTCTAAGTATATGATGCCTGGAGAACCTTCCACAACCTCACCTATTAAGACGTAGTCTTCAGGCATTTCCTGCTCGGTGAAGACAGCTATGGAGTATTCCTCCCCCATGTAGCGTAAGATCTTCTTTAGCTCTATCGAATACTGCTCCGAGATCTCGAGTACTTCCTTACACACGCCCTCCGCACGCAACCTCATAGCCACGCCGTTAACTCTTAAGACGTTCCTCAGAGATTCTAAGCCGTCACTAATGTCTGTGGACGCCCTCACCCTACCTACATCGTTCAGGAATCTTAACGGCGGGTCCGGTCTCCTCAACACGTTAAGGAATTTCTTGACGCGGTCTTCACCAAGTATTTTCTCGTAGTACGTTAATGCCGGGAGGGAGGATACCCCCAAGCATTTCGTCGCGTAAACCCTGTGTCCAGGCTTCAGGCCCTTATTACTTACGGGATTAGTTGATACCCCGAGTACGGCGACGTCTAGCCAGCCGTCTTCAGAAACGTTCAGGTCGCCTCCCAGGAACAACGCCTTAAGTGCTTGGCAGGAGTCGCGTAACCCGCGAGCTATCTCCTCAACATCCCCTAACCCCATGTCTTTCCGGAGACCTACGGAGGCTGTGAGAGCTACCGGCACCCCTCCCTTAGCTATCACGTCCACGGCAGCGCCTAGAGCCACCCTGTAAGCTAGGTCGTCAAAACCCATCCAAGGATACTTCGAGGTCTTGAAGGACGTGCCGTCTATCTTGAGAAAGAACCACTTATCCATAATCCTCAAAGCCCCTGCGTCGTCTAAGTAACCGAAAGGTATTTTAGAGTAGTATTCGCCGAGGAGACCGGCGATGACCTCAATCAACTCACGCTCACTAAACTCACTAACCCTCCTCATTAACCACGCCCACGTTAAGTAAAGAAGTTATAAGAATTTAAAGAGATAACGATATGTAGAGGGTGGCTGATTAAGTGTTTCGAGGTATTGAGTTAAGGGCTAGGTATTGCTTCTTGATCGCCTTACTAGCAACCCTGGTTCTCTCTTCTGCAGTGCCTCAGTACGTGGTGTGGGTCACTAGCCACGCACAGGAAACCCCGAGCTACGACGTATACAACTTAACGTATGTTGACGTAGCGGTGATTACGTACGCGAACAACGTTTCCGAAGGGTATTTCGAGGCGCCCATCAACTACACCGAGCCGCACTATACTCAGGTAGTGCGTGTTTTCAGGGTTGGGGGGAACGTCACCGTTAAGGAATCAGGGAATAATACTTCGTTCACGATCCCTATAAGCAATAACACGCGCGGTTACGTAGTATTGAACGTGACCCTGATTCGCGAGTCACGTAAGGAGATGAACATCGTAGCACAAGCACTGTATCTCGGGAACGTATTTCTTTACGACTACCCATACCCTGAGGAGGTAGTGAAGAAATACGTCCTACAACCTAATGAGAGGGTGGTCGAGGTCGTCGTACCTCTTTTCGAGGAGTGGATGCGTAGCAAGCTTCACGCCAACATCAGCTTAAGTGACGTGTCTAGGACTTACTTAGCTGTCTGGGCTGCTAACTACGTATACGGGGGTTACCTCATAAAGTATAACGCTAGCGCCATACCCAGACCCTTAGAGGAGGTCTTGGAGAGGAGGGAGGGGGACTGCGATGATATGTCTAGAATCCTCCTAAGCTTACTGTGGCATTACGGCATACCTGCGAAGATTCAGTACGGCTACGTCTACCTGAAGTTTGATTACGTGACAAACGTTTACGGCTCCCTCACGAGATTCATTAACGCGGGTCCTCACGCGTACGTAGTTATTTACGTGCCGACCGTTGGGTGGGTCTCGGTAGATCTTCTTGCTTGGGCACGCCTATATTACCCGACACTAATAACGGGTGAGTCAACATACCCTAACGTCACCAGCGAGGACTTAGAAGAGGTTGAGAAATTCTATACTTCTTTCAAGTATCTTGAACTGATAGAGATGCATGAGTCTAGTAAGTTACCGGAGGACTTGGTGAGGGATTTAATGAGTGGGGATCTCTTCGGTAGGCTGGAGAGGATGTTTAGTGAAGCACCTCAAGAAACCAACACTACGACAACAGCGACGAACCCCCTGACCGAGACGACTACTACGGCGCCCGGCACCAGCGTATCGCACGAGACAACGACCACGACCGCTGTTCCTGCAGCTTTATTCGAGGTCTTAACGATAATTGCTTTAGTTGCTGGCGCTACCATACTGGTTCTCTTACTGATTATTCTTAAGTCTAGATCATAGCTTAAACGATGGTTGCGTAGGTAGTGGTGTATGGGTAGTGGGTCAGTCCTTTGTGAGGTGTGTGAGGAGAGGCCCGCGGTTAGGAGATGTAGGATATGCGGTAGGTACGTGTGCGAGAAACACGTGAATGAGGAAGGTGTTTGCGCTGTTTGCGAGGACTTGATGTGCAGGATATGTAACGCAAGGCTCTCAGTGACTTCATGCGTGATATGCGGGAGGCCTGTCTGCAGGAGTTGCTCTGTGGAGCTGGAGCCAGGGATTCGAGTATGTAAGCAGTGCGTTAATAACCTGCGAATCCTTAAAGAGGGGGGACTCAAGCTAGGTGTGTTCGGTGGTCGTGTTGAGTGAGGCCGGTGTTAAAGACTTGGTGTGCGGTGATTACCACCTCGTATGCGTGGGCACTCGGTTAAGGAGTGATGACGCGGCGGGTCTAAGACTCTGCGAACTCTTACTGAGCCGCGGATTCCCTGAGGACAGGATCGTTATGTGTGAGTTCGGCTTAGAGAACTGCACGCCAGTTATTGAGGAACTCTCGGTGAGAAACGCTCTACTCATTGACGCCGCCTTGATTTCAGGCCAGGCTGGGGAGACCCCCAACTACTTCATAACTAGTTTAAGCTCCATTAACGATTCTATAACCTTGGTGACTACTCACTCAATACCGGTTAACCTCGTTGTTGAGTTGCTGAGGAGGGAGGGGTTGTTTGATAACGTGTGGGTTTTAGGCATAGTAGCGAGGGATCTGAGCCTGGGCGAGGAACTCAGTCCTGAAGTGCGGGAGACCGTGAACTACCTAGCTGACCTAATCATTAAGGCGTTAAGCTCTTGTGGCGCTAGGCAAGACCCGCTATAATTATTGAGAGTGCTAGAGCTACTAAAGCTGGAATCAGCCCGTACTTAACTATGGTGGAGACCCCTTGCTCCACCCTGAACCTGCCGAAGGAAGACTTAAGGATCGTTATGATGGTGAGGATTATCAAGTATTTTGCGGCGGTTGCTAGAGCTCCTAGAACTAGGTTATCGCCGAACGGGTAAGGCCCTCCCAAGAAAACCACTGCGACTATTAAGGAGAGGACATATAGGTCCGCGTCGTGGAGGAAGTTAAAGAGTGCTAGGAGGGGGCCGCTGAATTCCGTCACCACCCCAGCTATCAATTCTTGCTCAGCTTCCGGTATGTTGAAGGGCGGGAACATTAGCTTGGATTGGATGGATACTAAGGCGGCTATAGTCGCTAAGATCATGGGTATAGCCGTCAGGGGGTTGGTCCACAAAGACCACGCGAATTTAGCGGTCGTGCTAACGGAGAAGACGGGTTCCCCTTTAGCGGTCAGGCTTACTAGATATACGGGGACTATGGTAGCTGTGAAGAACGCTGGCTCCGCGACGACCAGCATAGATGAGAATCTTGAGACCCCCTTAATCGTGAACGGGTTTGTGAGAGAGGTTGACATGAGTAGCTCTGAGATCGCTACCCAGACGCCGAGGAAGTAAATCAGTAGTATTACGTCGAAATTAAAAGCTATTCTCAGCGGTGATATAGGTAGTAGGAGTAGTGAGGCCGTTATAGCCCCGATCCCGACACAGCCGAAGATTCTCGCGAGCTTAACGCTACCGTGCCTGTAGTTAGGCTCTGTCTTAGCCAAGAGTAGTTTTAGGAAGTCCGCGAACGGTTGCAGTATTCCGAGAGGTCCTACGTACGAGGGCCCCATCCTCCTCTGGGTTCTGGCGAAAAGCTTCCTAACCCACCACTCGCTAAGCATTGAAGCGATCCAGAGTGTTAGGAGTCCCGGAAAGACCAGCGTGCTGAAGACCGTTAACGCGATTAACGTTATTTCCTCCACCTAAATCACCTCATGAAGTATATTAACGCGATTAAGGTAAGTAAGCCTATGTAAGACAACATGTACACACCCCAATCATTTAACACGCCGTTATGCATCTGGTCTCTTAAGAAGGTGTATAGTCTGCGGCCAGCACCCCTCACCACGCCCCAGAACAGGTTACGCACTGAGACGTCAACGGATTTTATAACGCTCGCGGACTCCCCACCTATGTATGGTTCTGAGTATTCTGAGCTAGTCTGAGGTGTTTTCCTAGATAGCGTGATGTAGACTAGGTACATCACGAGTGTTGATAATGCTAACACACCGCTTAAGAACAGGGTTGCCGTCCAAGGATCTAGGTTGAGCGTGCTCACCTCACTCACCTACCCCAGAAAACCAAGTATCCTTGTAGCCAGTAATTAAGTATTCCGTCTCTCGAGGTCGTCGCCTCCACAAACCTACGTAGCCACTCACTCATGATAGATGATAGTATGCCCGTAATCAAGCAAGCCACACTCAGTATTAAGAGTATTATGGTGGGTAGCGCGCTAGCCCTCACGAACTCCCTCTTAGGCGTCGTGAAGAGCGCAGCGTAGAGTAACCTAATATACCCTAAGAGTGATATCGCCGAGATTACGTTAATGATTACTGAGATGTAGGGCGCTCCTGCCTCGAGATAGGAAGCGTAGAGCAGATACTTACTGAAGAATCCTCCGAAGGGCGGGATACCTAACAACTGGAGAACACCTATTATTAGCGCGGCCCCTAACAACGGGTTCCTCCTCGCCACACCCCCTAACTCGTCGAGTCTTCTGGTTCCTCCTGCCGCGTATATTATCACCCCGGCGGTGAGGAAGAGGAGGGACTTACCTAAGCTGTGGTTGATTAGGTGGTAGAAAGCGCCGGTAAGCCCGTCCACGAAGGCTTGTGAGCCGGGCTTGGATAGGAGCGAGGATCCTATGGAGAGGCCTACTAAGACCAGGCCTATATGGCTTATCGTTGAGTACGCGAGCAACCTCTTTATATCGTCTTGTACCGCCATCATGAGCGCTCCTATAAGTCCTGAAGCAAGTCCTAAAACCAGCGTTACTAAGAGTATTAAGTCTCTTAAATCACTCACTGCTGAGAACGGGTTGAATATAGTGTATAAGAATCTGAAGATAGCGTAAACACCTACGTTCACCACAAGACCTGATAACGCTGCTGAGACAGGTGTTGGTGCTTCAGGGTGTGCGTCAGGGAGCCAGAAGTGGTTGGGGAAGACGGCGGACTTGAACGTGAATGTCCATAAAGATAGGGCTAGAGCTATCGCGGTGGCCGCGTATACCTGGCCATAGTAATAACCTGAAACTAGGTCGTAACTCCAGAACGAGGTAACCTTGTTCGTTAAGTCAGCCATGTTGAGGGTCCCGAATGAAGCGTAGATGAATACTAACCCTATGAAGTATAGTGTAGTGGCTACGGCCCCGAAGAGCCCGTACTTTATGGCTGCCTCAACGGCTTCCGGCTTATTCCTGTAGAAACCTACTAGCGCGTAAGCGCTGATAGACGTCACCTCAAGCATGACGAATAAGTTGAACGCGTCCCCGGTGTAGATGCAGCCTAGCATGCCTACCTCCAAGCCTAGGAGTAGGGTGTAGTAGTATGGCGCGCTCCTCAAATCTCTTATGTACCACGCGCTGTATAGGGTTATCAAGAACATTACTGTGGCCGTGAGTAAGGCTAGGAGGGAATTCACCTCATCTAACTCGTAGGATATGCCTATCGGCGGCCACCACCCTCCGAACGGGTATGTCTTAACCCCCTCCTTAACGACTACGCTGAAGTTGTATGCGGCGACGACCAACGCGTATAGTGAGGCGGTTGACGCGTACGCGTGGAAGAATTTAATATTCTTTACGATCATGCTCAGCAACGGCAACACGAACGCGAGACCTATGAGTGAGGGGACCAACACACCTACGCTTAGGTAGTACATGATCTCACCACCTCAATCAAAAATCCTCTTAGCGAATTTCTCGAAGACTTTCGAGATACTCTCCCTCGCTTTCTCAGGCTCTGTCGCGGCAACGTCTATCCAGTGAATGTAGAAGGCTTTTTCTTCAGGGAACACGTCGACGACGACGGTGCCCGGCGTGTTAGTTATTGAGTTAGCTATGGTCAGCATAGCGTAATCGCTCACGACCTCGTAGGGGACCTTAACTATGCCGGGGTTTATGGGCATTCTAGGGTGTAGTATCCTCTTCATCACGTCTAGGTGTGCCTTAACCTCGTCCACGAAGAAATATCTGATCGCGTATACTAGGAGCCAACCAAGTCTCCTAACCTGAACTAGCTTGCTAGGATTGCTTACGACTAGGTTAGCGGTTATTAATGAAGTCGCTAAAGCTACTGCAGCCCCGGTAATTAAGTCATACGTTGATACAGACCCTGAGAACACTAAGTAAACGATGAAGGTTAGGATGAAGACCCCTAAGACCTTACCGGCGAACCCCACCTCAACTCACCCCCTCAGCTTAGCTACCTTCCTAACGTCTGTCGTCCCGTAAAGTCTGTAGACCTGTAGCGTGAGGAAGACTAGGAATAGCGCGACTGCAAGCCCTATCACTATAGCTGTCAGCACTAGTGCTTGAGGTAGCGGGTCCACGGCTTGGCTAGCGAACCACGTGATATCCTCGGTCGTCGGGTTAGTCGTGGTTATGACCGGGGGTATTGGTGATTGTTCTGGTGAGGGCCACATCCTATAACCCACAACTATAGCTAAGACGTTAGCTGTATCTGAGAATATCGTTAAAGCGATTATCTTCTTTATCAGGCTAGGTCTTGCGAAGATGCCGTAGAGTGATATACCTGCGTTGAAGAACAGGCTGAATAGCAGGGTATTAAACAGGAAAACGTTTAACTCATTCATGGGCCTCACCACTAATGAATCTTCTAACTATTTCTTCAGGTATGGAAAGCAACATGAAGACTAGCGTGAACCCGCTTGCCACAGCTAAGTACTCGGATAAGTTGAAGAAGAATAGCGTGCCACTTATTAACGCGTTAGAGACCTGGGCGGGGATTCCTACTGGAGCGTCGAGCTTCGGCTGGTTTTGGAAGACGTAAGCGTTAAGCCCTGTTATCAACCCGATTAAAACTGCGGTTAGGGCGGTTAAGTATATGCCTATTAAACCAGCAGTTCTTAAGACGAGCATAGGCTTCTCCGCAACACCCTTACTCAGTAAGAAATATACTGAGAAGATCACTAGAATTAGTAGGGGCGCTACCGCCGCAGCAGAACCTCCTTGAAAGCCTCCCCCAGGCGTTAAGTGGCCGTGGAGCGCTATAGAAGCGCTTACTGCGATTATTAGAGGCGTCAGCAATCTAGTAGCGGTCTTACATATCAGGCTTAACCCCTTACTGTTGTCTTTGCTGTTCGCGTTATCTAAGGCTTTCTTAAGTGATATACCTCTCGCTAGAGCTAACGCGCCGACAACGGCGAGGAAGAAAACAGCTGTCTCGAACAACGTGTCAAGCCCTCTATAATCCCAGACTATAGCTGTGACAGCTTCAGGACTCATGGCTGTGAACGAAGGGTACCTCGGGTTTAGTGTTGTGATGAGGTACCAGTAAGCTAACGTCCTGACCCCGGGTAGCGGGAGCGGGTAATAACCTAAAGCACCCTTAGTAAATGCTAAAGAAAACGTAAGAACTAAAATTATTAGACTACCTAACACTAAGAGTTTCTTAATCCTCACCCGCTATCACCTCCCGATCCCTCTAGATCACCCTCAGTTCTCTCGGTCTTCTTTATCAAGAACAGAATTACTGCCGGGTATAACCCCACGGACACCGGGATGTAGACTAAAGCGATGTCGGGAGCCATGAGTAGGTAATATATTATGGTGTATACGGTGCTCTGCAACGCGGAGAAGATCACCGCCTTAACCAGGTCGTTTTCCACGATAGTTAAATACGTCGCAATAAGTGAGACAACCCCTGCTATAGCCATGAACAAGTAAGTTAGTGTGTTTAACTCAATCATTTTTCTCACCCTCCCTCATCTTCTCCTGTAGTGCGTCATGAATTAACGGGTAGGGGATCGCGGCCCTAGACCTGTAGGAAGCTCTGGCTAGGGCGTGTGAACCCACCGGACCTAAGAGCAGTATTAGCGACGCGGTTACTACAGCTCCTCCGGCGACGAACCACCTATACATCCCTAACTCAACGTACCCGGCGGCGAAGAGAGCCGCCCCTATTAACGGGAGGAAAGCGCCCCATATGGTTCCCACGGTAGCGGCGTGTAGTCTGACGAAGAAGTTAGGGAATCTCAGCAGTCCTATAGACCCTATCAAGTCCGCTATAGCTCCTACCACGATCATCAGCGTTCCTAGGAACATTAATACCTCGTTGATGAGTTCCTCCATCACGGCTACTCACCCATCTCTCTAGACTCAAGATACTTAGCTACGTATATGTCTAGAGCGAACACCCATAGAGCTAACACTATTGCTACAGCGATTAAGATAGGGGATCGGAAGAGTATGCTCAGGATCGTTATGAAGGCGGCTAGGTCGTAGCTCATAGAGTCTATAGCTAGCACGCTATCAGGTATTGTAGGACCCTTAACAGCCCTCACGGAATATAACGTAAACGCTGTTAAGTAGATCGGCATCGCCCAGAAGATCACCGTTAAGTAGGGTTCAGGGTTCATCAAGCACCACCAGCCTTAGAAGTGGTTGATAAAGAAAGCTGACTGGAGTCTATAGGGGCTGATGAAGCGAGCCTGTACTCGTTAGTGACTAAGTAAGCGCTCGTCGGACACACCGTGACACACCTATAACAAAAAACACACTTAAAGTAATTGATTACCGGGTATATTCTCCTAGCGTTCGTTTTAGGCACCACGTACTCGTCAGGTATTTTAACCATCGTTATAGCGTTCGCAGGGCATTCTACGGCGCAGAGTGAGCACCCGATACACTTCTTTAAATCCGCGTACTGCCTCCCCCTAAAGTCCGGCTCGATAAGGGTTTTTTCTTTAGGGTACTGTATGGTGGCTGGCTTCCTGAAAATACCTTTAATGACTTCCTTAATTAGAGCCGGCCTCACTTCTTAACACCCCCTAACTCCTTTAGAGGGACCTGGTACTTGACCCCTCTCCTCAGATCTGTGATCACGGCTCTCTCCATGCATGAGATGCACGGGTCGAAACTCCCTAGGATGATCGGTACATCAGCTATCATCTGGTCGACGTACGTGAAAGCTGAGTTAACTATGTTGTTTAGTGACGGGGTTCTTATCTTGACTCTGTAAGGCTTGTCACCGCCTGAGCTACTGACGTAGTATGTTAACTCCCCTCTAGGAGCCTCAACTATCGCGTAAGACTCGCCCTCAGGGAACCTCCTAGGCAACTTCCTCTCGTCAGGTACTGGGTTGCCTTGAGGTAGGTGTGTTAAGATATACTTCACCATATTCGCAGACTCGTAGAGTTCCCCGAACCTCACCATAGCTCTCGCGTAGCTATCGCCGTAATCCTCCGTGATGACGTTGAACGGTATCTCGTTGTACGCGTCGTATCTGTCGTGAGCTCTTGCGTCGGTCTTAACCCCGGAGCCCCTGGCCACAGGCCCTACTAAGGAATAAGCTAAAGCGTCAGCTTGTTTTATCCTCCCCGCGTCCCTCAGCCTCTTATTAATCGTCGCGTCCTCCCGGAATACTTTATGGTAGTACTTCACCCTCTCCTCAACCCTCTGAACGATATCCAGTATTCTAGACTTCTTCACTTCATCCAAGTCTCTCCTGACGCCGCCGACCATCATGTAATCAGCTAATACTCTCTGACCGGTGAGTATCTCCTTAGCTTTCATGACGTATTCCCTGTCCTTCATTAAGTACATGAAAAGGGTCTCGTATCCTGCGAGCTCGGCGTTCACCGCTAGTATGAGCATGTGGCTGTGCAGCCTCTCCAACTCCATCGCCAGAACCCTCAAGTACTTAGCTCTGGGCGGCGGGTCCACGCCCAGCAAGTACTCCAGAGCCCTCACGTAGCAGTTAGCGTGGACGGTGTTGCATATACCGCAGACACGCCCTACTATGAATATGTCTCTGTAGAAAGTGTTTTTCTCAGCAAGTTTCTCAACACCTCTATGGTTATAGCCCGTTATGACATCAACCTTGATCACTCTCTCGCCGTCCGCGTGAAGCTTCAGTAGCAGGGGCTCGTGTAGTGCTGGGTGCTGAGGCCCTACAGGTATCTCAACAGTTAACGGTATCTCGATTAAGTGTGTTGCCTCAACCAACTCAAACACCTGAGTCTTTTCTTAAGGGGTAAATACCCTTAGACGAGATATCTTCCGGAACGAAGAAAGACCTCCTTAAGTAGGTGTTCCCCTCGAATAATACCCCTAAGAGGTCGTGGGTCTCTAGCTCGCCTGCTAGAGCGCCCGGAATCAAGTTGATGACCGAGGGCACGACCGGGTTCTCCCTTGGTAGGTACGCTCGGAGAACTAAGTACGCGTCATGCTTGAATAAGTTGACGAAGTAGTCGATACGTATGAGTTTCTTCTCAGGGAGGTCTGTTCCTTCTATGGTGGCTAGGTAGAATGATTCCTTACCCAGCACCTCAGCTAACTTAACGAATACTTCCCTGACCTTGCTTGCCTCTACCTCAATAACCAACCTATTAGGCTTCATGGCGTAAGACTTGACCACATACTCCTTAAGTGATTCAACCAGGCTTTGGCTCGTCGCCATCACCTCCCTCAAGCTTCTTAAGCAGTTTGATGATGCCCTCAAGTATGGCTTCCGGTCTGGGCGGGCATCCGGGCACGTACACGTCAACCTTAACCACCTTATCAGCCCCGCCCACGACCGGGTAGGAACCCTGAAAAACTCCCCCGCTGAGAGCGCACGCCCCCACAGCCACGACGAACTTGGGTTCGGGCATTTGCTCGTAGAGCCTCTTAAGCCTCTCAGCAGCTTTCTTCGTTACAACCCCCGTAACTACTAGCACGTCGCCGTGCCTTACTGAGGGAGCGAGCCTAACCCCGAATCTCTCCGGGTCGTAATGAGGTGTTATGGAAGCGAGAACCTCGATATCGCAGCCGTTGCACGCGCCGGTGTTGAAGTGCACCAACCACGGCGAGTACCTGATTATCTTAACCCTCTCCACAACCTAACACCTTCCCTTAATCCCAGTTCATAATCATGGAACGGTTTAAAAGCATTATTCAATGTTTGAGAGGACGGAGACTACCTGCCCGAGAGGTATCCCGCCGTCGTTTAACGGGATCTTCTCAGGCATGAGTACCGGTATTCTCAGTTCTTCCAGAGAATCCCTAACCCCTCTCACGAGGAAATCATTCACTGCCGCCCCACCACTCAAAACCACGTAGTCCGGCTTGAATAACCCGCTATCCACTACCTTAGCCACCACCCTCCCTAAAGCGTGTCCTAAGCCGTACTGAGCGGTGCGTCCCACACTCGCTTTCACGTACGTGCTTAAATCAGCACCCGCTAAAGTCTCCACCAGCTTACTTAAGAAAGTGATTAAGTCGATTCTATACGCCCCGTCGGAGTACGAGACCTTGATTTCCTCGATTAAGTCTCTCAATACCTCACCCCTACGGGAGTAAGCTTCCAGGGTTATGGCCGGCTCACCCTCGTAAGTCCTCACGTAGCAAACACCCAGCAAAGCGGAAACAGCGTCAAGAAACCTCCCGGTCGAGGATGACCTCACGTAGTTGCCGCGTCTAACTAGAGCGTGTAGCGCGTCCACCTCCTCAAGACTCCTTAACCCCCTAACAAAGCCTAGCTTAACGGCTACCTCCTTAACCTCCTCCGGACTCATGAAGGTTAGGAGGCTCGACGTTAAGTACCTGGCTGGTCTGTAAGTAGATTCGTCTCCTACGAAGGGTAGGTACGTGAGTGACCCAACCCTCCTATAACTTAAGTCCTCACCTATGGCTAAGACCTCACCACCCCAGATAGCCCCGTCATCGCCGTAACCCACCCCGTCCACGACGACCGCTACCGCGTTCCTCCCAAGAATTCTCTGGTCCGCCATCGTGGCTAGGGCGTGCGCGTAGTGGTGCTGAACCTCGAATAACTCAAGCCCGTGATCTAGAGCGTAGAACCTCCCTAAACGGCTTGAGTTGTAGTATGGGTGCTTATCCACGGCGACGACAGACCTGCTTAACTCCACCCTGTAGTTAGTTATGATGAACTTAAGGTATTTTGAGAGATCCTCGAGAGTGTCGAGGTCGTCGACATCGCCTATGTACTGAGTTAAGACTACCTTATCCTCGAACCCTACGGCGCCCGCTGACTGTAGTTCCGCCCCGAAAGCTATCACGTTCTTAGGTAGCTTACACCCTATCTTAATCCAGGTGGGGGCGTAGCCCCTCCCCCTCCTAAGCAGGACCGGCTTCCCGTCAGTGAACCTCACTACTGAGTCGTCAGCTCTGTTAACTATCTCCCTATCATGCGTTAAGACGTAGTCAACTATCTTGTTTAGCTTGCCGTAAACGCATTCCTCGCTAACGCACATGGGCTGCCCCTTAGGGTTGCCGCTAGTCATTATGAGGAACTTATCCCTCGTTTCAAGCAGGAGTAGGTAGTGTAGTGCCGTGTACGCCGTGAGCACGCCCTCAACATCCATGTTCGGGGAGACGTACTTCGAGACTCTTGAGTCTTCCTTCTTGGGGAGGAGGACTATCGGTCTCTCAGGCGATTTAAGTATTTCCTCAGCTCCCTCATCCATTAACACGACGTTCCTCAGCACCTGCGTGTCGAGACCCATGATAGCGAAAGGCTTGGTAGGTCTCTCCTTCCTCCTCCTCAACTTAAGGACTACCTCGTCGTCCGTGGCTAGGGACGCTATGTGGTAGCCCCCGATACCTTTGATAGCTATTATAGCGCCCTCATCGATGAGCTTAGAAGCTTCTTTGATAGGGTCTTTAGAATCTATCACGACCCCCGCGTTATCGGTTAGCCAGAGTTTAGGGCCGTCGGCCGGGCAGCTTATGCCTTGAGCGTGGTATCTCCTCAGGTTTTCTAAATCCCTGTACTCGGACGAGCACTCATCACATAACCTGTACTTACCCATGGAAGTGTTCTCCCTATCGTAAGGTACTCTGTACATCATGGTGAATCTAGGCCCGCACCAAGCACAGGAGTTGAAGGCGTACCTATACCTCCTGTCACGCGGGTCTAGAACCTCTCTTAAGCAGTCATCGCATATGGCGAAGTCGGGCGGTATCATAGACCTCTTAATGGCTTTTACGTCGCTACTCATTATCGTGAAGTCTTTGAAGCCACCCGCCTTCTCGAGAACCTCTATCTCAACGCCCTCAACGCGTGCTGTAGGGGGTTTCTCGCTCATCAGCTTCTTAATGAATAGAGCGAGCGTCTCGTAATCTCCTTCGACAACGACCTCCACCTCCGATCCGCCGACGTTCCTTAAATACCCCTTAACACCTAGCCTCAGCCCTAGCCTGTGGAGGAAGGGTCTGAAGCCCACCCCCTGAACAATGCCCTCAATCACTAACTTCAGTGTAGGCATCTCCTACTCCACCAGACACGACCCTACACAGTTAATTAATGATGAGACTCTTATAGTGTTTTAACTCTTTTATGAGTCTATAACAAGCTTATTATTGTTAAGACCCCCTCCATAGCCAACACTACTATGAGGGAAGCTATCACAACCCCTATAACTATAGCTAGCGAAGCCCTCAACTTACTCAACCCGAATACGTGAGCTATTAATGAAGCGGTCCAAGCCCCTGTCGCGGGCAGCGGTATCGCCACGAAAACCGCTAACCCTAAGTAACCCCACCTCCTCAAGTACTTACCCCCCTCCCTCCTCGCTCGGCTAACTAAGCGGGAATACAGTTGTTTAACGCTTCCCAAGACCCCGCTATTGGACCTCAGTAACATGTCCTCAAAGACCTGCAGTGCTTTCAAAGCTATGAAGGGGATTAAGGAATTGAATACGGTGGCTAGGGTCACGAGCAACCACTTAGTGTTACCGTCTTGAGCGATGACGTAGGCTAGCGGTATAGCGCCCCTAACCTCCGATACGGGGGCTAGCGCCGCCAAGATGACGAGGAGAGCGCTGGTAGCTAGGGACGTCACCGTATCACCCGATCCTCCCGTTATGAATTCCTGAAACCTAAATATAGGTTTCACGCCGCCGCGTTCTAAGCTTAAAAACGCTTGAGTTAATATATTGGCGGGTCGTGTGGGTAAGTCTGGGTTCCTGCGATTAAGTGGTGGGGGTTCTCACGAGCACCTCGTCATTCCTGCTAAGGTTTACTCGAACAACGTCTTGAGTAGTAGGTTCCGGATGGTTAAGGTCAAGCCCTTAAGTGATTTAAGGGTTCCTGAACCGCCGCAGTTCTTCATGGTTTGGGTGCCGGGGGTTGACGAAATACCCTTGAGTGTGGCTGATTATGATGGGGAGGTGCTGTCCTTCATATACGAGGTTAAGGGAGCGGGTACCGGCGCTCTATCTAGGCTTGGTCCGGGGTCTTACGTAGGTCTTAAAGGACCTTTAGGCAGGCCTCTCAACGTTGTTGAGGGTTCCTCAGCCCTCCTCGTGGTCGGGGGTTCAGGGGTTGCGCCAACACCCTACATAACCAAGTACTTAGCTTCTAGGGGGTGTAGGTTCGAGGTTGTTTGGGGTGTTAAGAAGAGGGGCGAGCTCTTCAACCTAGGTTCCGTTATGAGCGGTGTTGAGTATATCCACGTAGCTACTGAGGACTGCAGCATCGGTTACTGCGGTCTGGCTTCAGAGCTTGCTAGGGAGTTGGTGGGTAGGTATAGGTATGACTTAATCATAGGTGTAGGGCCTAAGGGGATGCTTAAGTCTTTATGCGAGGTTACTTCAGGGGTTAACACCTACGTGGTTTTGGAGGCCATGGTTAAGTGCGGTGTCGGGCTCTGCGGTTCCTGCGCCCTACCAAACACGGATAAGTTGCTGTGTGTTGACGGCCCAGCATTTAAGTGTGGGGAGGTGATGCATTATCTCAGGACGTGAGGTAGATCTAAGCACTGTCTTAGCCGGGGTTAGGCTCAAGCACGTCTTAATGAACGCTAGCGGGGTTCTCGGGGCCCTCCCAGAACACGTGGTTAGGCTGGCTAGCTACGGTCTGGCGGCGGTGGTGACTAAGACCTTCACCGAGAAGCCGAGGGAGGGGTACGGCCCCCCAATAATACTTAGGTTGAGGAACGGCGGGTACATAAACGCTGTGGGCTTAGCCAACCCTGGCGTGGAGTCGTTGCCTCAGGTCGTGAGGAAGGGTAAGGAGTTAGGGCTCGTGACCATAGTCAGCGTTGGTGGCTCAAGCTTGGACGAGTTCGTTAAGGTTTCCACGGCAGCTCTGGAGGCTGGCGCGGACATGATCGAGCTGAACCTGGGCTGCCCGCACACGAGGGGTTACGGGCTGGACGTAGGGAGCGATCCCGCGAACGTCTACGAGGTCGTTAAGGCTGTTTCCTCGGTGAGCGGGGTTCCAGTGATAGCTAAGTTAGGGTTCAGCGATAACTACGTTAAGTCGTCGGGTAAGGCGCTTGAGGGAGGGGCTAGGGCCCTAACACTGATCAATACTGTTAGAGCGATGGTCATAGACGTGTACTCAGCCAAGCCCATACTCACCAACGTGTTCGGGGGTATGTCAGGCCCTCCAATACACCCGATAGCTGTCAAGGTAGTCTACGACGTCTACAGAGAGTACGAGCCGGAGATAGTCGGGGTTGGCGGGGTGACGGACTGGGTATCGGCTGCTGAGCTAATACTCGCCGGAGCTAAAGCACTTCAGGCAGGCTCGGCACTAACCGCGAAACCTAGGGAGGTAGTTAACTCAATACTTGAGGGTCTGAGAGAGTGGGTCGCTGAGTTAGGGTATGAGAGGATCGGGGACCTCGTAGGGCTAGCGCATAAGAGGTGAGCGAGAGAAAACACTTAGTGGGGCCGCGGGGATTTGAACCCCGGACCACGGGGACCCGAACCCCGCATTCTACCAAGCTAAACTACGGCCCCTCACCCAATAACTTTAATCAAAGACCCTATTAAAAATTCCTTGAAGCTTCAGCCATTGCGTGACGCTCCTAGCGTTTCAGCATGTCCTGCAACGCCCTCAGGTAATCATACACTCCCTCCTCCACAGCTCTAGACTCAAGATATTCGTGGTCTATCCTCTCATGCCATAAAGCGTACAGCCAGTAAGACTTGTCCCTATCCTCCGTGGATTCTCTGAATCTCCATCCTGCGAGGTACGTAATCACTAACTCCTCAACAGGTTCTACATACACGTGGAAGTCGCCCACGACTAGTTTTGTGGGCTGGGACTTCCTCCCGTAAACCACTGACACCACTTCTATGGATTTTAGCTGGAGGAGCTCGTACTTCGGTAGGAAGCCTCTAGCGATCTTCTCGGAAAATTTCTCGAGAAATCTCTCTACGAGGCTTCCGGCGTTGATTCCCTCAACGATTACGTCTACGTCCATGGTTCTGTAGATCCTTCCAGTATAGACTTCCACGGCGAAACCTCCTGTAATGATTATTCTTCCCAGACCCCCTCCCTCAAGTTTTGTGTTAAGCCACGCGATTAAGTAGAGGTATCTCTTAGTTTCCTCGGTAATTTCCTTGAGTCTAGGGAGTATTTCTTTCTCGAATTCCACGTATAAGCTCTCAGCAAGCTCTCCTAAACCTTCAACATCAAAACTCTTTGAAACCCTCTCCACTCAACCACCTCCAGATATAGGGGGAGGAGCTCCCTGCCCAGCGCCGCGAGCCTAGCCAAGTCCTCCACACTCCTCCTAGAGGTCCTCCTCTTACTGCTTGAACGCATGAGGTACGCGGACTTGAACACCTCCCTAAACTTCTCAGCGCTCATGACGCACCACACAACAATACTTAAGACGAAATATAAACGGATAATCCAGCGTAGATAGCTAGTTGTTAAACTACCTACGGTGTCTCCCGAGTTCGCTACGGTGTTTGTGTGGGTTGGCGGCTACTTTAAGTTTGTTGTTTTGGCGTGCTGTATCTCTTAATGGTTTTTCCTAGAGCTAGGTACATTAGGGCGTAGGATATGAGTGTCGCGATATTTATGAATATCCCTATTATGAGTAGGATTCCTGCAACCATGTAGAGGTCGCGTTTCCCCTCTAACGGTGCTTGACGGTATTTGTGAGTGCTTGTATTTCCGTTGGAGGGGTTGGGCCTCGGTGTGGGTTCACTAGCCTCGCCCACGTCCCATGAGCCCCAGTCGAGCCTAACGCCACGAGGCTCCCATCTGTGTTCATGTAGTCACCGCAGAGCGGATCATCCAAGAAACTATAATGAGGCCGGGTATTTAAACATTACTCTACAACACCAAGTATCTACAAGCATTCACAGATACTCAAACTCATCGTTCGCTCTGTAACAGCCTCCTCGTTGGAGTGTAGTTTGAAGCATAGCATTATCATACCGATTAACCCGATTATCAGCAGTACTAGGCTAGCTACCAATATGAGGAGTCCGAAAACAGACCAACTCAACAACATGCCGAATATGAGTAGTATTAACCCGAACATATACCGTTTCTCGGTAGGTGGTGGGGATCAAACAAATGAACCACCACCTACTTCTCAACGGCTTTCTTACCGGCCGTCCCCGTGCTACGGGAGCGGTCGCCACCAGTCGCCTAGCGACCCATCCTCATCACTGAAGACGACTCTTTAAAGTCCCCCTCACCTAGCTCATCGAGACCATCCACACATCCAGTTAAAGAATTTCTATAACATCAACAAACACTATAAGTGAATACGAAGACCGAAACATCCCAGCCCGGCGCCGAGGAAAGCCACCGCTATCGCCGGGTTGGCGAACGCTGCGGCAGTCCCGGCACTCGTTGAGAGAGCTCCTGTGGTGAGGAGATTTCCGAGAATGACTGTGAGGAGCCCTCTCCGCATCGCTCTGAAGGAAATCACTAAGTCTGCATATTCTTGGCTTGATTCAAGCACTATTACACCAAATTATTATCTGGTTCAAGAAATAAATTCTTTCTCTCGCTATCTAGTCTTGAACGTATTTAAGCGTTGAATAATAATTAAGTTATTGGTGGTTGGGATGAGGTCTTACTGCGAGGTTTACGTGAGGAGTGTGTTGCCGGCGATCAGGCTATACCTAGCTGAGAGGTTGGTTAGGGATTACGGTTTAACCCAGTTAGAGGTGTCGCGAATGCTCGGCATCTCGCAACCACTCGTTAATTACGTGGTTAATAAGAGGAGGAAGCCTAAGATGTTGGAGAAGTTAATCACGATACCGAGACTTAAGGAAGCGCTAGACAAGAAAGCTAAGGAACTAGCCGCGAGGGAGGCGGACCCAAGCAACCTAGCATGCGATTTCTGCTTCATACTAAGGGAAGAGAACATAGCGGACCAAATCATCAAGACCTTAAACTACGAAATATGTAAGTGCGTGAACGGGAAAGCATAATACTTAAACCAACAAACCGTTAAGAAGGATCGTTTCAGTGAATGGAGGTCATAACGTTTTAGTCTTTTCCGCAGTCTCTGTCACCGAAACTGCGTCCTCTCCTTTAAATAGATCTTGATAGATTCGAGGAAAAGCTTGAAGCTACCGACGACGAAAATAAGCATTGATCTTTTTCTTAGTTTTACCCTAGCTCCCCACCTTCTAATGCTTGTCTCAAGTATGTGTGAGAAGGAATGCTTATGGATATGGTAGAAGTTGGTGAAAAATGGTTTAAAAACCAGGTTTCTATTTTCCATCCAATAAACTTCCTCTAAGAAATCCGGTTCTTCCGGCATCGGGTATTTAATTATTGTTTTCCTCTTAACAGCAAACGCCCCGCTTTGAAATAAGTATCTTTGAAGTTTAGTTCTACGTCTTAATGATACAGCAAACAAAACTTCATTATCCCCTACTTCTTTTGCCATACGAAGAACATCGGAAGGCTTGGTCTTAACTCGGTAACTCCTCCACCGCTTTCCTGGTTACGGGGTCTGCTATGACGTATTTGTCGTTTGTTTTCTCTATTATTGAGAGGTTTATTAAGGTATTTAAGAGTTCGTTGAGTGTTCTATCGTTTATTGTCGCTCCTTCAATGTCTTCGAGCCTCCTCTTAACCTCACTCCAGCTCCTCTCCGTTGTCAGTGTTTTTAGTAGGGTTTTGTACCTCCTACTCCTCCTGCTCTCCAGGAAGTTCTCGATTTCTTGCTTAGCGATGTCTACAGCTATCTTAACGACCTTGTCTACTTGCTCTGTGCAGAGGTCTGGTTTCGTGCAGCAACTGTAGCCGAACAGCGTTAGCCACCCTACGATACCTCCGAAGGTCTTGGCAGCGTCTTCGATGACTTGGTGCGGTATTGTGATGCCTGCTTCCTCAAACCCCTTGATAAGGAAGTCCACGGATTCCTCGAAACTCAGTCTCCTCGTCGTTACTACGTGTATGTACCTGCCGTAGAGTGGTGACTCCCTACTATCAACTCCTAAGAATTTGAGGAGGAGACCTACCTCAGAACCCGTCAAGACGATCCTCACGTTCTCTAAGTTATCGTACGCGTAAGCGAAGAGTCTCGTAAAACTAACCCAGCCCACCTTCCTGAGTTCCTGAGCCTCGTCGAAAGCTATGATAACCGGTTCCCCGAGCTCCGACCCGACAACGTTCAACGCGGTGAGTAGTTGCGAGAACTCCAGCCTACCACCCCCTCTCCAAACCACGTCCACTGAGGGCGGGGATAGGGTTATTGATAACCCTCTAACACCGCGCAAAACCTCCGCAACCCTCCTACGTAGGGGAGTGTACCTCCTCACGAAGCTTTCCAGAGACTCCCTCACGATATTCATGAAGTCTCTGTACGTAGGGTTAGCGGATAACCTAGTGTCTAAGTATACGTAGGGGTTACCTAACTCACTCAAGGCGACCTTGAGGAGGGATGTCTTCCCAGTCCTCCTCATACCCACCAAAACGGTTAAGGGACACTTCCTCACACCCTTCTTAAGCTCCTCAAGCTCCTTCTCGAAATCGTAGAGCTCCTCCCTCCTCTCCTTAGGTCTCACGCTGAACAGCATGACTTGCCCTACCCCAAGTAAACTTGGGGTACCACAAGTTAATAAGCCTTAACCCCAGCAAAAAAGCTGTTACTTTAAAACGTGAACTTCATGCCTGTGTGGAGTGGTAGGAACCTCTTCCCGAAAGTCTTGTAGAGCTCGACCTGTGCTTCGAAGCCCGTGCAGTGGCCTGCTG
>Ga0080004_1199354_pt1 | contig 28253 bp, 26 predicted proteins | sample WasSprMetagenome_FD_69207 | JGI IMG/M metagenome (GOLD analysis project Ga0080004, IMG submission 69207) | Sulfidic aquatic microbial communities from Washburn Spring, Yellowstone National Park, USA - WS (SPADES assembly) (version 2) | ecosystem: Environmental > Aquatic > Thermal springs > Hot... | reverse complement strand
GCTCATCACGCTCCCCCCGAGCCTCCTCACCGCAGTAGCTCACCACTAGTTGCCTAGTGGTTCATAGCCCTGCGGTTCTCGGAAATTCGGGGACACCGATAGGTATTAAGTCTCTTATGTTTATAAATTTTGTAGAAGCTCAGCATATATCATAGCCTTGAGAAATATTTAGAGGTGTTTACAGCTAATTACAAAACACTTCAAACCTGTAACAGCCTCAGGAAATAGTTAAGGAGTACTTCCCAAAAATAATATAGTGAATAAAACCTTAACCAAAAGCAAAGCACTTAATCAACAAACTTCAAGATCTTGAAAATCTTGAACTATGAGGAATCACCATTGAATGTAAGAAACAAAAACATTATAAGTTAAGCCAGTTACAGCTATAGCGTATTGTGTTTGGATCGCTTTTCAACTACTAGAAAGCGTACGTGTATATGTGTAAAACTTATATATCTAGTAAGCAAGTCTAGTAGTTGACAGAAAGCCTTTTGCGGGAGGATTTACAATGGAGCAATACGTTAAGGTTACACGCAATTATCAGATTACAATTCCTGCTGCTATTAGGGATAAGGTTAGGTTAAGGGTTGGTGACACTGTTAAGGTTATTTATGATGAGAGGGAGGATGTTATAAAGATTATACCTGTCAAGAGGAAGAGAACCACTATTAGAATTGGTAGAAGTATTAGTGTTGAGGAAATTGAAGAAGCTATTGAGGGTATGCTAGGTGAAGCTCTTACCAGACACTAATGTACTTATCTATGACACTGTTGAGGATAGCGAGTATCATGCCATAGCTTCGGAAATCATCGATAAGGCTACACAAATCCACATACCATCCATTGTTATACATGAGTATATATGGGTAATGCTTAAGCTGTTGCAAGCTCCTCTAAATATTGTTGAGATAAAACTTCATGAGTATCTCGATGATCCGAGAACCGTATATATGTTAGAAAGTGTAGATATTCTTACCAATGCCTTGAAAATGCTTGCAGAAGATAAACAAAGTGTTAGAGAAGTAAATGATTATATAATTCTCTCAACAGTACAAAAATACGGCTTAATACTAGCAACTTTTGATGAAAAACTCAGAAAAATAGCTATTAGTAGAAATGTGAAGGTAGTTCCATAGATTTGCACTATAACCTGTCAACCCTATTACACACATCTCTACATACATATTTTGCTCAGCCCCATCCCCAGCTAATCATGGTTGTCATTTGAGGAGGCATACTCATCATCCCTGCTAATCTCTCTTGTTTTTGCTAAGGTATAAGGCTTTCTTATAGCTTTACTTATATATTTCAAATATTGAGTTTCCTTTTCTAACAGTCTCTATATAGTCCTCTATGGCTTTTTCGTATAGGTATCTAGGGCTCCAGCCCTATTTCGTTTCTTATCCTTGTGTAGTCGTATTCTGCTGAGTACCTGATGTACTGTTTTGGTTCTATCTCTACCTTCATTTCTGGGGAGAACTTCTTTACAAGTTCTACGAATTGAATTCTGCTACTATATATGTGAATCTAGGCAATATGCTCTAGATAAAAAGGGTTTTGTGCTGAAGTTCTCTACGGTTCTTGCTTTGAGACTATATCTGGTGTGAATAGAAGACCTAGAAGTATTCAAACTACAACGCTTCATAGCGAGGATACTGGGACTGGGAGATATCGAAAGCCTCGTTGAGTCAGTACAGAGAATGCAAGTAGAGTTCACAGAGGAAGATGTAAAGAAGATCATCGAAGGAGAGATCAACATGAAGGTAATCTACAAGCAACTAATAAGCTACAGCGGGGTCTGTATTAGCTGTAACCACCTGTGAATAGCTGTAAATACTTGAGCTAATCGCTTTCTATAACTACTAGCACTTTAACTTTCTTCCCATGGAATTTCTTGAGCTTTAGCTGATAGTCTTTTGGTGGGTATATCACGTATCTATCACCAGATATCTTAACCACGCTAGCTTCAAACATGTATACAAGACTCATGGAACCACCAAAACTATAGAAATCAACAAAGTTTATAAACTTTGTTAACAAAATTAGTTCTGCTGATAGTCTATGAACCTCTCGATGAAGGTTAGAGCAACCGCTAGAGATGAGGTGGTTGCCCCCGAGGGAGGTGAGGCTACCTTACACCAGTTCTTAAAAACGTATAGAGATGCAGTTCAATACATAGTTGACAAGATTTGGAATTTGGAGAAGATTCCGTCAACAAAACAACTTCATAGAATGTTTTATAGTGAGTTAAGGAGATTTGGTTTTAGAGCTCATCATGTTTCAGAGATTTATAAGCGTGCTAAGGAAGTTGTTGAAGCTACTAAGAAGAATAATGGTTCTAAACCAATACTCAGAAGATTAACCGCAAGGATACACTCCTTAGATTACAAAATAGACTTCAATACAAAGGTGTTAAGAGTAGCTGTTTTAAATGGTCAGTGGGTTGAGCTAAAGCTTAGATGGTACAGCTACCTAGATAAGTACCTAGATGGTTCTTGGAGGGTTGGAGAGATACAGGTGAGTTACAGAGATAATAAGGTAGTTGTATACATAACATTCATCAAAGAAGTCTTGATGAAAAAACCGAAAGCTGTTGTAGGTGTTGATATAAATTTTAGCAACATAACGTACACTATTGTAGACTTAAATGGTAATCTAGTTACAGTTGGTGTTATACCTTTTAGAGGTTTGAAGAGATCTCTACACCAGAAAAAGCTTGCTGAAGAACTTCAGAAAAGGTTTCCAAGGAGTTGGAGGTTCTTGAAGTGGGGTAGGAGAGTTAGGGTTAGATGGCTTAGGAGGGCAAAGAATATTCTTAACGATTCTTCACACTACATAGCTAAGAAGATTGTTGGTATTGCTAAAGAATACAACGTTTTAATTGTTCTTGAGGATTTAGAGAAACTTAGAGAAAAGACAAATGGAGATAAGTTCTCATGGGAGATGCAAATATGGTGCTACAGAAAAATACAATCATACATAGAGTACAAAGCATTGATAGAAGGTTTAAAGGTTATCTATGTAGATCCTAGGAGAACTTCAAAGATATCACCAAACGGGAAACAGTTGAGATTCATAAACTATAGATTTGTTGAGCTAGGGGATGTTACAACGTCGAGAGATGTTATAGCTTCTTGGAATCTAGCTTTAAGAGGTTTAATGCAGATGAGGGACTTGAGGGTTATGTTGAGCTCTGATAACTCTGTAGATGAGGGGATGAGAACCCGACCCAATACAGAGAACCCCGGGGCAAGAAACACGTATTAACAACTAATTACAGCTATTTACAAGTGATTGCCTCGGGGAAACCCTGCGGAAACTAGGTCCACTAAGGAAAATCCTACAGATGATACCGGGATTTGAGCTTAAAACACCAGCAGAATCTGTTTTCTTGGTGAATATATTGAGATATGTTAGATTGTCTCAGAATAGCGGTTTAAAAGTTTCAGCTATATGTTTAGGTACATGGTTTCTACCTAGGAGATCTGAAAGAGATGAGTATGGGGTACCTCTAGTAGATATAGATGAGACTAGGAATGTTTTGAAGAAAGCGTGGGATCTAGGTATAAACTTTATAGATACTGCTAATAGGTATCATGGAGCTGTTGCACCTGTACCTCTAACACATGTTGGTTATGCAGAGAAGCTCTTGGGCAGATTGATAAAAGAGCTTGGATTTGATAGAGAAGCTCTTGTTATAGCTACTAAAGTTGGTAATAAGATGGCTGAGAGACCTAATGGCGAGGGTTTGAGTAGGAAGCATATCTTTTGGCAGGTTAAGGAGAGTTTGAAGAGGTTAGGTATAGAATATATCGATATATACTATGCCCATAGATACGATCCTGAAACACCTCCTCTAGAAGTTATGTCAAGTTTTAACGATCTTGTTAGAAAAGGTTTAATACTCTACATAGGCATGAGTAATGTACCTGCTCACATCTTAGTAGAATACCAGTTTACTGCAGAGAGATATGGCTTCGAACCTATATCTATTCTACAGTATAAGTATAACTGGATGGAGAGAGAAGTAGAACAAGATATCATACCTGTAGCTAAGAGGTTTGGAATGGGTTTAACAGTATATTCACCACTAGCTAGAGGAATTTTATCAGGGAAATACGTAGATATCTCATCTAAGAAATGGGTTATACCACCTGGTAGTAGAGCTGAGATAGACGAGAGGCTAAGAGAAATGTTTACTCCAGAAAACCTAGATAAAATAGTGAAATTCATTGAATTCGCTAAATCCAAGGATATTACCCCTACCCAGCTTGCAATCTCATGGCTTATTAAGAGAAGCGAAGATCTAGGAATAACAATTATACCTATTACAAGTGTATCGAATATACAGCAAATTGAAGAAACTGCTGGTGCTGTAAACATAAATCTATCTAGTGATGATATGAAGTATCTAGATGAGCTATATAGAGGAGTAGAACATAAGTAGATAAACAACTCTAAAAATATAGGATCTCTACTTAAATAATGCACAATAGATAAACATATCTCTATGTATGTCTACACTAATCTATGTTTTCAACAGAATAGTTTAAGGTGATGTAGATATAGATGAGTACATAATACAAGGTATTGGTAAAATAACAACTGAGAAGCTTAGTAATAGATCTATTAGAATATGTGCTGAGATAGCTAATTACTCAAAGATATGTTTAACAATGGAGATAGAACCGCTGAGAGAAGGTATAGAGAAGGAAATCGAAGAAATGTTTAGTAAATACGAATCTATACTTGTCAACGGCTTTATAACAGGGTTATCTTATGTAGCTACATTGATGGATATTGAGAGAAAAACTGAGAAATCTAATATATACATGTAGAATTTCATCTATTTTATAGAGATTTATTTTAATTAAAAGAATTGCTTAACAAGATTTAAATATCTGTTTTGTTATATATAACACTGATTTGATATGTATAGAAGAATTTTTATGTCATCTCTTTTCATATTATCTATTCTAATACTTAGTAATCTAAATATACTACAAAATCTCGTGATCTCAGCACAAACAATGGATATCATATGGATACAAAGAAATAACTATTCTAGTTTTGATGATAAGCCTTATGCAACGTGTTTGATTGGCGACTATATATATGTTGTAGGTTATGATAAAAGTATGTTTAATGCAATGTTTAGAATTGAGAAGAGAAATAAATTTGATGGTTCTCTAGTTAAGGTGTGGACTTACAACCCTTCAACTGCTTTAGATGATCTACTACTTGATTGTGTAGTTGTAGAAGAGAAGCTCTATGTTGTTGGAACAAAGAGTATGTTTACTACGAATAGTGGGTTTGAATTAGGGAAACTTGTTGTTGCTGTATTAGATAGAGATCTTAATCTGTTGAAAATAGTTGAAGGACCTGATTATACGTATGGCTCCTCTATTACAAGTGATGGAAAGTATATATATGTTGGAGGGATACAGAGAGTAGGTGCTTATAGTAAATGGTATATAGAGAAAAGAGATCTAGATCTAAACCTTATAGTTAGTAAAACATACGGCTTTAAATATGATGATGTATCTGATCAGCTATACAGCTTAAGGTATAACCCTGTAACAGGTACTATATGGGCTGTAGGTTCAGGCGATGCTTGGTGGAATGTCGTAATTCTTGATACAAACCTCGATATGGTGAAACAAGCACAGGTTACTCTAGGTGGATCTGCTACATCGATAACATTCGATGAAGCTGGGTATGCTTATGTAGCTGGAGTCGGTGTTACAAGCGATAAAAATGTTGTAGGTATCGTTAAATACGATCCTAATGGAGATACTCTGTATAGTGTTTACGGTTACTATGGCTCTAAAATAGCATATGTTAACGGCGATATATACTTGATATATGCAAATCCAAGTAGACACATTGTATATGTTTTCAACAAGTTTCTTAAACAACAGAAAACATTGTTTTTAAACAACAATACCGGTTGTAGTAGTGCTGATTCAATGGGTAAGATATCTTCAGATGGTACAGCTATATATTTTGCTACTACTGTTTGTCGAAGTGTATCACCATTTATTGAAGATACTGAGTGGGTTATCTATGCTTTCACACCATTAACAAAAGCATACTTCTACACCATAACTACAACTATCACATCATCGAGATTATTAACAACAACCGTAACAAATCTTTTAACAATAACATCTATCCAAAGAACTACAACTACGGTATACCTACCAAAAACTTCTTTACTTACAACGACAGATACCTCGACACTATACATAGAGAAAATCCTCACAGTACTATCAACAATAACTCTAAGTACAACAGCTACATTTACAACTACAATAATTACACCTACTACCTACACCTTTTTTAACCCAACAACCTCTACAATAACATACTCTTTAGAGCCAAAAACATATACTAGCTATACTACATATATTCTAAAAGATATTGTAACAATAACTACAACAGTAACTACAATAATAAGAGAAACAGATATTAGGAATAGAACCATCACAATCACATCCACAGGTAGTGATGTAGATTCATCGATGGTATACATAGCTATTGCTTTAGGATTTTTCCTTGGAGTAATAGTCTTGTTTATACTTAGAGAAGAGCGTAGATAATTTGAATAAACGAAAAATTCATATACCCTCTCAAGGATATCTTTACTGCATAGGTAATCCTTTAAAGATTCCGGGATTCGTATGAGTAACGAGAATTACGATAGGTATGTACCTGAGGATATTTTGAAGGAGATAGACGACTATGAGAGAAAACAGAGTGTTTCTAGACCTAGAGCTAAAGGTAGGTTACCTAGTAATGAGGATATTGTTAAAGCTATACTAGAAGTTACAGCTGGGAAACTCACTAGATACAATGTTGAAGATCTCTACGATAATGTTGTTGAATATCTTAGAAATCAAGGGTTTGATACCTCTGGATTAACACCTTCAAGAGTTGAACGACTTGTGTCATCTCTAATTAGAAAAGGGATTTTAACTAGTATGCTTGAGTAAATTAATACATTGAATATCTAGAGTTTTTGCCTTCAATATTTTCAATAACTAGGTGTAAAACATAAAGTAACTTTGTACTTGTCTCGAGATATCTCTCTAAAGAATTCTTAAAGTCTATCGGCAATTCTTTGATAGCTCCTTCTCTAGAGTATTCGGTGTAGATTCTATGGAGATCCGCTATATCAAGGGATTTCAAATCTATATCTAGTCCTTTTACAGAGAGCTCATAACCAATAGCGCTAAGAGAGATAAGCTCTATACCTAGCTTAGATAATTTTTCTCTTAAGCTATAGCCATAATCTTTAATAGTTCTAGCTAATCTCTTCAAGCCAATTTTCTCTAACTCTTTAGCTGAAGCTTCTTTATCTAAAACAATGAGCTTCATATTATTGTATACAACCATATCTTCTACATACACTTCGAAATCTCTAAGAGTTTTAGGTGGTGGTGTAAAAGGTAGCATGGTATAGAGTTCAGTAATCCTTTCAACTGTTTCACCATCGAAAACAGCTAGACCTACAATAGCTTTCCTAATAACTTCTTCCTCGTTAACAATATGAGCTATACTATCTAATGTAACTATTTTCAGTGCTTTACTAGGCTTAGGAATAGATATCTCCAAACCTCTGAAGATAGCAGAGATCTTCTCCCTCAGCTGTAGATAATCTACTATCTTAGATGATAAAATTTTCAAAATATTTAGATCTAGTCCTAGGGATAATAGATCTGAGTAAGCTATATCATCAAGCTGAAGCAGTAGCACTAAATCAAGATCTTCTGGGGTATAGCTTTCTAAATCTTTCCTAACTCTACTCCAATCAATAGATTCTAGTAGCCCTGCCGCCTCAGGTTCGTGTAACTCAATAAATTTCTTCTCTCCTATCTTCCCAACGCTATACATAATAGTTTCGAAAGGTATTCCGTAGAATTTTCTCAGGAAAACCATAAGATAAGCAAGACCTAATCTTAGGAGTGTTGCATCTTCTCTTTCATCAGCTTCTACGTAGGTACCATAGGTATAGTCTCGGTACATACCTGCTGTTTCTACAGGAACATAGATAGTTTTTCTATCGTATGTAACTATATGTTTATCTCCAAGTCTAGCAACTCTAGGTCTACTTGCAACTAAATACCATATAACTCTATTAGGTATCTTAAGATATTCCCCGAAACCTTGTCTAGGTGGATAAACAACAGCTAGTACATAGCTAGATAGCTTACCTCTAGCGATATCCCTTAATATACTTGGCTCCTCGCCCCATGAAGTCTTTATATATCGATACTCTTCAACAGCTTCAGCTATCGCATCATCTCTAAAGAAGTTGAACTTACTAAGCTTAGACTCTACAACAGCTCTCGCAAGCCTACTACTCTTCCCAGCTTCAACATGTTTAACTATAGCGTCTTGAGACATATCTATACACCCTTTCTGGAATCTCTCAACCAGATCACAATGACCTATAGGCTCTAATGGTATGAGCTTCTCGTTATCCTCGAGATATCTCTTTATACCGTAGGGTGGTCCAAACTCGTAGAAATTCAATCTCTCCCAAACCCATTTAGCTTTCTCATGATCTATAGAGCCTTCTTTCTTTACTACTCTAACTCTCTTCAGAACATCGAATTCTTCTTCTGTAAACTCCCGTCTATACCATGGTGATAGTATTTTTGCAAGACTTGTGAAGAGATATATATACTTATTCCTAGGGTTTATAATAGTCTTCTCCAAAGGTAGAGAAAGCCATTTATAGAAAACATCAACACCTTTCGTAAGCAACTCCCAATCCCATCTAGTTGACGGAATAACTATAGATTCTGAGAACTCTATCTCTCTTCTCCTACCTTTTCTACCCTCCCTCTGGAGAAACTCTCTAACATTCTCAGGTAACCCAAGGTGAACAACTCTAACAACAGTCCCTATATCTATCCCTTGAGTCAAAGTTCTAGGGCTGACAATTATCTTAACCTCTCCTCTCCTAGCTCTCTCCTCAATAAACTCTCTCTCCTTCTTAGGAACAAGGTGGTGATGAGCTGCAACAGCATCTCCTAATAGATCTTTAAACCCTCGTGCTACTTCATCTGCTCTAGCAATACTTCTAGTAAATACAAGTGTTACACCATTATCTTCTACATACCTAGAGAAAATCTCTTTAATATCTATAGAGATAGAAGGTACTTCAAAACCTAGGGCTTCGAGATACTGAAGAACTTTGTAAGCATTCTTCTTAAACAACTCTAAGTTATCAAGAGCTTCAACAACATCTCTATCAATATCATTTCTCGAGATAAGCTGTTCTCTATACTTTCTAACTATTCTCCAGACATTCTCTATATTCTTACCTAAAACAATATATAATCTATTCTCAACTCTAAACTGTTTACCATCAACAACAGCGCATCTTCTCCCAGTAACTTCTTCAAGATATCTACACATATCCTCAGGGTTAGCTAAAGTAGCTGTAAGAACAACAATCTGAGGTTTTATATCGCTATAATCTATCAATATCTTCAGCATACCGAGAATAAGAGCTATACTTCTAGGGCTATAGAAATCGAATTCATCTACAACAACAAGGTTTATCTTCCTAAAATCGAGTAGACATGCTGAAGGGGTTAAGAGAAGCTTCTTAACCTCATGGAAAAGGAAAGCAGGGTTCGTAACTACAAGTCTAGAGTTTGTTAACTCTCTTCTTAAACCAGTTCTACCTATCTTCTGAATAATCTCATCTCTTAGCATAGCATCTATCTTTGCTACAGGTATACCTGCTGAAGATGCATATAGAGATATTCTCTTAATCTGGTCATTAGCTAATGCAAGAGTTGGGTATATAGCTATAGCTTTAAAACTTTCTCTCCTAGCTTTCTCATGAAAATAGAAATACCAGCTCTCAGTTTTACCTGAACCTGTACCTGATTTCAAGACAACGTTATAACCTTCTCGAAGAAAATTTAGAGCTTGTAACTGGTGTTCGTAGAAATACTCTTTTGCTATCTCTAAACCTAGTTTCTCTAACTCAGGAGCAATATCTCTAAACCTAGTATTTGTTCTTGGAGGCTCTAAAGCAGGTTCAACAATTTTTATATAATCGTAACCTAATTTCTTCAAAACATCTTCGCTATCTGTTATCCTCAATATTCTCACCCGATAGAAGATCAGCGAGGATTCATGACATCACCACTCAGAGCCCACCACAGTCATCATAAACAAGGTGTTTACTGCATACCTATGTGAATACCATCTTTAACTGCTTTAAAAATTACGCTGGTTACACTACCCTTTATATAAGGATGCTTAAGGATCCTCTTAATAAATTTATCAAGATCTTCAACATCTCTAAACATCGCTAGTATAGCTACATCGTATTGTCCAGTGATATCGTAAACACCTCTAACATTGGGTTCAGAAGCAATAAGCTTCTCTATCTCCTCTATATGAGCTCCAACAACATTAAGAAGGATTAAAGCCATTAAGTTATAACCAAGCTTCTTATAGTTGATAATAGCTGTACACTGTTCGACAATTCCGCTGTCTTTAAGTTTCTGGATTTTTTTAGAGATAATAGTTGGAGATTTACCTAGTATTCTAGCGATTTTTCGAACACTTAAGCTACAGTCTTCAGTAAGTATCCTAAGGATCTCTCTATCAAGATCATCTAGTGTTTCTAAGCTCATAACCTGAAACCCTCTAGCTACAGCTATTCTGTATCTCAACGTTTATATAGTAGAAGAGTTTCGACAACTTTTTTCCTAAATTCTCTATCCTTAGACATATAATCAGAGAGCTTCTCAACACATTTTTTATCTACAAACCTCCTCGTAATACATGGAACATTTTTAACACATTGACTATCAGATTTACAGAGTTTCTCAACAAAATCAACAACTATTCTACCATAACCTGGGATAATAACATATACTTCTCTAGAGGATTCGGATCCTTTACCTCTTCCAGCTAGGAAGTACCTTACTGAGGCAATGAAAACAATTACAATTGTTAAACCTAGTACACTTAATAATATAGAGATGTTTAGATTTTCTAAAGCAACATAGATATATCTAAAAGGGTTAACAGTAAGAGCTAGAGCTTCTAAAAAACTATATCCTTCTTCAATAAGTTCACTAAACGTTAAAACTCTTAAATTATATTTAGATCCATCAACTAAAATAATCTTCTTACCATGCCCACTACACATAGTGTTAACTATTCTTTTCAAAACTTCTGTATACATGTTCTCACCTGGTGGAGAAGGTACAACAGCATTCAAAGCTATCGATCCATCCCCTATCACTAAAACAGAACCTCTATGTGTACGGCATAGAGCTCCAAGACTAATACCTTCAACAGTATAAGCAACTTTGATACACATTGAATTGTTATTAATTGTCACAGGGGATACGTAGGAGAAAAAGATGTAGTAAATCCTACCTTTCAACTCAATAAAACCAGGTGTAACAACAGGGAATTGCTTACTCTGGCTTATTCTACTTGAAGTTGGTATAATTTTCATCGATTCAACATATCTATAAGCTTCAATACTTATAGAGAGGTTTAAAGATTTCAACAATAAATTGGTGTAAGGACCCTCATCGAGTATAACAAGGTTGAAACCTTTATCTAGAACCAGACTAGATATAGAGTTGACTTCAGCTTGAGTAAAACTTTTCTCTGGAGAAATAAAGAATATAATTCCACAGCTATAATTATTCATAGGTAATTCTCTTTGCCTAACCCAGTTATCAACAATAATAACATCTGTTAATTCTATATTTCTCAACTGTTCAACAAAATTTGAAACACCATCCCATCTAATGTTTTGAGGTGATGCACCGTTATACGATATACCTTCTCTACAGGTTTCAATAGCTAAGAAGATGATGATAGCTATAGGTAGGATTGTTAATGGTGATACTTGTTTCACCCTCTACACCTTCTCTCACTAACAAATGATAGTATAACTATAGCTGATGCAAGAGATATTAAAGATGCTACATATTTCTGTGTTATAGCTAAGAAAATTGCTAGAACTGCTATAGCTATAGCTAAGTATGTTATAATAACGCTATGTATATCGTATTTCTCAAAATTATCCATAGCACCACCGTTAAAATATGCTAAAATCTTTAACATATCCGAGAAGGTATAGAGATCCGAGAATAAAAATAGATATCATTAGCAGTATCCTAAGACCTTTAAAACCGAAGAACTTATTGACTATATAGACTATAGCTATAGGGGAGACCATGGAGAGAATATATATAACGATAGTTCTAGAAGTAAGAAGAGATATTAAGATATCTATAGTGTAACCTAATAATGTTATATTTATACTATAGAAAACCGGTAGATATAGATAGCGAAGATTTAGCTGCACCAATGGTTTATTCTCAACTCCTAATATAATTGATAGTAAATATCTAAGGATTATATAGATAGATATAAAGATCAGTATTGCTGAACCCAGGAAATCTAACAAACTAAATTTCTTAATAAAACCTATATAAGCTAGTGCAATAGATAGAATAACTACAGAGAACCACGAAATCAACTTCATATCTAATCCTCTACCTATATCTTTCTAGAAGCGATTTCACAATCTTACTCCACTGCTCTTTATCTACATATGGTTTATCGCTATAACGAAGAACTTCATAACCTTTTGTAACATCTTCAAGTTTACGTTTAAAATACTCATCATCAATACGATCAACAAGTTTTAAAAAAGCTTCTCTATGAGTGTCACTAATTGATATCTTTATATTGAGTATTGATGCAAGTTTCTCTATAAGTAACCAGAATAGCTCAAGTACACTATCGCTTTTCTTATAAATAGAGCTATTATTAGCACCTTTGAAAACTTTTGAAAATCTAGCGAATAAATTAAAGATTATATGAGGTCTAAATATGATAGCTACCCCTAACGATAATACGAAGAGTAGCGCTAAATAGATCCAAACCTCGTTGCCTAACCATCCTTTACTAGTAGACTGAGTAGAAAACACTGTTCTTCTATGTATTGATACTGTAGTTGTTGTCATTATTAAATCAGTTTGAGTTGTAGATGATACAGCTATTGGTATTGAATTAAGTTTTTCAACTACATCCTCAATAGCAACTGATTTAGCTAATCCTTCTAAAGCAACCTCAAAATTCATTGAATTCTCTCCACTATCTGTATATCCACTACCTCTATACCCTGATCCTCCACCACTGGAACTATGATAAAATTCTCGTGTAAATTCTTCGTAATATTCACCTTCATAATATGGGTAAACACCTTCAGGTATATTTGAAATAAATCTTGGTAAGTTAGAAGGTTTCTCTTCAGTTATAGTACTAGAGTTCTCAGTGTTTCCAATATAATATGCAGAAGGTTTACTACTTATATACCTTAAGTAATTGATGTCTATAGACTCTATAAACTTTAAAGCTTCTTCGATATCCATGCTAAGTATATAATTAACAATGTTTATAACATCTTGAGAAGATATATCCAATCCATACTCTTCCGATAATTTCATAATCTCATTCAATAACTTCATAGCTTTTTCAACATCTTCTATTGTAATGATTCTCTCAGTAGATTTTTTACCGATATCCTTAGGCATGGATAGTGTTGCTATAGACATCCCTTGGGGTGGGGTTACAATCGCTACTTCATTAGAGTGTATAACGTCATTTATTATTAGATACAGAACAATGGATTCTCTATAGAGTAGATCCTCTAGAATATTGTTTAGTACATCTCTATAAACAGCTCCAACTTTTAGGATTATCTTGATTGTGTAAATCTTGCTTAATATCGATGGAAGTTCGCTACTAGGTAAACCTCTGTGGAATGTCATTATATACCATGTTAAGTGGTCTAAGTCTGTCTCATTGTAACGGCATGTCTTAGGTTTTACAGTATTTGTAAAGAATTTATTGAATACATCTCTACAGCTAAAACTAATCTTACTCATATTCAACTCTATGGCTATCGCTTTAAGTAGTTTAGCAACATCTTCTCTTCTTATAGCTTCAGATAACCTTGAGAAAATCTTTAGATGCTTAAACTCTGAACCGCTAATAAACATTGATAGAGTAGCATTTCTGTAGACTTCTTCTAGCACTAGCATAGATTTATTCATAATATTGTTCACATCAGATAAATTTATATTGAATCTCGATGCGAGACCTGTATATTTCAGCCAGTTGAGGAATTCCTCATAGTTATTCACACTCTCTTCTATAAACTTCCCTAGGTTACTTGGATGTCTTACTTCTTCAGCATTAAGGATGCTAAGATCAGCTATAGCTATTAGAGCTAGTAGAAGTACTGTTAACGTAAAGGATCTACATTTTGTTAGCCTCATTCTGTTCACACTAATCTATATTTTTAAACTAGAGTTAATATCTATCTAAACTGTAATAAGTATGACATATTTCAACAAAATCATAGAATCTACTGTTTTAGAAGCATCGAAAGTTTTAGTCGCTAGAGAAAACCATGTAAAACTTTTAGTATTCTCTATAATAGCTGAAGGGCATGTACTTATAGAAGGTGTACCAGGTATAGCGAAAACACTTACAGCTAAAGTTGTTGCAAAACTTCTAAACCTAAAATTTTCAAGAGTTCAATGCACTGTCGATACACTTCCATCGGATATCATAGGAACTAAAGTTTTCAACCAGAAGACAAGCGATTTCGAGGTTAGACTAGGGCCTATCTACACCAATATACTTCTTGTCGATGAGATAAACAGAGCTTCTCCTAGAACACAGAGTGCTTTACTTGAAGCTATGCAAGAGAAACAAGTTACAATTGATGGAGAGACCATACTTCTTCCAAGACCTTTCGTAGTTCTAGCAACTCAAAACCCTATAGAGTTAGAAGGTACTTTCCCACTACCTGAAGCACAACTAGATAGATTCTACATTAAGTTGACAATGGGTTTACTTGATAGAGAACCTCTCATAGCGTTGCTGAAGAAAGGTTTGAAGATTATAGAGAAAGAGTTTGAGAATCTAAAACAAGTTGCAGATGTAAAAGATATAGCTATAGCATCTGAAGAGATAGAAAAGGTTTACATCGACAACTCTATCTATGAATATGTAGCTAGAATAGCTGAGTATAGTCATAAACATGAAGCTGTTAGACTAGGGGTAACACCTAGAGGAGCTCTTATGCTTCTACAATTAGCAAAAGAATTTGCATTAGCAGAAGGAAGAACCTATGTAATTCCAGACGATATTAAAGCAGCTGCTATCCCCTCTCTATCGCATAGAATACTACTCAAACCTGAGTTCATTGCTGAAGGTTATACAGGTGAAAGAGTTGTTCTAGAGGTTTTATCGAAAGTTGAAATCCCAAAACCATAGAGAAGAAATTGATAAGAGAAGCACAGCTACTACTTGGGTAAAGATATCTACTGGATCTTACATCTTTGTACTCATAGCTATATCTACCTTGATTATATATACTTGGAATCCTATTCCTTACATAGATTTAAACAATTTAGTGTTCCTTAGCTCTGCTGTTCTCTATATAACTATAGTAGCTATAGCTATAGATATTACTATCGCTGGTTCCTCTAAAAATATAGCCTTAGAGATAACTTTTCGAAATAGTTTAGAGATTATCGAAGGTAGTGATACTTCTTTAATATTTTTGATTAAACCTAGTGGAATAGCTAATCTACTGTCTATTAAGAAGATTCATCTTAGCTCCGATAAAGGTTTAAAGATCTCTAAGTGGAGATTTGATCGAAAGAATCAAAGTTTAGAGTTATATCTATCTGGTTACCCAGGTAGACATGTTGTAGATGGTCTATATATTGAGATTGAAACACCTTTGTCAATCCTAAGAATAGGGTTTAACTTCGCTCTTGAAAAACCTATAGAGATCAGAATTGTTCCTATGAAATCTAGGCATATGTTCAATGTAGAAGCCGTAGTTCCCTATCTACCTCTCATAGAAGGACGTTCATCTAGGAGAAAAGGAGTAGGATCCGAGGTTATGAGTATCAGGGAGTTTACTCCTCATGATGATTACAAGAAGATTCATTGGAAAGCTACAGCTAGAACAAGTAAGCTTATGGTTAAAGAGTATGAGCATAGGATGTATAGAAATGCTCTCCTTGTAGTATCTATTCACTATCTATTCTATTTAGGGGATCCACCTCCACTAGTATTCTTATTTAGAACAGTAGTTGATGTTATAGAGACCTTAACGTCTATAGGTATGAGGGTAGCGTTAGGGATTATAACAGAAGAAGATATAAAGATGGTAGATTTCATCGATAGATTTAGGATACATGAAGTTTATAGAATTCTTTCAGAAGTTAAGTGGCCTAAAGATCTATCAATTACAACTATTAGGTATACAAGTAGCAATAGGATATTGAAATGGTTTGTACAAACAGTAACTAAGAATATCTGTAGAGATCCATGCATAGTTATGTTGGCTATAGACCCTCTAGACGATCTCGATCTCAGTGCTGTAAATAGTATTACAAGTTTTTTAAAGAGTAGTAAACATAGTGTGAAAATACTGTTGACAACACCATCAACACTTAGATTTATATACTCATCTAAGGTGGGTATGGAGGATATATCAGAGGTTATGGGGGAGATGACGAGGGTTAGAAGAATGTTAACAAGGTTCGGGGTAAAAGATGTTTACCTACCAACAGTATACTTAAAAACTCTTAAAAACTTAGGCTTTGGTAAAACATCTATAAACTCAAGATATTCATAGTTTTGAAGATATATCTTTAAGTATAGTTAGCATCAATCTTGCGTTCTTAAGCATCCAGTGATTATTGTTAAAGAATATGTAGATTTTCGTAGGGTTAAGAGCAAAAACATTTTTAGCAATTTCTTCAAGTTCTTCTAATGTATAGTCATAAGCATACCACATATCTACCCCATGAAGTCTTAGATAGACAATACTGTTAGATCTAGCTATAAACCTCCCTATCGGTGAATCGATAGAAACAAAAGTTATACCAAGTTTTCTGCAAAACTCAACTGTATCACTATTAAACCAACTCGTATGTCTAAACTCTACAGCGAATTTCTCACCAATGTCAATAGCTTTAACAAATTTCTCGAGCTTTTCAACATTAACATTGTTTTTTAGAAAACTCGGTGGTAGTTGGAATAAGTAGAAATCTATATGTTTATCCAAAGGTCTGAACAATCCATAGAACTTACGCCAAGTTTCTAGAGAGTCAAGACTAAGTTTTCTATAATGTGTTATACTTCTGAAAACTTTTACAGCCCACTTAATAACATAGGTAGAGCTTTTCTTAGCCCAGCTAAGCACTTGGTTTCTAAAAGGGAATCTATAGAAAGAAGCATTCAACTCAACAGCATTTAAACCGGAATACTTAAGATACCAATCAAGAGATCCTTCTTCATTCCAGTCGTAAACCCAGCCTGAGGTACCTACATAGATTTCCACAGATTTCACCAACTATAGGTGTCTAGAAAAACTCTAAAATTGCTGATTCTCTGTAGCAATAGTTTATATGCTATAAATATTAAATATTGTTGTTATTTCATAGGGATATAGACTACTTTTCTATTTAGAGATGTTGAAGATCTATGTTTTTCTATAGAGCCAGCATGCTACATAGTGATCTTTCTCTATCTCTATAAGAGGTGGTTCTCTTGTTCTACATAGATTTGCTATCTGTGGATATTTATCTAATGCAGGGCATCTTGGGTGGAATCTACATCCATAGGGTATATCTATAGCACTTGGTACTTCGCCTTTGATATCTAGTTCTTTAAGTTCTCTTCTTCTACTTGGCTCAGGTTCGGGGATAGCTTTGATTAAAGCTTTTGTGTAGGGATGTAGAGGTTTTGATAAAACTTTTTCTGCAGGACCTAGCTCTACTATTTTCCCTAGGTACATAACAGCTATTCTGTTAGCTATGTACCTTGTTAATGCGAGATCATGGGTAATGAATAGGTATGATAGACCTAGCTCGTTCTTCAACTCCATCATTAGCTTGAGGATATCTGTTCTTATAGATACATCTAGCATTGATAGAGGTTCGTCTGCTACTATAAACCTTGGCTTAAGTATTATTGCTCTAGCAATAACTACTCTCTGCCTCTGACCACCTGAGAGCTGGTGGGGATACCTATACATGAAGTCTTCTGGTGGTGTTAGCTTAACCATCTCTAAAGCTTTTGCAACTATTTCTATCCTCTCTTCTCTAGAACTTCCTATCCCGTGGATCTCTAGAGGTTCCATAAGTGCGCTTAATACTGATTGCCTAGGGTTGAGGCTTGCATAAGGATCTTGGAATACTATCTGCATTTCAAGTCGAAGAGACTTCATATTCTTATGCTTAATTTTTGTTACATCTATATGAGTCTTAGTCTCTAGGAGAACTTCATGACCTTCGGCTTCTACAATTTTTTTAAAAATATTTTCACTAGGTTTATACCCAATAATTCCTGTAGTTGGTTCAACAAGTCTAAGGATAGCTCTACCTGTTGTAGTTTTACCACAGCCACTCTCTCCAACGAGAGCGAATACCTCTCCTTCACCTATAGTGAAAGCTATACCGTCAACAGCTTTTACATATCTCGTTGGAGCCATAGTTATAATATCTTTAAAACTTTTGCGTAGAGGAAACCAAACCTTTAAATCTTTCACATAGAGAAGAGTACCACGATCTAGCTTAGGGTTATAGACACCTTCTAAAGACATAAGGCTCACCTTTTAGCTATAAGCCAACAAGCAATCTTATGATCTTGCTTTAGCTCATCTATAGCTGGTTCTTCTTTTCTACATATATCCATTGCGAAGGGGCATCTTGGATGAAATCTACAGCCAGGTGGTGGATTGATAAGATCTGGAGGTTCGCCGGGGATCCCCTTGAGCTCTGTTTTCTCACCGCTCAGCTTAGGTATGCTATCGAGTAGTCCAAGTGTATATGGATGCTGTGGATTCTTATAGACTATATCTGAAGATCCATACTCAACTATTTTACCTGCATACATAACAGCTATAGAATCAGCAATCTCTGCTAAAAGACTAAGATCATGAGATATCACTATCATTGAAAGGTTCTTCTCCCTCTGAAGAGACTTCAGCAAATTGAGTATCTGTGCTTGAACAACAACATCTAGAGCTGTTGTAGGTTCATCAGCTATCACCAAAGGTGGGTTTAAAGCTAAAGCCATTGCTATAACAACTCTCTGCTTCATACCACCACTAAGCTCATGGGGATAAGCATTAACTTTCTCAGGATCTAGACCAACGATCCTAAGGAGCTCTCTAGCACGCCTAACCCCCTCCTGCTTTGGGAGACCTAGGTGGATCCTATAGACCTCAGCTATCTGATCACCAATCTTCATAACAGGGTTAAGCGAGTTCATAGCCCCTTGAAATACCATAGATATACCTTTCCACCTAACTCTCCTCCTAAACTCCTCTTCACTCATAGACACTATATCTTCCCCATTAAACCTTAAAGACCCACTAACTATCCTCCCAGGCGGAGGTACAAGTCTCATTAATGCATAGCCAAGAGTACTCTTACCACAACCAGACTCTCCTGCTAAAGCAAGTATCTCTCCTCTACGGATACTGAAACCAACATTATCAACAGCTTTAACAACACCTTTACCAGTAAAATAGTAAACCTTTAAATCACTAACCTCTAGTAAATAATCCTTAGCATTGCTCTTAGGAATACTCATTCCATTAACACCATTATCTAGTTTGTACACCTTCTTAAAGCTTAAACATGTAAAAGTTTATAAATTCATGATTAGAAAACATTCATAAAAATTTATATAGGAGACCATGTAGAGTAGCTTTAAATAGTTAAGAAAGTCTCTTGGTGAAATACTTGCGAAGATCAATACCCTTAATAATCATGGTCCTCGTAACCATAGTTTTGCTCTCTACAACTCCAAATCTGCATGCGCAAGTAGAGTCACCTAAAGTTGTGAAATTCGAGATAGATAAAACAAGTGTTTACGCTGGATATCAAGGTATTGAAGTAAAGGCCTACATATATACACCTATAGATCCTGTTACACGTGAACCAATACCTGCTAGAGTCAGTATAGCTAGAGCAACTCTTATGGCAGGTTTAACTATAACTCTAAACTTAACATTCATTGCGCTACAAGATATAGAATCTATAACAGTAAAAGGTGTAACATACAATGTTAAGTATATTGTGCTTGGAAGAATTATGGTTCCAGAAGCTGTATATCCAGGATCAGCAATGCTTAGAGTGGAAGTGGTGGGAACTGCGGGAACAATGCAGTTTAGCAATTCAACAACATTTAGGATAACTGTTATGAGTAGCAAGTTCGTTGAAGAAGATAGGATGAATGCATATAGAGCTTATGAAAGAGTCTCAATACTTACATTTATAGCTTCTGCCCAGGGAGTTGATGTATCAAAAGCTATGGATACTCTTAGCCAGCTAGAGTCAATGCTTAAAGATGCTGATTCAAAACTAATGGTTATGGGTGAAGTAAAGGAAGCATCAGATCTCTATAAATCTGTAGTATCTAAAGCTGAAGAACTTTCGTCAGCTCTACTACTTGAGTTGGTAAGAGTATCTAGAGAAACATCATCAGCGTTAAACAATTTGAATACAAAGTTAGACAATGTTGAAACTTATGTTAAAAATGTTGAATCAGCATTAACAAGATATTCAGATGAAACAAGTAAAGCTATATCAACACTCTCAGATAACCTTAATGCTTTAGCTAAACAACAAGAAGATACAGCAAAAAGATTAGATGGTGTAATAGACTATGTTAATAACCTAGGATCAGCTTTATCTCAATACTCAAGTGAAACTAATAAAGTAATAGAATCTCTATCTAAAGACCTTAATGCTTTAGCTAAACAACAAGAAGATACAGCAAAAAGCTTAAACGCAGCTGTAAACACGTTAAGTGGATCGATTAGCACATTAAACAATAAAGTTGGTGATCTGGCTCAATTACAAAACAAACTAGTCTCGATGATGAATAATCTACAAATATCAATTGTAGTACTAGGAGTAGCTATACTAATAGCTATAGCAATAATTGCTCTAAGAGCTCGACGCTAAACTTATTTAAGTAAATACATATTTTTAATTCTAAATATAATAATTCATGTACAATATTTTCGATTCAATGACATAGTTAATGTATTGCTTTATGTACTCAATAAAAATTTTTAAACCTTAAACAAATCTATAATGTAAACAAAACTCGTACTAGGTGTATTCATGTATATGAAAAAATTTGTGGTAATACTAACCATAGTTGTTATAACTTTAACATCTTTAACATCTTTAGTAACTATAGTAAGTCAGCAAGTACAACAGCCATCCTATGTCTACGGTCCGCACATAGATAAAATTACTTTCCCTGTTATGAGAGATTACACTATGAGAATACTGGCATTTGAAGCAAATGAACTTGATGTTGTAGGTGTTCTTCCAAGAGATCTAAGTAGAATTAGACAGAATAGACCTGATGCACATATAATAATGACTGTAGGTATAAATACCTTAGGTGCAATACATTTCAATGTAAGGCTATGGCCTGTTAAATACGTAGAGCTTAGGAAAGCTATAGCACATCTATGGAATAGAGATAAGATTATAGCGGAATCGCCGTTAGCAGGTATAGCTGTTAAATGTACTACGTTACCTCCTCCAACCAATGGAGAATGGGTAAACCCGGAAGCTGATTACGAAAAACTGTATCCTTACAACCCTGATAAAGCGAAAGAATGGCTTTCCAAAGTCTTTGTACCTTGTACTGGTCCTGATGGTAAACCTGCTTGGTGTGATCCTAAAGAAGGAGGGAAAGTTGTTGAAATAGAGTTATTAACACTACCACAAGCAACTTCTCCTACATATTACTGGATAGCTGAGTATATAAAGAGTGAAGCTGAGAAAATAGGGCTTAGAATAAAACTTGTAACTGTAAGTACTGTAGAGCTTATATCTAGAACTGGTGCAGGTACTGCACAAGCATGGATTATAGGATGGACCCTTGGCAGATTTCCTGATTTCATGTACTACTTCTTCCACAGTAGTGAGATAAGACCTGGAGGTTGGAATGAATGGGGTGTAAATGATACAAGAGTTGATGCACTATTAGATAAATTCTACTTTGCAAAGAGTATTGAGGAAGCTAAGAAGTATGCCTACGATGTTCAAAAGATACTTGTAGAAGATTGGCTTCCATGGATACCAACGTATACAAGCGTAGGTATAACAGCATTTAACGGAGCTATAGATAGAGATTCAATTGTATTAACATATGCACCTCCGCTGAAAGACCCTGTAGGTTTTAGCTGGTTCTGGTGGAATAATGTAAAGTTCAAGGATAGAAAGTTTGGTGGTACATTTAGATACTATTTCGGAGGGGATGTATCAACATTACACCCAGCAATATATCAATGGGCACATGAAGCAGACCTCATATGGAGAGTCTATGCGTCTTTTATGGTTACAAAACCTGAGAATATATATGCTGAACCTAGGATACCTGTTCTATTAAAAGACTGGAAATTCGAGGAATTCACATTACCAAATGGATCAAAACGATATAGATTTACATTGAACTTATTCGATGGAATGATATGGCAAGACGGTGTACCTATAACAGCTGAAGACTTTGTCTACACAGTAACGAAATTCGGTATGGAGTTAAAGACTAGGAGATACTATGATCCATCACTTAAAAACGTTGTAGAGATAAAAACCATTAACAGAACAGCAGCAGTAGTAGTGTTGAAAGATTATGGATGGGTAGATACATACCTATGGACAGAGTATGCAATATTGCCGAAACATATCTTCGAACGTCTAGCTAACCCGCTGGACGACCCATCTCTATTGCCTCATCCAACAATACCAGGGTTGACAGCGATGATAGGTAACGGACCATTTATACTCGTAAAAAGAGATGTAGCATATGCAGAAGTAGTTTGGAACCCAGTCTATGTATGGAGACATCCAGAGAGGACAGTGTTGTTCAAGAAAGTGGACGCTCCAAAGAGTATAAGCCCTGGTGCATCATTTAAGATTTCAGTTCAACTTGTAAACTACGATGAAACAACACCTATAGTTAATGGAACTGTTAGAATATTTATCAAAGGTCCTAGGACTTTAGGGCCGGTAACAGCTACACATGTTGGTGGAGGAGTCTATGAAGTAACTCTACCAGGTCTTGAAACAGGAGCATATAAACTCGTTATAGAAGCTTCTATGCCTCTAGCATTATGGACTCTTACAAATGTATACGAAACAGATATAACTGTAGGAGCTGTTGCACCATCACCGACACCAACACCAACGGCAACAGTTCCAGTAGCACCAACAGTAGGTCGTATAGAGATTAAGGTTGGTGCTGTACCTGAGTTAAAACCAGTAACAATAGCAATGCCATCGCCAGTAACAGTAACAACTCCAGTAGTTGAAGTTGTTAAACCTACAGTAGAAGTTAAACCAGTAGAAGTTGTAAGCGCAATGGACTTAAGCACAGCTACAACAGTATTAGCTATTGTTATAATACTTGCAAGTGCTGTGCCAAGTTTCATTAAGAGAGGAGGTAGCTAAGCATTGCTTAATACTAGTAAAAATTTATTTTTTATATAATATGTAAAAATATTTGAAATAAATCCGTATCGAGGGTTTTGATATGAAGTTAGGTACTTTCATTATAAAAACAAGTTTAAGATTATTTATTACATACATAGTTATAATAGCTGTATTCTTTATTGTGGTAAGAATTTTACCAACACTTGTTCTAGGTCCTCAAGCAGATCCTCTTCTAATAGCATTGAAGAGATCTGGTGATGATCCTAGGTTTAGTAATTGGGTTGAAGAAACAGCTAAATTCTATGGATACAATTTGCCTTTATTTCCTCATCAATTCCTTATGTATATGCAGAACACACTTCTACTCAACTTCGGGATATCGTTATTTACACAGAAACCTGTTCTAGAAGATATAGCTTTAAGGTTGCCTTACACACTTTCGTTGTATACAGCTGCAACTATATTACCAATAGTAATTGGGTATTATTTAGGTGTTGTAAGTGCTAAACATCGGGGTGGAAAACTTGATAGTTTTCTTGTACAGCTTGGCATAATATCGTACGTTATACCTGCATGGCTAGTTCTCCTACTTATATATTATTTCTTTGCTTATCTACCGAAAAGATTGTGGGATACTTATATATTCCCTCTACCAGTAAGACCTCCAAGTATCTCAGCTTTAGACTTTGAATCGTTGAAGTATTTGCTATGGTATATGTCACCTCTACTATTATCAGTTGTTATTGCTTGGACTGGTAGTTGGATTTACTTCATCAGGCAATTGATTGTATCTGAGCTAGCTCAGGATTATGTAGTTACAGCTTTAGCTAAAGGGCTTACACAAACAGAAGTTTTAACGAAACATGTTATACCTAATACAAGACCTCCGTTAATTATGAGATTAGCCTATACATTACCAGGGATTTTTGGAGGAGCATATATATTCGAACTCATAAGCAATTGGCCTGGGATAGCACAATTATCGTTCAATGCTTTCACTAACTGGGATTTCCCACTCATGGTGGCTTTCTTCACAATATCAACACTACTTTTACTAATATCACTTTTAATAGCTGAAATAGTGATAGCTGTAGTAGACCCTAGAATAAGGCTACGTTAGAGTGTTGACTGATGTCTAAATTAAACAATATAACAAGCACTATAATCAGAAAAAGCAGAATATTAGCGGAATTTACAGTAGTACTGAGAAAGAAATCCGCATTAGCAGGATTAACTATAATTATAATTATCGGCATCTTAGGCGGGCTAGCTGATGTCATTACAGAGTATAGTTATAGAGACTACAGACTTGCTGATAATTTCGCCTATCCAGTATGGCTTGCACCATCAGATATACCTAGAAATATCGAGAAAACATTCGCAACATTCCAAGTAGATAAACAGAATATTGATCAGAATGTTGTTATAGAATATATATCGTTATCTAATGGAGTTACTATAAGAATTAGAGGTGTTGGTAAAGCTGAAATAACTCTTAAACCAAAAGATTATATCTACTACCCATATAATCCAGCTGAATCACTTGAAGTAAAATCAGCTATCTTAGTTCAGAATTTATCAAACTTGGTGCCTTGGTATAACGTACAGATAGCTATAGAGAATATCGATTTGCTAGCTAAGAATGCTACATATGGATTAAAGCTAGGTAAAGAATTAGTAAAATATATACCGCGCGGTATCTACATTCCTTTCGATCTTGCAAAAGAACGTGTCTATCAGCTATACGAACTTGTGAATTCAAGAATAGTACCTCAAAGATCTATTAACATAGTACTACCAAACCCATTAACAAATCTTATACAGCCTTACGTAGATCCAACAATGAGAGGGTCAATTGAAGGTGTTAATGCTGTTAAAGATTTGATATTAGAGAAAGATACCCGTATAATAATATCTCTAAAAATTGTTTACTACTGTAACCCAGAAGATGTTCTTATGAAATGCGAGCCAGGTAATGGTATAGAAATATCATTAGAACCTGTAAAACTGAGAATTCTTGGAAAAGCTTTTGGTACTCTAGGGACGAATCATATGGGTAACGATGTATGGGCGCAATTTATCTATGGAGCTAGATCAGCTATAGTTTTAGGTATAGGAGTTGCAACTGCTATTATACTTCTAGGACTAGTTATAGGGTTGATAGCTGGTTATAGTTATGGTTCGATAGTAGACGCTATAATAACTTTTATAACAGATATTGTGTACTTTATACCATGGTTACCATTGATCATGATTATAGGGATGGTTTATGGCAGGAATTTGACTATAATATATGGAACATTAATATTACTTTCTTGGCCAGGTACTGCAAGGGTTATTAGGAATTGGGCAGTTGTTTTAAAAGAAGCACCGTTTGTTGAAGCAGCTAAAGCTCTTGGAGCTGGAACATGGAGAATATTATTTAAACATGTAGCACCTCAACTAATACCATACCTAGTTTACAGTATAGTGATGAGTGTTCCAAGTGTAATTATGTTTGAAGCAGGGATACAATTAATAGGTTTTGGAGATCCTACTGCTGCTACATGGGGTAGAATGATAAGTGAAGCATATAGAGAAGGTGGATTTCTCCACAATGCATGGTGGTGGTTCATGCCCCCTATACTAGGTATAATAGCTATATCTATAGGATTCGTGTTGATAGGTATTGCTCTAGATGAGATAGTTAATCCAAGGCTAAGGAGGAGGTAAACACTGATTAAGATGAATAGAAAAAAGATGTATGGGAAGAAAAAAATATCGAGATCTAAACCAAAACCTTTATTCATAATACCTCTAATCTTTTTAATAGTTATATATACTATGTATGTATTGAATATCGAAATACCTATACCTTTATCCAGCCAATATAACTACACTATTGATTACAGAAATCTTAATACATCAATAACATTATACAAAATCTATACTTTTGATTCCCAAAAAGAAACATTACTACAAATAGATGGAATAATCAGGAAAATCGTGAGAGAAAAAACTAATGACTTGTATATTTACCTGGGTACCCACAGAATATCAAAAAATAAAGAGATAATATTCATCAATTATACATCTAGCATTATTTTAGATAATGGAAAGTATATAGCTTACCTAGTGATAAACAAGACATTTACAGGGATACCTATAGTATACATCGATGCAAACTATTCAAAAAGCTTCGATACTATTGTTAATTACTATCCATATCAATTTCATTTCATAATTAGAGTACAGAAATGCGGTATAAAGCTCACTTTTTTTGAAGTAGGAGTTATGAAAAAATTTTTTGTGAAAATTATCAACGAAGATACCTATACTAAAATAATTAGAGTAGATAGTGCAATAAATAAAACCTACTTTTTTGATATCTGTGGAGATAGAATTGAGGTAGAAAGCTATTTATCGCCAATACCTTTAATCACCTTAAAAGAACTTTCAACATATACAAATTACTTAGTATTGAGCGAAAGCCCTTTAATAGCATTGATATTTACACCAATATTATTATATATATTCATTAAAAGTTTTATTAGACACCGAATAATATCAAAGAAGGTGTAACTCGTGATAGATATTATAGTATTCCTATTGATATTAGTTTCCATTGCTATAGTTATTAGTATAATTTTTCCTAATTTAAGACCTCTTATAGCAGGACTGATAATTGTCTATTTATCTTTACCTATATACCTATTCATAGCAATATTACCAATAGACTCTCGACTAAGAATAGCACTTCAATTAATTGCATTCTCATTTTTAATATTTATAGCTTTTTATGTAACACTTAAAGAATATAGAAGAAGAATTAGAATTCCACAGAAAGGATACCCTGTGACAGTATATAGCTATTCTATTATATAAAATCAATTATTTTATTTCTAATTAGTAGTACTTTATAATTCAAAGATTACGAGCGGGGAATATTAAGATCTTTTCTTTTCTTCAATAACATTATTAAATAGATGTAAACTGATAAAGCTGTCATAGATAGTGTTGCTGATGCTAGTAGTATATATCTATGGCTACCTGTAGAATCTCTTATTAATCCACTTATCATTGGCGATACGAGCGATGCTGCCATTGGTGCACTGTTAATTATACCCGAGATTTTCCCTATGTTTTCTAATCCGAATAAAGCTGGTATTAGTATCCAGTGTACCGTTGGTTCAGCACTAAAGAATATATATCTTATCGATATCATTGATGCTACAAGCCATGGAGAGCTATAGAATATATATGATAGAGCTGTTGATAATGCTTCAAAACCATATATCGTTGGTAATGTTTTTGTATAGCCAAATTTATCTATTATATAACCCCATAGGAATGCTGATAAAGCTTGTGCTATTCCAGCGATACTCATTATCATAGGTATGATAGATATACGTACATACTCATTATCAAATTCTCCACTCTTTATAAAAGGTTCTTCTAAGATTCCTGCTAAAAGATTCATAATAACTATAGTTGATGTTGCTATCAAGAAGATCATTGTATATACAGTAAATAAAGTACCGTTTGTCCCTAGATGTTCATTCTCATCGGTTCATTTTTATTCGTTGCATCTAGGGACTTCCACCTCGCCCAAAGCAATTTGGAAATCGCTGTGGGGTCATGGGTGGTTGTCGAGCCCAACGGCATGGGGCTCCCATCTACCACTAACCCGCCTAGGCTTGGAGCAGT
>Ga0080004_1129620_pt1 | contig 28253 bp, 26 predicted proteins | sample WasSprMetagenome_FD_69207 | JGI IMG/M metagenome (GOLD analysis project Ga0080004, IMG submission 69207) | Sulfidic aquatic microbial communities from Washburn Spring, Yellowstone National Park, USA - WS (SPADES assembly) (version 2) | ecosystem: Environmental > Aquatic > Thermal springs > Hot... | reverse complement strand
ATGAAGAAGAACTTTTTGAGGATAAGCTTAAGGTTAGAAAATTATATGATGATTGGATTTATTTTTCTAAAATTTTTGAAGAAAGAGAGATTAAGAAGGTGATGGAATGAAACCTAGCACATTAAAGAAATTAGAAAGGTTTAATAAAGGATTGAAATTCTGGAGGAATTGAAAAGGTATGATAAAGAATATTTTATAGTAGATTTAAAAACTTTATCCATAGCTGAAAGGAATATACAGGTTTGTACTGAATTTTTAATTGATTTATCGAGTTATATACTTTCTAAACTTGATATTGAAATTCCAGAAACATATAAGGAAATCGTTGAAAAAATTTATGTTATTAAGATAATAGATGATGATCTAAAAGATAAGCTAATAGACATAGTTGGATTAAGAAACATAATAGTTCATATGTATGCAGATGTAAAAGCTGAATTAATTTTTGATAATTTAAGAAGAAATAATAAAAATACTAAAAATTTCAATAAAGAAACTTTTAGAATTTTGTAAAGAAAAAAGCATAGATCCTTAGAATACGCTTATCTTTTCAATCATTAAAATTTTTTGCAAAAATCTTACTGGAAACTTAATAAATAAGTTCTAAGAAATTTCTTAAGAGGTAAGGAAGTATATGGTTATTAAAACAGCTAAACAATATATAGAAAGTTTAAGAAAAATTAATCCAGAATTTTATGCATTTGGTGAAAAAATTGAAAATGTCATAGAACATCCATTAATTAAACCTTCTATAAATTCTGTTGCAGTTACTTATGAATTAGCAAATGATCCAGAATATGAAGATTTAATGACTGCTAGGTCTTCTATAAATAATGAAAAAATAAATAGATTTAACCATTTATTCATTACTCAAGAGGATCTTATTAAAAAAGTTAAAATGTTAAGACTTTGTGGACAAAAAACTGGAACATGTTTTGTTAGATGCTTAGGAATGGATGCTATCAATGCATTATTTATTACTACCTATAAGATAGATAAAAAATATGGAACAGAATATCATAATAGATTAAAGAAATTCATAGATTATATTCAAAAAAATGATTTAACTTGTCATGCAAGCATGACTGATGTTAAAGGGGATAGATCTAAACGCCCAAGTGAACAAAGCGATCCGGATTTATACCTACACGTTGTTGAAGAAAGAAGAAATGGAATAATAGTAAGAGGGGCAAAAGCCCATCAAACTGGAGCAGGGTGTGCACATGAAGCAATAGTTATGCCAACCTGTAGAATGCTAGAAAGCGATAAGAAATATGCTATAGCATTTGCAATACCTACTAATGCAAAAGGCATAATATATGTTTATGGAAGATTTCCTATGGATACTAGAGAAATTGAAGGTATTGATGTAGGTAATATAAAGTATGGCAAACATAGCCCACTTATGATATTCGATGATGTTTTTGTTCCATGGGATAGAGTATTTATGTATCAAGAATATGAGTTTGCGGAAGAAATAGTTACGTATTTTTCAGCATACCATAGACAATCTCATGGTGGATGCAAAGCTGGTATGAATGATGTATTAATAGGAGCTACTTCTCTTATTGCTAAATATAATGGAGTAGATGATGCATCACATATAAAGAGTAAAATAGCAGATATGGTTCATCTAGTAGAAACAATTTATTCATGCGCTATAGCCAGTTCTGTTGAATCTAGAAAAACAGAGGCGGGAATATATTTTGTTAATAATCTATTAGCAAATGTAAGCAAACTTAATGAGGCAAAGAATTGCTATGAAATAGCAAGATTAGCACAAGACATTGCTGGAGGATTAGTTGCGACAATGCCATCGGAAAAAGATTTAAAAAACGAGAAAGTGGGAAAATTTATTGAAAAATATCTAAAAGGAAAACCTGAAGTACCTACTATCAATAGAATGAAAGTTATAAGATTAATTGAGCATATGACTTTAAGTATAGATTTATTATCAGATTTACATGGAGCAGGTTCTCCTGAGGCTCAAAAAATAGGTATAAGGAGATTAGCAAATATAGAAGAAAAAGAGAAGTTAGTTAAATCCATACTAAACATAGATTAATTTTAGACAATTTTAATTAAAAATTAATTTACTTTAGAATAAAGTTTATTAATTTGCTGTTTAATTTCATTTAATTTCTTTAAGATTATTTCATATACTTTTAATTTATTATTAATATAAGAGTTGAATCTAAAAAGAGCTACAACTTCATCTTTAAGATTTTTAATTAATAATTTTTTATACTTTCTTTCCTCCACTATTTCTTCTAGATACTCTTCACAAATTTTTCTAAGTTTCCTAACTAAAATCATTCTATTGTCTATTAATGATTTCAATTCCTGAAATAAAGGTTTCTCATCATTTAATGTTTCTTCATAAAATTTCTCTAAAAGAAGCGAATCTTTTCTATTTAAAAGATTTTCCATAATATTAATAATATTCTTTTTTACATTAATTAAACTCCTTAAAACATTAGCTATTTCATCATTTTGATTTTTAATTTTTTCGATTAATTTAATAGCTTCTAAGTAATTTAATTCCCTAAATTTTTCGCTAAGATTATTAAGGTTAATATTTCCAATAATAATAGGTTTTTTAATGAAAAAATCATAGATATATTCTAGTTCATTGAGCTCACTTCTAAAATTTTCTATATGAAGTTTAGAGGGATATGGAATGAATGGAACAATAGAAACTTTCTCAAAAATTTCTTGATTATCTATTATTAATCCATCCCTATTTAGTACGAGTAATTTTTTAAGAAGAGGTTTAATAAAGAATTTTTTTCCCCAATATGAAATAACCCAATAAGGGGTAGTTAAATAATATATTGGTCCGTCGATTTTAATAGAGTAATCTTTTAAAGAGTATTTTTTAGCAGCATTAAATATTCTCTCATTCTCATCATTAATCATTTCTTAAACCTTTTTTTAAAAAAAAAGAAAAAAGGAGGTTTAAGATAAAATCTTTATTTTAAATACATTTTCACCTATCCAAAGTATAGTGAATATTAAGTTTACTATGCCCCATATTATCAATAAAGCCGAAATTATCTTATTAGGCCTTATTTCTTCAGGCAAATATTTATTGTTCATATAGATTATTAATGGTAAATATATTGCTGCAGAAGCTGCCAAGAATACTTGTAGGAAAAGCCACATGATATATGGTTGTGCAAGCCATATTAAAGGAGTACTAATTGCAACCATAATAAAAAGAAGTAAGAAGTACCAAAATCTATAAGATTTCTTTCTAGCATAACTTGGCCATTCATACCATAGAGTATCAGCTGCAACTTTAGCCATGGCATCATAAAAACCGAATTGTGTATCAAATAATGAGAATGCTACTGAAAATAAGAAGAAATAGTATCCAATAGGACCAACCATTTTACCTAAACTTTCAGCTATTCCTAAAGGAATTTCACCCGATGGCAATTTGATTCCAGCTCTCCAAAGAACAGAATAACCAGCTAATATGTATATAAAGGTAAAGAACATAGATAAAAGCCAAAGTGTCAATATGTTTTCGAATAAAGCATATTTCATCCAATTCTTAAAGCTTTTCCTTTCTTTCTCATCTTTAGCATTAAACATGAATCCAGTTTCAGGTACTTCTTCAGGAGAATAGAATAAACCAGTAACTTTTCCTATATATTTATTCATCCCTATGCCTTTTTCTTTAAGATAAAAACTATAGTAGAGATTTATCGTTCCTCCTGCTGGTTGAACTAAATATCCTGTTAATACAGCAATTGATACACCGCTTGGAATCACTCCAAAACTAAAGAATCCTTTTAGCACTTCAATAGTATCGGCTGGAAAACTTCCGATTATAACTATAGCTGCATACAATGTTGCTATAGTAGTTGTAATCATAACTATTTTGAATATCCATTCCATCAAGTTATACACATATCTTGCCAGAGCATATAATATTGGTACCAACCATATACCTACTATAGTCCAAATTATTCTATCTCCCACACCTAATAACTTAGCCATATTAGTTGCAGCTGCACCCATCCATACAGGCCAAATCCACATAAGAGTATTTATAAGAAACCATACTGTGGCCCAAAAATGTTTAGGCTTTAAACGTGCAAAACCTTGGAATATATCCTCACCAGTTGCAATAGTCCATCTAGCAATTTCATAGGCTACTAATACTGCAAAAGTACATCCTAGAGTATAGATCCAAGAAATTTGAAGTAATGCTGTTGAGCCGCTTAAAGGAGCTTGCATTGCTTCAAATCCAGAGATACCTAAAGAAGTTACAATTAATGCAGGTCCAAATTTCTTAAACCATCCCCAAACTGTCCAAGGTGCTTCAGGCATAGGTTTTATAGGTAATGGCGGCTTTACATCACCTATTTTATATACTTCTTCTGGATTTTTCATATATTCTCCCCTTAATTATTTTCGATATAAAATAATATACTAAAATATATAAATATTTTCCCTTCCTTTTTTTGATTTACCATAACTTAATTTAGTAGATTTGATTTAAAAAATAAATATTTTACTGTTCTTTAATAAAAAAATTAATATTATCATCTATATATTTTTTATGATTGAAAATGAGGTTTATGAGAAGTTTGGAAGAAGCTGAAGTATTCGAAGCACCAGAACCATGGAAAAGGATAATAGCTATTTTAATCGATAAGAATTCTATAGGAGCAGAAAATATGGCTGTGGGATTAGGTAAATTTAAATCTGGACAAAAATGTGCACCACACAAACATAATGATTCAGAAGAAGCATACTATATCCTTAAAGGTAAAGGAGTCGTTAAAGTTAATGAGGAGAAATATGAAGTTTCTGAGGGAAATGTTGTTTTTGTACCTAAAGGTTTTACTCATCAAATAATGAATGATGGTGAAGAAGATTTAGTTTTTATATGGATTATGGCTCCTCCAGGAGATGTACCAGAAACTATAAGGAGTTTTAAACGTTTAAAGTGATAGATTTGTCTATAGAAGTTGACATACTTTTACAAGGTTTTCCCGGCAGAACAAATAGAGGTACTTTGGGATTTTGTAATATAACTTTAATAAAGTCCGATAGATTAATTCTTTATGATACAGGACATTTTTCTGATAGATTAAATCTTATAAATGAGTTTAAGAAACGAACTATTCCTTTAGAAAAAGTTGATACGATAGTTTTAAGTCATCTCCATTATGACCATTGCTTAAATATTGATCTATTCAAAAATGCTGAAATTATCTTAGATAAAAAAGAATTAGAATACGCATTATCTAACGAACCTGAAAAAGTTGGAGATTATTATATTCCTAAATATTTGATTCCAATAATTAAAGAAAGGAAGTTTATAAATGCTGAGGAAGAATTAGAGATTGCAAATAAAGTCTATGTTCTAAAGACTCCTGGACATACACCTGGCTCAATATCACTACTTATAGATAATGGAAAAAGAAAAATAGCAATAGTAGGTGATGCTATCAAAAATGCGTGGGAATTTATAAAAGGGAAACCTGAACAAGTATATGGAAAAATTGAAGATGCTAAAGAAAGTATTAAAAAAATAAAAGAATTAAATGCAATAATTATTCCAGGTCATGATGCACACTTTATATTTGAAAAAAATATAGTGAAATATTTAAAAAATGTATCTCTTAAATTGATAGTTAAAACTCTACCATATTCTGATGATTGGAGTATTTACACCATACCATAAACAATTCTTATCTAGGAGAACCTTTAAAAGTAGTTCTAGGAGTTCTTCTTAAAAGTTCACCGAAACCATCTATTGCTTCATTTATTCCTATCAATCTTAAACATTCCCATGCAGTAGCTTGATTAGCTGTAATAACTGGAATATTTAAATCTTTCTCTAATCTTTCAATGACATCTATCGCTCTAAAAGTTGTGCAAGCAATAAATATTCCATCAATATTTGGTCTATACGCAGCTTTAGCAATTCTATATGCTTCAGAAGGGGGAGCAGCTGCTAAATCTTCCATTTTTAATATTCCTGTACCTTGAACAGTTACTACATCAAAACCTTCTTTACTATAGAATTCCTTAAATTTTTGATTTACTTCTTCTATATAGGGTCCTGCAATAGCTATTTTTTTCCATCCCATGAAACGCATAGCATTTAAACTTGATGTCGTAGTAGTTGTACTTTTAATACCTCCTGAAGCTTCTTCCATTATTCTAATTTCTTCCTTATCGTAACCTGGACCTTTTATTAAACTACCTGCGGTACAAGTGAAAGATATTACGTCCATCCTTTTATATTCAGACAATATTCTTGCTGCTTCAGCTAATCTTTCACTTAACTTACTTGTGCTTTCTACAGTAACAACAGGATCAAAATGTATTCTAGTTTCTAATACTAAAACTCCTGCTGGTACCATTCTATAAAAATCTGGTAATGGTGTTGGGTTATTAGAAACAACTATTAGGCCGATCGTTCCTCGTGAGCCATATGGCACTTCTTCTAATTCAGGAATTTTCATACACTCTTCCCTCATTATTTTTAGGATAAAATAATATAAATATTTTTTCTTTATTATATTTTTCCACTATGAAAATTTTTTATATTAAAAAGACTATTTTGAAAAGTATCTATTATCTAAAATTTTTATTAATGGGAAATAAAGAAGTGACTTTTTTAAAGCAAACTTATAATCTCGAAGTAAAAAAACATAAATAGAGAGATTATAGAATCTTTAACGAAGTTTTTAAAAATAATAAAAAATCTTTATAAGAAAAGTAAAATTAAAAGTAATAATAGAATGGGAGCTAAATTATCTAAGATATTAGAGCCAATATCCATTGGTTCTTTAGAATTAAAAAATAGAATAGTAATGCCCCCTATGTCAACAAATTTTGCAAATGAAGATGGGTCTGTTAGTGAAAGACAAATTAGATATTACGAGGCTAGAGCTATTGGAGGTGTCGGATTAATAATAGTTGAAGCAACATGTATTGAAAGTAGTATTGGCAAGCTTAATCCAATACAACTATGTATTGATAACGATAAATTTATTGCTGGTTTAAATGAATTAGCCGAAGCAATTACTAGATATGGTGCAAGGGCGGCAATACAATTACATCATGCTGGTAGACGTGCCAGAGTTACTAATGGAAAACAACCTATATCAGCCTCGGATGGTCTTATTACTCCAATCGGATTAAAAACAAGAGCATTAACGATTGAAGAAATAGAGGAATTAATTGAATTATTTGCTAAAGCTGCCGAAAGAGCTAAAGTAGCTGGATTTGAGGCTATCGAATTACATGGCGCGCATGGATATTTAATTGGACAATTTCTTTCCCCTTTAACAAATAAAAGAATAGATAAATATGGTGGAGATACAAATGGAAGAGCAAGATTTGCTATTGAAATAGTAGAAAGAATAAAAGAAAAATTAGGTGAAAAATTTCCTATAATATTTAGAATAAGTGGAGATGAATATATAAATGGAGGACTTAAAATTGAAGAAACTAAACTCATCTCCAAATTATTAGAAAAAGCAGGAGTAGATGCTCTTCATGTTTCTGCTGGTGCTTATGAAACTAGGCATTGGACTTCTGCACCAATGTGTATTCCTAGAGGATATTTAATACATTTAGCTGAGAAAATTAAACAAGTTGTAAATATTCCAGTTATAACTGTTGGTAGAATAAATGATTTATATTTAGCGGAAGATATAATAAAGACTGGAAAAGCTGATTTAGTTTCAATGGGTAGAGCATTAATTGCTGATCCAGAGATTATAAATAAAACATTAAATGGAAAAATTGGAGATATAAGAAGATGTATTGCATGTAATAGATGTTTATCACGCTTAGATGAAAAATTGCATATTGCATGTACTGTTAATCCTCTTACTGGAAAAGAATATAAAATAAAGATAGAGAAAGCAACTAAATCAAAAAAAGTTTTAATAATAGGTGGTGGACCAGCAGGTATGGAAGCAGCCAGAGTAGCTGCTATAAGAGGGCATGAAGTAATCCTTTGTGAAGAAAATGATAAACTTGGAGGACAACTTATATTAGCAACGATTCCACCATATAAGGAAGAAATGAAAAGCATATTAGAATATTATAATAAAAAATTAAATGAATTAGAAATAGAAATAAAACTTAAGAAAAAAATTACTTTGAAAGATATAGAAAAAATTTCTCCAGAAGTCATAATATTAGCTACAGGTGCAAAACCATTTATTCCATCTATTCCAGGAATTGAAAGTAAAAATGTTATTACAGCATGGGACGTTTTAATGAATAAAGAAAAAGTAGGAGAAAATGTTCTTATTGTAGGAGGAGGGATGGTCGGATGCGAAACAGCTGAATATTTAGCAGAAAATGGAAAAAATGTTACAATCGCTGAAATGTTACCTAGTATAGCTATAGATGTTGAAACTAGAAGTAGAATATTTCTTTTAAATAGATTATCCTCAAATAATAAAGTGAAAATATTAGTAAATACAAAATTAGAAGAAATAATTGATAATAAAGCGGTTTTAGTAAATAATAAAAATATTAAAAAAGTACTAGAAGCAGATAATATAATTCTTGCATGTGGCTCAAAACCAAATAATGAACTAGCTAAAATAATAAAGCCAATATTTAGAGAAACATATGAAATTGGAGATTGTAAAAAACCACGAAAGGTTTTAGAGGCAATTCATGAAGGTTTTCATATAGGAAATTTAATATAATTAGAGACTTGCTAAAAACGGGGCATAGGTTAAAATGATGCTTCCAGCAATGATAGATGCTATTTGGCCTCCTACATTAGCTGCCATTGCATGCATTATAAGCCAATTATCAGGATCTTCTTCCCTACCGATTTTATGAACAGTTCTTGCAGCCATTGGGAAAGCTGAAATACCGCAACTACCTATCATAGGATTTACTTTACCTTTACTTATGAGATTAACTATTTTTGCAAATAAAATTCCGCAAGCAATTGCAGAAATAAAAGCTAAAATTCCTAATAAAAATATTAATAAAGATTGAATTGTTAAAAATTTTTCAGCAGTCATAGTTCCACCTATAGCTAACCCAAGTAATAAAGTTGTAATATTAGTAATTTCATTTTGAGCTGATTTTGTAAGCCTTTCAAGCACACCGCTTTCTTTCATTAAATTTCCAAACATAAGACAACCAATTAATGGAGTACCAGCAGGTGCTATGAGTGAAACTATTAAAGTAACTATTATTGGAAAAATTAATTTAAGAGAGTTTGAAAATGGAGTTTGGCTATATTCCATTCTAATTAATCTTTCTTTTCTTGTTGTTAAAATTTTGCATAATGGAACTTGAAGAAGAGGTATTGAAGCCATATATGAATAAGCACATACCGATACTGGACCTAAAAGATGAGGAGCATATTTAGAAGTAACATATATTGCTGTTGGTCCATCCATTGCACCTATTATTCCGATAGAAACTGCTTCAAGAGGTTTAAATCCAATTATAAGAGCAGACATAAGTGCTATAAATATTCCAATTTGTCCAGCAGCTGAAAAAATGAGAAGCCATGGTCTTTCGATTAAAAGAGAGAAATCTATCATAGTACCAATACCTATAAATAATAGTAATGGAAATAACTCATTTTCAATACCAAGATCATATATTATATGAAGAAAACCACCAACATCTGTTAATCCAGAATATGGAATATTAGCTAAAAAAGCTGAAAAACCTATTGGAACAAGTAATAGAGGTTCATATTTCTTTTTTATACCTAAATAGATTAATGACAATCCTATTGCCATCATTAAAATATTTCCAAGGAACATATAAATTCACTATAAGCTACTTAAAGATTTTTTTAAGAATTTCACAAATAGCAATAATTAATAATATTATAATAAAAGTATATGCAACTCCTAAAATAGTAATTGTAATACCAAATTGTATTGAGTTCAATCTTTCAAACCTCTTAAAGTTATTTGTAAATTCAAAAAACAAATATTTATATATTACTTTTAAAAACTAACAAAGTATTTTTTTTATTAGCAAAAATCTATTTTTAATATTCCGTCATAAGAAAATTTAATTATTTCATTATTTATTTTAACTATTAGTGAATAATCTTCTCCTATATCTAAAACTTTACACTTTATTATCTCATTATTTTTCTTAATTAATATATCTTTATTTATGATAAGAGAATATTTCTTATATTCTTCGATTATTTTATTAAAATTTTTATTAATAAAGGAATTATATAATTCTTTAAATCTTTTTAATATTATTTTAAATAATGCTTCTTTATCAATAAATTTTCCTAATTCGCTTCTTAATGAAGTAATATTCTTTAATATGTTAGGAGAAATATTAGAGAAGGAATTATTTACATTCAATCCAATGCCTATTATTATGTATTTTAATCTATTGTCTTCAATTGAAGATTCTATTAATATTCCGCAAACTTTTTTATCATTAATATATACATCATTAGGCCATTTTATGAAGGCAGGCAAATGGGTAAAATCTCTTATAGCTTTAGTTATAGCAAGTCCTGTTAAAGCCATTAATTTAATAGAATCCATTGGATCTATGTTTGGTCTTAAAAGAATTGAAAACCATAAACCTCCAATTGGTGAAAACCACACTCGCCCATATCTTCCTCTTCCAGATGTTTGTTCTTCAGCTAATACTATTGCTTCTCTTATATTTTTTTCAGCTAATTTTTTAGCAATATCTTGTGTTGATGAAACTTTTTTAAATTTTATAATTTTCATTCTTTATACTGGCATATTTCCATGCTTTTTAATAGGAGGATTTTCCTCTTTATTTTTAAGCATTTCAAGAGCATCATATATTCTTTTTCTAGTCTCCCTGGGCTTTATTACATCATCTATATAGCCTCTTTGAGCTGCTACATAAGGATTACAAAATTCTTCTATATATTCGATCGTCTTTTCTTTTAATTTTTCATAATCTCCCTTTTTTAATAAATCTTTATAAAGAATGCTTGCAGCTGCTTCAGGGCCAACTAAAGCAATTTCAGCTGTTGGCCATGCATATACTTGATCTGCGCCTAAATCTTTACTGCACATTGCTAAATATCCTCCAGCATATGCTTTTCTTATTATAATAGTTATTTTAGGAACAGTAGCTTCTGAGTATGCATAAAGCATTTTTGCTCCATGCCTAATTATACCCATTTTCTCCATTTTACTTCCAATAAGGAAAGCTGGAGTATCTACAAGTTGTATTAAAGGTATATTAAATGCATCACAAAATCTTATAAATCTAGAAGCTTTATCAGATGCATCCACATCAATAGCTCCTGCCATTACTTTTGGTTGATTTGCAACAATACCTACAGAATAACCTCCAATTCTTGAAAAACAAGTTATTATATTTTTTGCAAAATCTGGTTTTATATCAAAAATTTTTCCATTATCAACTATTTTTTTAATAACTTCATACATATCATACGATTTATTTCTTTCCGTAGGTACAATTTCTTCAAGTTCAGGAATCATACGATCAACTGGATCATTTGTTTCTATCCTTATTGGTTTTTCCTTAAAATTTGATGGAAGATAACTTAATAATTCCCTTGCTTTTATTAAACATTCTTCATCATTAGAAGTTACGATATCTGCTACACCACTAATACTTGCATGCACTTCTACACCACCTAGATCTTCTACGCTTATTTCCTCTCCAGTTACAGCTTTCACAAGTGGAGGACCTGCAATAAATGTATAACTAGTTCCTTTAACCATAAAAATAAAATCCATTAAAGCTGGAGCATATGCTTGTCCTCCTGCACATGGACCCATTTCCAATGCTATTTGTGGAATTACTCCAGATGCTTGCACAATTTTATAAAAATATTTTCCATAATAGCTTAAAGAATCTTGACATTCTTGAATTCTTGCACCTCCACTATCAAATATCCCTATTATTGGTGCACCTACTTTCATAGCTAAATCATATAGTTTAATAATTTTTTTAGCATGCATTTCAGCAAATGTTCCACCCATAGAAGTAAAATCTTGAGCGTAAATAAAAACTGTTCTACCATTTATTTTACCATATCCTGTAATTACAGCATCAGCAGGAACATCTTTTTTATCCATTCCAAACCATGTACAGCGATGCTTAACAAATATGTCTATTTCAATGAAACTATCCGGATCTAACAATTTATTTATTCTTTCTCTAGCAGTAAGTTTTCCTGCTTCATGCTGCTTTTTTATAGCATCAATTCCTCCACCAAGCATTATTTTTTTCTTTTTTTCTTCAAGTTCATGAACATATTGTTTCATATCTTTCATTTTTGATGTCATTTTTCTCCCTCTTTTATTTCTATAATAAGCATTGTTTTACCATGTTGAACAAAATCTCCTTCTTTGACTAAAATTTTCTTAATTAATCCATTTGATGGCGCATAAATTTCATTTTCCATTTTCATAGTTTCAAGTATTAGTAATACGTCCCCCTTTTTAACTTCTTGATTTTCTTTGCATTTTATTGAGATAATTTTTCCAGGAACTGGTGCATTTATTTCTTTTTCCATGCTTTGTTAAATGAGTAACAAATATTTAAATTTTTTAATTAATCTTTTTTATTTTTTAAAGTAAAGAATTCGTAAATGAAAATATTAGGCATATAAAGTGATTCAAAAGCTAAAGAATAATATAAATATTCCAAGTATCATCATTATTAAACCTAAGAATAACCTCATATATTTACCTATATGTTCTTGCCATTTTTCTATTGAAAATTCCATTATTTTCTTATGTGAGGTAATAAAAAGAATTAATAATAAAGGAGAGATAAATGCAATATTGTAAATGATTAAATAAATAAAACCTTGTATAAAAGTGGCTCTATAAGCTAATAATCCTATAATAGCGATATAAATTCCTCCAGTACATGGAAATTCAAATAAACTTACTAGTAACCCTATAATAAATATTGATGGAATAGTAAATTTATGAAGCCATTTTTTAATAATGTTCCATCCAAACATTGGCATTTTTAAAGTAAAATTTTTCTTTTTCCAAAAATAATCTTTAATATTAATAAATCCTAATAAAATTACAATTATTGCACTAATTTTTTCGATTAAATCAAGGAATGGAAACATTTTAATTATTCTTAAAATACCAAGGCCTATCGATAAATATGATATATATACACCCATAATATATATTGAACCAATTAATAGTATTTTTCTTCTAACTTTCTCTAAAGAATCATAAGTTAAAGATGTTAAAAATATAAAGGTTATGAAGAAAAGCAAGACCGAAATTGCACAAGGATTAATGCTATCTATTAATCCACTTATTATAATTAAATTCAATGTTGAAATTAAAGAAGATGATGCTATTCTCTCTTTTTTAATATTAATAAGTCCTTTAATTTCTTCAAAAGATCTCCATGTTTCACATTCTTTAATTAATCCATTTTCATCAATTATTACGTACAATCCGCGTATTTCATCTTTAAAAATAATAATTTTATTGTAATCTTTTGCATAATTAACTAAAAAATCCAATATGAAATCGATTGGAATCATATTAATAAATAAAAATCTATCATTAATATTTACTATAACTCTTCCTTGCACAGATATAAATTCCGGAACATTTAATTTTTGATATATTTCTCTTAATTCATTATAAGCTTCAGAATCTATATCAATATATTTTAATTGAATATTTGTAATGTCAATTTCATGCAAACTACTATTTAATTTATTAAAATAATCTGGAAATAATCTTGATATAGGATCACAAGGAATACAGCCAATATGTTCATAATTGGCATAAACAACTACTTTAATATCTGAAAAAATTTGAGTGCTAATATTCATAAAAATTACTGGAAAGAAAAGAAATAATAAAGTGAAAATATAAAGAGCCTTCATTTTTAAGGATAAATTAAGTCTAATTCTTTTAATTTTTCAAATGTAGGTTTACCTGTTTGATCCCATCCTCTGAGACTATAATATTCATCTAACATTTCATCAAACATTGCTTGAGTTATACGATGCCCTTTTGCAAAACCATCAGGAAGTGGCTCTTCTTTTATTCTTATTGGTAAATCATCATCTTTTCTCGTAATTCCTTCTCTAACTAAGATCAATCTTTCTAAATTATATACTCTTTCTCCTATAAGAAGCAATTGATTAGTGAAATCTAAACCAGTAACATATTTAAGAATTTCTTCACTTGGTTCATCAGTTAATCCTAAAGCTCTTCTTGGTATAGTGCATATCCCTATAGAATCTATATACCCACGAACATCTTGAATCGTTTTAACAAGTTTCCCTTTACCTTTTATTGCAAAACGATCAATTTTTTTCTTAATAAGCTCATCTCTAATTGTCCATCCTCCAACATTATGACAAGCCCCACGTGAAGAAGTTGCATATGCTAAACCCATCCCATAAAATGCTCTTGGCTCATAACCTGTAAGCTCCATTCCTTTCACATGCATTGCATAAGCTTCAGCATTTTTTCCAATTATTTGACTTGCTTTTCTTACTCCTTCAGCTAAAATATTACCAAACCCTTCACGAAAACAAATTTTTTTAAGTAACTCGATTGCAGCTTCACTATTTCCAAATTCTATTTTAATACCATTGACATTTTCTTTTGAAATTATTCCTCTTGAATATAATTCCATTGTAAAGCCTATAATATAACCTGCAGTTATTCCATCGATTCCATATTTATTACAAATATCATTAGCAATTAAAATATGATTAAAATCAAATATTCCACAATTTGCACCTAAAGCCCATATTGTCTCATATTCTGGTCTACTTCTTAATCCTTTGAATGGCCCTTCTTTCACTTCAAAAAGCTTACCACATGCTACTGGACATCCAAAGCATCTTGTATCTCCTATCCAAAAATTTTCTCTCAAAAAATGACCAAATAACTTTTCCATTTCCTCATGTTCTGTTTTTTGAAAATGCATTATTGGATATGCGCCTAATTTATAAAGTATTTCAATATATTGTGGCGTACCATATTTGGTATGATCGCTTGTAGTTTCTTTTAGAGAATCTATAGAATCTTTTAAATATTTTCTTAATTTATCTAATTCTGCTACTTCAACTTTACCTGTTCCACGTATAGCTATTGCTTTTAATTTTTTTGAACCCATAACTGCTCCAGCACCTCCACGACCAAAGCTTCTATCGTCAGCCATAATACAAGCAAATTTTACAAGCTTTTCTCCAGCTGGGCCTATAGCAGCAACTCTTGTTCTCTCATCATGAACTTCTTCTTTTATAATTTTTTGTGTTTCCCATATATCTAATCCCCATAAATGTTTAGCATCTTTAAATTCAATAACATTATCTTTTATAGAAATATAAATAGGATCTTCCGCTCTACCTTCTATGATCATACCATCGTATCCTGCTAATTTTAATTCTGTACCAAAATACCCACCAGCATTACTACATAAATAAATTCCAGTTAAAGGAGATTTTGTTGCTAAACTACATTTAGAACTCCCAAATGTTGGAGTGCCTGTAAGAGGCCCAGTAAAGAATATAATTTTATTTTCCTGCTCTAATGGATTAACATTTGGTCCAATTTCATCATAATAAATTTTTGCAGCGATACCTCTTCCACCTAAATATTTTTTAAAAAGAGCTATAGGTACTTCCTCAATCTTTGTAATCCTCTTAGATAAGTTTAAGCGAATGATTTTCTTTTTATAACCATACATGAATCTATTACCTCTTCTTAAAAGAAATTATTCTCTAAAGTATGGTATAACTTTTTCGCCAAGTAATTTGACATTATCGTATACAATTTTTGGAGAGATTATTTCAAATAAAATATGCTTCACTCCTGCTTTAAAATACTCTTCAATTCTTTCTATGCAATCATCAGGTCCACCGTATATTCCACTTTTCTCTGCCTTGTTCCATTCTTCAGGTTTTAATGAAAAACTTCCACGTAATTTAATGATAGGTTCTGCAATTTTTCGTGCTTCATCATAATTAGAAGAGACACAAGTTAATACTACACATGCTGGTTCTATTTCATCAGGGTCCCTACCTACTTTCTTAACCATTTCTTTAATTTTTGAATAAAGTTCTTTAAATTGCTCTACTGTTGGACAATAAGGTACCCATCCTTGACCATAAAGAGAAATCGCATTCATTATCTTAATCGAGGTGCCCCCAAACCATATTGGTGGATGGGGTTTTTGAATAGGTTTAGGCCAAAGAGGGGCTTCTCGAATTTTATAATATTTTCCATTATAGGAAGCAAATGGTTCAGTCCACAACTTTTTAATAATTTCAACTCCCTCGATCATTTTTTCAATTCTTATTTGATGTTTATCATAAATTAGTCCGTAACTTTCAAATTCTTTTCTGTGCCAACCAGCTCCAGCTCCAAAAATAATTCTTCCATTAGAAATAAAATCAATAGTTGCAACTTGCTTTGCTAGAATAGCTGGTTGTCTCATAGGTATTGGAGTTACACCTACACCTAATTTAATTTTTTTGGTGATTGTTGAAACAGCAGCTATTGTAGTCCAGGCCTCAAGGAAAGGATACTCCCCTTTATTTATATTCATTCCAACAGATTGATAAAAATATTCAGGAAGGAACATATGATCGGAAACCCAAAAAGAATCGAAATTCATTTTTTCAGTAAGTATAGCAACGTCTGGAACTACGCCAATATAAGTTGCGCCACCTATAAATATACCAAATTTATTTTTTTCATTATACATAATCCTAACCTCTTACATTCTTATATTTATATATTGAGTGAGAAATATATAAAAGTTATGGTCTTTTAAAGAATTAAAATGGTCATGTATCGTTTGGTTTCAAAATAATTTTTATATATCTTTCTTTTTCTTCCACTAACATTCTTATCGCTTCTTCTACCCTTTCTAAGGGGAGTATTTTTGAAATAAGTTTATTAACATTTATTTTTTTCGTATATAGAAGATTAATGGCTTCAAAGAAATCGCCACTTGTATATACTAATGAACCTAGGATTTCTAATTCTCGATCTTGAATTAAATTTATTTCAACAGGCAAACTTCTTTTAAAAACTCCTATTAAGATTATTTTTGTTCCTTTACGAGTTAAATTAATTGCTTGATTTATTGTAATACTTTGGTCTCCACCTACACATTCAAAAACTTTATCGATCCCATCCCTACCAAATGTATTATATACCCATTTGATTAGATTTTCTTCTTTAACATTAATAGCATAATTCGCACCTAATTCTTTAGCTAATTTTAATCGAGAATTTAAGATGTCTGTAATTATTACTTCCTTTACTCCAAAGATTTTAGAAAGTTGAAGAATTATTAAACCAATAGGCCCAGCACCCATTATAACTATACGCTCTCCTTTTATATCACCTGCTTTCTTAATAGCATGGATCCCAACAGCTATTGGCTCAACAAAAGTAGCTTCTTCAAACGACATATCCTTAGGTATTGAAAAAACTTTATTAATTGGAACAGTTATATATTGTGCAAATGCTCCATCGGTTTGACACCCTATAACTTTTAAATCATTACAAATATTATACCTACCAATTTTACAATTATAACATCTACCACATGTAAGTAAAGGTTCTACTACAACATGTTCATCGGTTTTTTCTATTATCCCAGAAAATTCATGTCCGGGAACTATAGGGTATGAAATAAATGGATGTTCTCCATAATAAGCATGTAAATCTGTTCCACAAATTCCACATGCTTTTACCTTTATGAGAACTTCATTTAAAGCTGGTTTTGGAATATCAACTTCTTCTATTATAAATCTTTTAGGTGCAATTAATTTTACTCTTTTCATTATATTACTCGCTTATAATTCTTAAAAAAAGATAATACTCAAATAATTGCATTTTCAGTTTTTTTATCAAAAATATGAATTTTATTTTTATTGAACGTTATCCAGATATTCTGACCTATATTAGCTTCTATTAAATGTGTATTTACAGTAATAGAATGTTTTCCTATAGCCAAATGAAAAATTATTCGATGACTGATTGGTTCTATTAGGGAAACTTTAGCTTCAATAGAATCTTCACTTTGTTTTATTTTACTAATTGATATATGTTCAGGCCTTATTCCAAGGATTACTTCAGAATTAATAAATTTCTCTAATAATTCTCTATATTCTGAAACATTATATATAAAATCACCTGCATCAAGAAAAACATTTCCATTTTTCTCTATAATAGTACAATCAATAAAATTCATAGCATAATTTCCAATAAATTCAGCTACAAACATATCTACTGGATTTTCGTAAAGAAATTTTGGTACATCACATTGTAATAGATTTCCAAAATTCATAATAGCAATTCTATCAGCCATACTCATGGCTTCTATTTGATCAGGTGTAGCATAAATGATTGTCATTTTTAATTCCTTAGTAAGCCTTTTTAATTCAGTTCTCATCGATGCTCTAATTTTTGCATCTAAATTTGTTAAAGGTTCATCTAAAAGATATACTTTTGGGCTTCTAATTATGGCTCTTCCTATGGCAACTCTCTGCTTCTCACCACCACTTAAGTGTTTAGGGAGCTTATCTAATAAATGCTCTATATGTAAAAACTCTGCTGTCTCTTTAACCTTTTTTACAATATCAGATTCTGGTAATTTAAGTTTTCTCAAAGGATAAGCTAAATTTTCAAAAACAGTTTTATGTGGATAAAGTGCGTATGATTGAAAAACCATTGCTACATCTCTATCTTTTGGTGGTAAATCATTAACTAAAACATCATCTATGTATATATTTCCTTCATCAGGTTTTTCTACTCCAGCAATCATACGTAAAGTAGTAGTTTTCCCCGCACCAGGGGGACCTAAAAGACAAAAATGCTCTCCTTCTTTTACTTCAAAATTTAAGTTATTAACTACGATTTTTTTACCAAATCGTTTAATTAAATTTTCAACTTTAACTTTACCCATTTTTTACACCTTCATCTAACCGCTCCAAATGTAAGCCCTCTAACAATATATTTTTGAATTAATAAGACAAAAATAAACATTGGAACAATGCAAAGTGTTGCACATGCACTTAAAGGCCCCCATAAAATTCCTCTTTCAGTATAAAATCCTGCCATAACTCTAGTAACAGTAATAGCTTCTGTTCTTGTAGTAATAAAAGCAAATAAAAATTCATTCCAAGTAAATAGAGCAGTAAATATAGCTGCTACTGTAAGGGCTGGTGCAATAAGAGGTACGATTATTTCACGAAAAGCCTCAAACCTTGTAGAACCTTCTGTCATTGCAGCTTCTTCAAGATCTTGTGGTATTTCCTTAAAGAAACCATATAATAACCATACTGTAAATGGTAAATTGAATATAGTATTTAAAATAATAAGAGCTAAGATATTATCAAGCAATCCCATATTCCTGAAAATTATAAAGTATGGAACAATCGCAGCAATTGGTGGAAACATCCTTACAGTAAGTATATAAAATTGTATTTGACCACCACCAACATTAAATCTAGCAAAACTATAAGCCGCAAGCATAGCTATTGGAAGTGTTATTGCTATAACACTAAATACAACTATTAAGCTATTCATTAAACCCCGGAAAAATTTTGATCTTTCAAAGACAAAATTATAATTTTCAAGAGTAGGGTTAAAGAAAATTCTTGGAGGAATTGTTAAAATATCTGCCTCATTTTTTATGGACGTTAGAAACATCCAAACTATTGGAAAAATCGTAAAAATTAGAACTAAGAATAATGCAATATAACATAATGTATTTTCAACATAATGCTTAGTTTTTCTACTAATTTTCATTATATTCACCACCTTAATATTTTGCTATTTTTTTAATAAAAACAGTGCTAAGTACTATAACTGAATATAAGAATAAAAGTGAAATTGCACTAGCATATCCTACCCAAAAATAATAAAAGCCAACTCTATAAAGATACCAACTGAGCAATTCTGTAGCTCTACCAGGTCCACCCCAAGTGATTGCCATTATAGGATCCCACGTTTTTACTAAATCTATTAACCTAAATAATGCTACAAATCCTATCAATCCCCTCATTTTAGGTAAAGTTATATACCTAAATTTTTGTAATGTTGTTGCTCCATATATTGTTGCAGATTCGTAAGGTTCTGGGGGCAAACTTTGTAAGCCAGCTAATAAAACTAAAGCAACAAAAGGCGTCCATTGCCATGAATCATATATTATTATAGCAAGCATAGCCCAATTTGGATCAGCTGTCCAATTAGGTGAGCTGCCAAAAATTAAACTGCACAAATATTTAATTATACCGAATTCGTAATGATACATATATCTCCATACTTGACCAATAGCAATCGGAGCAGCTGCAAGTGGAAGCGTGATAATTGTCCTAGCCACACGTCGACCTTTAAAGTCTCTATTTAATAATAAAGCAACAGCAAATCCAAGTGGTATTTGAATAGCTAAACATCCAGCTAAATATGTTAAAGTTCTTACCACAGCTTCAGCAAGTTCTGAATCGTAATTAAGTAAACGTCGATAATTATCTATGCCTATAAACATATCTTCTGCAACTTTTAAATCGGTATTACGAGTACTATAATAAATAGCATGAAAAAGAGGATATAATGTAAAACCAAATATTATAATCATAGCAGGAAGAACTAAAAGCCAAGGCATATATTTTTCTTTGCTAATCTTCATTCCTTAAAACCTCTATAAAAAAAAAGAAAAAGGAGGTTATATATTTTTCCTCCTTTAATCAGGTGGAGGTTTCCACCATGAAGGAGGTTTCATGCTTGGTACTGGATATCCCCATCCAAGCATTGTAGCGTAGGCTAATGCTAAACGATCCAATCCTCCTTTTGGCGTTGCTTGACCTGCAGCTATAGAACCTATAGTGATTTTGCTTTCTAAGTACATACTGCATGCTTTTGGTATTTTGAAAATTCTATATGGTTTCTGCCAATCTGGTAATTCCCTTCTTAATATGTCATCTATTTGAACTAAGTACTTATAATGTGCAGTATATGGATAAGTTGCTGGATTTTTTTCAGGATCGAATCTTGGGTTTAATAAAACAGATCTTCTGCACGTGCTTCCTCCACCTACCGCAAAACTATATTGCCCTTCCGGACCAGCTAGCCATTTTAAGAATTCCCATGCATAATCTTTTCTTTTCGAAGCTGCATCCATTGAAAGCGCAAAACATCCAATGTATCCTCTTCCCATAACTGGTGCATTAATACCCATTTTTGCTCCAGGTATTAATTTTTCTGTCTTAACCATATTAGGCCATTGATCAAGATAGAACGGGCCAGTCATTGGAATTAATCCACGTTGCATTTGTGCTACTACTTCATCATAAGATGAAGCAAGTGCTCCTGGTGGAGCATGCTTAAGCAATTCCAAATAAATTTCCATCGCACGAACAGATTCTGTTGAATTAACGATGATATTATAATCCTTATCAAAATGATCTCCCCCAAGACCCCACATTATAGCCATCCATTCATCATTAGATTCGACTGGCCCAGCCATAAGACCTATACCATATGGCATTATATCATCAGGAACAACTTCATCGAAAAATTCAGCTATTTTTACAACTTCATCCCATGTCATATCAGGACCTGGTTCCTTTAATTCATGACCACTCCACTTACGATACATTTCCTTGATATCTTCTCTCTGGAAGAGGTCTTTTCTATAGAAAACTCCTTGATCATAAGTATAATAAGGCAATCCATAGCACTTACCACCCCATGTTAATACCCATCTGAAATGTTCTAAAATATCATCGTACATAATTTCTTCAGGCGGAGTTCTTCTAATATAATCGTCTAATGGTTCCAACCATCCAGCAGAAGCCCATTCAGCTATGCACATACTTTCAACAGTTACAATGTCAAAAGCTCCTGTTTTACCAGCTAATTCGATCATTTGCTTCTCATATAATACAGAGTAATCTATAGGGATTACTTCAACTTTTATTCCAGTTTTTGCAGTAAAGTTTTTAGATACCTGTTCGGCCCAATCAGTATAGAATCCAGCAATTGTAGCCCATGTTACCTTTTTCTCTACTGGAGGTGGTGTTGTTGGTGGAGCAACTGTAGTTACTACTGTAGTAGTTGGCATTACTACTGTAGTCACCGTGGGTGGAGCTGGAGGTAAAGTTGCATAATATACTAAAGCTGCTAAAAGTACTACTATAATAATAACAGCAACGATAAGAGAGGGGCTAATTTTTCTTTTAGGTTTTTCTTCTGACATCTTAAATCATTTTTAATATTATAACATAAAAGTATATAAGCTTTTCGTAAAAAATGCCTAAAGAAGAAGTATGGAAAAACCTAAAAAATCATTTAACAAAGCATATTTTTTAATTTGTTAAATAATAAAAAAAAAGAAATAATTTAAAAGCAAGACTATAAATCTTTAAGCTTTATCATACTTGAAGTTTTTCTAGTTCATCATAAAATTTTTGCATAGAATTATGTAATTCTTTATATAAAGTATATAATTTATTATATTTTTCATGATTTTCTTTTATTGGTTCACAAACTTCTACAATTGATACTATTTCATCTATTATAGTTGCAGGATCTTTATTAACTGCACCTGTGCCTACCATTGCTAAAACTGCAGCTCCTAAAATCCCTCCTTGATACGTGCTTAATAATGCTGTTGGTATTCCATAAATATCTGATTTTATTCTTCTCCAAAGTGGGCTTACAGCTCCTCCACCAATTAATCTAAACATTTCTGTTTTTAATCCTAGTTCTTCGGTTATTTCCAATGTTTGTCTTAATGCAAGTGTAATACCTTCCATTATAGCCCTAATTATGTGACCCTTTTGATGAGCAAGCGTTAAACCAAAAAGTACTCCTCTTGCATAAGGACTTCCGAGAACTCTTTCTCCTATAAAATATGGAATCAAAATTAAACCATTTGAACCTGGTGGAGTAGCTTCTGCCTCTTTATCCATAATTTTATATGGAGATATTTTTAATTTTTCAGCTTCTTGCTTCTCCATATGCCCAAATTCATCTCTAAACCATCTAAGTAATCCACCTTCTACTATACCAAATGGAATCCATCCTTTAATAACATGATGAAGATTCATTATTCTTTTATCTATTAAAGGTTTTTCGGAATAAAAAGCAACAATCGAAGCTGTACCTGAAATATCTGCAGCTCTTCCTTTTGATGTAATACCTGCTCCAAGTAAAGTGCAAAGAAAATCTCCTCCTCCAGAAATAACAGGAGTTCCAGCATGTAATCCTGTTTCTTTTGCAGCTTCTAAAGTAACTTCTCCAACTATGTTATGTGAAACATATATATCTGGAAGTTTATCTAAGTCTATTTCAAGCTGATTAGCTAATTCTTCTGACCATTTTTCATTTCTAACATCAAAAAGGAGAGAGCCAGAAGCTTCTGATAAATCAATAGAAGGTATGCCTGTAAGTTTATAAACTAAATAATCTTTTGGCACAAGAAATTTATATGTTTTCTCATATATTTCTGGTAAATTTTCCTTCATCCATAATATCTTTGGTCCTATCCATGCTGTAGTAACTATATTTCCCGAAATTTTTAATAATTCGTCTTCATTTAACTTAGATTTTAATTTTTCGCATTGAATAGCATTTCTTTTATCACACCAAAGTAATGGAGAGTGATAAAGTAAATTTCCATTTCTATCTATAGGCACTGGAGCATGCATTTGACCACAAATTCCTATCCCCGCTATATCTTTTGAAGAAATATCTGAATTCTTAATTACAATTTTAATATTTTTAATAGCAACTTTCCACCATAAATCTGGATCTTGTTCAGCCCATCCAGGTTTTGGACATATAAGAGGGTACTCTTCATAAGAGGAGGATTTTACATTCCCATTTATATCAAATAATGCAACTTTAGTACCTTCGGTACCTACATCAATTCCTAGAAAATATGGATATTCGCCCATACTTTATCACCATAATCAATTATTAATATCTTCTTAAAAGTATTTATATATAGCTTTTTATTAAAATTTATTATATTGGAGGTTATAAAAATGCCATTATCTTTAGGTGATCGCATATTTTGGTCAATAGCATTGATAATATTTATAGGAGTGATATGGGTAAAATTTATAGAAAAATATATTACTTCCTGGGGTGCGTTAATTGTAGGATTGATTGTATCAGCATTAATTATGAAATATGGGGGAAAAGAAATTTCATTACAAAATTTTTTAAAAAAAATACGCAAAAGTGCAAAAGAATCTAAAAAATAAATTTTTTAATAACTCATTTTTTATAAGGAAGAGACTGTTAAGTATACATATTTATAACTTTTTTAATTTTAATTTTCTTTTTTAAAAAATAATCTAAAAGAAAAGCTCCTATATGCATGAATTTATACTTATTTTGGATCTAATTCTTTTAGATTATTTTTCTGAAAATAATTAGGAAAACCTTAATTCAGAAAAAAATATAAAGAAATGAAAAAGAAATGCTGGTATTACTTAACTTGGCAAAATTTCTAAGATAGGGAAAAATTTAAATATTAAAAGATAGATTTTAAATATAGTGAAAGAAATGTCTGAAATTTTAGAACCTTATTTAGCAATGCTAAATTTTAAGACTGGAATACTAAAACCTTTTAAGAAAAAAGTAGAAGTAAGATTAAGCGATTTAAAGGATTTCTTTAGCGACCAAGAAGCAGTGAATAAAATTCTTTCTAAATCAAAAAATCCAATAATATATGAATACTATGAAAATTCTCAACCTGAAGTAGAAGGTCATTTAAACTTTGGTATAACGATAATAAATCCAGGTAAAATTGGTAAAGAATATTACTTAACAAGAGGGCATTATCATGCAAAAGAGGGCACAGCAGAAGTTTATGTTGGGCTTAGTGGTAAAGGCATAATGCTTTTACAAAAGAAGGATGGACAAGTAACTCATTTATTTATGAAGAAAGGGGTCATTGCTTATGTTCCACCATTTTGGGCACATCGTACTATCAATATAGGCAAAAACAAGTTCTGTTTTCTATATATATATTTCTCGGATGCTGGACATGATTATGAAATAATAAAACAGAAAGGTTTCGCAAAATTAGTAATTGAAGAAAGAGGTCGACCAAAAATTATAGATAACCCTAAGTTTACTAAATATTAAAAATTTATTAATGAAAAGAAAGCTATACTTTATGGGAAAAAGGGGGTAGAAAAATGGGGTTACCACCTGAAAAATGGGGGTATAGTAATCCTATAATTTCACCATTATATCCACCACCTCCAATATATTGGCCTGGAGCAAGAGTTCAATTGATACTTTATGAAACTAAAGAAGAAAACATTAAAGAAGTAATTCCATATCCATTAGAACCAAATGGAAATAAAGTTATTGCTTGGATTTCAGATTTTCCTGTATCTACACAAGGAGCATTTCATGAAGCCGCTTTATACGTTCAAGTAAAATATGGAAAATATAAGGGTGTGTATGAACCATTTTTATACGTTACAAGTGAAGTACCACTTACTGGTGGAAGAGAAATATGGGGTTATCAAAAGAAGTTAGCTAATATTACTTTAACTTTAGAGAGAGAATATGCAAAAGGAGTAGTTGAAAGAGGTGGAGTAAAACTTATGACCGCGTTCTCAGTTCTTGAAAGACCAGCAAAACTTGAAGAATTACCTTTTGGGCCAATTTTTTCATTAAAATATATTCCATCAGCAGAAGAAGGAGGAAAACCATTAAGGCAATTAATATTAGTTGAGGGGGAATTAAAGGCTAGAACCGGAGAATTCTTTGGTGGAAGAGGATCCATTAATTTTGAAAGGTCTGAAATTGATCCGCTATACAAGCTTGAACCAACAAGAGTTATAGCAGGATACTATGGAATATTTGATGCTAAATTACCGTACGGAAAAATTGTTTATGAATATTAATTAATCAACCTGAACTTCCTTATTTTTTTATAAAAACTTAAAGTGACTTCCAAACAGAATTTTACTTAATCTTCTTTAAATATGAAAATATAACTCTCTATAAACCTAAAGATATATTCTTTTTCTTGGACTAAAAATATTATATATTAATAAATCCTTTTTTATTAAAAGATAATTAGTATTTAGAGGTGTTTTAATAATATGGAAAATATTTCTGTGATTGGAGCTGGAGTAATGGGTCATGGAATTGCTCAAGTATTCGCTATGAATAATTTTAATGTTTTTCTAGTAGATATAAATGAAGAAATTCTTAGAAAAGCAATTGAACAAATTCAATGGAGCCTTAAAAAATTTTCAGAGAAGAAAATAATAAAAGAAGAAGAAATTAATTCTATAATTTCAAGAATAAAAATTCTTACAAATATTGAAGGAGCTGCTAAAAATTCAGATTTTATAATCGAAGCTGTACCTGAAAAAATGGATCTTAAAAAACAAATATTTAAAATATTGGATGAAAAATCTCCTAAGCATGCTATTTTAGCAACAAATACTTCTAGCTTAAGCATAACAGAAATTTCTGAAGTAACTAAAAGACCTGAAAAAGTAATTGGTATGCATTTTTTTAATCCACCTCAATTAATGAAATTAGTTGAAATTATTAAAGGAAAATATACAAATGAAGAAACAATTAAAAAAACTATTGAAATATGTGAAAAAATAGGAAAGAAGCCAATTTTAGTTAAAAAAGATGTTAGAGGATTTATAGTAAATAGAATTCTTCATCAATTTCTTAATGAAGCATTTTGGACAGTGTATAGAAAAGAGGCAACAATCGAAGAAATCGATTCAATAGTAAAGTATGTAGCAAAATTTCCAATGGGGGCGTTTGAACTTGCAGATTATATTGGATTAGATATTGTACTTAATGTTTCAGAAATATTAGAAAAAGCTTATGGTTTAAGAGCAAAAGTTTGCCCAATTATAAAAAATTATGTTGAAAAAGGAAAATTGGGTAGAAAAACAGGAATTGGTTTCTATGATTGGAGTAAAGGAAGACCAGAAATAGGACTTATAACTAATAGCAAATATGATATAATAAGAGCATATGCAATAATAGTAAATGAAGCTGCTTATTTAATATATGAAGATGTATCAAATCCAAGAGATATAGATATCGCAATGAAACTTGGAGCTGGATGGCCTGAAGGGCCATGTGAAATAGCCGATAGAATTGGTATAGACATAATACATAATAAATTGCAAGAAATGTATGAAAAATATAAAGAAGAAATATATAATCCATGTAAATTACTTAAAGAATATATAAATAATGGAAGATTAGGAAAAAAGAGTGGTAAGGGATTCTATGAATATAAATAAAAAAGAAATAATTTTTGAGAGAAAAGATAATATTGCATGGATAAAATTAAATCGTCCTGAAAAACTTAATGCTCTTACAATTGAAATGCTTGAAGAAATTTCATCAATAATCGATGAAATTGAAAAAGATATAGAAATTAGATGTGTTATAATAACTGGCTTAGGAGAAAAATCTTTTTGTTCAGGAGTAGATATTTCCATCCTTTTAACATTAAATTCAGTGACAGCAGAAGAATTTGCAAGAAAAGGGCAAGAAATTTTTTACAAAATAGAAAATTCTTCTAAGATATTCATAGCTGCTATAAATGGATATTGTTTAGGAGGGGGGCTAGAACTTGCACTTGCATGCGATTTTAGAATTGCTAGTGAAAATGCAGAATTTGGAAGCCCAGAAATAAACTTAGGCTTTATGCCTGTTTGGTGTGGAACACAAAAACTCCCAAAAGTAATTGGATTAAATAATGCAAAGAAAATGATTATGCTTGGAGAAAGAATTAAAGCTGAAGAAGCTTTAAGAATAGGTTTAGTAGATAAAGTAGTTCCTATCGAAAAACTTCATGAAGAAGCAATATTACTTAGTAAAAAATTAATTGAAAAACCGTCGATCGCATTAAAATATGCTAAAAAATTAATTAATCTAAGTTTTCAAACACCAATGGAGATAGGATCATTAATTGAATCTAAAGCATTTTGTATTCTTAAATCTGTAGGGGATATGAATGAAAGAATTTCAGCTTTTCTTTCTAAAAAGAAAAACGAATCTAAAAAAGAATAAATTTATCTTTTTAATAAAAATTAAATGTGATACCAAGAGAAAGAGTTCATATAACATTAGAACATGAGGAACCAGATAAAGTTCCTTTAGATTTAGGTGGAATAGTAACTGGAATTCATAAAATTGCATATGAGAAACTTAAAAATTATTTTGGATTAAAAACTGAAACATTAATTTTTCATAAATCTC
>Ga0080004_1126810_pt1 | contig 28259 bp, 26 predicted proteins | sample WasSprMetagenome_FD_69207 | JGI IMG/M metagenome (GOLD analysis project Ga0080004, IMG submission 69207) | Sulfidic aquatic microbial communities from Washburn Spring, Yellowstone National Park, USA - WS (SPADES assembly) (version 2) | ecosystem: Environmental > Aquatic > Thermal springs > Hot... | reverse complement strand
ACCGTGCCATACAACGGTTGTCCAGTTCTCGTACTGTATGGGTCTCTCTTTAAGTGTTGCCGTGGTTCCGTCGAGCGTGACGTTTACCCTTATCTGTTTTATGGGTATGTATGGGAAGGGTGGGAGCTTGAGGGTGGGGTCTACTGAGAGCTTTTGTCCAAGCCAGAAGAGGGAAAGGTTTGAACTCATCTCGAGGGTGTAGACCTCGTTACTTATGTCGCTTGGTCTAGTCAACGTTTTCTTGTTTCCAGATGAGTCGTAATAGATCAAGGTATCAGGGGTATTTCTCTGGACGGCAAAGTAGATGTAGTAGTAGGTCGACGCTTCGACCACTATTCCTCTCTCGTCACTTACCACCACCATTATTGGTATATACTGGTCTCCCTTTAGGTCTGTGAGCACGGGGAGCGACGGCTCAAACGTTACGGAGTAGTTGCCCATGCCCGCGTAGGTCACGTCCTTTATCTTGGCGGGTTTCCATGCCCCTGTGAATCTTCCAGCGGGATCGGTCTCGGGGTAGTATATCCTGACCCATCCCTTGGTAATTAGGCGTCCATAAGGGGTTCCGACAACGCTTGGCGGATTTGTTGAGTAGTCAAGGGATCCGTCTTGCCTCACATTGATCATGATTGTCACGTTCTGGCCCGTCACGCTTATCGGTTTCCTGTAGACGGTCAGGGTTAGTCCCACAAGTACGTCGCTCTCCCAGTTATAGAACCCCATAGCTGTGATGTTTAGCCTGAGCTTTGCATATGCATAGCTCCCAGAGGTGGGGAGGTACCAGTAGCCCTTCATCAAGTTGTAGACTGTTCGTTGCCTGCCAAGCTCCTTCGAGAGGTCGAGCTGGAGTATCTCGTAGGACACCTGGACCCCATACTCGCCGTAGGCCTTGGTTATAGATTGTCTCCAGTACTCTAGATACGTGTTGGCGACCTGCCTTGCCACAGTAAAGTTGTGCCTGTTATACAAGGACATCCCATAGGAGCTAAACCTGTCTGTTAGGTCCCTAAACTCGGAATAGTTAAAATATGCCCTAGTAGCCACAGCCAGCATTGAGGCCAGCGCCCTCTTGAAGTCAGCCGTTATGGCCCCGACAACCTCCCTAACAACTGGGCTCCTCGTCCTTAGAAACAGGCTATGCGCCTCATATACAGTGACAAGGACAGACATTATCATCAAGCCGATAACCAGTATAGCGGCGACAACCATCTGGGCTCGACGCCTCGCCTTGCCCCTCAACTCTCTCACCCCGAAAAGCCTATGACCATCTGTATAAGCAGGGTCGTACCCCTAACCTTGTCTGGGTCCCCAGTACACACATATGTATATGTAACGGGCTCAGACTCGACGAGTTTAATGTTTTTCCAGTCGTAGTTCGATGCACAGCCAATCCAAACGAGGTTTACGCTCCTACTAGCAAGGTCAAAGTCGACCCTGTAGATGTCGATCTTAAAAAGGAGCCCAGGCGGAAGACTGGCACTTGCCAGGAGGCCGAGGTTATAGAACGTGCATTCTCCAGTTTGTTGCGTTTTTTCAGAGCCAAGGTTAGCTATTGTTTTCTCGAATACATTGTTTTCTGCCATGTTGTTGAGCAGGTCGTAGGCAAGCCGTCTTAAATCGCTTGTCTCCCTAACATAGACACTTTTCAGGGGCCTCGTAAACGCCATGACAAGCAGTATTATTGACACGACCATGAAAGTTGCGAGGACGGCCTCTATTACCCTTATCTGACCTTTTCTCTTTGTAAACATCATGGGAAGCCTTCTACCCTCCTCCAGATAGTTAACTCGACAACGTAGGGGTAGCTATATATTGTGCATATTCTTCTCAGAGTAACGCTGTTAGCCGGGAGAGCAGTTTTACCGCCGTAGGCTATATCAATGTTTGGAAGCCTGCTAATAACTATAGCTACAGGTTTCCCTCTAAACTGTGCAAATATGAAAATGTGGCTTGACAAGGGCTCAACGTACTGGATATATCCTACTAGGTACCACTTTTCCGCACTGGGCAGAACTCGGCCTGCGTTGTTACACAGGGGATCATCGTTCCTAAAGTTTCCAGAGGAGTCCCTACACCAATTCACGGTAGTAAAATTCAGAAGATCTTGATACTCTGGTACAGCTTGAAGCAGGTCATCCTTTACCAGCACAGCTCCAGCGTTCTTGTTTCCCTTCTTGATGGAGGTAGGTTCAATATCTTTACTGACAAAGACGTAGTTTCCAATGATGTAGCCCTCTACCGGGACGCCTCCCTGGGAAGTAGAGGCATAGCCAGCAACGCTTATGAAGCCCTGCCACTCGGCTCTCGCGATAAGAAAAGTATAAAACCACTTGTCTGGTTTTTGCTGGCTAAAATAGCTTGCCAGGTCGCTTGTATAATCGAGTCTACATCTTCCAACGGCATTTGTTAGACAAGTTTTTGTAAGGATTGTCTTGGCCTCCACGTCGCCCTGGTTATTGCCCGCTCCAGGCTGTACACGGACCACGACATACATCGCTGTAATGTTTGCATTTGGGATGCCAAGTCCATAATAGTTGGTGACGAGGAAATCGTATGCAGAAATGAAGGTGTAACTTTTGTAATAGTAGTATCCAGCAGGCGTTATATTGATTAACAGCATCGGCGTTATTCTGAGCCTAAAACCATAGTCCTCTAGGTTTAAGAGCCGTGCGAGCCGAGTAGTGTTCAAGAGGAGCGGGTTGGGCAGAGTGCTCAGATTTGCCAGCCTCATCACTTTGTCTGGGTCAACAATGTATGGCGAACGGGCACCGTAGAGTGCTAGTCCAAAGTCTTGTAGAGTGTCTGGAGTAACCTGGATATTTGTTCCCCAGTCGACGGGATAGCCAGGGGTAAGTATGAGTTTGTCCATTACCCTTTCAGCGATTGTGTAAAGCTGTTCTTCATAGGTCGTAGCGACAGTAGATGTAGTAGCGTTTACCATTCCGTAGGAAACTAAAATTAAGAGTACTATCAGGAGCCCAACGGCCAGATACTCAAGCGTCGCCTCCATAATTAGCTACAAGAGTTTAAGTGCCTCCACCCATAAAACCTTTTCGATATACGAAGAACTATGGACTTATTGGGATCGAGGAGAACCCTACATATATTGAGTTGCCCATGCTAAACGCTATTACAACAGGTTTTCTTCCTGGGGGAAGAGGCATATAGAGTGTGTCAGATACAGTGAACCCTCCTATGGTAACTGTTCCTTTAACAGCGTGGACCGGATTTTGTCCAAAGTTGGGGGTAACAACGACTCGTACTTGTTGATAGACCTGTAGCTTGGCCGTGACGTTTAAGACATTGTCTCCACTCTCTCCCAATTGTATCAGATAAGGCTGTCCGCCAAGCGTGTCGGGGAGCGTAAGGTACATGTAGCTTGTGGAGCCTCCGCCAAGCGTATATACAGAGATCAGTTCAACTATTTCTCTGGCAGCACTCTCGGCAACTTCTCCAAGCATGATGTTCTGGTTCTGCATCTGGTAGATAAACCCCATAAAACTGAAGGCCGCTAAGATAATGATTGTTGCCTGGAGGATGCTGATAGTTCCAATGATGTGTGAAATTACTGGGTTAACCATTCTTAGTGATTTGTAGGCTTATTTACCTATAAAAACTTTGCAGAGTATTTATCCATTGTTAATAGGGATTGGCACTTGGTGTCTTCAAGAGCTACTAATACTGATTATAGCTTTTTTTACTATCAGTACTGATCCATCCGCGTCTGGCCCGGTTAAGGAAATCGTCTGGGTTTTCGAGCCAACCGTTATTGTAAGGGTTACACTACTATAATAAAAGACGTACTCGTCTACCGTTATCCCGGTATTCCTTAAAACTATGGGGATAGTACCAGATCCCCCAAGGGTGCCCTTTTTTAATTCAATGATATGCAAGATGAAGTAATTGTACCGCTTCTTGGTGCTACCCTCTGTAACATTTATCTGCGAGCTGTAGAAAGCTCTGAGTCTTGGAACTAGGAATGCGCATGCTCTCCCCGTAAAGTTTTCGTAGACAATGACTATTGGCTCGCCGCTCTGGGCTACTACTTTGGATAGCTCCGTTGCGAGGTCGCCTGTCTCTGGGTAAAGTAGTTTCGGCGTCGTTGTTACAAGTGGTCCACCGCATACCTGTAGCACGAGAGGCGTCGACTCGTAAACTTTAACGCCGTTTGCATAAACAGTTATAGATTGGCTTGAAGGCAGAAGAGAGATCCCAGTGGAGGTCAGGCTGAAACGGGCATACCTTGATCCCCCCTCGCCAAAGGCTACTTGTTCCAGTGCTGTGGCAACGTAGGTTAGCTGTTCCTTTGCATATTCATACTCCATTGTTTGCCTGTTGAGGTCGATTAGTGAGGTAGAATAGAAGAGTGCAACAGTAACTATAGTTAGCATTATGCTTGTCAGGATAACTGTCGCTATTACTGGTGAAATGCCTCTCCTCATGGTTTTCTTACTGGTTCTCGTCATTCGGTTTCCGCTCTTCTCCGGCGGATAATAACTATCAGTACAACGGCTAGAGCCACTACGATAAGTATTATTAGTATTGGCAATATTGGCAGGGACGGTGTAGGCGATGCTGTTCCGCTCCCGGCCCCCTGTACCGTGTAGCTTGTTGACTCGGTTGCCTGGCCTGCTGGCGTGTTATAGGTGACTGTTATCTTGTAGTTGCCTGGGTTGAGGCTTAATGGCAATGTCGCTACACCTTCGGAGGTAGCGGCGCCCTCAATCGTAACTGGTGTCTTTGTGAAGGCGGTGTCGGGCAATGTTGTGGCTAGTACTGTTGCTCCGTTTTGGTCGGTGACCCTTACCTCTACGTTTGAGCTTGTGTAGAGAGGCGAGACACGTATCACGAGGGTGTTTGCTGTGACCTGGAGGTTTGCTCTTGGCTGTACTGTTGTCGACTTTACCTGTAGCTTCACGATGGAGGGGGAATACTTGTTAGAGTCGATCTTTACTGTAACAGTGCCCTCGCCCTGTGGGAAAGAGGCATAAATAGTAGGAGCAAAGTCTCCAGAGTATACAGGCTGGTTCTCAAATGTGATGCTTACTGTTGCCTGCTCGTCCTTGTCGAGCGGGGGATTAAGTGTGAAGCTCACGGGGACATATGTGTTTGCGACAACTGTGCTTGGAAGGTTTACCTTCGTCTCCCTAACTGGTTTTATTACTAGGTTCAGCGGGAAGCTGTAGGAATAAGTGTAGCCCCAGGGAGTCACTGCTGTAACCTTAACTGTCACACTGTATTGGCTCCTCGCGAATGGGCCAAGCTTGCTCACGTTCATCAGGAACTCTAGGGTTCGCTTTTCTTCTACATTCATCTTGCCAGTTGTCAATAGGTAGCATTGGACGGGTGCACCGCTGATTTCTGCTTGGGCGTTCTCTATGAACCCTTCTCCCTTCACCCATATGTCCACGTAGAACCTGACAATATAGAATGGGTCATAGTCTGTCTTTAGGTATGGCTCTACGTAGACATATGTCCTGGGGGCAATCACGCGGACAGGTATACTTGTAAAGGCAGAATAAAAGCCCATACTCGATGAGCCGTCGTTCATCTCGAAATAGTATGATAGATCAATCTTGATTGTAGTGTCTTTTCTGTCTCCTGGAACCATCTGTGACGCGAAGAACCTCGGCGTAAGCTTTACTGTTAGGCTCACAGGTCTCCCGGGAGAAAGCGAGTAAGGCGTGTCGGGAACAACTTCAAGCGTGCTTGTATCTCCAATGGTGATTCTGAGACCCTTCAAGTAGAATACCTTGAGGCCAGCGCCCTCCACCTCTGTTATAAGTATTGTCACGGGCACCTGATATTCGTCGGTCGCCACGAGTTCTGTTGGCAAGGTAACTGTTACCTTTATCCATACGGGTCCAATGTTTACGAGTGATTCTTTTGTTACGGGCTGTGCTGTAGCAGAGCTAAAATATGCTGAGAAGCTGAATACAAGAAGCAAAGTCAACAGCAGTGCTGGGAGGCGTCTGTTTCTGATCCCTAGGTTATTTGCCATGTGCTTTTCAAGCATGCAACAATATTTAATTTTACCGTGTCAAAACGCCCTTTACAGATTTGTTTTTACCAGTAAAAACATCGGCTATTCGAGTCCGTACCGCTTAAAGTTGATTTTTCCCATTTTTTCTTCAACTAGCTCCTTGTATTTTTCGTCAAGGTAGGCCCTATAAAGGCACGTTTTACATATAGGGTTCGTAGAGGGCTCGCCACATACCTTGCAATATGTTGGCTGTTTATAGGGGGCCTTGATTTTTTTCCTGGCAAGCTCTTTGCTTGCAAGTAATCGGTACTTGAATCCTGGGTCTTCGTCCTCGACATCGTTTACCCAGTGCCTGATTGGGTGTCTCATCGCATAGACTATGTAGGGGCACTCTACGAAGGGAGTATAGATGTTCATGATCAAGGTGTAGGTCAATACCTCTTTCTCAGGTATAAGGTAGAGAGGCTTAATCCTAGGTACAAGCGTGGCACTAGTCTCATCGGAAATTATCCCTTCCCTAAGAATGCCGTCGATGTGGCTCTTCAAGGCATTCATAACAAAAACCTGCGTCTCGTCATCTAGATTGTGGCCAGTAGCCAGCTTCGAGGCATCATGTTCACGCGCAACAGCATTCATAACGTAGCGCCTAAAAACACCACACACACTGCATGGCTTAATCACGAGTCCCTTCTCTTTTAGTTTCTTCACTGCTTCATCCAAAGTGAAGCCGAAGTAGTCCTTGAAGGAGCCTACATATATCTCTACCCCTAGCTTTGCCGCTAGGTTCCTAAGAGCCTCTAGCTTGTACTCCCTATAACCAGCTATACCCTCGTCAACCGCCACGCCGAAGACTTTGATGCCGAGCCTTCCGGCAAATTTCGAGAGGAGATACAGCGTGGTAAGGCTGTCCTTGCCTCCGCTCACCGCGACTGCTACCCTGTCCCCCTCCTCTACTAGCCGAAAGTGTACGATCGTATCGTAAACTCTCCTCTCAAAGTACTCAACAAAATGTTCAGCGCAAAGATAGTCTCCTAGATATGATACGTTTACAGAAGCCTTCTTGCTGCACACCATGCATTGGGGAGACGTTGTTATCCACCAGACACTACTGAGTGCAGTTTTATTCTCGAACCAGGTCTAACAAGTTCCTCCTCCGTCGTTACCTTGCCATCTACACTCACAACTACCTCGCTTACCCGTAGACCAAGCATCTTGACAAGGTCCGCTATCCTCGTGGTTGCTGGAACCTTTACCTCCCTGACCTCTCTGCCGAAAATATCTACAAGCACTGACACAAGTTCACCATTACTCATATATTTCTAGGAAAACATAGGAAAAAGAACATTTTTATTTCTTTCCCTGCAGTCAAGAAATACAAGCAAGCCAGAAAGAAGCCAACAACCTTTATTAACGGGTAAGCGTCTTTACTACACAATGTCTTCGAGTGTTTTCCAGAGGAAAGACATACCTGTTGTCAACATCGGCAAAAAAGGGCTGGACGAGGCTGTCCTAGAGGAAATAAAGAATGTCTTAAAGGCAAGGGGGATCGTCAAAGTCAAGCTCTTGAAGAATTTCCGGGAGGCTTACGGGCTCTCGCCAGAAGAGGCGGCAGTGGTTCTTTCCCAGAGGCTCTCCGCAGAAATTGTAGGTGTAAGGGGATTCGTAATCGTCTTAAAAAAGGCTATCCGGGGACATTGATTCTCTAGGTTTCAGCCTCTACGAGCCTCAGGTATTTTATCTCCCCGAAGTCAAATATCCCTGCTTCCATGTCTATCCCATACGCCTTGAACATGTTTATGTCGGCCTCTCTCAGCAGAGGCGAGAGTAAGTCCCTCTCAATGTTCACCTCTGTCCCAGGCATGAGTGGACTAAAGGCTGGCAAAACGTAAACCTTTTTCCCAAGAAATTCTCCCTCCAAAAGGGCCTTAAGCTTGATTTTTACACCTAGCCTGTCTCTCAGCGCGAGTGCTGGATGCTCGTGGCCCATGAATATGTATTTCACGTCTTCACGGAATGCCTCGACTGGCAGTGGCTTGTGTCCATGGAAAAACAAATATTCACCCTCAATGAGGCAGGGGTCGTGGAATGGTATCTCGAGCTTCTTAAGTATGGGTATCAGGTAGTTGTCATGGTTTCCCCTTACAACCTCTACTTTTAGCCCTAGCTCGTTTTTTAGGTGTTCTAGGAGCATAGTGGTTTCCCGCCACTCTTGCCTTGTAACATCTCCAAACTCGTGTTTAACGTCTCCCAGGATAATGAGCCTTGACGCATGGCTCTCTCTTATCATCTCTGCTATATAGTTCTTCATCTCGCTTGTCTGTATCGGCGGGATAAATATTCCCTGCTCTGCGAGCGCCTCCTCGTAGCCAATATGCGTATCAGATATTATAAGGGTGTCTTTTTCCTCAAGGTATAAACCGTACCCTATAATTTCAAAGCCTCGACGGATCCTAAGCCTTGGAACCTCCATTACATCACTCACTTCTACTCTTTAGTCAAATGTCCAGAGTTATAAAAATTACATTCCCATAGAGCTTCTGCTAGAAAAGCTTATTTAACGTGCCAACAAAAAAGCACCTATGAGTCAACAAAAAACATCCCGAATACCCGAGTTCTACAAGAAGACTCTTGAAGAAAGACTAAACATTGTTGCCGAATATGCCGGCCTCACACAGGAAGAAGTAGCCCTGCTCAAAAACTTTGGAAACCTAGACCCAAAAATCGCAGACTCAATGATTGAAAACGTCATCGGAGCCATGAGCTATCCATTCGCAGTCGCAGTCAACTTCCTCATAAACGGAAAAGACTACCTCGTGCCAATGGTCATCGAGGAGGCAAGCGTAGTTGCAGCCGCAAGCAACGCGGCAAGGGTTATGAGGAGAGACGGAGGCATAAAGTCTATAGCTACACAGCCCGTAATGATTGGGCAGATACAGGTAGTGGGCGTGAAAGACCCATGGCACAAGAGGATGGTCATACTTGAGCACAAGGACGAGATTATCCAGAAGGCAAACGAGGTAGACCCGATCCTCGTCAAGTTCGGCGGGGGAGCTAAGGACGTCGAGGCACGCGTAGTAGAAGGCCCAAGGGGACCAATGATAATTGTCCACCTACTTGTAGATGTTAGAGACGCGATGGGGGCAAACGCCGTGAACACAATGGCTGAAAAAGTCGCACCAATGATTGAGCGCCTTACTGGTGGCAGGGTCCTTCTCAGGATAATATCTAACCTGGCCGACCGCAGACTCGTAAGGTCCTGGGTAAAAGTATACAAGGAAGACATTGGAGGCGAAGAAGTAGTAGACGCCATAGTAGATGCATGGGCCTTCGCGGCGGCGGACCCATACAGGGCAGCTACCCACAACAAGGGAATAATGAATGGCGTTATAGCAGTAGCTCTAGCCACGGCCCAGGATCACAGAGCGATAGAGGCAGGCGCACACGCATATGCCGCTAGGACTGGGAGATATGTACCACTCTCCACTTGGGAAAAAGACCAGGACGGAAACCTTGTAGGCACCCTGGAGATGCCCATGGCGGTAGGGATAATTGGCGGAGCCACCAAGGTTCACCCAATAGCCAAAATAGCACTAAAAATTCTCGGCGTCAAAACCGCTACAGAGCTAGCCGAAGTAATGGGAGCAGTCGGATTAGCACAAAACTTCGCGGCACTCAGGGCTTTAGCTACCGAGGGTATCCAGAAGGGACATATGAGGCTCCACGCGAGAAACCTCGCAATTATGGCAGGAGCCACTGGCGACCTGATAGACAAAGTAGTAGAGATAATGGTTAGCGAAAACAAGATCAGCTTCGCATACGCACAAGAGCTAGTAAACAAGCTTTCAAAGGAAGGAAAAGCCTAAAAGACTAGAATCCCTGCTTAGCAATGCTCGAATAATAGTTATTTATTACTGAGTCTCCTAGGAGAAGTCTCCTAGCTTCCTCTAAGACTAGCCTAATGAGAAAGTCTTTTTCGCCTGAAGCCTTGTCGCTGGCTCTTACTTTTTCCTCAAGAGAAACAACTCCAAGAGAAGAAAGTTTCTTCAAAGCCTTTAGAACAGCTTTTTCGTCGAACACGTAACCAGTTTCGCCAAGCCTGACCCTGCTTATGGCGTCTCCAAGCTCACTTAGCCATAGGCTGCCCCCGAAAACAGTTAAAGCCCTTAGAACGTCAAGGATAAGAGTAGACTCCGCATCGTTTCTTTTGAGTATTTTTTCTAGTTCCTCCATTTTTGTCAAGGTATAAGGAGTATACAAGCTTATAAGTCCAGCGCATAGATAAGTCTAGGTCTTTAATGAGAAGACTATCCTTAAACACATGGATCCTTGTATATTTTGCCTACTTTATATTAGTAAATATTTTCCCCGAAGCAGGATATACTGCACTCCTTGTCAGCGAGATACTTCTAGGCCGAAACATGTCTCTACTAAATGGTAAAAACGTCAGCTTGGGTCATCTCGCCTTTTTTGCAATGTTACCCCTCCTTCTACAGCCATACCCCTACATAAATAGCGTAAGAGCACCTATACTCAACTCGATAATTTTCAGCATGATATCTGCATTAGCAGAGGAGTATTTTTTCAGGGGGATAATACTTCCAATAGCTGGAAATCCTATCCAAGCATATCTCTTCGCACTTACGCACCTAAATACAACCAATCCTGTCTACTTGGTAAACACATCGCTCCTCGTCCCCCATTACTTCCTCCTAGGGCTTATTCTCGGGAAGACCGCAGAGAACCATGGTCTATTCTACTCAATAATATTTCACGTGGGCTACAATATAGTCTCACAGCTTTTTTATCTTAATTTCACGTTACCGGCTATTCTCTATTTATTTATAGCTGAAGCGATTCTCTGCATTTTCATGTTTGTAAAAAGATAATTTTATAACTATTTTTTCCTTTTTTTATAGTTGCAAATGTTCAAGAAAAATTTTTGTTAAAGAAGAGTATAAAGACTGCCCGCTATGAGGAGGACAGTCAAAATCTCTCTCACAGCTCTGTTTGGATCGCTTGCAATAGTGTTTTCAATACTAAGGCTTGAGGCTTCGTTCCCATTGTTGCCATGGCTAAAATTCGACCTGGCAGAGATACCATCAATGCTTGCCTACTTTACGTGTGGTCTCGGATACGGTATATTAGCGGAAGCAATTCATTATATTGGTCTCGTCGCTCGAGGATCAAACTTTCTGAATGCCTTCATGAAGTTTCTCGCCGTGGCCAGCATGATGGTCGGCTACTCTCTCTTTACCAGAACTATCTATAAAGCTGTGTCCGGAATAGTTTTAAGGGTTGTAGCGATGTCTATAATGAACTACGTGTACTTTTACTTCCTTTATCCGAACTTTCTCAGCTATGCCTTGAAAGTAGCAGGTTCAATAGAGCTTCTCTATGGCTATACTGCAGTCTTCAACATAATACATGGAGCTTTAACTATTGGCGTATCATTGCTACTTGTCAGAGAAATTGAAAAACGTGTCAAGTTGCCTCCTAATTAGTAGAGGCTTTGAGAGACATTTTTCTTATTTTCTTCATCAATTCTTCGTGGAATCTCGCTATAAGGGCCCTCTTGTCTTCCATAAGGACAATATCACTGAGACCCTCCAACACTATGTTGTACGCGAAGGGGGTCGGCGTATCTAGGAGTCCAACATCGACTATCTCTATCTCGCCTGTATGAATTTTCTCGAGAACTTCTTTTGCATGCTGAATATCCATGTAGTCTTCAAGGATCTCTCTGTAGGTCTCTTTTAGAATTGGGAAGTCTTCCCACTTCTTTATGACGCGTAGCAAGGTGCTAGCGTTAAGCTGTTGTTTTTCTACACTTATCTCGTGGCCCTTATAGTTTCTCAGTATCATGAGTCCACGGGTAGCAACGTGCCGGAATCTTCTCTTCATTAGCTCTGTGTTAAAAATTGACTTTTTCAGGTAGTCTTCAAGCTCCTCTGGCCTAATGTCCCTCAGCGAGATATCAATGTTTATGCCCGGCGGATAAATCAAAGCGAAGCCATTGTCATGTATCGCGAGACCTATATTTGAGTTCGCCCTCCGCGACGCTAGGTAGGCTAGGGCGTGAGACAAGGCATCGTTAGTCCTTCTCCCGTATAATGTATGGAACACGTGATGGATCCTACCGGCTTCGTCTCTATATTTTTCTGTTAAAATGACCCTATGGCTCGGGAATTTTTTCGACCCAAGAGACTTTAAGACTAAATACTCTTCCTCAAAGTATGAAACAATGGCCTCTGCACCTGCACTGTTGACTTTGCACTCCCTAGTCAGGTATCTCTTTATTTCTTCCCTAGGCTTTCCACTCGAAATCCACTGGAACATTTTCTCCCTAAATTCTCCGATACGTATAGCCAAATCATAGCTAAGAGGCAACATCTCGCTAAACCATGCAGGAATAGTTGGCTTCTGGTCAAACGCGGGCTTCACATAAGCAGTCATGCCGTCGCTCTTCACGAATTCGTAAACTTTTCCTCCCAATACAAACCTGTCTCCTGGCACGAGTCTTTCTAGGAACTCTTCCTCAATGTTGCCAACATACTTCCTGTCAAGCGTTAGGACTTTTACGCTTACCTCGTCCGGTATTGTACCAATATTCAGTGTATAAATTACTCTCGCATATTTGCCTCTTCTCCCGAAGACCCTCTCAGAAGGGTCATACCATATCTTTCCATATACCTTGTATTCCTCTAGTTCTCCATAGCTACCCGAAAGAAACTTTAAAGTGTTCTCGAAATCCTCCCAGGAGAGGTCATGGAAGGAATAACTCCTTCTCACTATTTTGAAAGCATCTTCTGCATTCATCTTTCTCTCGATGGCCATGCCCACTATGTGCTGTGCTAGAACATCTAGGGGGTTCCTTGGAATATGGACTTTGTCTAAGTGATGCCTATAAGCTTCCCTAATCATTACCGCTACCTCAACTAGGTCGTCCCTGTCCACACATACCATTATACCCTTGCTTGTCTCGTGTAGCCTGTGACCGCTCCTGCCTACCCGTTGGAGGCATCTCGTGACTGATTTTGGGGAGCCTACCTGTACAACCACGTCTATGTATCCAATGTCTATGCCGAGCTCCAAACTGGTACTGCTGACAATTGCCTTGAGTTCTCCCTTTTTCAGCTTCTCTTCTACGTCCATTCTTACTCCACGGCTTAGGGAGCTGTGATGTGCAGCAATCGAATCCTCGGGGATGTCTCCTTTTTTCTTTGCGAGCATCTTAAGGTGGAAAACAACTCTTTCGCTACCGCTTCGTGTGTTTGTAAAGATGAGCGTTGTCCTGTGTTTCTTTACAATGTCGTATAAGGTCTCATACATCTTGCTCGTCACCTCCTGTGCAGGAGTATAGATTAGGTCGCTTACAGGGGAGACGACATGTATGCTCTTTCGCTTTGAGTACCTAGCGTCAACAATTAGGCATGGTCTTGGGGAACCGTCTTCGTTGTATCCAACAAGGAACTTTGCAATCTCGTCCAGGGGATTAATCGTTGCAGAGAGTCCTATCCTAATAAAATCTCTGCCCGTGAGTTCCCTTAATCTCTCGAGAGAGAGTGACAGATGGGCTCCACGTTTGCTCTCAGCAAGGCTGTGTATCTCGTCTACAATCACCCATCTTATAGTTCTAAGCTTCTCGCGGAATTTTGGCGCAACAAGAATGATTGCAAGTGTCTCGGGCGTCGTTATAAGGATATGCGGGGTCTTTCTAAGCATATTCTGTCTCTGGGAAGTAGGGGTATCACCCGTCCTGACAACATGTCTTATCTCTGGTATCTCCTTGCCTCTCTTCTGTGCTATTTCTCTGATTTCCCTGAGAGGCTCTTCTAGGTTACGATAAATATCATTATTGAGTGCTCTAAGCGGAGACACGTATAGCACGTAGACTGTGTTGTCGAGTTCTCCCTTCTCAGCCATGTTGAAGAGCTCGCTGAGAGCGATAAGAAAGGCCGTCAGCGTTTTGCCTGTTCCTGTGGGGCTAGATACGAGGACATTTTCGCCGTTGTGAATAGGTATAAGTGCATAACGTTGCGGTGGAGTAAGGTCTCTAAACTTTGATGCAAACCACTCGGCTACAAGCGGATTTAGGATTTTGAGTACTTCCTCCTTGCTGTATTCCCTTTCAGCTACCCTTATAGACTCCTCCATAAACAATACTGGTTAGCCACCTATATCCACGTAATTAACTTTTTTCAAGGCCTCTTTTCCTCTCTTCTAAAAGTACACTTAGGGACTCCGCCGCCTCCTCTAGATGGTACAGGACATCTTCCAGGAGCTCCGCGAGGACTTGGTCTGCATCAGCAACGTCTCTAAGCAAATCGATGGCAAAATCTACACTGCTTAGGGCGCGCTCCATCTTTTCGTTTAGTTCCTTACTCATAGAAACATTTAACACGTAACAAGTTTTTATTGGTAACCATGAAAATTCGAGAAATTGCTGAAAAGCTTTTCCTAGAGCTGGGACAACAAGACATTGTAGCTGGAAGCAGAGAAGAGAGAGAATCGCTCGAAAAAATAAGGGGAATATTTGAGGAGCTACAGCTCCCAGTAGAGACCTACAGTTTTCAATGTTCGAGTTGGCGAGAAAAGCATGTTTCGCTACATCTTCATGACCATGAACTAAAAGCTGTAGCGATGCCTAACTCTCCGTCTGGAAGTGTTGAAGCAAAGGCCGTATACGTTGGCGAGCGTATTCTTAGAGAAGAATTCCTGGGACTTGATCTTTCTGGAAAGATAGCAGTAGTCAAGATGTATAGAAAAATAGATGAAATCTCGTGGCAATACCTGAGAGCAGTTGAGAGAGGTGCAGAAGCAGTTATATTTGTTGACCCCTACCCAGACAGAAGAAGGAGAATAGTTATAGTTCCAAGCGTTGACTATACGTTCTCTGTTGGGAGCCCTCCACCAGTCCCAGTAGCATCTGTTTCCCTGGAGGATGGTCTAAAGCTAGTCCAAGCCGCAAATAGGGGCGAAAAAATCAGCCTAGAAATAGGGACAGAAGCAGACAATTCTGCAACGACAGGGGCAGTAGCGGCTGGAGACCTTGAGGGTCCTATCTTTACGGCACACATTGATAAGTGGCTCAGCGGCTTTACAGACAATGTTCTCGGCCTAGGCATTGTATTGGCACTTGCAGAAAAATATAGGGAAAATGCAGGATTTATAGTATTCGGGTCTGAGGAATACGGGGCACCAGGCTACTCGCCGTGGTACTGGATATGGGGTTCACGGTCTTTCGTTTCTAGACTCGACGAAAGAGATAGGCTAAGCGAGCTAGGTCTAATAATAAATTTTGACACGCTGGGTGGACAAAACATATCCCTGTCAGCTTCTGGAGTAGATCTTCTCTCGGGTCTCAGAAAAATATTGGGCGACTCATACCGCTACACGCCAGACCAAGTAATCTTTGACAGTTTTAGTTTCACTATGCATGGCCATCCTGCCCTAACAATCCATACCTTCGAGGACACTCTCCCTATATATCACACTGATAAGGATGTCCCAGGCAACGTGGACTGGCAAAAAATAGAAGAGGCTGTACAACTTGCCGAAATAATAGCTACCAACTACATGAAAAACAAATGGAAGATGCTTCACTACACCGTCCTCATAGAGAAAGTCAAAGAAAAAGCCATGAAACTAAAAGACATAAAAGAAGCCTCAGAACTCATAGATTTCCTAGAAAAGATAAAAATAGAAAACGAGAAACAGGCACACTATATAAGAAGGGAACTAACAAGGCCCATCTTCGCCGGGACATACGGAGAAGTATTCGAAGATCCAGTTGTGTCTTATCCTTACCTTCTCGAAGCCATAGAAGACCTACTGTCCCTAACACAGTCTCTAATGGATAATACTACAGAGGAATCCAAGCTAAAAGCCCTAGTCAAAACAGTTCCAGGCTGGGAAACAAAGATCTATGATTTAAGGATTCTAGTCGATAAGAATGCTGGGGAAGAATTAAGATATCTTACAAGACAACTGGCAACGGTATACCTTGCTGAAACTAGAAAGGTCTTTGAAAAGGTTGCAAGTGTTGCTCTTTAAAAGAGCGATGTTCTTTATTAAGTTGTTTTATTAAATATTCTCCGCTAGATTTATATAGTAGAATTATTATTATAAAACGTATGACCAACAGTAAAGTCTTTCTGTTAGCCTTCATAGCACTTCTAGCCTTCACAGCATCCCTGGTCTTCGCTGCCCCCTCATTGAGGCAGTGGACAGGCACAGCTCCAAGCATGCCCCTACAAGTCGTTGTAAGCAATGGCGAGCTCATAGTTACCGACCCGCCCAACGACCAGTACAAATACTATAGCCCACAATACAACTGGCCAATACCAAGCGACCTTGACATTCTAGAAGCAAGGGTTTACAGCGATGGACAAAACATCTACCTCAGATACAAGTTCCAAACGCTAAAGAGCAAGTATTCGCCATACGTGATGCTGGTTATGGATTTCACGCCCGACAACAATATGGATGGCTTTGACAACTGGCTCCCAGACTGGTCAGACACTAAGCTCCCCTGGAAATGGGACGCTATAATCGGTGTCAACCTGGGAAAGAATGAGAGACAGCCATTTGTCTTCTACAGGAGTTGGAACCCTCAGTTTGTTGGCAGTCTAGCTGTTGACCAGGACAACGCTGTAATTGAGGCCATGGTTCCACTTTCAGCTCTTCCCGAATTCCCGAGAAATGGCAAAATCAGGATGGTCATAGTTGTGTTCGCAAATGACTATGGCGGCATATGGGATCCAGGCAAGAAGAAGAACTATGACCCAGAGATAGGCATCGTCATCAACGAGGAAACATTCTACGCATGTAACGTGTATGATATTGCTGGGCAGGCTCCCACCAACATGGAGGTCTATGGAAACTGGAAGGACGGGGTTCAAGAAGTAGCAGTATACTACACAGTATCAACTTCAAATGGCATTTTTACCTCTGTGGCGGACTATGGGAGAAAAGTTTCATACGAAAGATCCCTCGCCAAAATGAAGCTAATTTATCCGCCTCTACCGGGCCAGCTTAGAAACTGGGCAGGAACACCCCCACTTACATCTCCTGGTAGCACAGTTGTTTCAAACGAGGCAATAATAACAGACCCAGCAAACGACCAGTACAAGTATTACAGACCAGACTGGAACTGGCCTATTACCAGCGACCTTGATGTCCTCGAGACGAGACTCTACAGTGATGGACAATACCTCTACATACGTGTAAAGCTTTCTACACTGAAAAACAAGTATTCACCCTACATAATGATACCAATAGACTACACCCCAGACAACCCCTCTGATGGCGTCAGCGAGTGGCTACCAGACTGGTCTGACACGAATCTTCCTTGGAAATGGAACGTGGTGATAGGCATAAATTTTGGTAAAAGCGAAACCCAGCCCTTCGTAATCGACTCTTCATGGAATCCCAAGTTCACAGGTCAACTGGCCGTCAACCAGACACAAGGCGTAATCGAGGCCAAGATACCTCTAAGTAGCCTGCCAGGATTCCCGACGAATGGCAAAATAAAATATACTGTCATCATTTTCGCCAATAGCTTTGGAGGTGTATGGGATCCGGGTCAGAACAACGCTGTAGATCCCTCCACAGGTAAAACAATTACTGAAGACGACTATGCAAGCGATGTTTACGACATAGCCGGCCAGGCCCCAACATCTGCTGAAGTCTACGGTGGATGGGGCAATGGAAGCCAGACAGTAAAAACAGCATTCACAGCCCAGTTGTCAAATGGCCTCTTTGTAGGAATCACGTCAGCTTAAATTATTTCTTTTAAAAAATTATTTTTTCTTTCTTTATATCTTCTTCATTTGCAACATAGATTGCGTCATCACCAATAACATAGTGTGTTCTTGCAACGCTTAACACTTTCTTTAAAGCCTTCTCGAGACTCGTCGCATTGAAGAGAGCCCCAGCCGCATACTTGTGTCCGCCGCCGCCAAGGCTACTAGCGATAATAGAGGCGTCATAGCTGGAGGACGGTTGCGCCCCCGCGTAAAGCCTAAATTTGAACAGCCCCCTCGGGACAATTACAAGTGTAAATTCTGCTCCTCTGCGTTCTAGGAGGATCGTCAAGTATCTATAGGCAATGCCTAGATCTTTCTTGAAAGCTACAATTGTAACTTTTTCGACAGGTATTTTTTCAGCAATTTTCTCCGTTCTTTTCCTCATCTCCTCGTGCCGTGAAATCCACTCTCTTACCTCCTCGCGCTTCAAGGCTTCAAGCCCTTCTCGAGCCAGAAGTTCTACGAGACGTAGCTTTCCACGGTATCCCGCCCCTTTTACCGCCGCGTCCAGTAACAAGGCTTCCTGAGACCTTATATCAGCTGTGTCGGTCTCGACAGCCAAGTTTACGAGGGTAACGGCGAGGGGATTGTTATCCAGCGAGAGTGCCTTCATGGCAAGAAATGCTGAGGCTGGCGCCGATGGGTCATAGAATTCCTCATCCGCACATGGGGAATTTGTTACGTGGTGGTCAGCCCTAAGTCTAGCTTTTCCTGGACAGGGCAGATCGGCAACAAAGTCCCAGTAGACGCGCCGCAGTATGGGGCTTCTTAATACGTCTTGTGGATGTGCTAGAACTATCTCTGCGTTTGGTTTCGAAATCTTGAAGAGGGTTGCACTGACTATACCGTCCACGTCTCCTGCGTCTGACAATGCCAGAGGCTTCTTTTTTATCTGTGCCGTCAATATTTGTAGAGTCCTATAGATGGATACATATGACATCATTAATGCATCACGCCCCTCAAAAATTCTCATAGAAATAAAAGGTTATCTTGGTAGCCAATTTATCCTATGACAGCAAGTTCCTTTACTGTCTTTCCCTCCTCAAACCTAGACAAGACAAGGTTGCCAGCCTCCTGGCTCCTCGGTCTACCCGAAGTTATCCAGCTCGCCATCTCCTCTGCTACTACGGGGGCCATCATAAATCCGTGGCCACTAAAACCTGTAGCAATGTAGAGGTTTTCGATAGGCGTAACTGGGCCAATTATTGGATGATGATCAGGAGTCATCTCGTAATACCCGGGCCAGTACCTGAGGATGTTCACGTTTGGGAGCCACGGAAGCCACTTGCTCCAAACCGAGACAACCTTCTCGAGGAAGGCTAGCTTAACGCTCAGCTCGCCGAACGGCTTCTCTTCTACGTCCACACCCATCAATACATTACCGTGGAAAGTTTGCACCGCGTATGCCCCAGAAGCCACGTCTATTATCAACGGGTCAAAAAGCCTGCCAAAGTCTTCGGTTAACGCTGCATGGTGTGGCACCGGCGTGAGGGGTATCTTTATCCCGTTTCTCTCGAGCAGATATACAGAGCAGGCCCCCGCAGTGACGGCAACGTTTCTAGCAGGTATCTTTTCACCATCTATTAGCACGCCCATGGCAGCCCCGTTTTCTATATCTATGCGTGTAACCTCTTTTCCAACCAAAAACTCTACTCCAAGACTCTTTGCGGCCAAGAACTGTTTATACAACGAGTCGAAGGGGCTGGCTTTGCCCGCCAAAGGGTCAAAGAGAGCCCCAACCATCTTGGAAGTATCCACGTAAGGAGCAACTTCCTTGACGAAGTCCTCGCCCACGAGCCTTGTATCTAGGCCGAACATATGGTGGATACGCATATACCCCTTAATCTTCTCTAAGTCTTCTTCCCTGTGGGTAAGCCACAGGTACCCGCTCCTTGAGTACTTCACGCCAAGCTTTTCCTTGAGCTCTCCCCACAGCTCGATGCTCCTCTTCATTAAGACTATGTGCTCTCTACTAGTAAAGCTGGCCCTGATGCCGCCGGCACAGCGGAAAGTCGAGCCGCTGCCGAGATAGTTCCTTTCAACAAGTAGGATCTTGCCAAAGCCCTGCTCTGCCAGCTTAAAAGCCAGGCTAACACCTATAATGCCGCCTCCAACGATAATCAAGTCATACATCCTTCTTCACCCTCAAGAAAAGCCTCGCAGGGACAGGTTCAAGAGGTGGACGAATAGCAACATAGCTCAGCTTTTCTACTGGAACTCCAAGCTTGCGGGAAAGAATACCAAGAACTATTGGCACACAGTATCTTCCCTGGCATGGCCCCATCCCAATCCGCAAGTAGCGCTTTAAACTCTCTACATCGCGAAAGCCCATGTCTATTGCTCTCTCCACGTCCTCGACAGTTACCCGCTCGCACATACACACATAACTATTCAACTTCTTTTCGCCCGTACCGACCTCACCTCCATAACCAACTCTTCAGGAACCTCAACAGTCACAACCTGAGTCTTATTTACCTCGAAAACTCTCAAAACCACACCTGTACCAAGGACTCTGCCATCCCTGCCCAGCAACTCTACAGAATCCCCCTTCTTCAACTTGGGTAGAAACTCATAGGGTACAGTAACCTTAGCGGGGCCGCTGAGATCCACCAGGAACATTGCTTGGCCAGGACACGTCCCAACACATACCCCGCACCCAGTACACTTTTCCCAGTCTATCTTGGGTCTCCCCCTCAAGCCGCCAACCATTATAGCCTTGACGGGGCACACAGCCTCACACACATTACATGGTATCTCCTCTACGCATTCCGTTACAGCCACAGCCCCCCTTTTCAGTCTCTCAATGGGTGGAACTAGTCCAAGCGAGAACAATGTCTCCTTTTCAATAATCCCGCTACGCCTATACATTTAGACTCACCTTTTTCTGCCCCTCTAGAATTTTGACCGAAAACTGGGTCCCCCTCACTTCTTCCAGGAGCCTGAGAGTCTCCTCACGCTCTTCAACCAGCTCTTTCTGTGGACCAAGGATACTCATTGCGGCTGAGAGCCCAGCTATCCTGCCAGTGAGAAGCGCCGTAGTGGCCTCCTCCACGCCAGAAGCATCTCCAGCCACATACACTCCAGGTACACTGGTCTCCATATACTTGTTCCTGTAAGGAACATAGCCCCCGAGCTCACTCGACCAGACCATTTTTGCCCCCATTTCTGCCAGCAAGCGGGCCTCCGGCGTCAGTCCAACAGCAAGCAACAGCAAATCAGCATCAAACACTTTCTCTGAACCCTCTATGGGCTGATAGTCTCTTCCAACCCTAGCCACGACAACCCTTTCAACATGGCTAGACCCCTCAGCTCTAAGTACTGTATGCTCCGTCAATATAGGAACCCCCAGCCTGCGAACCTTAGCCGCATGCACAAACCAGCCGCCAATCTCGGGTCTAACCTCAACTATGGCTGCCACATCGACCCCCGCCTGTAGCAATTGATAAGAAACAATCAACCCCACATTGCCCGCACCCACAACTACTGCCCTCTCGCCAGGCTTAACCCCATACTCATTCATCAACGTCTGGGCCGCACCTGCACCCATTACGCCTGGAAGAGTATTTCCCGGAAACGGGAGGAAACGCTCCACAGCACCAGTGCCCACAACTACAGCCCTGGGTTTAACCCTTAAAAGCCGGCCATTGCTGTTTACAGCCAGGATCCCCTCGCTAAACCACCCAAAGACAGAAGACCGCGTGTAAATCTTGACGCCCAGCTCCTCGGCCTCCTTAACTAGCTTCTCAGCTATCTGAAAACCCCTCAGCCCACCAAAAAGCTCGCCAGAGCCAAAAAACTTGTGCGTCTGCTTGACTAGTTGCCCACCAGGCCTAAAATGCCTCTCAAAAACCACCACTTTGAGTCCTCTCTTGGCAGCTGAAATAGCTGCAGAGAGCCCAGAAGGCCCAGAACCAACTATAACAACGTCAGCTAGGATTTCTTCGCTTTCAGATGGCACTTCCTCTCCCGTGCTCGGCAAAGAAGCGACATCGCTCTCGACAATGATACCATCCATAGCCGGCTCAATACAAGCCCTAACCTTGCTCTTGCCGTTAACCCGTACCATACACCCAGAACAATACCCAATCATACAGAAGGGGCCCTGAGGCTCAGGAGTATTCCTGAAACTCCTCACACCACTGGCCCAAAGTGCGGCTGCTATGCTTTCGCCCTCAAAGCCCTCGATAGGTTTCCCATTGAAATAGAACCTTAACTCTCTTCCTCGCTTAAACGTTAGGATAGGGTGTTCCGAAATCCTCACATTTAAACATTATTCAAAACGAAAATAAATAATTTTTTATAATAAAGGGAAATACTGATACAGCTGTAAACTCAAGGGAAAATCTTTACAACGACTCATGCGAAAAACTTTTATTGCTTCTTTTTGTCAACACAGCTTAGAATGTATGTCGAAATAAACGTTGACAAAATTAAAAAAGACTTTCAAAAAAACCTTTCCCGTGCGCTAAGCATAGGCTACCCCCTAAAATACGCAATAGCTAAGGCCTTATCATGGACACTAATGAAGTATCCATGGGTTCAAGAAATATATTACTCAGAAATAAGCCTAGGCGAGTTTGTCGAGGGAGAAGACATAGATGGAAGAGACGTGGATGTCCTTATCAAGACCAGCATACCTTCGACGAACATCTCGAGATCAATCGAACAACAACTAGAAGATACACTCAACACGGTCCTACAAGAACTAGGGCTATGCCCCAGTAACGGGCACAACATTGTAGAGCTACACATAGACGACATATATGCTAGATGCGCCTCTGAAGCCACTCTAAACGGCAGGACACCCCACAACGCAATACTGCTCTACAAAAGCGGGACAGCCACATTTAAAAACCTAGAAAAAGAAACACCGATGTGGACGAAGCCCTAGAAAGAATACTTGAACAACTCGAAAAAGATTTGCCAGGAATCGTTCTCGAAGAGGCTTCTAAAGTGGAAAATCCAAGGATAAGCGGCATCTATGTTTATGCAAAAAACTACGACTACTTAAAATATCACCTCGCAAAGAAGCTGGCCCAGGCACTCATACAAATCCCGTGCATCAGGGAGGTCTACTACGCAGACATAGCCTCAGGAGAATACATCACGGGACAGACATATTTCGGCAGAGACATAGACCTAATAATAATCGCAGACCAGCAGAACTGTCCCCAGCTCAAGGAATACCTCGCAATCCTAGAACAAAAAATAAACCAAATAGTTGCAAGAACAGCCACAAAACTTCCAGAACTAGGCTGGCTCAAGACACTTGCAGAAACAAACGGAATAGTAGAATTCCACCTAGACGACGTCTACACAAAGATGCTACAGGACAAGAAAACCCAACACAGAATCTCCGACCTAAACGTTATACAGCTTGCAAACAAATAGCCTTAAAGAAAGAGAAGAAGCCTCATAAACCTTATAAAGCAGGACACACAGATGGTTTTTGATTCCCATGCTCATGATTTATAACGATGGAAAACATAAAGTAGCAGTTTTCAGGGAACTAACACCCAAAGGTGCCGTCCAATCAAACCAGCTTGCAATAGTCCACGGCGAAGAAGCACTACTAGCAGACCCAGGAGGAAGAGTAGTCTTCAGCAAACTAATGTCCGAAATCTCTGTAATCGCACCAGCAACCAAGATAAAATACATCTTCTACACACACCAGGACCCAGACGTCATGGGTGCCGCCGCAAGCTGGTACACCGCATTACCCAACGCAAAGATACTCCTACCAGAAATATGGGCAAGATTTATACCCCACTTGTTCCCCCCAGACACAAACATAACAGAAAGACTAATACCAATACCAGACAACGGCACAGAAATACAGCTCGCAGACTGCACACTAAAACTCATACCAGCCCACTTTCTACACTCCCCCGGAAACTTTTCACTATACGACCCATGCTCAAAAACGCTCTTCTCAGGCGACATATTCGCCTCACTCCTACCACAAGGCACAGACTACGACACAGCACCAGACATAGACCAGCACATACAATACATGGAGCCCTTCCACAAAAGATACATGGCCTCCAGCAAGGCGCTAAAGGCATGGGTAGCCAAGGTCAAAAACCTAGACATAGAAACAATCATACCACAACACGGCGCAATAATCAAGTCAAAGCCCCACATAGAAAAAGCCCTACAGTGGCTCGAAAACCTACAAGCAGGAATAGACCTCTTATACTGACCATCATGATAACAAAGTTATCATAAATGATAACAAGGTTATTACAATTATTTTAAACAGAGAAAAACAAAAATAACAAAGTTATCACCAAAAATAACTTAGATATATCAAAAACTAAAATTATTCGTCTGCCTCAGATCCCTGACTAGATACAAGTTCTAGGGCTTCCTCTAAGCTCTCTCTGTCAACAATTGAATCTATCCTCTTAACAATTTCCTTAAACTCGTAATATTCAGCTATCTTCATTAAAGCGATTCTCTGGTTGTCATAGCTAATATGTGGCGCCCCTTCGTGAAGTTTCTTTGAAAGCTCTGAAATAAGCATACTTATTTTATCATCCATGTTTTTTATGGATAAGCCAGCAAGATACAACGCCAGAAGTGGCCTAGCAAACTGATGTCTAATAAAAGCTCTCCCTTTGCTAATCACCTTAAAGGCGAGATAGTTAAGTATAGCTGAATAGTAATAGGCACATATTTCATCTTTACACTCGATATAGCTTACGTGGCTATCAACTATTGTATTCTCTTCGGGCCTAAATGCGAAAGCCGAAAATATCCTGTCGCATCTATATGCTACATAAAACTTGTTTGTATTCAAGGTAATGATTTTACCTGGTTGCTTTAGTTCTTCGCTTAACCTCTCAATTTTCTTGATGATTTCACTTGTAACATAACGTTCATTTAGACTCAAGGCATTACGTAGAAAATTCTTAAGTGACTCTTCACCTTTTGACGAGAGAAGAACCTCAAGTTGCTTACGTAGCCTAAAAGGATTAATTTCGCCTACATAGACAAGTTTATAGATATTAATCCCATATTCATCTAACATCCTTCGAGGAACAACAAGCTCTTTGTTCGTATTATGAAGCCGAAACACAAACCTAGCATCGCTAAAATTATATTCGTCTAGAACCAAGCCTGCGTATTCCTCCTCACTTTTCTTCCTTTCTCCACCAAGTAAACCCATTATGTAGAGTCCCTTTGGATAAATCTTTTCAACACCAAGTTCTTCGGCTAGCCGTTCAAGATCCTCAGTGAAATAAAGCAAGCCAGGCTTAATGTATTCGTCATAGCTTTTATTGAAAGGCTTGACCATCAGATAGTCTTTTATCTCGTCAAGCTTGAGACGCTTGCTATACCTCTTGTCTTCTGGCAAAACTAGTTTAATTACATTAGCCTCTGACGTGAAGCGAGAAACCTCCTTCGTTTTCTTGACAACTATAACTGCAGGATAAATACCATGCTCGAACACGTCAAAGTCAAAATCAAAAAGCTTCACATGGCCCCCTTGCTTCTTCATAAAGCTTTTAACAATACAGTATGTAGCCACTATTCCGGCAGGTATCGGTGTTTTGTGATTAAATAGCTGATCTCTATTCATTATAAATGCCACACCCTCATTAGCAAGCTCTAGGGATCTTGCAAGGCCAGCTGATGCAATATCAGCTCCAGCAATTAGCTGTCCTGTTTTTCTCGCATCTATTTGTTTCTTTTCTTCTTTCTTCTTTTCTTTTTTCTCTATACATCCCTTGATTTTTTCAGACATATTTTCTCTGATTTTTTCCGAATAAGGTGCATTATACTCCGTAACAGGGATCCATGGAGGATTCGTGACTATAATATCTGCTTTAAACTTCTTTAATGCAAGCGAGGTGTAAACAGACATTAAAACAGTACTCCAAACATCGTTACCTTGATGTGTATGAATTAGATTGGCTATCGTAGAAGCTACAGAATCCTTTCTAAAATGTTCCAGGAAACTTTGAATGAAGACATCCTTGCTGTTTTTCAAGTCTTCAAAAATCTGCTCATCAATTTCTCTCTCCACACATTCTTGTTCTAGTCCACAACTCTGATAAGCAAACCTAATTGCAAGAGCGATGCTTTTCTCCAATGTTCTTAGACTTGCTAAAATATCAGAAGTCTTTTTCCACTGTACCGCGTTAATGTTGATTAGATATTCTAGGTAGGAAGAAGCCTTCTCTAAAATATCCTCTAATCCGGGAAACACTATACTTTCTTCTCCAAAGAGCGTAGCGAAGGTGTCGATATGATAAACATGAGGAGGATTGTCAGGTTCTTTGCCTGTAGAACGCTTGTAAGCCATAACCATTTCAGCCCTAGCAACGGCAACAGCCAGGGGATTAACATCAAAACCGACAACCTCGCCAAAAGCTTCGTCAGGCTTCTCGTTCAATTCTATTTTCCTATGAAAGGTTCTTACAAGAAAAGTTCCTGAACCACAAAACGGGTCCAAAACAATTTTATTTTTCATGTCAAATTCATTAACAATCATTTCTACAAGCCAGGGAGGCGTATAGTATTCTCCTAGTCTCCTCCTTACAGGAGGCTCCACGAGAAATTCATACAAAGTCCTAAAAACGTCTTCTGCAGTGTTCTGGGACCAATCAACTAAGCTGGCTCTTCTAATAATCTCATTTAACACTTTTGTCAGGTTTATCTTTGCTTCACTAGCACGTAAGGCAACCCTCCACCAGTTCAGATAAGGCAAAGCAACATCAACATTCAAAAGCGAACCACTGCAAATGTCCTCTGCATTGCCGCTTTTCTCGAGTGCAATCGACAAAGATGCCAAAACAGCCATATGCATATACGTGTGGCGGATAAAAAGGTCCTCAAAAAACTCTTCTCCAGCCTCACCATATAACATTCGCATTATTCCCTTATATGCTTCATAGAGTGGACTTATTCTCGGATCATTTTTTAACATGCCGAAAATGTTTCTAAGATCTTCCAGAAGCTCATTGATGTTTAGTTTATAAAGAGCTTCAATGTTTCTGGAAAGGGGAGGAATCTTAAATGTCCTTATTTGTGGGATAACCTGAGTTTTTAAGAATTCTTTTGCCTCTTCTAAGCCACATTCTGTTATAGGCTCAAGACCAGTTTCTCTTACACGATAAATTCTCCACTTTGACCAATTAGTCAAGATGTAAAAATTTGCTCTAGAAACAACGGGCCAATACTTCGAGGTCGCGTCCTGAACGGCAGCGTCAAACTCTTGCTCATATGACTTGAACTCGAAAACCACCTGACCCCCAAGCAACATGTCAACAGCTTTTTTCTCAGTCTCGGACACGTAGACCTCTTGAGGCATTAAGAGGTCTATCTGTTCCCTAGACAAAAGCTGATCCAGCATTAATAGGTCAGGATTCTTCTCAACCTCATACCTTGCTCTAATAGCATCTCTTAAAAGCCAGGTGATAAGACCTACCGCTTTCACCCTGACATTCTCGTGTAACTTGCTTGACATAACAAGTACCCCTTGTCCATATGTCTAAGGCTCAACAAGCTATAACCCACACAGCTCATAAATCATTCCCTAAACCACTATAAATTTGTAATTCATAGATACGCCAAAAACCTTCCTAAACGATTAATACACAATCGTTACCAGCATAAATCTTGAACCCTCTATATTGCAGTCATCGTAACGAAAAACTAATAAATTCCACGAATACTTATTCTAACCAGCCCCGTCAGCACCGGCGTGAATCCGGGCGCGGGGACCAGCCCCGCGTAGCTCAGCGGTAGAGCATCCGGCTGTAGCCCATAGCCCGCGGCGACAGGCGTCAAACGCTGGAATGAGACCGCGGCAGCCGGCAGGCACCGGAGGGCCCCCGGTTCGAAACCTGGTGCTGACGGGTCATGTTTATAACGCTCGCACCTAGGCAAGTTCTACAACTGTAAAAGCATATAATGCATGCTTTCCACGGCACATGAGCATGTGTGCTGAAGCTTTGACGAAAGTTTTTTAGCTTAACCGAAGAATATTAGTATAGCCTTATGCCAATCACCGTCTCTAGGAGAAGTGAAGACTACCTGAGAACTATTTACGAAATTTCGGAGAGAAAAGGATACGCCCGCATAAAGGATATCTCTGAAGCGTTAGGTGTTAGGCCTTCCACAGCCGTAGAAATGGTGAAAAAACTCTGCGAACAGGGCCTTGTGAACTACGAGAGGTATGGAGCAATCACTCTTACTCCACAAGGAAAAGAGATAGCTCAAGCTGTCAAGAAGAGGCACGACGTCTTTAAAAAATTCCTAGAATTACTGCTGGTGCCAGACGACATTGCAGAAAGAGATGCACACATACTTGAGCACCAGCTACATCCAAAAACAGTACTACAGATCAGTAGGTTTGTTGAGTTCATCACGTGGGCTATGCAAAGCGAGCATCCAAGATTTATCAAAATTAGGGTCGAAGAGGTTCTCGATGAATTCAGGATGTATTGTAAAAAACACGA
>Ga0080004_1128069_pt1 | contig 28298 bp, 28 predicted proteins | sample WasSprMetagenome_FD_69207 | JGI IMG/M metagenome (GOLD analysis project Ga0080004, IMG submission 69207) | Sulfidic aquatic microbial communities from Washburn Spring, Yellowstone National Park, USA - WS (SPADES assembly) (version 2) | ecosystem: Environmental > Aquatic > Thermal springs > Hot... | reverse complement strand
TAAACAAACGCAAAGAAGCAATAGAGAAATTCTTCAAAAATAGAAACTACAAATTCAACATAGAAATAAGCAAATACATAACATGAAAAACAGTAGTAGAAAAAACTTTAGCGAAATACTAAGGTCATATAAGACTATACTTAGAGTCTATAGGAGGTCTACATCTTCAGTTAAGGATTCTGGAAGGCTTTCAAGAGTAGTCAAGCTAGACGAGTCATATGTCAATGCAGGTTTTAAGGCTGTAGGGTCTAGGTATGTTAGAAGAGCTGTAGGAGGAAATGTTGATAATGGATCAAAGGTATATGGACTCGTACATAACTCTGAAAGAGCTATGATGCGTACGTGAGACAGTAAACCACTCGATAAGAGAATCTTCTAGAGGAGGAGTATATAAACAATTGTGAGAATAGAGCGTCAAACCTAAGAATACTTCCTAATAGCTGTAAGAACAGTATCTAGCGAATGGATTGATATTCATCCCTAAGCATTCTAACAATATAGAATGTTTAGGAAGCCAACAAACAAGGAAGCCATAAAAGAATTAGCAGAAAAAACATAGGTCGACAACATCATATAGAAGCGCGAAATACAAATAGTCAAAGTAGTCGGGATGATTTAAATTCAATAAGGAAATCTGTTATTGGGCATCTTTTATAGAGCTAGTAAACCAATGTATTCTAGTTCCCCTGTAACCGGGTTTACTCTATAACCCATGCTCTCTAGAGCTACTACTCCTAGGACTGCTGAATCTCCTTCTTCACCCATTACGACTTCAACAATCGCTTCAGCCTCTCTATATCTTACTCTAGCAAATGATACATCACGCTCAATTAATTCACCACTTATAGTCTTAAACTTCTTTCTCCCAATGGGTTCTAGACCTATATTTTCTAGCATCTTCTTAGGTATCCAAGGTAGTGTAGCTCCAGTACCAACTAGCAGTTCAACTTCTTCTCTTAAAAGCTTGATCGGGTTTTCTATAACTATCTTCACCTATGTTAAGCCCATGGGCTTAAATCCTCTACTCATTAGATTATATTCCCAACTTAATAACAGTTACTACTATTGTTATCCGAGTTCAGTATGGTGTTCTGCTAGAGTCTTTGCGGAAAAGTATATAATAGATAAGGTAAGCTCCATAAGATGCTGATACTCCTCTATCAATTAGTGGATTCGCTTCTACGACATCTAGCCCGACGATTTTTTCTCTAAGTATCTCGTCAAGAAACTTGGTTATCTGAGCGTATGTTAAACCTCTAGGAGATGGATTAGATACTCCAATAATACCTTGCTGTTCTAGTACGTCTAAGTCTATGCTAACATAGATTTCCTCAGAATTTTTCAAGAAACTATTAAATCTATCTACTGCTTCATCAATATTCTCTTCTATACTCTCAGCTGAGATAAGTAGATCAATATTCTTCCCAGCATACTCTACCTCTTCTCTTGAGAAGTCTCTACACCCTACTACTGCTACCTTGCCTGTCTTCTTCTCTAAGAATCTTCTAAGCCATGTTGCATGGTTTATTCTTGTATCCATGAACTCGCTACGTAAATCTAAATGCGTATCAAAGATTATTACCGTTGGTTCAACATACTTGGCTAGAGCTTTTAATGAAGCTAGTGTCAAGGTATGCTCCCCACCCAATATAACAGGCTTCTTCCCGTCTCCGATTATCTTTTCTACGACCCTGTATACTCTCTTTAACATCCATCTAACATTAACAGTAGGGACCAGGTCTCCTAGATCAGCGACCCTAAGACATGCTTCATCCATATCTGGATAATCTACATTCTCTGAGAATAACCGGATAGCAAGTGGACCAAATCTGCACCCTGGGATAAAAGTAGTAGTAGAATCAAATGGGACCCCAAACACTATGTATCCTGCATTTTCATAATCTTCACCAGCACTGAACAAGCTTAACCTACTCTTAAGATAGAATCTCACACCTTTCTCCATCTCCACATCACCTCTTTTAATCAATATTATCCATTACTCTAGCTTAAACATTCTAGACCATAACATTAAAGTTTACGGACAGTATGACGTATAAGCTTCTTAGCTTCATATACAAGCTCACTCATAGACATATCTTCAAGCTCCATAATATATAATCTGAGCCTATTAAACACCTCCTCAGCATCCCTATCCTGAAGACCGTTCTCAAGGATTTTCTCACCTCTCTCCGTAACCCTATAAACCCTATCAACATAGTCTCCAGAGATTATCTTAACATCCAGTAATCGAAAAGCTACCAATACACTAACATCATTCTCTAACTCGTCAGAGTAGATAGATAGGTCTCTCTCATACCTTAGACTCAACGGCACTCCATACTTCTCCTTCAAAATATAGACAACTTTGTGCAACTTAGACATTGAAATTCGATAGTGTCCAAATAAGGTGTTATGTTTAAAGGCTTGTTGTTTTATGTTGTTTGTATGGATGTTGTAGCCCTTGTTTCAAGCTGTTTTAAGCGTAATAAGAAAGTAGGGAGGTTAAGGTCTTAGCAGTATTGGACTACATGTTTCATGGTAGTTGTAGGAGGGTTTCCAGGGTTCTGAGCATGGCTTGGAGCATATAAGCAAGTCCGCTGTACATGAACTTGCAAGGAAGGTATCTACAATCAAGATTGCTAGGGAGCCTAGGTATAGGAGGTGTATAGCTGTTGATGAGACTAAGCTACGTGTTAAGAAATCCTATGTATACGTGTGGTCTGCAGTAGACGTGGATTCCAAGGAATTACTGGCTCTAGAAGCATCATATGGTAGGAGCAGTCTAAATGCTCTATCATTCCTTAAGAAAGCATTGAGGATGTGTACTAACAAGCCGTTGGTCATAGTTGATAAGGGTCCATGGTATAGATGGGTATTGGAGAGGCTTGGGCTAGAGTATAGGTATGAGAAGTTTGGTATGAGGAATAGGGTTGAGAGATTCTTCAGGTACCTAAAGGAGAGGACGATGATATTCCACCATAAGATGAGTGCGAGAAACCATGTACAGGGGATAACAAACCTCAAGCTATTCCTAAGCCTATTCATAATATACTATCAAGCCGCGAGGACTAGGAGGTGAGCGAAAATGCTTATTTGGACACTATCTCGACTGATAAGACATCTATCCAGCTCAACTAGAGAACCTTCTCAATCAAATATCAATTATTCAGTATAGGGAATCTTGACATTACTTACCACGCACTTATATGAGAGGATGCAAAACATAAGATTTAGATTATAAGATTCTTCTACATTATATTGTCTAGGGATAATGGAGTTAAGAATAGTTGTTATAGACTTTGGTGGACAGTATACGCATCTTATAGCGAGAAGAGTTAGAGAGCTTGGAGTGTACTCAGAAATAGTAGAGCCCGAAAATCTTCAAGAAGCTTTAGAGAAAGGAGGTGTAGGCGGAATAATACTGTCAGGTGGACCTAGAGCAGTTCTAGAAGCTGATGCTCCAACAGTCGACTTTAATTATCTCTCTAAGATTGACATACCTGTCCTCGGGATATGTTATGGACACCATCTAATGGCCAAAAAGTTCGGAGGAGAATTAGCAAGAGGTTCTTCTAGAGAGTATGGTAGAATGAAGGTGAGAATAATTCACGAAGATGAGATCTTTCAAGGATCACCTAGTAGCTTCTTGGTCTGGATGAGTCATTGGGATACAGTTATTAAGCCTCCAGAAGGATGGATTGTTACAAGCATAAGTGAGAAGGACACCATAACGTCGATGACCGATGGTAAGAGACTATATTCAACCCAATTCCATCCAGAAGTCTCTCATACAGAATACGGGTCCAAGATCTTGGAGAATTTCTTGAGAAAGATATGTAAGATAAATCCTTGGTGGAGTCCTGGAGACCAAGTATCAAGGATAGTTGAAGAAATAAGAAATACCGTTGGAGAAAATGAGAGAGTAATTTGCGCAGTAAGTGGTGGGGTAGATTCAGTTACAACTGCTGTACTAGCCTCTAAAGCAATAGGTGAGAGACTCTACAGCATATTTATTGATACCGGTCTGTTAAGGAAGAATGAGAAGGAAAATGTGGAAAATACTTTGAAGACTCTCGGGATTAAGAACTTGATCGTAGTAGATGCTGCAGATAGATTCTTAGAAAAACTTAAGGGTGTGAGAGACCCTGAAGAGAAGAGAAAGATTATTGGAGAAGAATTCATAAAAGTTTTCGAAGAAGTCTCATCTAAAATAGAGAATGTTAAATGGTTAGCTCAAGGAACAATATACCCCGATAGAATAGAGAGTGGTAAGGCTAGCAGACACTCAGCATTAATAAAATCTCATCACAATGTTGGTGGATTACCAGAGAAGATGTCTCTAAAGATTCTCGAGCCTCTGAGAGACTTCTATAAAGATGAAGTAAGAGCAATCGCTAAAAAAATAGGTATACCTAGAGAGATCTGGGCTAGACATCCGTTTCCTGGACCTGGCCTCGCAGTAAGGATTATAGGAGAGGTAAATGAGGAAAAGCTTAAGATATGTAGGGAAGCTTCCGCTATAGTTGAAGAAGAATTAATGAAATCAGGGGTTTACGACATGGTGTGGCAAGCATTCGCGGTGGTTGGAGATGATAAATGGATCGGTGTAATGGGTGATGATAGAATAGAAGGATACATAGTAACGGTTAGGATAGTAGAGAGTATAGATGGAATGACTGCAGACTGGCATAGAATAGACTACGACATAATTGATAGAATTAGCCGAAGAATCACCAACGAAGTCTTCAAAGTCACTACGGTAACCTACGCAGTATCTTCAAAACCTCCCTCAACCATCGAGCCCTGCTAAAGCTCTCAGCCTCCATGCCTCCCCAAGCTCACTTAACTAAAACATCCATCTCCTCTCGCATCAATGTCAACTGTATTCTTTACGTCATTCATTTTTGAAAATCTCTTTATATAGATAATCCAGCTATTCGTAGGTATCTTCATCATCTTATTTGCCACAGATTTAGGAAAATGTTTAGCTTACTGTTGTGTAATTTTTTATTGTTACGTATAGGTTTCTTATTGTTGCTAAGTTTATATCCCTCTTAAGAATCGGTGAACATTATGCAGAGACCCGGTCTAACCAAAATTTGAATAAAGCCCAGTTTTTTCTCATCCGATTACTAGTTTTTCTTGGATTAGCTTATTTTCTTTAAATCTTGTTGGTAGGAATGGTTTCATCAACTCAGGTATTTTTCCTGTTAGTATGTTTTCTGCTAGTAGCTCTCCTACGAGTGGCGCCATCATGAATCCATGTCCACTGTACCCGTATGCTACGTATAATCCTTCAGGCCATCCTGGCTCTCTACCGATAATATGGCTATTATCAGCAGACATCATGTAGTAGCCTGCCCAAGTCCTCATTATTCTAGCATTCTTGAGAATGGGGATCCTCTTACTAATTGCTTTAGCCCATCTAATTACAAATTCAAGCCTAGTCTCTAATTTTATTAATCCTGGCGGGGTTGGGTAATCTATGGAGCCGAGGATCTCTCCTTTAAGGGTTTGACCTACGTATGCTCCTGAGTTCATATCTATGATTAGGGGTTCGATAAAGTAATGGTATGGCTCAGTCAGGCAGACTTCTTTCCTTAATGGTTCTGTAGGAAGATGTATACCCATTTTCTCTAGTAATTCATTCGTCCAAGCACCGGCTGCCAGCACTACTACATCTACATCTACTAATCCGCTCATCGTCTTTAATTGTTTAACTTTGTTATCGGCAATCACTATCTCATTTACAGGAGTGAATTCATGGAATATTACTCCTAGCTTTTTTGCTAGGGAATAGTATCCGAAGCAGACATAATCGTGGTGAAAACTACCATCTTGTGGTCCGTAGAAGGCTCCTAGAACATCGTCAACATTTATGTATGAATATCTTTCTCTAATATCCCCAGGCTCTAAGAAGATTCCCTGGGCACCTAGCTTACTCCACATCTTATTAGTTTCTTTAAATCTTTCTATTTGATGCTCATTGAATAGAAGCCATAGATATCCCCCACGATATATTATTGGATTCCACTCCATTTTACCTGCAAGCTTATCAAGCCTCTTAATAGATTCTATAGCGAATCTACTATTCTCCTCCGTCCAGAAATGCACTCGAAATCTAGCCCCAGACCTCGTACTCGACCCATACATTATCCAATTCCTTTCAAGTAAGTGTATCTCTCCAGCACCTCTTACAGCTAGGTTATACGCTATCGATAATCCACTTACTCCTCCACCTACAATTGCAATCTTCATCCTCCCTCTCCTCCAGCCAGGACATATAATGGAACAGGAGTGGTTGGTGCTCTAGCCTTTGTTAAGCCTACCTGGTTGGGGTCTAGGTTGGAGAGGTACGAAACATATAGTGAAGCATTAACCATACATAATCTTCCCTGGCATCTTCCAGTACAGACACCCAAACTTCTCTTAACTAATTCAAGTGTCCTGTATCCTTTTTCGTAAACCGTTCTCGAAATATCTTCCGTAGTTATGTCTTCGCAGAAGCATATGAATGCATCTCTCCTCGGTTTCTCGATAAAGAGTGTCGGTGGATAATTAAATGATGTATTCTCAATTAATCCGCTTCTCACAATCTCAAAGATTTTATTCTTCCATTTCACATTCATCTCACTCAACTTTAATCTATACTCTTTGATTCTCTCCGCCATAAGTGGTTCAGCATCTTTTACTCCTAGCTTATATGCTGCCGATAAAGCAGCTATCTCTCCTTCGATTAAGTGTAGTATGCTGTAGGGTGAGCCTGAAACTCCTCCAGCTACAAAGATGTTGCCTCTGAGATGCATATACTCATCATGGATTGGGACGAACCCTACTTTATCTAAAAATACCATCTTAGAATTCAGCTGGTTTAGAATCCTTACATCTGGGATAGAAAAGGCGGAGCATGTTATGAAGTCTACTTTCACTTCATCTCTTCCACCATCATGTATGATGTTCACTCTCTCAACGCATGTTTTTCCAGCAGCTTGAATCTCCCTCACGTTACCTACATATTCTCCAATCTTTGATAAGTCATATTCCATGTTTTCACGTTTTAAACGGCTTACTAATACTATCTCTATGCCTAGCCGTCTCAATTGTTCCGCAATTCTTAAACTATTTTGAGAAAGACCTATTATCAAGCCTCTTCTCCCCGGCTCTACCCTATAATAATTAACCATCTCTAAAACAGTTGAGCCTGAGAAGACCCCTGGGAGGTCATTATTTCTAAATATGCAGGGTATATCAACTAACCCGGTAGCAATAATGTATGCTTTAGCTTTCAGAATGTAGAGAACCTTATCATACTCAGAGTATGCTGTAGGATGATCTTCAAAGAACCCTGTAAAGACCGTTCTGGTAAGAATTCTAACATTCTCACTTGCAGTAATCTTATTTAGAAGATCTTGTAGAAGATCCTGCCTAGGCATGGAGATTCCCGGAATATCCATGTAGTCGTACCTCATTCTGCCACCAAGAGCTGGAGAATCATCTATCAAGAGAACCCTCAGCCCTAGCTTGCTTATAGTATACGTTGCTACTAATCCTGATAAGCCTCCCCCAACGACAACAACATCTGATCCAACTTCCAGTATCCTACCAGTCTTATCCATTTTCATATCTCCCATTTTTGGATGATTCGCTAACTTCTTTATTTTATCTACAGCTAAACTCCATAGAATCTTATTCTTCACTAGTTTTCTATGCTGGAAGTATCCATCTAAGAGAGGTGAGAAAAGCTTTACCAAGAATGGTACTGAGAGGTCGACATGTACTTCTTGACCTTCTTGACAGAAGACTTCACATGGATTTACATATTCACTTCCAACCTTAGCTAACACTAACCTGTCCTGAGGGCTTAGACTATAGAACCCCCTCACCCTGTATAACTTCTTACTTCTACCAAGTACTTTAAACCCGTTATAGTAAAGCGCTATAGAAACCGGTTCAAGAGTGTACCCCACAAGGCCTACACCGTGAAAAAAGATATGAGCCTTACTACCTTTCCTCCCTTGAATAGGCTCATTAAATAGCTCCATAATAATTCAAGATAAAAGTAACCCAGAGCTCAATTTAAGTATTCGGAGTGAGAATTTTATCGATTTTTGCTGGAGACGCCATGTTTCTTCCGCCTCTAAAGAGCATGCAGTTAAAAGAATAATATCATCAAGAGAATATGGTCAGTATTGATAGTATGTTTACATGAACATTAAAAGGTAAAAATTTGATAAACTTATAGCAACCCATACGCGTTTATAATTGGTGTAAGATTAGTGGAGGGCTCAGAAAGATTTACCGATGTTATTTCTAGGATACTCCATTCCGAGGATGAAGTTTGGAGTATTAATGGACCCTTATTCCTAAATGATAAACCTTATTGGAGCATCCATTTCATGAGAAGAGGTGTTTTTAAAAAATTCTGTGAAGTAGCTATAGTAATCTTAAATGAGAATGGAGAGATAATAAGGGAATGGGAAGTCTATGAAAAAATCGTACTTATAGAGTTGATGCCAAAGCTTAGTGAAAAATTCGCTGTTCTCCATTCTAATGAAATGAGTGAATTATCGAGGATACTGAAATTTTTTCAAGGTAGCAAAGAATCAATACACGGGTTTAGAATAGATACTCTTATTCAAGAAGCAAAAAAACGGGGAATCAATGAACTAGTACATCTTTTGGAGTCATTCATAGAGCAATTACTAGAAATTGAAAAGGATATATCTAAAGTATTGAAGTACATGGAAGATACGGTAAGATCGGTTGACGAACTTCTAAGAAAAGACGAGTACTCTACTTTGATACGGTTTGCTCAAGAAATCTCATTTGAGAAGGAAGGAATCGAAAATATAAGAAGAAAAATATCAGACCAAGCACATATCATATTTTATGTTGTAAATATTGTTAGAGAGCTGGGTATGCGGAAAGAGGAATCAAGGAAGTTTATCGAATCGATCAACGCTTATGTATCATCTATTCGACAGGTAAGAAAGAAAATCGACCAAATGATAAAAACCAGACAATTCATACTAAATATATTTAATGAAAGAAGGAGCATGGTAGGTAAGTTTTATAAAGAAATGTTGAAGAGGACTTAATTAGATGAATACATCACATAGCGGGTCTACAGACATTTACGTTTTCAGGAAAGATATTGATATTGATTTACTTAGAAATTTAATAACCCTTATTGATGGCTACCTCATCAACTATTTTGACGACTTCACCCTGTTAGAACAGAAAATTAAAGTAGGAGCTTTAGGACCAGAACTAGCTAAAGAATGGAAGTATATCGGGCGCTCACTTATGAGGATAGCTAACACTGTGAAGAGAATACCTGGATTAGTGGCAATAATTAAACTATGTACAATTTTCAGGATACTAGCTTTACTATTTACTATGTCTGGAACGGGTTTAATAATCTCCACGCAGTTTGCCGGAAGCCCATCATATCTCTACTATATATCTATACTCTTCTTAACCTTCAGCGCTATCTCAATCATATGGTATAGAATCCTAGAAAGAAAAATCTCTACGAGGATAAGAGATTACTTCGAGAAGCATCAAACAAAATATGGTTCTACCAGAGGCTACCTAAGAAGCTCAGTTCAAAAGCTTATCTTCTCTATGGCGAATTATCTAAAGGTTAAAAGAATAGACCCTGAGAAATACCCCCTCTCACTATATAATACGGATTATGAAGGAGTGAAAATCGTCAGGAAGCGAGGCTTACTGAGAAGTAAATCTAAAGTAATTGTATCAATTGATTAGTTTATCCGTAGGTTCTCCAATGCTTTCCGATTCCAGTTGGTTCTAGGTCGAATATATATGCTCTGAAGACACCTTGGTCGTACTCTGACCCAGGGTTTATACATAGTGTCCTGCCTATGTAGACTTCACCTGGAGATTCATGAATATGAGAATGTAGTCCTATTAGAGGCTGATATTCCTCTACGACTTTTCGAACAGCAGTAGAGCCTACCGGGATCATCACTGGATGCCCGCCTATTAAGATCGGCTTTAGGTTTTTGTCCAATTTAGGAGCCATATCTAAGCCACTGTCGAATGGGGGACAGTGAAAATTACAGACCAAATTCTCATATTCATCCACCATTTTGAATTTTTGGTCTAAACGTTTCTTAAGTTTGTCTTCAGGTTCTTCTCTTGGCGTATTCCAAGGAGTAGGGTTCACCCATTCGCAGCTGATCATAGGATGTTTATCATCAAGCCATACAACCTTATCTAATGGATAAGTTATTCTCCCATTAGTTTCTTCCTCGTATTTCTTAATGATAGGATCTATTTCAAATATATCATCATTACCAGGATTTATAATTATCCTGGCCTTGGAGAGGTCAACCTTCTCTAGGGCAAGCTGTAACCATCTCTCAATAGATTCTACCATCATATTCTTGAACAATTCATCCTGCTTCTTAGGATCACGAGATATCTCAATAACTTCTTCGTAAGTAGTAAGGAATGGATACATGCCAGCGTGTCTAATACGCTCTGCTAGATTTTTAACCTCTTCAAAATCTTTCAGTCTCCATTCTCTTCCAAATACTCCTGGAGGGGTGGCCCAACCCCCATCCTTCATTTTTGCTATGGGTATTATTTTCTTACCCGTAAGGTCTCCATTCATTAAGCCTATATCGGCACTATAATCTTTAATAGCTCTGAGGAACTTTAACCAGACAAGCTCATTTCCATGAACATCCGAGGAATAAACAATTCTAACCAATTGCTTTCCTAGATGATTAATGATGACTCCGTATAAAAACATTCCCAACTCTGCATCAACGTATACGAACTCTAAGGTAAGCATGTAATTTTTTTAAAGGATACGTAATAGTTAGAGTATTAAGGGTTGTCTTATTAAACCTCAATATTAATCTATCTAAAATCCTTATATACAGGTAATGACAGCCTAGAAAGTGACCAAGGTTGAGAATATGAGCGAAGAAAAAGTTCCTCTATTTGTTAGAAGAGCCTCAGGTTTAGTAAGAGAGATCGGGCCTTTAGGGTTGCTAGCAATTACGATGAGCTATGCTATCGGTGGAGGAATCAATCTATTATCAATAAAAAATGGATATCTATACCCTGGTTCTAACGTTGGCTTAGCTTTTGGTTTAGCAGGCATCCCAGTAATATTGGTTGGCGTCTGTTATGCGCTTCTAGCTATTACTATGCCTAGGAGTGGAGGCTCATACGTATTTATTAGTAGGACTATATCACCGACATGGGGTTTCCTCGCATCTTGGGTTTCTTGGTTTGGTGGATGGATGCTCTGCGGAATAATCGCTTATTACGATGCATTTTTCTGGGGAACAATGCTTTGGAATGTCGGCGCAGCTTTTCGTAATACAGGGTTGATGAGCTTTGCTGAGTGGATTATGATGCCGATGAACTCTCTCTGGGTTGGAATAATACTTCTAGTATTAGCATTCATCATAGGTTCACTACGTATAGGCATAGTAGTCCGGGCAATACAGATTCTATGGATCATACCAGTGATCGGGTTCATTGTAATGATGGGAGTGTACGGCATGAACTGGGGATTAGCCTCTATGTCTCCAGAACGTTTTAAGGCTGTATGGGATTCTGTCATGGGTGCAGGCTCTTATGATGAAGTTATCAGGATAGCTCTAGCTAATGGTTTTGACCCTGTGAAATGGACTTCGTTCTCATGGGATGCAACATGGGGGGTTGCTGCCTACGCTGCAATATGGGCCTATGGCTCTCCCGGTACCCCACCAACAACCGTAGCCGGCGAGGTAAAGACTCCTACAAGGACTCAGTTGATAGGGACTGCTGGAGGATGTGTAGCTATAGCCATAGTCTACGTTCTTATATCAAGTCTATGCTATGGTGCAACTGACCCATTTATTAGAGCCTATACATTTAACTTTTATAAGGGTTATTCCAGCCAATACACTATAACCCATAATGTAACTCCAAGCCTACCTCTCATGGCTGGGATTCTATCTCAGAACTTCGGTTTAGCTGCATTCTTTGCTGCAAGCGCTGCTATATGGTTATGGAACGATATGCCACCATTCATCCTATACATGTCTAGATTCATATTTGCATGGTCATTCGATAGATCATTCCCAGAAGTATTCGCTAGAGTTCATCCAACTCTTAGAAGCCCTCTAAATGCAAACATGCTAAACTTTGTCTTATCACTCATAGCATGTGTAATGTGCTGGGGGTGGTGGATTTATGGAATATTTACTCTCTTAGACAACGTTGCATGCTGGGCATGGATCTTCCCAGATATGTTCGTAGGACTTGCATGTCTAGCTCTGCCTATTATTAGAGCTGATGTCTACAAAGAGTCGCCGACATATGCTTGGAGACTCTTCGGATGTCCTCTCGAATACATCTTTGGAGTATTAGCTTTTGCTGGAATGTCTCTCTTCGTTTGGCTGGTTACAGGGACCTTAGCACCTGGCGGAACGCCCACGCCTGATATAATGTTAATCGTGATCATAATGGCGATAGGATTAATCATATCGCTGGCCTATCAACACAGAGCCGCTGTTAAGGGCATACCTGTATCGGAGATATTCAGAGAAATACCTCCTGCCTAATCATCTTTACTCCCCATTCTATTTTTTACAGAATCTCAAGTATGTTCCTATCTTAATACTTCTTCAACGTCTCTATACCATTTCTTTTTAGTTCCAACTGCTGCTCTCATCTTCCAACCGGCTGATTTAGGCTCATTTTCAATTGCTTCGATTAGATAATCTATTTTCAACTTGATTAGATTAATTTCTTCTTCTGAGAGTTTATATCTTTCTAATAGTTGGGTAAGTTTTCTTAAATTAGTAGTTACCGTATAGTAGAAACCCCAATCTTTACTTAAGACTTTTGAGATATATTTTTTATTTACAGTTTCTTTATCGCTATCTCCTACGGGAAATACTAGGAACAATGTAATAAGATCTTTAATGTCCTTCTCACTTATTTTTACTATCTGGAGTTTTTCAAGAGCATAATCCGCTAATGTTATCGTTGGGTAATCTAATTCAAGTCTTCCACGGAAATCTATATCATGGCAGAAAATCAGTTTATCGTAAAAAACGTCCGAATGCCTACTATTAACTTCATCATAGAAGATGTCTCTAAAAGGAGCTATTCTAGCTATAACTTCATCCCAGACGTATCCTAGCTCCTGAAATAATTTCCTAACCTGCACAGTATACCTGGTATAGGATGCATAGTCAATGTCACTGAGTTTCCTGCCTAATACTTCTTCATGAAACTTTCTGAAATTATTAGGCAACTTTATTCTAAGTGCAACAGCACCCATTACTCTCAGGATAATTCCTCTTCTTTCAGCATTTTCAGTAACTCTCATCGCTTCTTCTATAAAATCTGCTCTTGGAGTATCGTCTTCCATGAGCTTACCATGCAATCACTACTGAATGCTGTATATTAATTTTCTCAGTCATTTAGCTTAGAGACGATCAATTAGTTATTTTATTGCATATTTGAGAAGAATTCAGCATTATTGTAAGTAATGCTCTTCTACTTTTAACATTGTATTATACTAACCACGTATATTAAAACCGGTCCATAATGGGTCTCTAGAATCAATCAGCACATTGCATATTTGTGTTATGAATGCTTTACCTGTTATTTCAGGTATTACTGCATCATATCGACCTATTCTAGTTGTATCTATGATTCTAGCCTTAAATGTTGTATTTATGATACTTTCATGGATGAATAACTGCCCAATCTTTATCATTCCTAGCTTATACATTGCTGCAAGCCTCGCAGCTGTCCCGGTACCGCATGGACTTCTATCAAATTGCCCATTCCCAAATACCACTATATTCTTCCCGTTACTCCCTGGAAGCTCAGGGTCTCCTGTTATCATTGCGAGCTTTATCTCTTCATCTACAGTGTTTTGTGTTGGGTGATGTACTGGTATCAGTCTCGATGCTTCATCTCTAAGCATTAAGCCTTTCTTAATAAGCTCATTAATGTTCCTGAGCCTTAATTTGACCCCTAAATCTTCTGACTCTGCAATAACGAAAAAGTTTCCCCCGTAAGCAACGTGTACAGGTATAATTCTATCCAAGATTTTTAATTCATAACTACCTAGATAGAAGCTGGGAACCTCTATTACTGAAACTTCTTCCACAGAACTCTCGCTAACCTTAGCCTTCGCAGTAACTATTCCAGCTACAGTCTCGTATCTAATATAAGTGTAAGGTTCTCTAGCTTCAACTATACCTGTTTCTATTAATGCTGTTGTAACGCCGATTACGGCATGACAGCACATATCTAGGTATCCTCCAGTATCCATGAAGATTAATGCATAGTCTGCATATTCTTCGCAAGACGGTAGAACTATTGCTCCAAATTGATCTTGATGCCCCCTAGGCTCCATAAGCAGAGCTGTTCTCAACCAATCGAGACCACCCCTCACAAACATTCTTTTCTCAGTAATATTAGCTCCTTTTAATTTTGGAAGCCCTGAAATAACTATTCTTGTAGGTTCTCCTTCAGTATGGGTATCAACTACATAAAAGATATTCTTTGCTTTCACGGTCGATCTGGATTTTTCAAAAATTTAAACGTATGTACTGTTCAGCCTGGACGTGGCAATTAACGTATAAAGACGTTAATGTATTAAGTTACCGGTCTTAGAAAATAGGCTACTCCTAATCTCTTAGCCTAACATAATCCATGTCATTAGTTCTTGGATGACTAGTAACAGTATACCAAATGTATTATTCTATAAAATTATAGTAGGCATACTGGGAAAAAGATTTACCATTAATAATGCTGGAAGATAAACAGCATATAGAGGGGTACATTTACATGAAATATCTCCATAGTTCCTATAACAGTCTGTAGGGGCCTACATAACTTATCAGAGAACTTTACGCTAGTAAAAAGAAAGGACATAATAAATAGAATAGATTAAAAACGTGAATTTAGTGGAATAGATTCTTCAAGAAATCTTTCCGGAGATTCATTATAGATTTATGAAAAGACTACCAACACATTACTAGATTATTCAAGATCAAGAGCAGTATGGTGATATCATTATATAAAAATCGGTATCCTTCCAAAAACTAACATATAGTAAACTTCTGATGGTGTAAGTAAGAATAATGTCAGCTTTTCATGCCGGGGGTGGGATTTGAACCCACGACAACGGGATTATGAGCCCCGCACTCTAACCAGGCTGAGTTACCCCGGCACACATAACTCTGATCATCTTACCATGTATCGTTGTTATACGAATATATAAACTCTCTAAACGTTATTTCATTAAAAATTGACAAAAACACTGCTAGAATCCCAATACACATCATGTTCAGGTGTATTTATGTATATTGAAGCAGTTAATCTGTCCCAATACTTGACCTCCTAAATATTGTCTTTATGAAAAGCAGGAGATGGGAATATTTCATTCTTTTAGACACAGTATTAAAGTTGATGCCACCTCGGCATAAGCTAACTGAAAAAGACTTACTCTAATCTATTGCTAGACCCAACCCTTCTATTCTTAGACTCTGACATTAAATCTTACATGCTGGATTCATCATCCTAAAATAAAAAAGAGCCAGAGCCTAACGACCATTTACTGTCAGATCTTTAAACATAGTTCCAGATTCATAAAGAAGAAAAATGTTAAATACCTTGATAACTAAGTCAATCAGTTGGACATAGATCGGTATAACACGATTTGAGAGTGATACTCTAATGCCTGGGAAATACATCATCCGTGATCCTCTCGCATTACATCGAGAAGGAGTAATGAAATGCAGGGGGTTAATAGCATGGAAAGACAACATATCTGTAGCAACATATATTTCCGAAGTCGTTAAACCATGCCTAGGACCAAGAGGCATGTATAAACTAGTCTCAGATAGATTCGGTGAAACTGCTTTTACAAATGACGGAGCAGTTATCTTAGAGAAGATGGAGCTGCATCATCCGGTAGCAAAGATTTTAAGAGAGACAGCGAAAACGGTTGAGACATTGATTGGAGATGGTACTAAAACAACCATAATATTGATCGGGGAATTACTAAAGAGAGCTGAAAGGCTAATAAGCCATAAAGTTAAGGTTAGCAAGATTATTGAGGGTTATCTGATCGCCTACAATGTAGCTTTACAGCGTTTAAGAGAAATAAGTATACCTATTGATGAGATTGATAACGCCATTCTGAAGAAGCTCATCTTAACACTCTTCAGTAGTAAAAACTTGGATGAATCAAACTTTTTGGCGGACCTGGCGACAGAAGCGTTGTCCTACACTCTTAAAAAAATTGATGGCAGAAATATTTTAGATAGAGAGAGTATAAGGATAGTTAAGAAGGTAGGAAAGAGTCTCAGAGAAAGCAGGGTTATTAGAGGCGTAGTGATAGATAAGAATATCGTTCATTTGTCAATGCCTAGAATTATAAGAGATGCTAAGATAGCTGTCCTTAACATCGCGTTAAAGATCGATGAGTTTAGACATCTCCAGCCTTACAAGTATGAAATAAACATTAGAGACCCCCTCTATTTAGAGCAATTTTTAGAAGAAGAAGAAAGCATTGTTAGAGAGATGGTTGACAAGATGATATCTGTTGGAGCAAATGTTGTAATCTGTAGAAAGAAGATAGGTAGGATTGCGAGCCAGCTACTTGCTGAAGCAGGAATTGTAGGCATAGGTAGGCTCTTAAAAGAAGAAGATTTTAATGCTGTTGCAAAGATCACGGGAGCAAAAATAGTATCAGACTTAAATGACCTTAAAGAGGAAGACCTTGGAAGAGCATCAATAGTTAGAGAAGAAAAATTCGGAGACAAAAGCGCAATAATAATTGAGGGATGTAATAATTTTGGGGGCGTTACCTTATTGCTAAGAGCTGGGCTTGAAAATCTACTTAATGAAGTTGAACATGCAATAAACGATGCAATAAGATACATAATTTCACTATTAGAAGAGCCGGCTTACGCACCTGCAGGAGGGGCTGTAGAAGAGGCTTTAGCAGTAGCTATTAGAAACGAATCTACTAAATATAGTGGTAAAGAACAAATTGCAATGCATGCTTTCGCAAATGCGTTGGAGAGCATACCTAAGCTATTAATCAGTAATGCAGGATATAACCCTGCAGACATACTTCCAGAATTAAGGTCTAAGCATCTAAATGGAGAGTATTACTATGGAGTCGACCCACATACTGGCAAGGTTATCGACATGGTTATGAATAATACTATAGAATCCTACAAAGCTAAAGAACAGGTCTTGAAGACTTCGTTTGAAACTGCCACTCTGCTACTAAGAATAGACGAAGTTGTAGATAGAAGATATGCTAAAAGACATGAAGGCGAGCTTGGAGGGCAATAATTTCGAGAGCTACCTAGAGACATAGTATGAGAAAATTAGACTAACATATATAACCAACTTATGACTAGAGACAATTGTATAGTGGAAACCTATGTGCTCTCAGTATCTTGTAGGCGTTGATATAGGGACTGCGGGAACGAAAGCATCTATATTTGATTTAGAAGGAAAACAGTTATCAGTAGCTTACGAAGAATCTAAGCTATATTACCCAAGGGTTGGTTGGGTTGAACAAGAGCCAGAAGACTTCTATACTTCATCTATCAACACTATTAAACAAGTAATTAAGAAGTCTGGGGTAGATCCAAGAGACATTGCATCTATCGCGTTCAGTGGCCAGATGGCTGGAATCTTAGCCATAGATAAAGATTGGAACCCTGTTATGAATTATGACTCATGGTTGGATATCAGATGCAGAGAATATATAGACTATATTAAACAGAATTATGAAGAACTACTGATCCAATTAACAGGGGCACCACCTACCGTAGACCATCTTCCAAAAATGATGTGGTGGAAGAATGAAAGACCCGAGATATTTGAAAAGATATGTAAATTTACTGTACCAGCAGTATATGTAGCAGGAAAATTTGCAGGATTGAAAGGTGAAGAAGCCTTCTACGATTACACATACGTTACATTTACAGGTTTATTCGATGTGCATAAGATGAGGTATTCTGAAGAGCTTGCTGAAACATTTAAGCTTCCACTAGATAAGATGCCTAGAATTGTTAGGCCATGGGAAGTAGTAGGAGAACTAACCTCTGATGAGGCTTGGAAGATGGGATTAGTGAAGGGAATACCAATAGTTGCTGGAGCAGGAGATGGAATGGCATGTACTTTTGGTGCAGGCTTAACTCAGCCTGGCCTATGTCTAGACATTGCTGGTACGGCATCTGCATTCTACGTCTCTGTAGACAAAGTTGTGCCTGATACAAGATACAAGACTCTACTTTATCTAAAATCTATCGTGCCTGAACTATGGTGTGTAGGAGCCTACATTAATGGAGGAGGGTTATGTTTAAGATGGTTTAGGGATGAAGTTGCTAAAGAAGAGAAGAGAAAAGCTCAGGAACTAGGTATAGATCCATATAAGATCTTAGATGAGCAAGCATCAAGAGTGTCTCCAGGAAGCGAAGGTGTAGTCTTCGTCCCACATCTAGGAGGTAGAGCCTATCCCTACAATCCTAGGATAAGGGGGGTTTGGGTGGGATTCACTTGGAAACATACCATTGGACACCTCTTCAGATCCATTCTTGAGGCAATAGCTTTCGAATACAATCACTACCTAAAAATACTCAGAGAACTATTGAAAGAAGTTAGGATAGATGAGGTAAGAGGAATTGGAGGCGGGAATAAAAGTGAAGTATGGAATCAGATAAAAGCAGATATTTTAGGCATACCGTACGTACTCCTCAATAGAGAAGAATATGCTGTTACAGCACTTGCAGCAATAGGTGGATACGGTGTAGGAGTAATAAAAGACTACGTTAAGGCAATAAATGAATGGGTTAAACCTGCTAGAAAGATTCGGCCAAACCCCGAAGTAAACGAGAAATACAAAAGATATTCGAACTTTTACGAAAAACTGATAAGTAGGCTAGACTACGTACTTGAAGGACACGAATTACTAATAGAGTAAAATCATAAACATATATGAATGCCCTGAATTCAACCTAGGATTTGAATAATGTATTATACTGCCGCACTATTAGCCTGAATAACTAAAAAGGGCTTTTTTTGATAATCCTAAAATACCAAAAATAGAAGAGGATTGAAATGAAATGAGTCAGAAGAAGCTTTATGGGTATAATGGAAAAATCATTCGTATAAATTTATCAAAAGAAAAGATAACGTTTGAAGAAGTTCCAAGGGAATGGTTGAAGAAATATCTAGGAGGCAGAGGATTAGCAGCAAGATACTACTATGAAGAAGTCAACCCGTATACTTCTGCTCTCTCTCCAGAGAATAAGCTGATAATAATGACTGGGCCACTAACAGGTACTACTGTATGGGGCTCTTCAAAAGCACACATAGTAACAAAATCCCCCCTAACAAATATTTACACCGTATCTAATGCGGGCGGTCACTTCGGAGCACATATTAAGAAAGCTGGATACGATGGTATAATCATAGAGGGAAGAGCTAGCAGGCCATCATATATTTCAATAATTGATGATGAAGTAAAGATAAGTAAAGCTGAAGACTTATGGGGCTTAAAGACTAGTAATTCCCAGAAAGCCTTACTCGATAAACTTGGAAGCGGTAATGGAACAGCAGCTTGTATTGGACCAGCTGGGGAGAGACTCTCCAAGATTGCTAGCGTTCAAGTTGATTTTCCAGGTTCACGAAGAGGTGGAAGCTTCGGTAGAGGAGGTATTGGAGCGGTTATGGGTTCAAAGAACCTTAAAGGAATATTAGTCTCAGGCTCAAAAGAAGTTGAGGTCGCAGAACCCGATAAATTATCAGAATATTTAAGATCAAACATTACTCTATTAAGAGAGACAACAGGCTACCACACCAAGTATGGTACAGCCCAATACATAGACTCACTTTATGAGCTTGGAGCCTACCCATTAATGAATTTTACTAAGACGAGGGTTGAGGAGCATCTCATGGCTAAGCTTTCATCTAAAGTCTTCAGAGAAGAATTTGTAGTGAAAGATGTAGCATGTTATCGTTGCCCAATCGCATGTGGGAAGTATGCTAGACCAGATAGTGAAGGATATAAAGACCTTAGAAGTAAACCGGAATATGAAACGATTTGGTCGTTTGGTCCTCAATGTGGCGTATTCGATTATAACTACGTAATAGCAGCTAATAATCTTGCAGATGATTACGGATTGGATGGGATATCCGCAGGGTACGTAATTGGCTTCAGTATGGAGTTATATGAAAAGGGTATTCTATATAGAGAGAAGACAGGCGGACTAGAATTAAGGTTCGGAGATGGTGAAACATTGGTAGAATTAACAATCCTAATTGGTGAAAGAAGAGGGTTCGGTGAGAAACTAGCAGATGGAGTAGTCAGAGCTGCCCGGTCAATTGGACACAACGCTGAATACTATGCGATGCACGTAAAAGGTATGGAGCTTACAGCATATGAGCCTAGAGCATTCTATGGCATGGGGCTCGCATACGCTACTTCATCTAGAGGCGCATGCCACAACGTCGGTGGATGGACTATCAGAGACGAATTACTTAAACCGAAAATTGATAGATACGCGGTCAAGGGAAAAGGATTACTTGTGAAAGTGATACAAGATGTAAGAGGATATATTGATTCTCTAGGGTTATGTACTATACCTAGAAGGGCTCTGAACTTTACTGATACTCCTAAGCCAGAAGTTTTAAAATTTGTGACTGGAGTAGAACTCGATGAAGACTTAAACACTATTGGTGAAAGAGTCTACAATCTTGAAAGGATTATCTTGAACAGAGAAGGTATGAGAAGGAAAGATGATATGCTACCCAAAAGACTTATGATAGAACCGATTCCAGACGGCCCTGCAAAAGGTCACGTCCTATCCCCTGAAATATTCAATACAATGTTGGACGAATACTACGCTGCTAGAAGATGGAGTATGGATGGAGTTGTATCTGAAGATATAAAAACTGCGTTAAACTTGCCTTAGGTGGGTGAAGCATGTCTCAACTTCAAAAACCTGAAAAAGTAATTATAGATTTTAGGGAAGGAGTTATACAACCATATACACGGAAGAAAGAAGTCCGACTAAGCGGATTAAAAGAATACTTCTCGGACGTTGAAGAAGCGGAAAAAATATTGTCGAAAGGTAAAGATCCCCTCATCTATGAATACTATGAATACATTTATTCTGAAGCTACGGGAAACCTGAATCTTGGGTTAACAATAATATATCCTGGAAAGATTGGTAAGGAGTACTATATGACGAAAGGGCACTTTCATGAGAGAGATGCCGCTGAGTTCTATTTCTGCCTAAAGGGGAAGGGCATGCTTCTTATGCAGAATAAAGATGGAGAAGTATCAGTGGTAGAGCTTGAACCTGGCTCGCTAGGGTATGTTCCACCCGGATGGGGTCATCGTACAATAAATACTGGAAGAGGTAGATTTGTCTTCTTCTTTGCTTATCCTTCAGATGCCGGACACAACTATACGATAATTAAAGAAAGAGGTTTCGCCAAAATGGTCGTAGAAGAAGCTAAAGCTCCCAAAGTCGTTCCTAATCCAAAATATCATAAAACTTAAACGTCTATACTTCCAAGTCCTCTTACTTAAGGAGCCAAGACTATCTTTAATCCTTCTGCTTCAAGGCTTTTTGAGAATGCTTCCAACCCATCTCTCAAACTATACCTATGGGTTATCAGAGGCTTAACATCAACAAGCCCTGATGCTACAAGCTCCAAGGTCTTCCTAAATTCTATTGGTGTCTGCATAGATGTTCCCAGCACTGTTATCTGCTTATAATGGATAATATTGGTGTTTATCGGCACTTCTTCAGAACCAGAGGGGAGACCTGCGAAGAAGTTTATTCTCCCACCCTTACGGATTATTCTCAAAGCATCTCTCTGTGCATGTGGAGAACCTACAGCAACTATTACTGCGTCAACTCCATGACCATTTGTTAATTCTAGAATAGCTTTCTCGATATCTTCTTTTAGCGGATTAACCACATACTCTACACCTAGATTCTTAGCTGTCTCTATTCTTCTATCGTCTACCTCACTGAGTATTATCTTGCAGGCTCCAAAAGTTTTAGCAAGCATGTAATGCATTAGACCTATAGGTCCCGCACCTATTATCGCTACAACGTCTCCTGGGCGTATATTGAGTTTTAGCTGCCCTCTTAAACAAGCAGCTAAAGGCTCTATTATTGATGCTTCTTCATAGCTTAGATCTTTCGGTATCTCCAGTACTCCGCCTACATAAAATGCTTGGGCAGGTATCTCGACATACTCAGCAAATGACCCATCAATATCTATGCCTATTGCATATCTATTAGGGCATAATACATGTTCCCCCGATAGACAGTATTCACATTTACCATCGAATATATTTGGGTTTACTACAACCCTCCTACCTACGCAATCTCTAAGAGGCCCTTTCGCTTCAACGATATCTCCAGCGAATTCATGACCCAGAGTAATCGGAATTTTTGTTCTAGAGCCAGTCAAATATGCTTTAATATCTGTAGCACATATAGTAGTAGCTTTAACTTTAAGGATAGCGTTTGAATCTTTTAATAAGGGTTCAGAAATATCCTCAAGCCTCAAATCTTCCTTACCGTATAATCTTAATGCTAACATTGCTGAATCCAACAATCACATCTTTACGATCCTAATTTAAGCGTTTTTCTATAACAACAATAAGTAATTGGAGAAATTGTTTATGGTCTTATGTAAACAGACTTGACCTCAGTAAAGAATTCTAAGGCTTTTCTTCCCTGTTCTTTTAATCCAAAGCCTGACATCTTTATACCCAAAAGGCATATGAGGTCCATTATAGTTGTATGCATGTTTACTAACGCAACTCCAACTTTCGCCTCTCTAGCGAATTTAAAAGTTTTAGATAAATCATTCGTAAATGTTGAGGCAGATAAACCATACCTCCTATTGTTCAAAACGTCTAATGCTTGACCGAATGTTTCCACCGTTATCACTGAGAGTACGGGACCAAACATCTCTTCTTGAGCAATATCGATTTCAGGTGTTACTTCATCAAAGATTGTAGGTTGGATAAAGAACTTCTTGTCATACTCTTCACCGTTAATCTGGAACCTCCAATAATGAGTTTAGCTCCTTTGGCTCCTGCCCAATTCAATATAGCGTAGCATTGATTCATTTGGGATTCGCTTAGTAGAGGTCCAACATCGACATCTTCTCTAAGACCATTACCTAGTTAAATTTTCTTCACAAGCTCTAGAATTCTATTCGTAACCTTATCTCTAACATTTTTGTAATGATTAATCTACTTGTATCAGTGCATTTCTGACCTGCAACCCCATAGGTTGCGGAGAGGAAGACTTCCGTAAACATGTTAAGGTTAGTATAACCTAATACAATGCAAGCGTTCTTCCCACCCATCTCTAATTGAATCCTAGTAAGACGTGGAGATGCGATAGAGGCTATTCTTAACCCTACTTCCGTTGAGCCTGTAAATGTTATAGCTTTTATCCTCACATCTTTAATCAATAGTTCCCCTGCCTCAGCACTGCTCCCATTTACACAATTTACTACACCTCTAGGTAGTCCTGCTTGATGTAGTATTTTACAAGTTCTAATCCTATTATCTACGTATAGCTTGCAGGTTTAAAGATGACTTATTTCCAGCCATGGGAGCTGGAGCCATCTTCCAAACTGGAATTGATAAGGGATAATTCCATGGTGTGAGAACTAGAACTACACCTAATGGTTCCCTAGCATAATACGTGACTGGGTCATTCTTATCTGCTTCATCAAATTCCCCTATTAGTCTACCTGCTTCCCATGCGAATAACTCTAACATCCTTATTGGTGCATCTACTTCTCTCTTCGACTCACTTAGAGTCTTTCCAGCTTGATCGTAGTAAGCTTCGCTAATTCATCACGTCTACCCTTCATTATTTGAGATACCTTAAAGGGAAATTAATGAACACCCCGAGTAAGACTTTCTACTCCATAGCTCAAAAGCTTTTCTCAAAGACTTTCTCAGCTGACTCCAGAGCATATTTTATAGTATCTGTAGAGGCGTACTTAATACATCCTATAACTTCAGATGTAGCTGGATTGATGTCTTTAAAACGTGTTCACTTTCCAACAATAGACTTTCCCCGTTTACGAAACTACTGTATAGAGGGATTTCCTGCTGCATATCTAATGTATTGCGAATTAAGGATTTTAACGTTTCCTAGATATAATTTCTCAAGTGACTGTTGTTTGTCGTAGAAAGTTTATCGTGTATACTAGGTATCCGGTTCCTATACTGTCAATTCTAGAATCGTAGAAATTTAGTGAAGAATAGATTTAGCTACTGCATCCCTTGTAGTAGCTGCTTAAGAAGTTAAGTCTCATCATTGACAGTAACCTCCAATTACTAGGACTTCACCGCTTATGTACGATGCCTCATCCGATGCAAGGAACAATATCGTATTCGCAACTTCTTCAGGCCTTCCAAGCCTGCCGAATAAGTATCTATCCATTTTGCTCTTTAATTCTTCTTCGCTCCTATATGCTTTAAACATTTCAGTATCTATGGCTCTTGGAGCTACAGCATTAACTCTAATATTGTAGGGCATTAGGTCTTGTGCTAGAGATTTCGTGAATCCTATTAAGCCTGCTTTAGAAGTTGCGTAGGCTATAATCTTATCTCCTCCTCTTAACCCCAAGATAGATGCAACGTTAACTATAGCTCCTGATTTATTCTTAATCATGTACGGTACGACGTGCTTACAGCATAGGAATACAGACCTAAGATTAACTTTCATAACTCTATCCCAAGTATCAATATCTGTCTCCAATATTGTTCCAACAGGCTGTATAGCTGCATTATTGACAAGAACATCTATATTCCCATACTTTCCTATCACGGCATCAACCATACTTTTCACATCCTCTACTTCCGAAACATCTGCTTCGATAAATAATGCAGACTCTTCGGATATTTTCTCATTAATGTATTTAGCTGTAGCTTCGCCTTCATCTCTAAGTATATCTACGATAACTGCTTTAGCGCCTTCTCTAGCAAAAATGACCGCGGTCGCTTTACCTATGCCTCTTGCAGCACCAGTTATAATGGCCACTTTATCCTTAAGCCTTCCCAACAAATATCCCGAGAAATGTGCTTAACAACAGGATTATTTAATTATTACTAAATATTTATGAATACCGCTCTAAGGATATGTGATCCGTAAGAACCTACCATGTTTACTGTAAAGAGGAGAGTTACGTAAAAATATTAGTAAGACATTATGATTTAGCTTTAGGTGCTGATATATGGGGTTATATGAAAGATGTGAAGTTGTTGCGAAAGTCATAGAAGTAGGGCTCGTACCAATATTCTATTATGGAAATGTTGAAGTTGCCAAGAAAGTATGTACAGCTGTTGTAGAAGCAGGTTCAAAACTATTAGAGTTTACTAATAGAGGACCAAGAGCATTCATGGTCTTTGCGGAACTTGCCAAATGGCGTGATTCAGAAAAACCTGGCTTGATACTAGGTGCTGGAACAATAATAGATCCTGCTACTGCGGCTCTCTACATAAACCTAGGTGCAGACTTTATAGTTGGACCGAGCTTTAATCCAGAGGTTGCAAAACTTTGTAATCGAAGACATGTAGCGTATGTTCCTGGATGTAGCACTCCTACAGAGATAGCTTATGCGGAAGAACTTGGCGCAGATATAATTAAGATATTTCCAGCCGAGATACTTACACCTAAGTTCATAAAGAATCTTCTAGGACCATGCCCCTGGTTAAAGCTTATGCCTTCAGGGGGTCTAGAACCTAAGAAGGAGACGATTGAAGAATGGATTAGTGCTGGTGCTGTAGCATTGAATATGGGGACTTCGCTATTAAGACCAGACTTAATAAAAGCTGGAGATTATGAAACTCTTAAGAAACTCGTAGAAGAATGCTTAAAATATATTCGTGATGCAAAAGCAAAAAAGCAGAAGTAAAGAGGTTATTCTTTCATGAAGCCGAAGATATTCATTACATCACGTTCCTATGGAAGATACTATCCTGACCAGCTTGAAAGATTAAGAAGCCTAGGAGAAACAGTATATGCAGAGAACCCTCCGCTGAAAGAAGATAGATTATCTCAGATAATTCAAGAATATGATGCTATAGTGGCTGGATTAGATGATTATACTGCGAAAGTCTTAGAGAAGGCTGAAAAATTAAAGATTCTTGCAAGATATGGTGTAGGAATAGACAATGTTGATTTAAAGAAGGCCACGGAGTTAGGGATCATCGTAACATACACGCCTGGAGCTAACACCATAGCTGTCGCAGAGCACACTCTTGCACTAATACTTTCACTAATAAAGAATATACCTAGATTAAACGAGGTCGCAAAGAAAGGTGAATGGGGCGGGAGAAGAGAATTGAATAGAGAGCTCTATGGAAAAGTATTGGGGATAATAGGTCTAGGAAGTATTGGAAGGGCTGTTGCTGTAATGGCTAAAGGGTTTGGAATGGAAGTCATTGCATACAGTCCTCATGTGAAGAAGGAAGACGCTGATAAAGTTACTGTTAAACTAGTATCGCTTGAGGAATTACTACAGAAATCAGACATAGTTACTATACATACGTCGTACTCTCCTGAGAAGTACCACTTAATTGGAGGAGAACAATTAAAGATGATGAAGAAAACAGCCTACATCGTTAATACAGCAAGAGGAGAACTAATAGATGAAAAAGCTCTTGTAAAAGCTTTAAGTAGAGGGGATATTGCAGGAGCTGCACTAGACGTGTTTGAGCAGGAGCCACCGTCTCCAGATAATGAATTACTCAAGTTAGACAATGTTATTATTACACCACACGCCGCCTCACATACTTGGGAGGCAGTAAGAAGAATGGGCCAGATGGTTACAGAAGACATAGAAGCAGTACTAAAAGGATTTAAGCCAAGAAACATTGCAAACCCAGAAGTATTGCAAAGAACAAACTTAAGGGCAAGAATTACTTAAGCTAATAAATAAGATTTTTGTGGCTGGTTTTGGACGGCTACTTCAAGTCTATTGTAACGTTATACTTGCTACATGGAGTGTCTTTGGATACATGCTTTCAGCTGGGGGTTGAATGGGTTAAGAATAATCTCCCCGATTCTGAAGAAGCTGTCGCGAGGTGGCTTAATACATCCATCTTCGACATATCAATTAGAGAGTGTGAGATTTCCATGCCCGGATCAGGAGGTGTCTCCTTTCTACCTTTTCCAACTGAGGAAAGAGCTCCCTATCCTGACCCTAATGCGCATGGTGTATTCATGGGGCTGAGCTATGAAACTAGAAAGGACGATATAGTCAGAGGCATGTATGAAGTTAATGCAGAATTTATAGTAATCTGGGCAAGGGAGCTATGAATGGTTACGAAAACTCTCTAGGAATTAATTTTTGATATCTATGGGAGCATAGTTTCCGGATAAGGAGTATACTTAAAGTTTATCGGTTCAAATGTTTCATGTAGGGATATTGCGGCCATGGTCTTTAGCTATTTTAGGCGTAATAGAAAAGTGGGGAGGTTGAAGTTTTAACTGTTTCGGTATATGTTCCATGTAAGCTGTAGTAACGTGTCCAAGAATCTAGGCCTGGCGTCGGAGCCTATAGGCAGGTCCATTGTACAGGATCTGGCTAGGAAGGCATCAATGGTTAGGATTGCAGGTGAGCTGAGGTATAGGAGGCGCATAGTTGATAGGGTCTATGATGTTCATGGGCTCAGAGAGGCTTAGACTAAAATATAAGCATGAGAGATTCGGCGTGAATAACAAGGCTGAAATGTTCATCAGATATCTTAAGGAGGGGACTGTAGTATTTTATCATAAGCTAAGCGCCAGATACGACGTACAGGGAATCATAAACCTCAAACTATTCCTAAACCTATTCACAATATATTAACAAGCCGCAGGAACAAGAATTGGGTGAAAATGCTTATCCGGACACCATCGGGAGAGATTATCTCTCAACAGTAATCATTTGGAGGATGGGAGAATAAAATTCTTGAAAAATTCTGAGCTTGGAAGAATTATAGTAAGAGCTTTGGGAGAAGGATCCGACATTAGACTATACGTTGAAGATGGATCCTTCTATTAAGAATAATCCATCTTCTTGGTGGGGTCTTACTATAGTTTTTAACCCTCTTCTATTTATGACGATGTCGAATGCTTTATCGATTTCTCTTAATGGGACAATATTAGATATTAATGGTTTTACTCTAACCAATCCTTTCTCAATAATTTTGAGAGAATTTGAAACTTGTTTTACTT